>VFSW01012282.1_pt1 | contig 11975 bp, 11 predicted proteins | sample 5358111 | NCBI WGS metagenome assembly VFSW01 (sample SAMN11554181, study PRJNA540505) | mine drainage metagenome | isolation source: sediment from site ElyBrook_90M | place: USA: Ely Copper Mine, Vershire, VT | collected 2017 | reverse complement strand
GCGCCCGTCGGCGCGAGACCGAGACCGAGTACGCGATGGAGCCCTTCGGCCATCGCGCCCGAAGGAAGGGCGATGACGATCCTCTGGATGAAGGCGGGGAACGACGTGATCGGGATGACGATGCCTGAGAGCAAGAGCAGCACCAGGTACAGACCGTTGCTGGCCGCGAGGTTGACCTCGGCGCGGAGACGCCCGGCCAGGGCGAGACCGATACCGGCCGATCCGGCGGAGCCGAGCAGCAAGAGCGCGACGACTTCGAAGGCGCCACCGGCACCACCGCGGGGCCGCCACGTCAGCGTCTGTGCCACGACCGAGAGGATCGCGATCTGCAGGAGCTCGGTCACCAGGACGCCGGCGATCTTCGCTGCGATGAGACGTCTCGTCCCGAGAGGCGTGACGTGCAGTCGACGCAGTACCCCGAAACTGCGTTCGAAGCCAGTGGCGATCGAGAGCGCCACGAGCGACGTCGAGAGGATGCAGAGGGCGAAGATCCCCGGTGCGATGAAATCGATCCGACTCTTGGTCGGGGTCGACGTGACCTTGGTGAGTGAAAAGAAGACGAGCAAGAGGACGGGGATTCCGATCGTCAGCAACAAGGTCTCGCCGCGACGGATCGTCATCCTCACTTCGGCCAGGGTCTGGGCCCACCAGGCCTTCACGGTCGCGCCTCGTTTCGTTCGGCGTCGAGGAGGTCCATGTAGCGCTCTTCGAGTGACGCGCGCGTGCGAAAGGAGACGAGGGTCGCGCCCACGTTCGCGAGATGCGCGTTGACCGCGGCGATCCTCTCGGGTGATGACGAGATCTCGCATCGAAGACGTCGATCGTCGACGGCGACGACCACGCACCCGAGTACCAGCGCCAGGGCGTCTGGGTCGATCGGCGTCGATACCTCGAGGATCATCTCGGGTGCGCCCGCGAGTTCGTCGAGCGATCCCTGGACCACGACGTGTCCGTGATTCATGATGACGAGCCGATCGGCCAGGCGTTCGGCTTCGGTGAGTTCGTGGGTCGTGATCAACAGTGCACACCCACGATCGCGTTCGGACCTGATGAGGTCACGTATCACCTGTCGACCTTCGGGATCGACGGACGTCGTGGGTTCATCGAGCACCAGTGCGCGTGGCCGTCCAAGGAGAGCCAGCGCGAGCAGGGTCCGCTGCTGTTCTCCGCCACTCAGCCTGCGCCATGGTGTTCGCGCGCACGTCGCGAGGTCGAGCAGGTCGAGCAACTCCTCGACGCCACGCGGCGCCTCGTAGTACGAGGCGGTGAGGGCCAGCACCTGGCGTGGCGTCATCGGCGACCACACCCCGCCTCGCTGCAGCAACGCCCCGGTGCGAACGACGACCTCTTGGTGGTCACGCACGGGGTTGAGACCGTGCAGTCGAACACTGCCGTCGTCGGGCGCTCGAAATCCGAGCAACGTCTCGACGAGCGTGGTCTTGCCTGCGCCGTTGGGACCGAGCAACGTCACTACTTCGCCGTAGTCGACGTGGAGCGTCACGTCGTCGACCGCATCGAGCGCACCGAAGCGCACGACGAGATTGTTGACCTGGACGGCGTTACTCACGACCACTGAACCTAATGCGTCCTCGAGAACGCTCGAGGCTCCTCGGTAGGCTGGAGCGCATGATTGATCTCGTCCGACTCCGCCGTGAACCCGAAGTCCTAAAGGCCGCCCTGGCCCGGCGCGGGGTCTCACCCGAGGTGATGGACGAGATCCTCGCGATGGACGTGGAACATCGGGGGCTGCTCCAAGAGGCCGAGCGACTTCGAGCCGAGGTCAAGTTCCTCTCGAGGCTCGTGGGCGAGGCGCGACGCGAGAAGGACACCGCGACGGCTGAGGAGTTGACCGAGAAGAGCCGAAGGCTCGGTGACGAGGAGCGTCTCGCCACCGAGGAGTTGGAGCGCGTCGGTGCTCTCTTGCACGACGAGCTGTTGATGATTCCCAACCTCCCAGCCATCGAGACGCCCGACGGGGCGGACGAGAACGACAACGTGGAGTTGCGGCGCTGGTGGGTCGGTATGGACGAAGGTCTGGCGTTCCCGACCTACGCTGCGCACCAGAAGGTCCCGCACTGGGACATCGGCATCGAACTCGACATCTTGGACCTGGAGGCCGGCGCCCGACTCGCCGGGTCGATGTTCCCGCTCTATCGCGGCGACGGCGCACGACTGCTTCGCGCGCTCAGCGCGTTCTCGCTCGATCGCCACCTCGGTCACTACGAAGAGGTCCGGCCCCCGACCTTCGCCTTGACCGCCACCATGATGTCGACGGGCCACTTACCCAAGTCCTCAGACGACATGTACTCGATCGAGCGCGACGGACTGTGGGCCATCCCCACCGCCGAGGTCCCCCTCACATCGATGCACGCGGGCGAGATCCTCGAGGAGACTCGCCTCCCACTTCGGCTCTGCGCCCAGACGAACTGCTTTCGCCGAGAGGCCGGCGCGGCCGGTCGTGACACGCGCGGTGTACTTCGCGTGCATGAGTTCGAGAAGGTCGAGCTCTTCGCCTACTGCACCCCCGAACAGCAGGAGGACGCCTTCAATGACATCCTCGAGCGCGCCGAAGGTGTCCTCCAGGCGCTCGGTCTCACGTACCGGTTGCTCGACCTCTGCGCTGGCGACCTTGGCACCTCGTCAATGCGAACCATCGACCTCGAGGTCTTCAGCCCCGGGGTGGACCGCTGGCTCGAGGTCTCGTCGGTGAGCAAATTCGGTGACTACCAGGCCCGTCGAGCCCAAGTCCGCTATCGCACCGCTGAGGGCAACAACGCGCTGGTGAACACGGTGAACGGTTCGGCGCTCGGATGGGCGCGGGTCTGGGCGGCGCTGCTCGAGACGTACCGACAAGTCGATGGCTCGGTCATCCTTCCCGAGGTGCTCGCGCCCTACCTCGGCGGACGGACGACGATTCGAGCTAGGGCTTCGTGACCTCGTAGCGGTAGCCGACACCTCGCACGGTCGTGATGTGTTCGGGGTGCTTTGGTTCATCCTCGATCAACGTTCGCAAGCGCTTGATGTGCACGTCAAGTGTCTTCGTATCGCCCACGTAGTCACTGCCCCAGACTCGGTCGATCAAGACTTCACGGGTGAGGACTCGTCCCGGGTTCTCGAGGAGCAGTCGCAGGAGCGCGAACTCCTTCTTACGGAGTTTGATCTCCTCGCCCCTGACGAAGCACCGTCGCGCGTCGATGTCCATGCGGATCGGTCCGAGCGTGATCTGGTCGTCGGGGGCCATGGCGTCCTCGTGGGTCTCACGCCGACGAAGAACGGCCCGAATTCGTGCCACCAGTTCGCGCAGGCGATAGGGCTTGGTCACGTAGTCATCGGCGCCGATCTCGAGCATCAACACCATGTCGACCTCTTCGCCCTTGGCGCTCACGATGATGATCGGGACTTCGGAGGTCGAACGAATCGCCCGACAGACGTCGAGTCCGGACATCCGGGGCAACATCAGGTCCAACAAGACGATGTCGTACGTGTCCTTCGCGAAGAGCGCGATCGCCTGCAGACCATCGCGCGCCACGGCGACGTCGAAGCCCTCACGGTGCAGCCCGATCGTGAGTGCATCGACGAAGGACTCCTCGTCCTCGACGAGCAAGACGCTGACCCGCTTCTCGCTCGAGCGCTTCTTCGCCATCAGTGAGTCGTGGGAAGTTCAAGGGTGAACGTCGACCCTTCGCCCTCGCGTGACTCCACGAGGACCGTACCGCCGTGGTTCTGCGCCACGTGGCGAACGATGCTGAGGCCGAGTCCGGTGCCACCGGTCTCGCGTGCGCGACCGGGATCGACCCGATAGAAACGCTCGAAGATCCGTTCGAGGTCCTTGGCGGGGATCCCCACGCCCTGGTCCTTGATCGCGATCTTCACGACCGCGCCTACGGTGTCACCATCGTCGTTCACGCTCGTGTCCACACGCTCGACGCCGATGTTGACGAGTCCGCCGCGCGGGGAGTAGACGACCGCGTTCTCGAGCAGCGCGTGGATGGCGGAGATCAGCTGACGGCGGTCTCCGACAACCACCAGGTTCGTCTCCGGTTCGCTGAAGTCGACCTTCACGTCATGTTGCTCCGCGGCGGTGCGGATCCTCTCGATCGCGTCGGCGACGATCAGCACGACGGGAATCGGTTCGCGCGTGGGACTCCCTTCGCCTTCAATGCGAGAGAGATCGAGGAGGTCCTCGATGATGCGATTCACGCGAAACGCCTCAGCGTTGATCCGTTCGGCCAAGCGGTGTGCGACGGCGGGATCGCTTTCGAACTGAAGGGTCTCCGCAAGCAGACCGAGCGCACCCATCGGTGTCTTCAACTCGTGTGAGACGTTCGCGATGAAGTCGCGCCGGATGTCTTCGAGGCGTCGTCGCTCCGAGACGTCTTCGATGAAGGCGAGCACGCCGAGCGGCCGTCGCCCGTCGTCGATGACCGCGGCGCGGATCGTCAACGTGCGTCGTGGAGGTCCGTAGATATCGATCGTCCTTTCGGCGACGCCGTTCGACCAGCCCTCGGCGAGTACGTCGGTGACCGCCTGGGCCGCGATGGCGTCGCCGTAGCGGCTCGTCATCAGCGCCTCGGCCTGCTTGTTGCGGAATATCACTCCGCCGGCTTCGTCGCAGAGGACGAGGCCGAGGGGGAGCGAATCCATTGATTGGCGCAGGCGCACGGAGTCGGCGCTCGACTCACTCACCGCGGTACTTGCCGCTCCCGTCGCCTCTTCGAGGTAGCTCAGGGCAATCTCGACCTTGCCCTTGTCGTCATGGGGCGCCACGCCGAGGCGCGTCGCGAGCGCCGTCAGGCGTTGGGCGATGGCACGATGTCCGCGGATGCGATTGACGAGAACTCCGATCAGGAGACCGATGAGAAGGATGCCCGCGCCGGCGCCATAGATGGCCGCGAGGGGCCACTTGGAGATCAGGTTGTCGGTAGCCGCGAGGAGCACTATGCCATTCTCGCAGACTCGGCCCCCCATTGACGCGACAGCGACCGTTGGGCGCTCCCCAACGGAAAGGAAGTTCTGCGATGTTCGCTGACGTAACCCTGAATCCCTCGACTTCTTCTCTCCCCGGGAGCGCCGCGCTGCAGTCGCTCGCCAACGGGATCGCGTCGTGGGCACTGATCGGGGCGTTGGTCGCCCTGCTGCTCGGTGCCGGACTGTGGGCGGTCGGAAGTCACACACAGAACATGCACCAATCGTCCCAGGGCCGTCGAGCGGTCTTGAGTTCATTGGTCGCGGCCGTCCTGATTGGTGCGGCTCCCGAACTCATCAACTTCTTCTTCAAGACGGGGCTCAGCGTTCACTGATGATCCACTTCTCCTGCTTCTTCTCACCGATCGGGTGCGTTGAACGAACACTTGGTCACGTGGTGATTGGGGGAGTGTTCTCTCAGTTGACGGATTGGATTCTCGGCAGTGTGCAATGGTTCCTCAACGCGGCGGGCGCGGTACTCACTTCGGCGAGTGAACCGTCGACGATCATCAGGTCGGCGTCGGCGGAGTACGACGTGGTCCTCGCGCTCGCGCCCGGTCTACTGATGATCGGTCTCCTCGTCGCCACCCTGCAGGCGCTTCGTCACGGCGACGCCGCGTCACTGTGGCGGGTCTACCTGGGTGTCGCGCCAGCCTGCGTGTTCGCCATCTTCGTCGCGAGGCCCATCGCTCAACTGATGCTCGAAGCGGTCAATCAACTCTCGTCGGGTGCGTCGAGCGCGGCGGCCCTGCACGTGGCGTCATTGAGTGGGGCGTTTGCGCTCCTGGCGCCATCGATTCCGGGATTCGGCCTGTTCATCTTGGCGGCCGTCGTCGTCATCGGCACCTTTCTCTTATGGTGTGAACTCATCGTCCGCGCCGTGGTCTTGACCCTCTTGGTAGTGCTCGTTCCGGTCGTCGTGCCCCTTTCCACGTTTCCGGCCGGACGACGACTGGGCTGGCGACTCGCCGAGACGTTCATCGGCGTCGCGGTGAGCAAGTTCCTCATCGTGATCACACTCACACTCGGCTTTGACGAATTGCTCGGATCGTCGGCGACCCAGATCATCACCGGGGCGGCGACGTTGATGTTGGCGACGTTCTCACCCTTCATCATCTTGAAACTGATCCCTTTCGTCGAGGTGTCTTCCCTTCACCAACTCGAAGGTGTGCGGTCGCGCTTCACGCGATCGGCGACATCGATCCCGTCCTCCCCGTTGGGTATGGCGGCTCGAGCATTGCGTCCCGAGCCGCCCGACGTCGAGCCAGCCCCGCGCCCGGATGATCTCGGTCTCGAGATGTGGGAAGGCACGCCCGAGGTCCCAATGCCGCCATTCGAGGGTGAGCGACCGGCGCCGCCCATCGGCACGCCGACCTTGCGCGGAGGGCATGTGGCCTACCACACCGACGCGATGGGACCGGTCGTTGGCTGGCACTTCGATGAGTGACCGTCTCGGCCTGGGCCAAGCTGACGCCGAGAGCCGCTGGATCGGCGTGCGACGACATCAGGCGATCATCGTGATCGCCGGACTTGGGCTACTCGGCAGTTGGTTGATCGACTCGCGCGCTCCGGTCGTTCAAGCGTTGGTCGGCGTGTCGTGTTTGGTCGGTGCAGCGCCGACGAAGGATGGTTTGACCATCGCGGAACGTGGGCTCATCGCACTGCACTTCGTCGGGCGTTCGCGTTGGACATCGATTCAATGTCGCGTGCGCGCGAACGTCATGACCATCGATGCGTGCGGCAAGGTCCAACTTCGCGGATTCGAACTCACCCACCGCGGAAGACTCGACCTGTCTGATCGAGGTCACGACATCGCCACGGGACTCGCGTCCTTCGCCGACACGTTGGCGACATCGGACACGACTCGACACTTCTCGCTGCACGTCATTGTTCGCGGTGACGACGTGTCCACGCTCCTCGCGCTACCCGATGGCGTGAGCGCTCCATCTGGCTGGTCGTTGAACACGTCCTTGGTGTCAAAGTGCGTGGGATCACACACCCTCGGTTGGATGCTCGAGCGCTGGACCTACCTGCGACTGTCGGATGAGGTGGTGCGGGTGTTGCGAATTCGCGACTTCAGTTCGGTTCGAGAGGGCCAGGCGCTCCTCGAACGGGTTCAATTCGCGTCGCCTTGGTCAGATGTCTCTTTCCATGTCGACGTGCTCGCCGGGGCGCACGCGCAACGCATCACCGCACGTGCCGTGCACCGCGTGCGAAGCGACGACGCCGCAACCCAGGCGGCGGGATTCCGCCGAACCGCCCGCTCGGTGCGCTCGCTCGAGCGTCTCGGGGAACGCGAGGCGCTCGTGCTCGAGGGACGGGCGCTTCTACATCTCGCGATCTTCGTCGTGATTCGTGCGGCCTCAGTGGCGGCGCTGGAGGGTGAATGTTCGTCGGTCACGCGACAGACACTCGAAGCGGGACTTCGCGTCGAACCGGGCTACGGGCGTCAGGCGTCGTGGTACTGCGCCCAACTCCCCGGTGGGCCCGGGTGGTGAGCCGCCAGTGGACGCACTGGGCATCGTCGAACGATCTCTTCGCCCTCAAACTGCCCGCCCACGATGCGGGCAGCGGACTCGCCGGACGCGCACTCGGTGACGCGCAACGTGGTTCTTCGTTCGTCTTCGATCCCTTCGACGCCTACGCCGCGGGACTCGTGAGCAATCCGAACATGATCGTCGCTGGATCGATCGGCGCCGGAAAGAGCACGGTCGTGAAGATGGTGCTCGACCGTGCGCTCGAACGCGGTCGCCGCGTGGTCGTGATCGATCCCAAGGGCGAGTACGAGTTGCTGGCCCGGCGCCACGGCGTGGAGGTCCTCGCCCTCGGCCGCGATGGATGGTGCAACCCCTTCGCGCCGAACGATCGTGAAAGCCGCGATCTGTTGCGAGCCTTGATCGCCAGTGCCCAGGGCGAGCCGCTCAAGAGCGATCAGCATTACGCGCTGGACGAGGCGTGGAGCCAGATGACGACGCCACGACCGACGCGCGTCCTTCGCGCCCTCTTCGAACAACTTCGACATCACTTGTCAGTTGCTTCCACGACGCCCGAACGTTCGCTCGCACTCACGTTGTACCGATTCATTCACGGTGACCTGGCCGGGCTCTTCGACGGTGACGACGAACCAATGATCTTCTCCGGCCGACTCGTCGTCCTCGACCTCTCGGCACAGTGGTCGTCGAACGCATTCTCGGTGGCCGCCCTGAGCGCGGTCGCGGCGGCACAACAGGTGGTCGCCGACGAGGAGGAATTGGGGTACCTCGTGCTCGACGAGGCGTGGGCGCTCCTGTCGGACCCGTCGGCGCTTCGTTGGTTGAGAGGTTCGTGGAAGTTGGCCCGCGCGAAGGGCCTGTGTCACATCCTGGTCCTACATCGCTGGAGCGACGTCGCCGCCGTGGGCGACGTCGGCTCGGCGCACCGTGAGCGCGCCCAGGGGCTGCTGCGCGAATGTGAAACGGCGTGGCTCTTTCGTCAACCTCCCGACGAAGCCCGCGAGATGGCGGTTGCGCTCGCGTTGCACTCTCGCGAGGAGCGCTACCTCTCGGCGATGCCCAAGGGTGTCGCCCTCGTTCGCTACGGAGTCCATCGCTCCGTCGTTCGCTTTCGCCCTGACGCCCTCGACGCCACGTTCATCGACACCGACCGCGCGATGAGGGTCGCGACACCGTGAACGATCGTCCGTCGCTCGGGCGAAGAGCGTTCCACGACCTGGGCGTCGGACCGAAGGTGTCACTCGCGCCACGCAGTTCGCTACTCGTCGTCGGACCAACGCAGGTGGGCAAGACCACCTCGCTCGTCATACCTTCGCTACTGCGGTGGCGAGACGCACTGGTGGTCACCAGTGTGAAGAGCGACGTCATCGCGACGACGATGAAGTGGCGAAGCACGTTGGGCACGGTGCAAGTGCTCGAACCGGGACGCGACGATGGTCTCACGTGGAATCCAATGGAGGGCGTGACGTCGCTGCGTCACGCCATGCGCGTCGCTCGCGATTTGACGAGTGGCTCCTCGGAACGCTCCGATGAGTTCTGGAACTCCTTGGCGACCAAGCTCGTGGGCGCCCTGCTCCTGCTTGCGGTCCAAGGTTCGCGTGACATCTTCGATGTCGCCCGGGCCATCGAGTCCCGCGACTTCGATCCGTGGCTCGTCATCCACTCGACGAGCGACGCCAGCGTGGCCCTCGACGCATCGTTGGCACACGACACACGGACGCTCGAAGGGGTCATCACGACTGCCGAGACCATGTTGATGCCATGGCGTTTTCGTCAGCCGCTCGCCAACGTGCGCTCGGTCGTCGACGGACCCAACACGCTCTATCTCTGCAGCCCGCGCGGAGAGCAGCGGCACTACGAGCCGCTGTTTCGTGGTGCGTTACGGATGATTCTCGAAGAACAGCAGCGTCGCGTCGAGGAGGGAACGCCTCGTCGACTCCTGCTCGTGCTCGACGAAGCGGCGACGGTGGCATCACTCGACGAACTCGATCAGATGGCTGCCACGGTGAGCGGACTCAACGTTACCCTCGTGACGGTCGTGCAGGATTTTGCCCAATTGAAGGCCCGTTGGGGCGCGCGCGCGTCGACCATCGTGAACAATCACACGACGCGACTCGTCATGGGGGGCCTGGCCGATCCCTCGGTGAATCAGTACCTCCCCGAGCTCTTCGAGAGCCGAAAGGAGGCGCCACCGACCGTTCCCCTGCGCCAACGACCGCCCGGCACCGGTGCGGTGATCGCGGGCCATCGGCCCGTTTTCAACGTTCGACTCGCTCCGTGGTGGACGAGCCGCCGGCTCCGTGACCGAGGGGTGCGCGTGGGCTAACTACGCTTTACCGATGGCTCCGCCGCGAATACCAATCGAAGATCAGATTCTGGCTGTCGATATCGGTGCGACCAACGTCAAGTTCTGTCACGTCGACATCCATGGCGACCTTCTCGAAGGGGTGCGTCGACGCCCGACGCCGTATCCCTGCTCCCCCGAACGTCTGATCGAGGCACTCGATGAACGCATCGAAGGGACCAGGTGTCCTCGCGTCGGGGTGGGCTTCCCAGGGGAGTTCAGCAACGGGCGCGTCGTGCGTCCGGGCAACCTCTCTCGTCCGGGCGGCGTGACCACCGACGTCGACCCCGAACTCGAGGCCGAGTGGCAAGGGTACGAACTGCAGGCGAAGTTGTGTGAAGTCACGGGTCGCGACGTGCGCATCGTCAACGACGCGACGCTGGCAGCTCTCGGATCGATCGAAGGAGAGGGTGTCGAACTCGTCCTCACTCTGGGTACCGGGCTCGGCATCGCGCTCGCGATCGACGGCAAGCTCCGCAAGATACGTGACGTGGGCGCCGAGGTCTTCGTGCGGGGAAAGACCTACGACCAGACGATCGGTGAGCATTCGCGATCGATGGACGAGGAGCACTGGGGCGAACTCCTCGTCATGGCCGTCGACGGTTTCGTACGTGAGTTTGGCGCCAACACCGTGCATCTGGCGGGTGGCAACGCCCGTCGCGTGACGCCGACGCTCTTCGTCGACACGCCTTATCGCGTGGTCATCGACGGCAACCAAGCGTCCATCAAGGGCGCCGCCAAGCTCTTCTACAGCTGAGCGAGGTCGACCGCGCTTTGCGCGAGGACGCCGGCCAGGATCCGACACGAATCGTCCTCGACGTTGAAGTCCGGGCTGTGGTGCATGCCACTCGTGCCGTCCGCTGCTGCGCCGCCTACGAATATGTAGCAACCCGGAACGCGGTTCAAGAACTCAGAGACGTCATCACTCGGGGTGAAGGGAGGGATTGTCAAGAAACCACTTTCGCCCACCACTTTCTTGGCGGCCCGCATCACGTGATCGTAGACGTCAGTGTTGTTGGCGACGGCGGGCGCCGAGCCCGTGAGTTCGAGTGAACACGAGACCACGAACATCGTCTCGATCTCTCGCAGCAATGCCTCCAGCCGCGCAAGGGCCTCGACACGCTGTTCGGGCGTGAAGGTGCGAAGCGTGCCGTGGAGTACGGCGTGACGCGGTACGACGTTCATCGCCGTGCCTGCGTTGATGACGCCGGCCGAGCACGCACAGGTCGCGCCTTCGAAGATGAGTCCGTCGATGACCTCGCCGAGTCGCGGGGTGAGGTGACTGACGGCGAGTATGACGTTGCCCTCCACGGTCGCCATGGCGCCGTGACCGCCCTTGCCGGTGATGTGGACCGACCACGACCCGGCTTCGCTCATCATGACACCCGGCTTGGTGCCCACGAAGCCGCGCGGCGCGAGGGACGATACGTGCGCACCGATCACGAAGTCGACGGGATTGTCGCGAAGGACGCCGCCCTCGATCATTGCCGCCGCGCCGCCGAGGGCCTCCTCCGCGGGCTGAAAGAGGAGCGTGAACTCCCCACTCAGTTCCGCCTGACGTCGTGACAAGAGGTCGGCGACGCCGAGTAGCCCCGCGGTGTGCACGTCGTGTCCGCACGCGTGCATGACGCCTTCGTGCACCGATGCGTACGAGAGGGTGTTCTCCTCATTGACGGGAAGTCCGTCGATGTCGGCGCGAACCATCACGCGCTTGCCGGGCTTGGCACCACGAAGCACCGCCACCGCTCCGGTCTCGGTCGGGCACGGTCGCAGCTCCCAACCGAGCGAGACCAGTCGATCCCGGACCAATTGGGGGGTGCGGTGCTCCTCGAACGCGAGTTCTGGATGCGCGTGGAGGTCGTGGCGAAGTTCGACCATTGGTTCCTCGACGTCGTTGAGGAGTGCGGGGAGGTCGTCGTCAAATGAGTGAGCCATAGGGGCATGGTACCTACGGCGAAGGGGGAGCGAGTAATGGTCGTCGGCTACGATGGAAGGTCTGCAACACTGCGGCTGTAGCTCAGCGGATTAGAGCATCGGTCTACGGAACCGAGGGTCGGGGGTTCGAATCCCTCCAGCCGCACTAGGAAACCCCATTGATCAATGAGCGTCTTCCGTTTCTGGCTCATCGGATTCTGGCGGGGTGAGCTTCATCGCACCACGATCGATCCGAGAAC
>VFSW01012281.1_pt1 | contig 11976 bp, 11 predicted proteins | sample 5358111 | NCBI WGS metagenome assembly VFSW01 (sample SAMN11554181, study PRJNA540505) | mine drainage metagenome | isolation source: sediment from site ElyBrook_90M | place: USA: Ely Copper Mine, Vershire, VT | collected 2017 | reverse complement strand
CGATACGGCAGAGTTTCTCTACAAGACGACCGACTACTGGATGCCTGAATTCGAGCGTTCGATACGCTGGGACGACCCTGCGCTTGCGATAGACTGGCGCCTGCATTCAGCGCCTGCTCTTTCGGTCAAGGATGCACAAGGCAAACATCTTGGCGAAGCGGAATGTTTTGCATGATGCAGCATCTGAAAGGAAAACAATGGCAAAAGGGATGATACTGGCCGCAGGCCAGGGAACGCGCATCAGGCCTCTGACCAAGAACCTGCCCAAGCCCATGATCCCCATACTGGGCAAACCCGTGATGGAATATTTGATCGAACACATGGCCCGATATGGCATTGTGGACATCATGATCAACGTGGCTTTCAACCATGGTCAGATCGAGAGCTATTTCGGGGATGGCCGAAGCTGGGGAGTGAACATCGGTTATTCCTTCGAAGGATGCCGGGAACACGGCGAGATCGTCCCCAAGCCGATGGGCTCCGCCGGCGGCATGAAAAAGATTCAGGATTTCGGCGGCTTTTTCGACGAGACCACCCTCGTGGTATGCGGAGATGCCATCATCGATCTCGACATCGGCTCGGCCCTGCATGAGCATAAAAGCAAGAATGCGCTGGCAAGCGTGGTCACGCTGGACGTGCCGCGCGAGCAAACCAAGAACTACGGCGTGGTCGTGACCGAGAAAAATGGCCAGATCGTGTCTTTCCAGGAAAAGCCGGCACCCGAAGAAGCGCTTTCCACGCTGGCCAGCACGGGCATCTATATATTCGAGCCCGAAGTGTTGAATCTCGTGCCATCGGGCCAGGTATTCGACATCGGCAGCGACTTGTTTCCCCAGCTCGTGAAGGAAAATCTGCCCTTCTTTGCACAGAACCGTCATTTCAACTGGATAGACATCGGACGCCTGACCGATTACTGGGAAGTTTCCCAACGCGTGCTGCGCGGCGAGGTTGCACTGATGGGCATGCCGGGCAAGGAAATTCAGCCCGGCGTATGGGCGGGCCTCAACACCTCCATCGATGACAGCGTGAAGATCACGGGGCCGGTCTATATCGGATACAACGTGAAGATAGAGCCGGGTGCGAGTATCATAGGCCCCGCCTGGATAGGCCACGGCAGCCATATACGATCGGGAAGCCGGCTTGAACGCTGCATCCTGTCCGAATATGTGCGCATCAGCGCAGGGCAGCAGTTGAGCGAGATGATCATCTCCAACCAGTATTGCGTCAAACGCAACGGCGATGTGCATTATCTGGGGGAAGAAAACTTCACGCTGCACTGGGGAGATGCGCGCGGCTGATGCAGCGGCCGGGGCTTATGAATTGACCATATGGAGAAACAATGAGCGGACAGAATATCTTTCAACAGAAGCTGAACATCAGCCGCAAGGAACGGGAAAGTCTGAACGGGCACAAGGGCCGGGTGATCTGGCTCACAGGTCTGTCCGGCTCGGGAAAATCCAGCATCGCCAACGCCATGGAAGTGGCCTTGCATGCAAATGGATATCGCACTTATATCCTCGATGGCGACAATGTGCGCGGCGGCTTGAGCAAGGATCTGGGTTTTTCGGATGCAGACCGGGTTGAAAACATACGCCGCATCACAGAAGTTTCCAGGCTGATGATGGATGCCGGTCTGATCGTGATGACCGCCTTCATCTCGCCCTTCCGGCACGAGCGCGAAATGGCGCGCAATCTTGTCGGCGAAGAACACTTCGTCGAGGTGTATGTGAGCACACCTCTTGAGGTCTGCGAAGAGCGCGACGTGAAGGGGCTTTACAAAAAGGCCAGGGCCGGCCAATTGCCCAACATGACCGGAATAGACAGCGCCTATGAGGCCCCGCTGTCTCCCGAGGTGATCGTCAATGGCTGCGGCCAGAGCATAGAAGAAACCGCGAAAATGGCGATTTCGCAGATCCCGATGCTGCGCTTCAAGAGCTGAATCACAACGCGTTATCGCCGCGATGGGGAAGTTCGAGATAGTGCTGGGTCTGCATCTCCATCAGACGGGAAATGATGCGCCGTGACTCGCCGTCGATTGTTTCATACAGATTTTCCGGCATGCGCGCAAAGCTTGCGACGAGCTTCACGCGATTGTCGTAGAGCACGTCGATCAGCCAGGCGAAACGGCGGGCTTCATCCGCATTGTCACAAGAAAAATACGGCACGCCCGACAGGAATACCGTCGCATGACTTCCCGCAATCCGCAGGTAATCGGACTGGTCGTGATTGCCTTTGCACAGCACGTTGAAGTCATACCAGACGATTCCGCACGCCGATCGCAGGGCGGGAATATTACCCGCATCGGCAGCTTCGCAGCCCCTGGTTAAGCGGCGGAACATCGCCTCCATGCGCACCAATGCATCCGGCTCATCCATGAAGACAGGATCGCGCATCCTGTGCAGCAGACGGTAATCCCGATTGCCGTCGAAATGCAATATTTTCAGTTCATGCTTCAAGAGTTCTATCGCGGGCAGAAAATTCTGCCTTTGCAGGCCGTTCGGATAGAGTTCATCGGGCGGATAATTGGAAGTGATGAGCAGCACCACCCCGCGTTTGAACAAGGCTGCAAGCAGGCGACCCAGTATCATCGCATCCGCAATGTCGTCCACATGAAATTCGTCCAGGCACAAGAGACGCGTCGTATCCGCGATGTCATCTGCCAGCGCCATCAACGGATCGGGCATGTCTGAGAGCCGTTTCATCTTTGCATGCATCTCGGCCATGAACTGATGAAAGTGTATGCGGCGTTTTCGCCGGTATGGCAGACAGTGGTAAAAACCATCCATCAGGAACGTCTTGCCGCGCCCCACTCCCCCCCAGATGTAAAGCCCGCGCGGGACTTTCGGACTCAACAGGCTGCGCCCCAGGAACCTGTCGCGCTTGTGCTTGAATTCGACGAGCTGCTGCCAGAGTGCTTCCAGCTCCTCGATCGCAACCGTCTGCGCGTCATCGCAGACGAAGCCCGCCTGGTCGCAAATCGCCTGATACCAGGCCTTGGGCGAGAGATCCTGCACGGCTAGTTCGCGATAAATTCCAGCGCATTCTGATCCGGGTCGCGGCAAAACAGCGCACCTCTGCCGGACCCACTCAGCGTATAGGCAATCCCCGCCTGATCGAGTCTGGCAATCAGATCCGCCATATCTTCAACCTTGAACGCCGCATGCCGGTCGCGGCCGCCATGCCGAGGGCGTTGCAGGCCAGCTTCCACGTCGGGCAATACCATCAGATGTATCTGCTGCCCCTGCCCCGCTTCATACCACACGCCGTCAAATCCCATCGCCGGACGATTGGTGTTTAATTGCAGGCTCAGCACGTCCTCGTAGAACGCGCGAGCCTTCGCCAAATCAGACGTCAGGAAACTCACATGGTGGATGCCTGTGATCATGGCTGCACAGGCTGGACGAGGCTTGCGGCAAGTTTGGCGCGCGACCTCGCCTCATCGGTATCCTTGCCGGTTGCAAGCGCAACCCCCATGCGCCGGCGCGCGAAGGATTCAGGCTTGCCGAACAGGCGTATGTCGCTGTCTGGGACGCGCAGCGCTTGGGCAACATTTGCAAAGGCGATGCCCTTTCCCTCAAGCTGGCCATAGATCACCGCCGACGCACCCGGGCTTTCAAGCCTTGTATTCACCGGCAGGCCGAGTATCGCGCGCGCATGCAGCTCGAATTCGTTCTGCACCTGCGAACACATCGTGACCATGCCCGTGTCATGCGGACGCGGACTGACTTCTGAGAACCAGACATCGTCGCCGCTTACGAACAGTTCCACGCCGAACAGGCCCAATCCCCCGAGATCTTCCGTCACTCTGGCCGCAATGTTGCGCGCGCGCTGCAAGGCAAGTTCCGTCATCTTCTGCGGCTGCCAGCTCTCCACATAATCCCCATGCACCTGCACATGACCGATGGGGTCGCAGAAATGCGTCTCGACTTTGCCTTCTTCTCCCATCGCGCGCACCGTGAGCTGCGTGATTTCATATTCGAAATCGATCACACCCTCTACGATCACGCGCCCCTGGTTCACGCGGCTGCCGCTCGCCGCATAGCTCCACGCGGCCTCGACCTCGGCAGGCGTATCCACTTTCGACTGCCCCTTGCCGGACGAAGACATCACGGGCTTGATGATGCAGGGATAGCCGATTTCATCGACGGCTACCCGCATCTCATCCAGGCTATCGGCAAAACGATAAGGCGAAGTGGGCAGCCCCAATGTTTCGGCGGCAAGGCGGCGTATGCCTTCCCGGTTCATGGTCAGCATCGCGGCGCGCGCGGTAGGGATGACTCGCGCGATCCCTTCCTGCTCGATCTTCGCCAGCATCCCGGTTGCGATCGCCTCGATTTCCGGCACGATCAGATCCGGCTTTTCTTTTTCTATCAACGCGCGCAGCGCATCCCCATCGGCCATGTTGATGACATGCGAGCGGTGCGCAACCTGGTGGCCTGGCGCGTCCGGATAACGGTCCACTGCGATGGTTTCAATGCCCAGGCGCTGCAGCGCGATGATCACTTCCTTGCCCAGTTCTCCCGAACCCAGCAGCATGACGCGAGTGGCAGACGCACTCAATGGTGTACCGATGACAGACATTTTCAGGGCCTCCTGATGGATTTGGATGAAATTATACACAGCCGGCAGTTCAAGCTCGATGAAAATTTCTCGGCTTGTTCCGATGAAAAACCAGCAAATTCCCATGCTATGTCACGCCGCATCAAGCGGTTGAAAAATAAAAATCGGAGTAACATGAAAGCCTTTAAAAATCCGGAGCGCCATCATGACCGACATCGTGCAATTATTGGCTGACGAGGCAGAATACCTTCTGGATCACCGCTGTGCCGGCATACCCCGTGAGTCGCTGCATCTTCCCGGCGCAGACTACCTCGACCGGGTGGTGGCGATGAAGGACAGAAAACCCGCCGTGCTTTGCAGCCTGCAAAGACTGTTTGGTCACGGCAGGCTTGCAAACACCGGCTATCTTTCATTGCTTCCTGTGGATCAGGGCGTGGAGCATTCAGGCGGCGCTTCGTTTGCGCCCAACCCCATGTATTTCGATCCCGAGAACATCGTGAGGTTGGCGATCGAAGGGGGCTGCAACGGCGTTGCATCGACGCTGGGCGTATTGTCCTCGGTCTCTCGCCGCTATGCGCACAAGATTCCGTTCATCGTCAAGATCAACCACAACGAGCTGCTGACCTATCCGAACAAATTCGACCAGACGCTGTTCGCAAGCGTCGATCAGGCTTTCGACATGGGCGCCGTTGCAGTCGGCGCGACGGTTTTTTTTGGCTCCGAACAATCGCGCCGCCAGATACAGGAAGTTTCGGAGGCATTCGAACACGCGCATGAGCTTGGCATGGCAACCGTGCTTTGGGCTTATTTGCGAAATCCCGCCTTCAAGCAGGACGGGGTCGATTACCATGTGTCGGCGGACCTGACAGGACAGGCCAACCATCTTGCGGCCACCATCAACGCCGACATCATCAAGCAGAAAATGGCCGAGAACAACGGCGGCTACAAGGTGATCAAATTCGGCAAGACCAGCGAAAAGGTCTACAGCGAACTGACCTCCGATCATCCTGTCGACCTGGTGCGCTATCAGGTGGCTAACTGCTACATGGGACGCGTGGGCATGATCAATTCGGGCGGCGCATCGGGCCACGACGACCTGCATCAGGCGGTGCGCACTGCGGTCATCAACAAACGCGCAGGCGGAATGGGGCTGATCTCGGGCAGGAAAGCATTTCAAAAGCCGATGAAGGACGGTGTCGCGCTGCTCAATGCGATCCAGGACGTATATCGCGACCCTGTCATCACGGTGGCATGAGTCCGGCTCGAATGCGGCCTGCATGCGCCGAGCAGACTTGAGACCGCAGATTCTGCGCGCTCTGGTAGAATCAGCGCGATGAAGAACTGGTGGCGCTCATTGGACATTGCAACAAAGCTGAATATTCCCATTCAGCTGATGTTGATCATCGTCCTGTCTTTGGCACATATTTGGGTGATCCAGAACTTCAAGGCGGAAGTGCTGGATGGCGCAAGACGACGCGCAGTCGTTTCCGCGGACGGAATCATCAACGGAATGAACATGCTGATGGTGACCGGCATGATTTCGAACCCGGAGAACCGCCGCTTGCTCATCCGGAAGATGAGTGCTTCCGAGCGCATGAAGGAGGTGCGCATCATACGCGCCAAACAGGTTCAGGATCAGTTTGGAAAAGGACTGCCCGAGGAGCAGGCAAGGGACGCGCTGGATGATCTTGCGATCGGCTCGAAGCAAATCCAATTCCAGCTGGACAGCAGCAATTCCTCTCTGCGCACCGTCGTGCCCTTCGTCGCAAGCACCAGTTTTCGCGGCACCAATTGCCTTTCGTGCCATCATGTCAAGCCGGGCTCGGTGAATGGCGCGGCCAGCATCACCATAGATATGACGAAAGACTTCAACGCAATCAGAACAACCCGGAACGAACTTTGGGCAGGGCAACTGTTTCTGCAGTTTATGATGTTCTTTGCAACCCGGAGCCTGCTGCGCCGTTTCATACGACCGCTCACCAGCCTCAAGTCGTCCATGGAAGTCATCCGCAACACGGGAAGCACAGAGCAATTCGTACCGGTCAAGGAAAACAAGAACAGGGACGAAGTCGGTATACTCACCGGTACTTTCAACCGGATGTCCGAAGCACTGTTCCATTCGGAAAAGTCGATGAGATTGGCCAAGGCCATCTATCAGTCGAATGCGGATGCGATCATCGTGACCGATGAGAACAATCTGATCACGGATGTCAATCCGGCCTTCATCCGCTTGACCGGCTATATGCCCGAAGAGGTGATAGGAAAAGATCCGCGGATCATGAAATCCGGCCTGCATGATGAGCATTTTTACCGACAGATGTGGCAAAAGATCAACGACGATGATCACTGGCAGGGAGAAATCTGGGACAAGCGGCGCGATGGCTCGCTATATGCAAAACTCGTCAATATCATCGCGCTGCGCAACAATGACGGCAGCGTGTACCGGTATGTCGCACAATTTTCAAACATTACGGAAAAAAAGCAGAAGGACGAGTTGGTCCACTGGCAGGCCAATTATGACCCGCTGACCAATTTGCCCAACCGTCGCCTTTTCCAGGACAGGCTGGCAGGAACGATCAAACTTGCCGACCGTAAAAAACTGGCCTTCTCGCTGTTCTACATCGACCTTGACCGTTTCAAGGAAATCAATGACATCCTGGGCCATGCGAACGGGGATGCGCTGCTCATGGAGGCGGGGCAGCGCATCACCGGCTGTGTGCGCGAGACGGATACGGTTGCGCGTCTAGGGGGCGATGAGTTTGCAATCATTTTGCCGGAGCTTGGCGATACCACCCAGATCAAGCGCATCGCCGAAGAAATCGTCACGCAACTGGCCAAGCCGTTCTTCTTCATCAACGACGAAACCGGATATCACATTTCCGCCAGCATCGGGATTGCCATCTATCCCGTCGATGCGAGAGATATAATGACCCTGATCAACTGCGCCGCCCATGCGATGTACCAGGCCAAGACAGCCGGGCGCAACGGCTACAAATACTTTTCCGAATCGATCAAAAAATCCACAAGCTAAGGCGATTTCGCATACAGTTTCCCCGACATGAGGCTAGCCGAAACGATCAGCAGCGCGCCCATCCATTCGCGCAGCCCCATGGCTTCATGCGCCAGAAAATAGGAGGCAACGGCTGCAACGACCAGTTCGGACAGAAACAGCAGCGTGGCGCGATTCGCCGGCATATGGGTCACGCCATATTGCACCGCAAAACTGCTGGCACACAAGGCCACCCCCAGCAACAGCAGGATCCACCAGGAATGCATGCTGATCTGCCAGACACCCCCCTGCCACCCTAGCAGCGGCGCGGTAAGCAGCGCCGTGCCGAACCAGATGCTCGCCGACTTCACCTCGACGCTGAGATGCATTGCGCGGCGCGAAACCACATTGGACAGCGCAAAACCCATGCCTGCCGAGAGGCCTGTCCATTCCGAGAAATTCTTCGGGAACGGCATGCCCAGTTCGGGCTCCCAGAGCATGATGAATGCGCCGCACAAGGACAGCGCCATGATGGAATAACCGTAGCGGTTCAGGCGTTCATCGAGCAGCCAGTAGGAAAACAGGATGGTCCAGACCGGAGCCAGATAAAACAGCAACAGCACGCGCATCACTTCGCCTCCCAGCATCGCGAGCACATAACCGAAGTTGGCCCAGCCCGCAGAGAACACCAGCAGCACAGCCCACCAGCCCGCCCTGGAAAGCTCCCGCCACCCGCGAGGCAGCATGAATGCGCCAAACAGCATCGCCAGAAAATAACTGATGAACGTGGCCTGCGGTCCTGAAACACCGCTTGCCTGCAACATGCGAAATGTATACCAGATCAGCCCCCATACCAGCGCGCCGCTCAAAATTCCTACAACCGGCATGACATTTTGTTTTGATGACACCGCTTCGCCCTTTATAATGCTCGCCACATTCAAGATATCCCGGCACCATGAATCCAGAACTCGACCGTTTGCAGCCCTACCCTTTCCAGAAACTCGCCAGCCTGTTTCGCGCCGTCACTGCAAATAGCGACTACCGTCCGATCAGCCTGTCCATCGGCGAACCCAGGCATACCACGCCCCAATTCATCAAGGATGCCATGACTGCCAATCTGGGCGGCCTTGCGAATTATCCCACAACCGCGGGATCGGACGCGCTGCGCAGCGCCATCGCACAGTGGCTCAAGCGCCGCTATGACATCCCGCTGCCCGACTTCAAAACCCAGGTATTGCCCGTGAACGGCAGCCGCGAGGCATTGTTCGCCTTTGCACAAACCGTTATCGACCGCACGAAGCCTGATCCCGTAGTGATTTGCCCCAATCCTTTCTACCAGATTTATGAAGGTGCTGCCTATCTGGCCGGCGCCGCGCCGCGCTTTCTGAACTCCCTGCCCGAAGATGATTTCGCACTGAATTTTTCGCAACTTCCGGAAGAAGTCTGGCAGCGCACCCAGCTGATCTACGTCTGCTCACCGGGCAATCCGACCGGGCGCGTGATGCCGCTTTCCGAGTGGCAGATTTTGTTCGAATTGTCCGATCGCCATGGCTTCGCAATCGCCTCGGATGAATGCTATTCCGAGATCTATGCAGATGCAGCACCTATGGGGGCGATGCAGGCAACGCACAAACTGGGACGCCATGACTATCGCAATCTTGTGGTCTTTTCCAGTCTCTCCAAGCGATCCAACGTGCCCGGGATGCGCTCAGGCTTCGTCGCAGGCGATGCGAGGCTGATCGAAAAATTCGCACTGTATCGCACTTACCATGGCTCGGCGATGAATCCTGCGATACAGGAAGCCAGCATCGCCGCATGGAGTGATGAGGCTCATGTTGCCGAAAACCGCCAACTGTACAGCGAAAAATTTGCGCGCGTGACCGCAATACTCGAAGATGTATTGCCCATCAGGTTGCCTGATGCCGGATTCTATCTCTGGGTGCGCACGCCGATTGCCGACACTGCCTACGCGCAGGCTTTGTATCGCGACTATAATGTGACGGTATTGCCCGGCAGCTTTCTTGCGCGCAACAGCCAGGGAGTCAATCCGGGCGAGAATTTTATCCGCATGGCGCTGGTCGCCAGCACGGAAGAAACCGTGGAGGCGGCGCAAAGAATCGCGGAGTTCACGCGCAAGTTGCGCCAGCTTTAACCGACTGTACGAAATAATTTTAATCTAACCAGGAATCATCATGGATCAATTACAGCAAATCATCGAAACTGCTTTTGAGCGCCGCGCAGAGATCACGCCGCGCAATGCGGATGCGCAATTAAAAGAGGCGGTCAACACCGTGATCACTCAACTCGACACAGGAAAGTTGCGCGTCGCTGAAAAAATCGATGGCGACTGGGTCACGCACCAATGGCTCAAGAAGGCGGTGCTGCTGTCATTCCGTCTTGAAGACAATGCATTCATCAAGGGCGGTTTCACCAATTACTACGACAAGGTGCCTTCCAAGTTTGCCGATTACAACAGCCGCGACTTTCGCGAAGGCGGCTTCCGCGTGGTGCCTCCGGCGGCCGCCCGCCGCGGCGCCTATATCGCCAAGAACGTGGTGCTGATGCCCTCCTATGTCAACATCGGCGCGTATGTCGACGAGGGCGCCATGGTGGCCACCTGGGCGACCGTCGGCTCCTGCGCGCAGATCGGCAAGAACGTGCACCTCTCCGGCGGCGTCGGCATCGGCGGCGTGCTGGAACCCGTCCAGGCCAATCCGACCATCATCGGCGACAACTGCTTCGTCGGCGCCCGCTCTGAAATCGTCGAAGGCGTGATCCTCGAAGACAACGTGGTGATTTCGATGGGCGTATTCATCGGACAGAGCACCAAGATTTACGATAGAGAAACCGGAACCGTAAGTTATGGCCGAGTGCCCGCAGGTTCGGTCGTAGTCAGCGGCAGCCTGCCCTCTGCCGATGGGAAATACAGCTTGTATTGCGCGGTGATCGTGAAAAAGGTCGATGCCAAGACCCTGTCCAAGGTCGGCATCAACGAGCTGCTGCGCGGAATATAAGGCAGGATCGAGGACTGAGGATTAGGATTGAGGATTGAGGATTCAGCATCCTCAATCCTGTTATTAAGAAGGAGACATACCATGCTCGTCACCCCCTTATTGAAACTGGCCGCCGAAAGGCAAGCCTCGGACCTTTTTTTCTCTGTGGGCGCGCCAGTCAATATCAAGATAGACGGCGTGACGAGCCCGGTCAATGCGCAGATTCTGACCCCTGAAGTGATCAAGCGCATCGCCTATGAGATGATGGGCTCCAAGCAGATCCTCGAATTTGAGAACAGCATGGAGATCAACTTTTCCTACCGTGCAGATCAGCTGGGCAGTTTCCGCGTCAACATCTTCCGCCAGCGCGGCGACATCGCGATGGTGATCCGCTATATCAAAGGGGCGATCGGAGACATGAGCGAGCTTCATCTTCCCGCCGTGTTGAAATCGCTGATCATGGAAAAGCGCGGGCTGGTGCTCGTGGTGGGGGCGACAGGCTCCGGGAAATCCACCACGCTGGCCGCAATGATCCAGCATCGCAACACCACACAGACCGGACATATCCTGACGGTCGAGGATCCGATCGAATATATCTTCAGGCACGAAAAATCCATCGTCAACCAGCGCGAACTCGGCACGGACACCCTGAACTACGAAAATGCACTATCCTTCGGCATGCGCGAAGCGCCCGATGTGCTGATGATAGGCGAGGTGCGCGACAGGGACACGCTAAAGCATGCGCTGATCTTCGCCCAGACAGGCCATCTTTGCCTGACCACGCTGCATGCGAACAACAGCTATCACGCGTTGAACCGCATCGTGAATTTCTTTCCATACGACTCGCGCCAGGGCGTTCTGGCCGATCTTTCCATGTGCTTAAGAGCCGTGATCTCCCAGCGCCTTGTGCGCACTGTCCAGGGAAAGCAGGTGCCCGCGGTCGAGATACTGCTCAACACCACGCTGATCGCCGACCTGATCAAGAACGACGAGATAGAAAAGATCCACGAGGCGATGGACAAGAGCGTCTCCCCCGGCTCGCAGACTTTCGAGCAGGCGTTATACAGGTTGTTCAAATCCGGCAAGATCACCAAGGAAGAAGCAATGCGCAATGCCGATTCGGCAAGCAACCTTTCCGCGCTGATCGATTTCTCCGAGCGCACGAACACCATGAGCGTTCCCGCCTTCACGCCGCTGCCTGAATCGGGGAGAAAATCCAACCTCGGCGACATCAAGATCGATCTCGACACGACGGATGAATCCGAATGAAGCTATATGGCATACCCAATTGCAGCACGGTGAAAAAAGCGCGCGACTGGCTTGCGCGGCATGGCATCGAAGTCGAGTTTCACGATTTCAAGAAACAGGGACTGGATACCGCAACCGCGCAGATCTGGCTGGATCAATTCGGACATGAAGAGTTGATCAACCGCA
>VFSW01012280.1_pt1 | contig 11977 bp, 8 predicted proteins | sample 5358111 | NCBI WGS metagenome assembly VFSW01 (sample SAMN11554181, study PRJNA540505) | mine drainage metagenome | isolation source: sediment from site ElyBrook_90M | place: USA: Ely Copper Mine, Vershire, VT | collected 2017 | reverse complement strand
ACGCCTACCAGGGAAGGGAAATAGACCTCCGAGAGCCAGCCGCGCAGGCTCGAGGGTGCGCCGCGCTCGGGGGCCTCCTCCATCGCCAGGGAGGATACCACGCACTATGCTTTCCCTGTGGCTCTCTTCGACCGCACCCCCGAGCAGGTGTCCGTCTACGAGGTCTCGCTCCGCGACGGGCTGCAGAACGAACGCGCCTCGGTGCCGCTGCGCGGCAAGCTGCGGCTCATCGACGCGCTGGTGTCGGCGGGTCTGAAGCGCATCGAGATCACCAGCTTCGTCTCGCCCAAGTGGATCCCGCAGCTGGAGGACGCCGACGAGGTGGCCGCGCACGCGAAGCCGCCGCAGGGCGTCACGTTCAGCGCCCTGTGCCCCAACGCCAGGGGCCTGGAGCGCGCGAAAGCCGCGGGCATCAGGGAGATCGCGGTCTTCATCTCCGCCAGCGAGACGCACAACAAGAAGAACGTGAACAAGACCGTGGCCGAGACGCTCGCCGCGTTCGAGGACACCGTCGGTCCCGCGGTGGCGGCGGGCATGCGCGTGCGCGGGTACGTGTCGACCGCGTGGGGATGCCCCTACGAGGGCGAGGTCGATCCGAAGCGCGCTCTATCCATCGCGCAGAAGCTGCTGTCGATGGGCGTTTACCAGGTGTCGCTCGGCGACACGATCGGCGTCGGCACCCCGCGGCAGACCGAGCGCATCGTCCAGATGATGCTCGCCGAGATGCCGGCCCCGAAGCTCGCGATGCACATGCACGACACGCGCGGAACGGCGCTCGCGAACGTGCTGGTGGGGCTCGAGCTGGGCGTGCGCGACTTCGACGCGAGCGTGGTGGGCCTGGGCGGCTGTCCGTACGCGCCGGGGGCGGCCGGCAACCTCGCGACGGAGGACCTCGTCTACATGCTGCAGGGCATGGGGGTGAAGACGGGGGTCGATCTGGAGCGGCTGTGGGAGGCCGGGAAGGTGGCGGAGAGCGTGGTGGGCCGGGCGCTACCGGGCAAGGTGCACCAGGCGGGGGTGAGGAGCCTGAAGGCGTGAGGCCATCTCGGGCGTGATTCGGGGCATGTCGGCAAGTCGATGGGGCGTGGCGGCTGCGCTTCCGGGCATGGCAGGCGGTTGATTGGGCATGCCGGCCGTGATTCGGGGCATGGCGGGGGCTTGATGGGGCCATCCGCGGCGTGAGTTCGCCCCTCGGCGGGCCTGCATGGCCCGATCGATCCCGCTCAGTACCGCATGATCACCGTGAGCTTGCGCGTGGACCACGCCCCGCTCGCCACGAAGGTCGCGCCATCGGCCACCAAAGTCCCGTTGCCGGTGGCATGCACGGTATCCATGCCCGGGGTCTGCACGATGCACGGCGCATCGAGGCTCGCGTCGCACGCCGTCAGCGGGGCGCCGTTCCACGTGGGCGGTGCCATCGGGGCGACCGACTGCGTGTAGCTCAGCCCCCCCGCGTCGGGGGCCTCGGTGAACTGGCCGCTCGCGCCCGTGAACACGTACACGATGCGGTCGTCGCCGGCGAAGGACGCGTTCGGCGCGAGCGACGGCTCGACGGTGAGGGTCTCGACGCCGTCGGGGTAGGTCGGCACGATGGCCCCGGCGCGCGCGTACACCGGGATCTCGGTCATCGGGGCCTGCGCCGTGAGGTTCGCCGGTCCCGGGAGGCTCTGCCCGCCGCTCCACGGAAACCACGTGCCGGGCGGCAGGTACACGTTGCGCGACGTCGCGCCCATCTTCTGCACCGGGGCGACGAGCAGGCCGCCGCCGACCATGATCTCGTCGGACACCGGCCACGACGCGTCGTCGTCGGGGAACTCGAGCCCCAACGGACGCCAGATGCCGATCCCGGTGTCGTGCGCCGCCTGCGCCAGGCCGCGCAGGGTCGGCGCCAGCGCCATGTGCAGCTTCGCGTACCGCACCCAGTGGGCCGTCGAGTCGTCGTCGCTCTCCCAGCTCCACTCGAGCTTCGGCTCGGTCCCGTGGTGCGTGCGCATCACGGGCGAGAAGGCGCCGAGCTCCGTCCAGCGGAAGAACAGCTCCTTGGTCGACGTGGGGTTCGTCGCGCTCTGGTAGCCCGCGATGTCGCTGCCGAACGTGGACACCCCCGCGAGCGACACGCCCGCGCCGATGGGCAGGATCGTCGGCAGCCCGTCGTCGGCCTCGAAGTCGGTGCGCTGGTCGCCGGCCCAGAAGACGTCGATGAGCGGCGCGCTGCCCAGCCATCCGGAGCGCTCGAACGCGAGGCGCTCGACGCCGTCGGCGGCGATGGCCGTGTCGAGCGCCTGCCGTACGGCTCTCTGCCAGAGCACCGGATAGGTGTTGTGCAGGTCCAGGCCGCTGCCTCCCTGCAGGACCGCGTCGGTGGGCAGCCACTCCCCGTAGTCGCCCATCCATCCGTCGGCGCCGAGCGCGATGGCCGCGGACATCTTGCCCACCGCCCACTTGACCGCGGCGGGGTTGGTGAGGTCGACGAGCGAAGTGTCCTGGAAGGTGGCGTCCTGGAACGTGTAGGTCGAGCCGTCGGCCTGCTTGACGAGGTATCCGCCGGCCTCGGCTTCCGGGAAGGCGCTGGTGGACTTCTCGACGTGCGACCGGAAGTACACCAGCCACTTGAAGCCGCCCGCGTGCAGGTCCGCCGCGACCTTCTCGAAGTCGGGGTAGAGCGTGCGGTCGACCTCCCACTGCCCGCTGAGCGAGTAGTAGTCGCCGTTCTGGACGCCGCCCTCCCAGTCCTCGGTCCAGATGACGCTCGAGGGGGCGCCGACCTGCCTCAGCTTGGTGGCGATACGCCGCACGTTGGCCGAGCCGAAGATGGCGTCGTTCCAGGGCGCGAAGGCGAAGGCGGGGGGAACGCGCGGACGCCCGAAGTGACCGGTCGCGCGGGAGACGGCGTCGTGCAGGTCCGGGCCGTAGAAGAGGTTGAGCGTGACCGGCAGTTCCAGCTCCATGCGCGCGACGGTGCTGCTCTCGGAGCAGAGGGCGAAGGTCGACCTCTGCGTGTTGTCGGCCACGGCGAAGAAGCCGCGCCGGGACAGGAACTCGGGCAGCGGCATGTACGCCGAGTGCCGGCGGCCGACGATGTACCAGAGGCCCGTGGGGTCGTCGGTCGCGAGATCCTTGCCGATCCCTTCCTCCTGCACCCAGATGGGGATGGTCTCGCCCCGCGCGTCGATGCCCCACGTCTGCGCGCCGAAGCCGGCGAAGTGATCGCTCGCGTCGCACGCGAAGCCCCACGAGATGCGCCTGCGCTTCGCGGTGGGACCGGCGTCGAGGGGAGGGGCTCCGTCGCCGGGGGTGATGCTGGCGACCAGGTGCTCGTCCTCGTCGCCGCGGGAGAAGGCGATGGACGCGACGCGCGTGCCGTCGCCTGTGAACAGGTCGACGTCGTTGCCGGCGACGGAGGCTCGCGTCACCACCTTCCATGGTTGCGTCGTGTCGTCGGTCTGGGCGAACGAGCCGTACTGCATCTTCACCGTGGTCGCGAGGTCGCGGATGGCGAAGCCCGTCAGCGGCGGCGCGTCGTCGTTCATCGACCATGGGGTGCCGACGGCCGTGGACGAGTCGATGCCCTGCAGAAGCGGTGCGCCGCCCGGGGCCAGCACCGAGAGGTTCGCCGTGCCGGTCCCGACCTGGATGGTGAAGGCGCCGACGCCGAACGAGGCGGGGGGAGGGGACGACGAGGGGGACGACGACGAGCTGCACGCGCCGCCGGCGGCGATCGCCGCGGCGAGCAAGCCCAGGCCTCCGAGCTTCAGCGAAATGCGCAACGTGCCGCCATTCTACTCCATGTGCACGTCGATCTTCACGGCCGGGCCCGCCGCCTTCGGGGTCTTCAGGAAGTAGAGCAGCGGCAGCACGAACAGGAAGGCGAGGCCGGCCATGATGAAGACGCGCTCGAAGGCCAGGAGCGTGGCCTGCTGCTGGACGATCCCGTCGAGGGCGCGCAGGGCCATGTCTCTCGCGGTCGCCGGGTCGAAGCCCCGCGCGACGAAGGCGCCCACGGTCTGCTGCATGCGCATCATGGCGGCGGCGCTCGAGGACGTCACGTCGGCGACCAGGGCGCTGCGGGCCTCGGCCCCGTAGCGGGTGAGCAAGGTGGCCCCGACGGCCAGGCCCACCGAGCCGCCGATCTGACGGAACAGGGAGTTGAGGCCCGTCGCGTCGGCCATCTTGTGGCGCGGGATCGACGCGAGCGCCACGGTCGACAGGGGGACGAACAGGCACGCGAACCCCATGCCCTGCGTCACGATGACCCAGACGACGTCGCGCTGGCTGCTCTCGAGGGTCAGGTGGCTCATCCCGTAGGCGCCCCACGCGATGAACAGGATGCCGATGGCGATGACGATGCGCGGAGAGACCTTGTTGTAGATGCGGCCGATGATGGGCATGGCCAGCATCATCACGATCACGCGGGGCATCAGCGCGAAGCCGGCGTCGGTCGCCGTGAAGCCGAGCAGCGTCTGCATGAACAGCGGCAGCAGGAACATCGTCGCCATCAGCAGCGCGAACATGAGCGAGCCGATGAGCGTGCCCGACAGGAACACGGGGTCCTTGAAGAGCCGGATGTTGACGGCCGGCACCGGGCACGTCAGCTCGCGGATGACGAACGCCGCGCAGAGCACGAGCGCCACCACGAAGCCCATCGTGATCCACCGCGACTCGAACCAGTCGTTCTGCTGCCCTTCCTCGAGCACGTACTGCAGCGCGCACAGGCCGCCGATGAGCAGGCCGATGCCCCACCAGTCGACGTCCTTGCGCTGCGCCTCGGCCAGGGCGCGGTTCTGCGCGACGATCTCCTCGTCCTCGTGGACGAACGCCGCCACCATCCCCAGGCCCAGGATTCCGACGGGCACGTTGATGTAGAAGATCCACGGCCAGGCGTAGTTGTCGACGATCCAGCCGCCCAGCGTGGGGCCGATGGCGGGGCCGAGCATGACGGCCATCGCGAAGAGGGCCATGGCCATCCCCTGCTCCTTCGCCGAGAAGGTCTGCCGCAGGATGGCCTGCTCGGTGGGCTGCAGCGCGCCCGCGCCGAAGCCCTGGATGACGCGGTAGATGATGAGCGTGGTCAGGCTGCGAGCGATGCCGCAGAGGATCGACCCCAGCAGGAACAGCACCAGGCACGCCATGTAGACGCGCTTCTGCCCGAACAGACGTCCGAGGAACGCCGTGAAGGGCATCACGACGACGTTCGCGATGATGAATCCGGTGCTGATCCAGGTGATCTCCTGCACCGTGACGCCCAGCGTGCCCATCATCTTCGGCAGCGCGACGCTGACGATCGACGAGTCGATCGCGCCCATGAGCGTGCCGAACGTGATCGACACGGTCACCAGCCACTTGTTGACCTTGGGCCGGGCCGGACGCGGCCGGGCCACGGCTGCGCTTATCGAAGGGCTTGCTGCGGTGACCATCGGGCGACCGAGGCGCTTCTACACTCCTGCGGCAGAACTAGGATGCAGCGAGATTCGCCTTGGTTTCTACGACTTTTCCCACAGGCCGCTTCGACTGCTACCGCTATCCGGGTCGAGATTGCACTTCTGAAAACCGCGTTTCCCCATCGCATTGCGAACGTGAAGGCACGGCGTGCGCAAGTCCACGGGATCGCATCGCTCGGTGCCTGGCACGGCACTCGCAAAGCCGACCATCGGCACCGCGTAGGCCGGCTCTCCCCCCCCGGGCCCCTATGCGGTGCCGTTTTCCTTTGTAGCTCTCGCTCCCCGCGGTACAGCGGGTCGATGCGAACCGCCGCAGCCGCTGCTGCCCTCGCGATGACCGTCAGCCTGGCGTGCTCGCGCACCCCGTCCGAGGAGTTTCCCGCGCACGTCGGGGGCGAGGCCAGCACGGTCGCCCCGGCAGCCCAGTCCGCCACGCTCGCCCCACCCCGCCCGAGCGCCAACCAGCTCGCCGGCCGCTGCATCAAGCCCACGGCTGCCCCGCCGCCCCCGAGGGCGGGCCTCCTCCGGTGCCCGTCGTGCGCGTGGGATTCGCCGACGCGAGCCTGATCATGGATGCCGAGCTCGTGAGCTCGCAGCACGACACGATGCGCGGGCTGATGTACCGGCGCAGCATGCCCGAGCAGCGAGGCATGCTCTTCGACCTGCGGGTCCGTGACGACCACCAGTTCTGGATGCACAACACCTGCATCCCGCTCGACCTGCTCTACATCGACGAAGACGGCCTCATCGTCGGCATCGTCGAGAACGCTCCGACGCTCGACGACACCTCGCGCGGCGTGGGCTGCCCGGGGCGCTACGTCCTGGAGGTCAACGCCGGCTGGACGCGCAAGCACGGCGTCAGAGCGGGGCAGTTCGTGAAGCTGCCGCCCGAGGCGCGCTGACCTCGGTCGGCGTGAGGCGCGACCGACACCTCGCCCCAGCGGCTCAATGCGAGAAGGTGCCGATGAGAGCGCCCTCGGCCAGGACGTGGCCGTTGATGGCCGCGAGGAGGTCGTCGGCCGTGATGCCGCTGCGTGGCGGCACCAGCCCGTCGACCGCGTAGACGCGGAAGGCGTAGCTGTGCAGCTCGAACTTCGGGGGGCATGGGCCGTTGTATCCGGGCCTGCCGAAGCCGTTGATGCCCGTCACGCCGCCCAGGTCCGAGCCGTCGCTGCCGTCGGGCAGCGAGGTGGCGTCGCCGTGCACGTTGAACAGGACCCAGTGAACGAACTGTCCGCCCACGGCGTCGGGATCGACGACGAGGATCGCGAAGGACTTGGTGCCGGAGGGCGCGGCGCTCCAGGTGAGCTGCGGAGAGCGATCGGCCCCGTCGCACGTGTAGTCGACGGGGATGGCCCCGTTGGACGAAAAAGATCGGCTCGTCACGGCGAGCCGCTGGATCACGACGCCCGGGGGGCCCGTCACGACGAGGTTCCCTGCGCCCCCGCCCTTGCAGCCGTCGGCCATCAGGGCCAGGGGCAGCGAGAGGACGAGCAGGGCGAGCTGGGAGCGAAGGCGATTGTTCATCGGTCAGTCCGGCTGGTAGACGATGTTCTGCGATCCGTCCTGGAAGTAGAAGCGATCGAACTGGCCTTTGTCGAAGGTCACCGCCCCGAACAGGTTCCAGGCGACACCCCAGACGGCCGCAGCCGCGAAGAGGCCCCGCATCGGTCGCGCGCCCACGGCGAGCAGGATGAAGAGCAGGACGGCGTAGTCGTTCGAGAAGCGGTAGCCGAACTGCCGCCAGCCGGTGTTCTGGTAGAGCAGGTCCATGAGCGCCGGCAGGGCGGCGGACACCAGCGTCGCGACGTACAGCCAGCGCCGCCCCGGCTCGCCGTCGAAGCGCCGCGGCCAGAGCAGCCAGAAGTACAGCGGCGTCGTGAACCACATGGCGAGCCCGTGCACGTTGATCTTGAAGGGCGTGCCGAAGATGCCGGCTTCGCCGTGCGGCGGGAGCCATGGCAGGCTCGTGAGCGCGATGCCCAGGTTCTTGCCCAGGAAGTGGTAGTTGAGCATGCCCCACTTGGTCATGCGGCCGCGCCACGCCACCGTCAGCAACTCGTGGTCGAAGTAGAGAGGAGTGGCGCGTCCGTAGCGCGCCCAGTTCATCCACGCGACGAACGCGAACGCCGCGAGCACCGGCACGGCGAACAGGATGTAGCGTCGCAAGAGCGCCCGCGCGTCGATGCGCTCGACGGCGCCCCGCAGCCGGCTCCACCAGGACCCGTCGAGCGGCAGCCCACCCGCCATCGACACCCGCGCCGCCTCGAACGCGAAGAGCAGCGCCATCCAGATCGCGGGCGGCCGGCTGAGGTACGCGCACGCGACCATGCCCCCGGCGAGCACCGGGCTCGCGGCGTCCAGGGCGAAGAGCGGGAAGATGGCGCACGCCGCCGTGGCCACGACCATCGCGGCGAACCACACGGTCCCTTCTACTGCCGTGAAGAAGTAGACCGTGCCGAAGGCGAAGAGGAGCGCCAGGATGACGTTCTGGGTCTCGCTGCGCTGCGACCGACCCGTCCTGCGGAGCTTCTCCAGCGACAGGAACAGGAAGGCCGGGGCCAGCCCCGCCAGCCAGATGATGAACTGCCCGTCGCGGAAGTTCTCGGCGCTGCCCGAGAGCTTCACCAGCGGGAGCATCAGCATCGCGGGCAGGGGCGGGAAGCTTATGTAAGTCTTGCCCTGGTACGACACGAAGTCGTTGTTCTGCGCGTAGGATGGTGGGCCGTTCGGCAGATCCCAGCGCCCGTGCAGCCACGCGTCGGCCAGGAGCGCGTAGTGGTTGAACGGGGTGTGCTCGACGAGGCGGGGTGGGCCCGCCACGGCGGCATAGACGACCGCCGCCACGACGTAGACCGCGAATGCCAGCAGGATCCGGCGCGAGCGCGACTCCGAGCGCGTCCAGCGGGCGATGAGACCGGGACCGGGCTTGTCCGTCATGGCGGCGCGGGGGCGGAACCTAGTCGACCTTCGCCGCGCCCGGCACGGGAACGTCGCCGCGTAGCGCGGTTCGCGAGCCCAGGCGCTCCAGGCGCGCACCCGGCTTCGCACGGCCGCGGCGGGTGTTGCTCTTTTCCCACGCTTTTCACCCTTCCGACGCTGAACGGACGTGGCACGTGGCTTGTACTGGGGGGCGGCGTCGCGGCGAGTCCCTCTGCCGCGCTGCGCTACCCCGGAGATCGAACGAACATGGCTCTTCCCTTCGGCGAGACCCCGGGCGCCCGCGATTCGCGCGCCCTGGCCATCCTGGCGAAGACCATTTACCGCGAGCTGCGCGGCAATGGCTTCCACGCCAAGGACGTCATTTCGCTCGCCGGTGAGCTTCTGGCCCTCGTGGCCAGCGACGTGCGATCCGGAGCCTCTGCAAAACGAGGCGATTGACCCGCAGATCTCCACGCAGTTGACACGCTGCGTGCCAAGCTTCGACAATTCCCCGCGGCCGTCGGCGTAGAGTCGACGATGATGGGTGGCGCCCCGTCCCGAGGGACCTGAATGTTTACGATCATCATCAGCGAGAAGGGGGGCGCCGAGCGTCGGGAGGCCTTCGACAAGAACGAGATCAACGTCGGCCGCGTGCAGGGCAACGACCTGATGCTCCCGAAGGGCAACGTCTCGAAGCATCACGCGCGCCTGCTCTACCGTGACGGTCGCTTCATCGTCACCGACCTGAAGAGCACCAACGGCACGTACGTCAACGGCCGCAAGATCTCGCAGGCGACCATCGTCCGCGAAGGCGACAAGATCTACATCGGCGACTTCGTCATGCGGCTGGAGACGCCCGCGCAGGCAGGCCAGTCTCCGGATGCGAGCTACTCGCCGCCGGCCGCATCCGACGACTCGCAGGGGCGAGCGGCCGCACGGGCGAGTGGAGCGCAGCGCGACCCGACACCCCCTCCTCCGGCCGCGGGGCCGCCGCCGTTACCGCCACACGTCGCAGCCCAGGCGGCCGCGCCGGCCCCGGTGCTGGCCTCGGTCCAGGCCCCCGCGACGCAGATGCCGCAGCCCACGGCGACGCCGCGCAACGCGGCCGACCAGAGCGTCAGTCACTACCCGCTCGAGCGCGATCCCGACGATAGCGAGAACGCGCCCGAGATGCGCGGCGCCCCCGTGCCCAGGGTCCCGGGACCGCCGCGCGTTCCCCAGGCGGAGGCTCGCGGCGGACGTCAGGCGGCCGCGCAGCCGCAGCGCAGCACCAATACCGCGGCTCCGCCCGTGGTCCGGTCCGTGGCGCCACCCGGCGCCCGCCAGCCGCTGCCACGCGAGACTCCGCAGCAGGCCGCCCGCAGGCTCGCGCTGATCACGCTGGTCGATCGCGTGGCCGACGTGGTCGATCTGAGCCCCCTCAAGCGCTCCCCCTCCATCGACGAGGGCATGTCGCAGCAGATCGACCGCGCCGTCCGCGAGCAGGCCAAGGCGATGCGCGAGGAGGGTGAGGCGCCCGAGGGCATCGATCTCGAGCTGCTCGCGCGAGACGCGTTGCGGGAGCTCGTGGGGCTGGGCCCCGTCGGGCCGCTGCTCGAGGACGAGGAGACGATAGAGGTGCACGTCGCGCGGCCCGACTACGTGCTCGCCACCCGCAACGGGCAGGCCTCGCTGGCCGACCCTTCGTTCACCAGCGAGGATGCGCTCGCCCGTGTCGTCGCGCGCCTCGCGCACCAGTCGGGTGAGGACCTGCGCGCGGACGAGCGGTTCATCGAGCGGCGGCTCGCTCGCGGCGCGCACATGGTCGCCGTGGCGCCACCGGCCGCCGGCACGTGGGTGCTGAGCATCCGGAAGCGTCGCCGTATCGAGACGACCCTCGAGGATCTGGTCCGCGGCGCAGCGCTGTCGCGCGCGATGGCGCAGTTGCTCGAGGCGTGCCTGCTCGGCAGGGCCAACGTCCTCGTCGTCGGCTCTGGAGCGGGCGTCATCGCCACGGTCCTGGGCGCGCTGGCGTCGGCGGCTCCTGCGGGCGAGCGCATCGCCGTCCTGCAGGACTCCGACGAGATCGGCATCGCGCAGGCGCAGGTCGTGCAGATGTCGCTGGCCGATCACGGCGCTCGCGGCGCCGAGGCCGTTCACGCCGCGTCGCGGCTCGGGACCGATCGGCTCGTGGTGGCTTCCCTGGCCGGGGCGGTCGCGGGCGCGACCATCGACGCCATCGCCAGCGGTTGCGAGGGCGTGCTCGCGGGGATGTCGGCGCCTTCCCTGCGCCACGGGCTCGCCCGGCTCACCGCGCAAGTCTCCCTGGCGTCGGCGGGAGCGCCCATCGAGGTCGGGCGCGAAGCCGTGGGCGAGTCGTTCGACCTGGCCCTGGAGGTGTCGCGCGCCGGCGACGGCCGCATGCGCGTGACGCGCATCGCCGAGCTCGCGGGCGGCGACGCGAAGGGCGTAGCCACGCGCGATCTCTTCGTCCTGAGCGCCGACGGAACGGGAGAGGCCGCGTTCGCCGCGACCGGTACCGTCCCCCGCCTCGCCAACGATCTCGCCGCTCGCGGCGTGAAGCTGGACGGCGGGGTCTTCAAGCGGCGGTAGCGAAGCCGCCGCTCAGCGATCGATGTGAGCCTTCAGCTTCCTGTGGAACGAGGGCAGGCGCAGCTTGCGCAGCGCCTTGGTCTCGATCTGCCGGATGCGCTCGCGGGTCAGCTCGAAGCTCTTGCCCACCTCCTCGAGCGTCTGGTCCCCCGGTGAGTCGATGCCGAAGCGCATCCGCAGGACCTGCTCCTCGCGCGGCGAGAGCAGCTTGAGCAGCTCGCGAGTCTCGCGCGACAGCTCGGTATCGCCGAGCGCCTCGTCCGGCGCGGCGAAGGAGACGTCCTCGACGAAATCGCCCACGGTGGCTCCGCCCTCGTCGCCGACGGGCGAATCGAGGCTGACGGGGTCGCGCGTGGCCTCGAGGAGCATGCGGATCTTCTCGATGGGGACGTTCATGCGCGCGGCGAGCGCCTCGGGTGTGGGTTCCTCGCCGCCCTCTTGCACCATGTCGCGCAGGGTCTTCGAGAGCTTGTTGTGCGTCTCGACCATGTGCACGGGGATGCGAATGGTGCGGGCCTGATCGCTGATGGCGCGGCTGACGCTCTGCCGGATCCACCAGCTGGCGTACGTGCTGAACTTGTAGCCGCGCTTGTACTCGAACTTGTCGACGGCGCGCATCAGGCCGAGGTTGCCCTCCTGCACCAGGTCGAGCAGGTGCAGGCCGCGGTTGCGGTACCGCTTCGCGATCGACACCACGAGGCGCAGGTTCGCCGCGATGAGGCTCGACTTGGCCTGCTCGGCGGCGGCCTCCGCAGCGCGAATCGCCGACAAGGTCGCGTCGAGGGCGCGCCGCTGCGCGGCCTTGACCTGGGTTCTCGCTGTCCGTAGGCGCGCCACGACGCGGTCGAATGCGCGCTTGGTGAGACGCACGCCGAGCAGCGCCTCCACGATCTCCTCGCGCGTCTTGGCGGAGACCTTGCGGGAGCCGGCCAAGATGCCCGCGCGTTCGAGCGCGTCCGCGATCGCGCGGACCGAGCGCTCCTCGTCGTCGCCCTCGTCGTCCACCGTGGCGCGCGTGACGTCAC
>VFSW01012279.1_pt1 | contig 11977 bp, 13 predicted proteins | sample 5358111 | NCBI WGS metagenome assembly VFSW01 (sample SAMN11554181, study PRJNA540505) | mine drainage metagenome | isolation source: sediment from site ElyBrook_90M | place: USA: Ely Copper Mine, Vershire, VT | collected 2017 | reverse complement strand
AAACACAACAACCTCTACAATAAAGCAGAGTACAACAATATTGCCAACAACAAGCATAAGCCAGCAGAACGGAAATAACAGCTCAATTAACGACTACATAGTGGTTGCAGTTGTAATTGCGATAGTAATAGTGCTGTTCTTGATAGCGTACAAGCTTGTAAGGAGATAGCAGTAACTCATTTAGGAAACCGTATGTCTATTGGTTTCCTTAATTGTTTACGGTTATTGTTGCATCTCCGAATTCATTTAACCACGAAAGGGTTTCGAATCCAGAATACCCTGGTAGTGTTATTCTAGATACCACACTAAATGAACCCAAGTCTATTATGTTAGCAGTACACTGAGTCGGCAATGTGTTTCCTCCCCCTCCTGCTGTATACAGCTTGGTGCCATCGGTTGAGAATACCGCATTCTGGAAACCGCTTATAGGGCTTACTCCATCTGGGCCAACATCAACGCCTGTGAAAGTGTCAAGCACAAGAGAAGTAACGTTGCCATTTACCGGGTTGATCCTGTCAAGAGTTACTACAGTATTATCGTTTGATATGCTTACATTTGGTACATAAAGGTTATTGTCTGGCCCAAGCACAACGAAATCTGGGGTTAACCCTTCAGGAAACTTGTTTATTACTTGCAATGTTGTTGGGTCAATTTCATATACGTATGAGGGAGTCAATTCAAGCGAATTATTATTTATTATCTGGTTCCTGAATCCTACGTAGGCCTTTCCATTTACGAATAATACTCTACTCCCTGACTTAATATTTATTCCTTCATTTTGTATGTTAATTGCCTTAGGCGCGGCGTTAAGATCTGCCATGTCATAAACGAAAAGACCAGTTTCCGTGGTGACCCATAATTGTGAGTTATCTGGTGAGAATGTTAATGTGCCTGCAGTAATATCCGGCACAGTCAATGTTGTAAGATTTCCAGTAGAATTATCCAAAACGCCTATTTGTATACCTGCAGAATTAACATCATGTACATTTCCATTGGCGAATGCAACATACCTATCATCCGAGCTTAATATGGTTCCAGTTGCCCAAAACGGAAGAGTCTGTAATTCTGCAATCTGGTCTGTCGAAGTGTTTAAGAGCTGAGGTGCTTGGGATAACGGGCCCGTCATATAAATCTTTGTACCATCATGGGAAAGTGTAAGCGTATCTGGATCTTCAGAATCCTGTATTGTTTTCTTTATTGTATTCGTTGTTGGATCTATTTCCTCTATTGCACCTCCTCCTGCCTCATAAACCGTGTCATTTCCATTATCAACAATTATTGTAGAGGGTATATCCGAAGGGGACAATTGAGTTACTAGTTTATTTCCAATTATTACATTTGTATAACTTGGTGGATTAGGTGGGTTTTGATAAGTCTGTGTGTAAAATATCTGTGTGGTCGCAACGTTAAAATTTGCAGTCTGGTCACAGGTATTTCCCGGCATTACGAAGGTCGGGTTTGGATTCGTGCCAGAATAGCATCCTGGTTCGGTGCTCGGCGCCGACCAATTGCTAAACGTGAATCCCTGGTTTGCCGTTGCCGAGAGTGTGACATTCTGCCCCTGGCTGAAACTGCCTGATCCCGTCACTGTTCCCTCATTTGAGGGGCTTGCCGTGACGTTGACTGCATAGGTAACCGCCTGGAAATTCGCCGTCTCCTGTATGTTGGCATCCATGGTCACCGTTGCAGTCGCATTGCTCCCGTCATAGCAGCCTGCCCCTGAGCAGCTCCATCCTGCAAACGTGTATCCTGATGCTGGCGTTGCCGTTATGGTCTCGGTCTGGCCGTAATCGTATGTGCCGTTACCAGTCACAGTGCCGTCGTTTGAGGGGTTTGCCGTGACGGAAAGCGTAAATGTCTGCTGCTGGAATGTTGCTATCTCTGTTTCGTTTCCGTTTACCATGAATGATGCGGTTGGGCTTGTGCCTGTGTAGCCTGGCCCGCTCCACCCTTCAAATGAATATCCCGCATTGGGCTTTTCCGTAAGCGTTGCCTGCTCCCCCTGCTGGTACGTTCCTGCGCCCTGTATCGTGCCTCCTGCAGTGGGGCTCGCCGTTGCAGAAACAGTGTATTCTATTGGCGGCGGGCTAGTTGTGCCGCTCGAGCCTCCTCCGCATGCGGCAAGCGCCGCAGCTGCGCCGATTATCGCGATTTCCTGTACCTTCCTTAAGAACGAGCTGCTTGAATGTTCTGCGCTCTCATCTTCCCTCAATCCGAGGCCGAGCGTTTGGAATCTGTTTACCTTACTCTTTTCAGGCATGAAAACACATTACAACCTATGAAGCCGGAGATTCTTAAGCGTTTTGGATTTATGGAAGCCTACTAAAGCATATCTATAATCCTTTTTATATGAGCACTTATTGACGGCATCTATTTGCAACAAGGTTACATTTTAAGTGGCTCTTTAGAATTAAGGACCAGCTCCTTTGCGCCATTCTTCAACCGTCTTTATCGCATAAGTGTCAGCATCATTTTCATGCGCCGTTGGCGAAAGCGGATATTTTTTCCTTGCCTGCCATAAATTCCTCAATTCATGGGTTATCAAATAGAGTATTAATTCCTTTCTATCTGAAACCACGTAATTTAGATAACCCTCTTTTTTGACGCCTTCTATCTTGAATGGGTATTTCAGCTTAGGGCTAGTTTGTATGATCATCACAGGTATCGATAATTTGGCTATGTTATTTGCGTCTCCTTCCCACTGGCCACCGGCCTTTATGGTTTTTTGGCAGTCTTTTACTATTATTATGAAACTCCCTAAACCTTGCAATTTTGGGAATTCTACTAGTTCTTTTATGGCATCATATGAAAATCTCGTTTTGTTTATCAGGTCAAATTTTTTGCTAGTCATTGCAACACTATTAGTTTTGATTGTTTGTCTCTTTTGTATTGCTGTTTTGCAGCATCCCATACACCCCGTGGAGCAGCAGCAGGTCCAGTCACTCCCCTATGCTCCTGTGCCGGAAGCGCTAGCCCACCGCCCTTTCCAGGAAAACATCCCCTTCAAACCATGATATCGTTGAGCATGCGGCTTTGCATTCGCCGTATGTCCTGAACCCTGCAAAAACCGTTGGGCCCTTCCCGGTTACCCCGCATTCGAGCGCGCCCTTCCTGAGGCATTCCAGGAGCCTTTTCGTCTCAGGGCACAGATCCGAAGCCAGCTCAGTGAAATTCCTGCCTGTTTTGTCGTGCAGTTTGTACATCTCCTCTGTGCCCAGGCGCATATTCGGCCTTGCGATCAGGTAATGCTGCTGCACAGGCATGGGCATCTGCCTTACGGATCCCTGGTTCTCCCCGCCAACAGTTGCCCTGCCGCCGTAAATGAAGAAAGGCACGTCGCTTCCTACTTTCTGCGCAATGCCGCACATTTGCGAGGCATTCATGCCCAGGCCGAATGCGGCGTTGGCAAGCCTGATCACAGCTGCCGCGTCCGAGCTTCCCCCTCCCAGCCCTGCAAAAGAGGGTATGGACTTGTCCAGGTGGATACTGCACGATAGGCTCCCGCAACGTAGCATTACCTCGTTGATTGCCCTCTCGGCCAGGTTTCCGCCTATTACGGGGCCGGAGATTTCTATCTTTCCAGCGTCCGCCCTGCCTTTCGGCAGCCTTTCAAGCGTCACCATGTCAGCCATGCTTATCGTCTGCATCACGCTATTTATGAGATGCATGCCGTTCCTCTCCTTCCTCAATATGTCAAGGGTGATGTTGAGCTTCGCATGCGCGTTCGTAGCGAACGTGTCTATGCCAATCTGATATACCCTTGTGCTTTTTGCGACGTCCATAGCCATTTATCACAATTATGGTTATAGTAATTCAGATATTTAAACGCGTATTTTCGCATTGCTTTGACTGTTACCACTTTTATGGCATTAATGGCATCAGGGCTGATAAAAGGCAGGCCTGATTGGGTATCCAGCAACTCACGGAAGGATCTGAAGGAACGAGATATATATCATATCGGGCAGCCGCCTACATTGGCACTTGAGTTCACGATTGTGGTGAACGTTGCGGTATTGTTTGCGTTCACGCTTGTGAGAATCGCCTGCGTGTTGTCGCACCTGTATCCCACCTTGCCGTTTATATGCAGCGTGGTGTTTACCCCGACGTCGCTTGCAACCGGATACATCGTGTACAGCAGCCCGTCCACAGTTCCGTTGCTGTAGTCGACGCCCTGCACAACGAAGTTGCTTATCCTTCCTCCGGCGCCGACCGTAACCTCACGGCCCATCTCGCTGCTGTTGCTGCCCTGGCCTACCGTTGTCGTGGCGCTCCCGCAGGACTGCCCGTTGACCCCTATGCATACGCCTCCGCCTGTCCCCGTTCCAAGCCCCAGCCTAAGCCTCAATCCGGCGCCTATCTGGGCAGTGCTCCCCACATTCGTATCTATGCTTACGCTTGCATTCGGATTTACGACAATCGCGCTGGCCGCCGGAACCATCATGTAAGCGGCTGCATTCGCCCCTCCGTGCGAGTTTACCATCGGATGGAAGTCTATCAGGACCCCTGAGGAACTTGAGTTCATCTTCTGGTCACCGGTTATGGCCACATTTATCTGACCGTTTGGCACAGTGACGTTATAGATTGTTCCGTTTATCATTATCTTTGCAGAGGTTACGTTGAACCTTACCAGGTTTATCGTAGAATTTGCCGCAACCCTTGCATTTGCAATTGTCTGGGACACATTCGTGAGCGCAAGCAGGTTGATGGTGCCGCTGCCTGTTGCAGATACCCATCCGGACTGGTTCATTGAATTCGCCGCTTCCGCATGCACTTCCACGGAAGAGTACGCGACCAGCAGCTGCTGGGTTCCCTGCGGCACTGTCGGTGGGTCTGTAAGCTGTATCGCCAGAGCCGACTGCTTCGAGGCAAAGATTTGCGGCTGGGCTATCACCAGATAGGCAACTACTACGGCCAGGATGATCACAATTATTGGCAATATCACGTTTCCTGCTTTTCCGGACATAATAGGATACCTTCCATTACATTATTACTGTTTTGTTTTTATTAAGGCGGCCTGAGTTCAATGATGCGCATTAAAAGAAGGCATTAAGCACTGCAGGCCGATGAAAACATTCAGGCCAATCTACCTAACTTTTAGGCAGATAAAAGTACCACATTAATTTACCAATTTATTTTATCTTAGCAGCCCCCCTCGTGAATGTAAGATGCTCCCATCGGGATTTGAACCCGAGTTCCTGGGTTGAAAGCCCAGTGTCCTTGGCCGAGCTGGACGATAGGAGCACGGATAACCTTGGTGTTGTTCAGATTATTAATCTTTACTTTGCGGCGCCGCAATGGATCATTCCAATGCGCTGCTCTGCGTTTCATGCCATGCCAGGCTCCCCATTGCGGAATATATTTATATTATGGGGAACAACGATTTACTGTGATAAATGTGCTGAAGAACAGGAACGAATCCATAGAGAGGCATGTTAAAACGTTTGCGGACATTGTCGTATCTACTGAGATAGTTAGCGTACAGGACGCTGCGATCGGCGCGCTGACCTGCCTGTGCGCTGAGGAGAGGCATGCACTGCATTTCGTGTTAAGCGACGGAAAGTTGCTTTCTAAAAGAATATACGACCCCGAGGACAAAACCAAGCACACCACATTTACCCATTTACTTGCCCATGCGATTCCGGAGAAGATGATTCCCCTCTTTGAGCTTTCAAAATATGACTCCGATTATCTTGGCATCTTAAAACTTGAGGACAATGACAGGGATACCGTTGGGGCCTCGCTTGTCGCCAATATTATCGGCAAACAAAAGTCCGAGGAGCTTGCTGGCATGCTCAGGGGTATCGAACACGCCAGGGTCGTCGAAACCGAACTGGGCAAAGCTATCGAAATACCGAAAACGCCTATTTCGACCGCAGTAAAGCAAATTCTGATCGAGGTTCTGGAGGGTTCGCCGCACCTTGAGGAGGTGCTGGGGCTGAAGTTCCAGGGCCACACGATAGCGGGGTTGATGGCAACCGACGAATATCTTGCAATCAAGCTCATCGACATCACCAAGGGCAAGCCTTTCTTTGCAAGGATGCTCGGCCTTGACGGATTGGAGGGCGTTAACCTGGCCCTCATGCTGTCCAAGGATTGCAAACCCGCCGAGAGCCTTATGGTTGCGCTCCTGCACGATGCCTCAAAGCAGGAATGCAGGGAGATATTGGGCCGTATGCACAAGTTCGACAACGAGAATAAAGTGAATGTCGCCTTTGGGCTTGCAAAGCACAGCCATTTGATAGAGACATTCCTTAAGCTGATAGGATCGGATAAAGGCCTGCAAGACGATGTCTCTGCGATGCGGATACGAATCGATGGCAAAGATGTCAGCATAGGAGAGATAATACAGGAATCCTTAATGAAACATTACAACATAAGCATCAGAGGCGACGATTGCCGCGCAGCTCCGAATATGGTGAACTAAAGGCAGCGGGGAGTCACAGCATGCGCTTTAGTTCCGCTAACGAGCCTGCCGGCGCTGACCCTGAAGCCCTTATTATCCTGTTCATTATGGCAAGGCCTATGCCCCTCTCCGGGAAGCACTGCACGATTGCCGCATCAACATTCATTCCGTCAAGCTTCCTGAGCGAATCGAACAGGTTCTTAGCCACCTCGTAAAGGCTTCCTTCCGGGCCCAGTTTTATTATTACAGGGTAGCGGCTTTCAATTTCCTCTGCTAGCTCGTTGCTGCACAGGATAGCCAACTTCCTTCCTATGCCCTCGTTTGCGCACCTGATTATCGTTTCCTTAGAGGAAACGGCTACGACCCTTGTTTTTGGCGAGTAGTGCCTGTGCCGCATGCCCGGGGACAGCGCCCTCTCTGAGGCGCCAATCTCCCTCATTATTGATTCCGGCACTGTTATTTCCCCGAGATACTTTTGCAGCTCTTCTAGCGTGAATGCTCCAGGCCTCAGTAGCACGTATGGCTTCTCAGTCGCGTTGATTACCGTGGACTCCAATCCGAATGCGGTATCCCCGCCATCGATTATAAGATCTACCCTTCCGTCTAGGTCTTCAATGACATGCCTTGCGGTCGTGCTGCTCGGCCTTCCTGACAGGTTTGCGCTCGGCGCAGCGATTGGAGTTCCGCATTTCTCGATAAGCCTCAACGCTATCGGATGCGCGGGCATCCTTACTGCGACAGTATCCAATCCTCCGCGCACATTCAAGGGGACATTCCCATTCGATTTTAGAACGAACGATACCGGGCCTGGCCAAAGCGTCTTTACCGCCTCCCGCAGCTCCTGGTCTATGCCATCTGCAACATCCTTCAGCTGGCCCGCCTTTGATATGTGCACGATGAGCGGATTGTCGGACGGCCTGCCCTTTGCCTTGAATATCCCTGCGCACGCGCTCTCGTCAAACGCATTTGCCCCGATGCCATAAACGGTTTCTGTTGGGAAGGCGACAGTGCCCCCCTTCAGTATTACCTCTGCCGCCCTTGCTATTTTTTCCGGTTCGGGGTTTATCGGGTTTACCCTGAGTGTTTCCGTCATCGCGCCCTGCCCTTTGAGAATGCAATATATAGCTTTCCTGCCAAGATATTTATGAGCTTATGATAGTCGATCCTGACGAGGTGAAGGTGGTCAAGAGGGTGCTGTGGCCTGAGGAGGAGGTGGACGGCACCATAAAGCAGAGGAGGATAGGCCCCGGAGGGTCCATCACTGTTCCGACAACCGTGGTTGTGACGAACATGCGCCTCATAATAATAAACAGGGCAACCCTCGGCTTCCGCCAGGACTATCAGGTAATACCCTATTCCGGGATAACAAGCGTAAGGCTGGAGCACGGGATAATCTCATCGTCTGTCTTCATAAGGGTGCAGGGGTTCAGCACGGAGAAGGGGCTGATGAAGTCGGGCGACCAGGAGGGTGAGATAGACGGCCTGCACAACAGGGATGCCGAGGAGCTTGCAGACTACATAAACAGGAAGCTTGAGAAGAAGTACGACGTGCAGGCAGAGGTCACCAGGGAGGCCGACATAAAGAGCCAGATAGACAGCGGCGCTGGCGTGTATGTATACTGCAACAACTGCGGCGAGAAGAACAAGGCGGATGCGAAGTTCTGCAGCAAGTGCGGGGCAGCACTTACCGCGGCCTGAGCTTGCCCTTAAAAATGCAACGCATTAAATGCCTGCCTTACGATATATTAATCGATGGTTAGATGGAGGACAAATACATCGTGCTGATAGTTGGGGCCATAGCGGTTCTCGCATTAATATTCATTGCTGGTACGGCAAACTGGAGGGCCGGCGACATGCCGTGGCAGAACGGAAGCTATCCGGGCCGCCAGGGATACAATGGCCTTGGCACCATAACGGTCACTGCGTCTGGCAGCGCATACGGCTCGCCATCGCAGGCAACGCTTAGTGTGACAATAAACGCGACCGGCGCGACGAACGCGCAGGCTGTAGCAAATCTTTCCTCATCGCTTGATTCCTTCAACTCAACCATATACAGGTACGTGAACGGCAACCTGAGCATGATATCTACAGAGTACTTCAATGTATACAAGATATACAACCGCAGCGGCTACCAGGCTACCGAGCAGGTATCCGCGACGATTCCAAACATAAGCAACGTAAGCCATGCGATAGGCGCATTGTCATCCATACCGAACGTCTATGTGACCTATGCGGGGGCGCAGCTCTCCGCATCGCAGATAGTCTCGCTAAGGGACATCGCCCTTTCGAACGCAGTTTCCAACGCGACAAGACAGGCGCAGGCAGTGGCTGGATCAAGCAGCACGCTCTACGTATCCAACATAACGGTCGACAGCTATTACTTCTATCCTGTGCAGCTCGGCACGGCAGTAGGCGCGCCTGCATCTTCATCGGTATCGCCGCAGTTCTATTCTGGAAGGAGCCATGTTACCGAGAGCGTAACTGCGGTATTCAGGTACTCGCAATAAGCAGGTCAGCAGTTTACTGTTCTAATGCCCAAGCTTCTTGCGACATTTAGCTGCTTTTCGTCGCACGATAGAAGATCCAGTCCTTCGTGAAGCGCAGCGGCAAGAAAAACGCTGTCATAGACAGATATGTTCTTGCCCACAGCTATCCTGAAGGCAGATCCCATGTATTGCTTTTGATCCAGCGTTATCGCGCTGCCGATGTACCCTTTGAGCAGCTCCAAAGCGATATCTTCCTCCATCTCCTTTTTTATTACCTTTTTATGAAGCGCGCTTGGCAACTCAACAAGTGCCAATTGTACCGTAAGGGACTCTGCAATATACCCCTCTACTTTTTCCCATCCGTCCTCTTTTGAAAAGAACTTCACTATTGCTGAAGAGTCAATGAGCAGCATGTCTATCTTCCCTTACTGATTTAACTGAGAATCCCCTCTTTGACGGCTTTACGTTTTTATCGATTATCCTTGACAGCCTTTTTATCGTCCTTCTCAGCTCTATCTGCGCCGACTTTTGTGCAAGGAAGTCCCTGATTGATTTTTCTACGTCTATGCCCTCCTGTTCCAGCCTCTCCTTCATGTCCTTCCTTACTCTTACGCTTATTACCACGCTATCCATGTATATTTATGAGTATAAACATTTGTATACATTCTGCAATGCGCATAGGATAATGAATGAAGCTATGGCCCCTTGAGGTTTTATGCCTGCAGCTGTTTTCCGAACCAGCGGCCAACAATTCTATGAACCTGTTGTCCTCATCTTCGTCTAGGCTATGCCCCGTATTATTTGCGGTTAAAAAGGAAGAGGTCAGGAGGCAAGGCTTATCTCTATCTGCACAGTGTCAGGCACCCTTATTCGCATTACCTGCCTGAGCGCCTGCTCGTTCCCGTCTATTATTATGAAGCGCTTGTGAACCCTCATCTCCCACTTCTCGTAGGTGTGGCTGCCGTCGCCGCAAGGGGTCTTCCTCGTGGTCTGGGACATCCTCCTTGTGGGGAATGGGATCGGGCCCTTGCACTTCACGTTGATGGAAGTTGCTATAGCCCTTATCTGGCTGACGATGTCATCTATGTCCTTTGACACAGTGCTCACAAGCTTTATCCTGGCCTCGCTCATCCATTCACTTCCTTGCGACTATGTCCAGGATTATGCCTGCGCCTACAGTCTCTCCCATGTCCCTGATCGCGAACCTTCCAAGCTGCGGGAAGTCGCTGAACTTCTCGATGCATATCGGCTTTGTGGGCTTGATCTTCACGATCGCCACGTCGCCGGTCTTGAGGGTCTCGGGATTCTTCTCGGCTGTCTGCCCGGTCTTCGGATCCTTCCTTTCAAGTATGTCGGTTATCGTGCACGCCAGCTGCGCCGTGTGTATGTGGAATACTGGGGTGTACCCCTTCGCGATTACGTTCTGGTGGTGCAGCACTATTATCTGCGCCGTGAACTCGGTAGCCACTGTCGGCGGGTTGCTTGAAGGGCCTATTACGTCCCCCCTCTTTATGTCCTTCCTGTCGACGTTCTTTATGTTGAAGCCGATGTTGTCACCCGGCTGCGCCGACTGGAGCTGCTGGTGGTGCATCTCGATGCTCTTTACCTCGGACTTTGCGCCGCTAGGCATTATCACTATCGGATCCCCCACCTTGAGGATTCCTGTCTCGACCCTCCCCACCGGCACTGTCCCGAATCCGGATATGCTGAAGACGTCCTGTATCGGAAGCCTGAGGGGCTTGCCTGTCGGCTTCTCCTTCAGTTCAAGGGTATCGAGCGCCTGCAGAAGCGTAGGCCCTGTGTACCATGGCATCTTGTCGGACTTGACCTTTCCTGCGTTGTCCCCGAGCTGCGCCGAATATGGCACGAACAGCACCTTGTCGGTCTTGAAGCCGAGCTGCTTGAGCAGCGCCGTGGCCTCAGTCTTTATCGCCTCGTACTTCTGCTGGCTGTAATTTGACACGTCCATCTTGTTTACACCGACTATCAGCTGCGGAACGCCGAGAACGTTTATCAGTATCGCGTGCTCCCTTGTCTGGGGCTTTATCCCCTCCTCTGCGCTTATTACAAGCACTGCCGCGTCGGCCTGGCTTGCTCCGGTGATCATGTTCTTTACGAAGTCCCTGTGCCCGGGCGCGTCTATTATCGTGAAGAAGTACTTGTCTGTCTGGAACTCCTTGTGGGCTATGTCTATCGTTATCCCACGCTCCCTTTCCTCCTTGAGGTTGTCCATTACGAACGCGAACTCGAAGGTAGGCCTGTTGAACTGCTGCGTCAGCTCCTTGAATCTTGCGATGTCCCTGTCGGTTATCGCCCCTGTTTCATAGAGGAGCCTTCCTACAGTCGTTGACTTTCCATGGTCAACGTGACCTATAAAGATCAGGTTCATGTGCGGTTTTTCTGCCATATCATTCACACCTATTTAGCGTTAAAGCTTGTATTTCGCGGACTAAAAATAGCGAGCGCTTTCTGTAGCCCGAAACATTTATATCATTATGATAAAAGATATAAAAATCTATGCCTGTGTCGTCAATACCCTGACTGCGCCGTTTTCTGGCAGCAGCAGCGCCTCTACTGGCCTGCCGTCTGTCCTTATACGGAACACCCTGCCGGGCGAGCGAACCCTCCTGAGCATGCCTTTCAGCTCCGCATGCGCCATGCCGCATGGTATCTCAAGCTCCCACCCGTTGGCGGAGGCTATTCCCTGCGCGACCGGTATGATATCCTCAAGGAGCCCCCTAGTCAGGGGGTCTGCAGCCATGCGGCTGGCCATTCCAAGCACCATGTATTTCCTGTTTGACCTTACCTGTATTTTGTATTGTATGAGCTTTGAAGGGTCCCTCTCCATTTCCAGAACACCGCTGATCGGGCTGTAGCTCCTGTGTATTACGCCGAACGGCTGCCTGAAGTCCCTGTTGCTGTTTGGCCTGGTTATGTAAAGTCCATCCATTTTCACCACTTGCATACTACTTGTTGCGCAATGGTTAAAAAACTTTTTGGAGGAGAGGCATTGGCCAGGCATCCCAAAATGCGATGAGGGTGTTGAAAATTTAAATAACCCTCAGTTCCGCTAATTCAAAAGTTTGTT
>VFSW01012278.1_pt1 | contig 11977 bp, 9 predicted proteins | sample 5358111 | NCBI WGS metagenome assembly VFSW01 (sample SAMN11554181, study PRJNA540505) | mine drainage metagenome | isolation source: sediment from site ElyBrook_90M | place: USA: Ely Copper Mine, Vershire, VT | collected 2017 | reverse complement strand
GCATGGCCCAGTGGAAACCTCCAGGGTCCCGAAGCCAGCGACCGGCACCGCTTCGGGCGCCAGCCGAGCGCGCCCGGAGCGATGCTGCGACCACGGGGCGGGGGGATCACCCGGTGCGGGTCAGCGCAGCCGCGGATCGGGCACCCGGGCGGCGGCAAGCACGTCCACCCGTGCCGCGCCGGCAGCCAGCAGCACCCGCGCGCAGGCGCCGGCGGTGGCACCGCTGGTCAGCACGTCATCGATCAGCAGCACCGATCGCCCGGCCACGCGGGCCTCGCGGCCGGCGCGCAGGACGAAGGCATCGGCGACCTCGGCAGCCCGCTCGCTCGCCGATTTGTCACCGAGGCTGGCCGTGGCCCGGCGGCGCAGCAGCGCATCGGCCACGACCGGACGATGGGCAAGCCGCCCGAGCGCGAAAGCCAGCAGCGCCGCCTGGTTGTAGCGGCGCTGGAACAGCCGCCGGCGATGCAGCGGCACCGGCACCAGCACCTCCGCTTCCCGCAACAACCCGGCCCCGGCGCGCGCCATCAACCGGGCGAGCACCCCGGCCACCTCCACCCGGTCGGCATGTTTGAAGGGCAGGATCAGGTCGCGGGCCTGGGCGTCATAGACCAGCGCGGCGCGGGCCCGGGCAAAGGCGGGCGGGGCGATGGCGCAGGCGGGGCAGAGGCCGGATGCATCCCCCTGGGAAGCGAAGGCGAAGGGCACGCCGCAGCGCACGCAGCAGGGCTCGGTGACGAAGCCGGTGCGGCGGAAACAGGCCGGACAGAACGCGCCGTGCAGCACAACATCGGCATCGCAGGTCAGGCACGCGGGCGGCAGCAGCAGGTCGAGCGCGGTGCCCCCCGCCTGGCGCAGCACCCGCACGATCCTTCCGCCCAGCGCGAACCCGGCGCCCCCGACCACCCGCGAGGCCCCGGAGAGCAGACGGGCGCCAGCGGCAGGGTCAGCGGGATCTGGGGACGGCAGGGACATCGGGGGCCCATGACAAACCGGCGGAAGGATAGCCACGCACCGCGACGGTTGATATGGGCGCCCCGGGTTGCCCGCGACAGTCCGGCCGCTTGCCCCGCTCGCCCTCGCCGGGAGGGATACGGGGCGCAGCACCCCCGATCCGTGACGGCGGGACCGCAGGGCCGCGCCTGCCGATGTCCGGCTTGGCAGAACCCCGCGGCAGGCGCACATCGGGACGATGTCCGATCCGATGGCCGTGTTCGACCGCAGCGCCGTGCGCCGCCAGCGCACACGCGCCGCCGCCCTGCTGGAGCCGGTCCGTCCGGTGCTGCACGAGGCGGCTTTGCGCCTGCTCGACCGCCTGGACGACACCACCCGGCGCTTTGCCCAGGCGCTCGATCTCGGCGGCCGCGGGGTGGTGGCGCCGCTGCTGCGCGAGCGCGGGATCGCGACCGTCAGCAGCGACCTGTCGCCCCGCATGGCGGCGCTGAACCCGCCCCCCGCGGTCGCCGCCGACGAGGAATACCTGCCCTTCGCCCCCGGCAGCTTCGATCTGGTGGTGGCCAGCCTGTCGCTACACTGGACGAATGATCTGCCGGGCGCATTGATCCAGCTGCGCCGGGCGCTGCGTCCGGGCGGGCTGCTGCTGGCGAGCCTGCCGGCTCTGGGCACGCTCGATGAACTGCGCACCGCCCTGACCGAGGCCGAGGCGCTGCTGACCGGCGGCGCCGCGCCGAGGGTCTCTCCGTTCGCCGATCTGCGCGACTGCGCCGGGCTGCTGCAGCGCGCCGGCTTCGCGCTGCCGGTCGCCGATGTCGAGGAATTGCGGCTGCTCTATGCCGATCCGCTGGCGCTGCTGCGCGACCTGCGGGCGGCCGGCGAGGCCAACGCGACATTGCTGCGCAGCCGGCGCTTCACGGGGCGGGCACTGTTGCCGGCCGCGCTCGCGCGACTGCCCGAAGAACAGGGGCGGAGCCGGGTCACATTGCGCCTTGCCGTGCTCACCGGCTGGGCGGATCCCTGAACCATCGGCCTGGCCTGGCGGAAGGTGGTGGCGGCGGCGAGGCCGGATCAGCAGCAGCCGAACCGTTCCGGCACGGCACAATCGAGGCTGGCCCATGATGGTGGCCCAATGATGCTGGCCCATGGGAAGGGACCCGGCCCGGGTGTAAGCCTTTCCGGGCGCGAAAGCCAGCCAGGCGAGGCGCCAGATCCGAAAGATTATGTCACATTCGGCAGCACTGTGAAACTCTGCCCGGGTGCATTCAGGCTGGTGAACGCAGGCCGGCGCAAGGATGCGCGCGCAGGGGCGTGACACAAGGAGCCATGATGACCGACCCCAGTCCGATGGAACCCGAAGCTCCGCCGCCGCGCACGGGTCTGCCGGTGCCTATCATGCCGGCGCGCCGGTCCGCGGCATCGGGTGACGGCGATCCGGCTGATAAAGCCGAGGCGGCGCCGGGCTGGGACCCGCCCCGCCCGGAGACCTCCGAGCCGGGGAGGAGCGCCTGGGAAGCAGCGGACTGGGCGGCCCAGCACGCCGCACTGCGCCGGCGCCTGGCCGCTGCCGAGCGCCAGATCGCCGAGTTGCGCGGGATGATCACGGCTGCCGCGCAGGTTGCAGCGCCGCCGCCCCCGGCAGCGCCGGTTCAGCCGCCACGCTGGCCGGCGGTGCTGATGGCTGCGGTGCCGATCATTGCGACTCTGGCGCTGGCCGGAACGGTTGCGGTGCTGGCCTGGCCGCACCCAGCGCCAGCTCCGACCCCCATTGTCCTGCAATTGCCTCACGAATCCGCTCCCAACGAGGCTGCGCATCAGGCGGGGGCGTGGCGCAGCGACCTGCCGCCGTTGCGGGAACCCTGGCCCGGCCCGCATAGCTGAGCGAGCGCCTGGCGAGAAAGTGGCAGCGACTTCTTGCGTTTCGCGGCATCAGCATTTAGAACGCTTTATACTCGGATCAAGAAAATTTTAACGGTTTGTCGGCATGACCGCGTCTATTATAGACAGTCGGTCAGGCTGATGAGGGAAGGGTCAGTTGGACGGGCGGTGGTTCAGGCGGCCCGCCCCCGAACGCTCGAGTCGGAGCGTGGCTTGCCGGATGGGTGAATGGGTCGTCATGGTGGCGCGCCGCGTTGCAGGACAACCGGAGCACGTCATCTAAGTGTAATTGGATCGATCACGGATTGCTGCGTAGGTCCCTGACAGGTTCGAAGCCCGGAGAGCAGCCCGATGGCGTTGACGAAAGACGAGGTCGATTTCGCATTCAGGATGATTCTCGGCCGCCCGCCGGAGAGCGACGCGGCGATGGAGTTTCATCTGCATAAATTCCCCGATGTGGCCGCGTTGCGGAATCACCTTTTCAACACTGTCGAGTTCCGTCAGTCCTACTGGCATCGTCTGGCCGAGGGCGACGCCAGCTATGCCGGAAGGGAGATGCATTTCGCTCGCGAAAAGCTGGTGTTCCTGCATATTCCGAAGAATGCCGGCACCTCGCTCAACCGGATCCTGGAGACGCTCTGCCCGGAGACGGAGATATTTCCGCACCAATCGCTGATCAGCCACTATCCGGCCTTCTTCATCGCTCGGCACTTTTTGTTCCGGGGTCACTACACGCTGCACGAGATCCAGTACATTCCGGGACCAAAATGCATCTTCACCCTGTTGCGTGAGCCTCGCGCGCGCATCCTTTCACAATACCACTATCATAAATCGTCAAAGATCGGGGAAACGGCCATCAACGATCTGCCGATGGTGCACAAGGCGCGACTGCCGCTGCGGGAGTATCTTCTGGATGAGGAAGTGCGCCGGCACATCAGCGTCGACAACATGCAGACCCGCTATCTGTTTTATCTGTCGGCCGCGGCGGCTGGACGTTTCGGTGTCGTGGCCGATGACGCGACGTCGCCGTTCGACCGGCTGCCACGCCGCGCGGTGCTGGAGATCGCGAAGGAGAATCTCGCCGGTCTCGATTATGTCGGAACGGTCGAGGGGTTCGACCAGTTTCTGACGCTGTTCTGCGAGGAGCGGGGCATTCCGGTGCCGACCGACATTCGCCGGCAGAACGTGACGCGGGAACTGGGCGAGGTCGATCCCAAGGCCCATAGCAAAGTGAGCTTCGAGCATCCCGACGAGGAGATCCATCACCTGCTCGACGACCTCGTGGACCTCGACGAAGAACTCTACCGATTCGGTGCCGGCCTGTTCAAGCAGCGCTATAACGAACATCGCGGCCTGCACGCCCAGTCCAAAGGCCTCTCGCTGCCGGCCCTGATGCAGACGGCTCCGGTCGAAGTGCGCCGGGCGCAGGCCGAACCGTCCACGCGGCCTTTGGCGCCAATGCGCAAGGCCGCAGCCAAAGGCCTGGCGGCCAAACCCGCTGCGGCGCCGGGGCACGACAAGATCGCGGCCAAGCCCAACAGGAACAAGCCCGGCAGCAAGAAGACCATCACCGCCAAGGCCGAGCAGCCGTCCCGGCGCAGCACAGCGCCTGCCGGGCGGGCCAGCGGCGGGTCGCAGAAATCGATGGTCGAGCAGCGTCGCTAGGCAACGTCGGTGTGTCAGGCGTGAGAGAGAAAGTAAGATGACGATGGCAGATCCGGCATCCGGGGCGGTCCCGGCACCTTGTCTGCTGAGGCATCGTGCCGGCCGACGGCGCGCGGAGTGAACAGATGCCGCTGACCAAGGAAGACGTCGAGTACGGGTTCCGTATGATCCTCGGGCGGGCGCCGGAGAGCGAGGCGGCCGTGCAGTTTCACATGGAAAAATTTCCCGACATTCAGGCTCTGCGCAACCATCTGCTCAACTCCAAGGGCTTCCGCGACCAGTTCTGGCGGGGTATGGCGCAAAAGCGGGCCGATGCCTCGGCCAGCGAACTCGATTTCGCTACACGCAAGCTGGTGTTCCTGCACATCCCCAAGAATGCCGGCACTACGCTGACCCGCATCCTGGACAAGAATTTCAAGGTCCCGGAGATCTTCCCGCATATTTCGCTGATCGGCCATTATCCAGCCTCGTTCATCGCCAAGCACCGGCTGTTTCATGGCCACTACACATTGAACGAAATCCAATATATTCCCGGCGAGAAATATGTGTTCACCCTGCTGCGCGAGCCACGTGCACGGATTCTGTCTCAATACCACTATCACAAATCGCTGAAGATCGACCCGTCGAATGACAAGCTGCCGATCGTGAGCAAGGCGCGTCTGCCACTGAAGGAATATCTGAGCGATCCTGAAGTGCGACAGCACATCAGCCTCGACAACATGCAGACCCGCTACCTGATGTATATCTCTCCGGCGATCAGCCACCGTTTCGATATCCGCGCGACCGGCGCCGAGGATGTCTTCTCCAGCCTGCCGCGCCGCACCGCGATCGAAATCGCCAAGGAGAATCTCGAGAGTCTCGCCAATGTCGGGCTGGTCGAGGAATTCGACAAATTCCTGAAGCTGCTGCTGAGCGATCTCGATATTCCGGTGCCGGACAGCTACGAACGCCAGAACGTCACCACAACACTGGCCCGGGTCAGTCCCAAATCCCACGCCAAGGTGAACATAGAACAGCCCGATGAGGCAGCCCATGCGCTGATGGACGATCTGGTGAGCCTCGACGAAGAGCTTTATCGCTACGGCGCCAGCCTGTTCAACAAGCGCTTCCAGCGCTTCACCGCCCCGCAACAGGCTGCCGAATGACCCAGCGCCGGTTTGAGGGAAAGGACTTCCCATGAGCCTGACCCGCCAGGATGTGGATTACGCCTATCGGCTGATCCTGGGCCGCGAGCCGGAGAGCGAGGAGAACATCCAGTTCCATCTGCAGAAATCCGGCAATCTGGCCGGGCTGCGGCGGCGGATGCTCAATTCCAAGGCATTCCAGCGCTCGTATTGGGAGCTAATGGGCAAGCGCAAGCAGGATTCGGCGGAGGGGTGGCTCGACCTCGCCACCGAGAAACTCGTGTTCCTGCACATCCGCAAGAACGCCGGCACCACCATGGCCCGGCTGATCGACGCAGCCTTTCCGGCGTCCGAGATCTTCCCGCCGGACCAGAATGTCGAGAATTACGCCGCCGCCTATCTGGCGCAGCACCAGGTGTTTCGCGGCCATTTCACCCTGCACGACATTCAGATGATCCCCGGCAGCAAGCGCATTTTCACATTGCTGCGCGCCCCGCGGGCACGGATCCTGTCGCATTATCGCTATCACCGGGCGCTCGGCCTGGGGCGGGGAGAGATCAAGGACAGCCTGGTCGCGAAGGCCCAGTTGCCACTGAAGGCCTATCTGCGCGATCCCTTCGTGCGCCAGCACGAATTCATCGACAACCACCAGACACGCTGCCTGTTTCACGTCTCCCCCCAGATCCGGGAGCGCTATGGCATCGACCGGCATGCGAGCGGCCGGCCGTTCGAGACGCTGTCGCGTGCCACGATCCTGGAAATCGCCAAGGACAATCTGCGCGGCCTCGACCATGTCGGCCTGGTGGAGGAATTCGATGCCTTCGCCCGGCTGCTGTTCCGCCAATGCGGCCTGCCGATGCCCGCGGAAACCAAGCCGCAGAACGTCTCGGCAGAACTCGCGCGATCGGCCACCGGTGCGCCGCCGCAGGCGGGATTCGAAGAACCGGACGCCGAAGTGCACGCATTGCTCGACGAGCTGGTGGCGCTCGATGATGAACTCTATCGGCTCGGCGCGGAGCTGTACCGGGCGCAGGCGGCGGCCACAGGGGAAGCCGCCCGCCATGCCGCGGAATGAATCCGACGGGACGATGACATGACTCTGAGCACGGCCGAGATCGAACTCGCTTATCGCGCCATACTGGGCCGGCCGCCCGAGAACGCCGCGGTGGTGGCGGCAGACCAGCAGCGATTCACGGGGCTGGGAGGATTGCGGGCGCATCTGCTGCGCTCGAAAGCCTTCGAGACGGTCTACTGGACTCTGCGCGCCCGCGACCAGGACGACTCCCGGCCGCCGCTGCAGGATTTCGCCGCCGAGCGGCTGGTTTTCCTGCACATCATGAAGGCCGCCGGCACCACGCTCAGCCGCCTGATCGAGAAGAATTTCGACAAGATCGAGGTCGCGGGCTCATTCCGCGGCAATGATTTCGCCCGCACCCCGGGCAGTCTGCTGATGCCCTACCGGTTCTTCCACGGCCACTTCACCCTGCATGAGAGCCAGTTCATCCCGGGACCGAAGCGGGTCTTCACGGTCCTGCGGGCGCCGCGGGCGCGGATACTTTCCCTTTATCGCTTCCATCGGGCGCTGGCGACCACCGGCCAGCCAGACCGCCACCCGCTGGCGCACAAGGCGCTGCTGCCGCTGAAAGACTACCTGGCGGACCCGGCGGTGCGCGCCAACCGTTCATTCAACAATACCCAGACCTATACGCTGTTCGACCTCTCGCCCGAGATCATCCGGCAATTCGCGATCCGTCTGACCCCGCTGCAGGATCCGCTGACGGTCTTGCCGGCCGATGTGATTGTGGAAGTGGCGAAGGAAAACCTGCGCCGGCTGCATGCATTCGGCGTGGTCGAACAATTCGACGATTTTCTGGAAATGCTGTTCGCCGCAAACGGATTGCACCTGCCCACGCAATACCGCCCACGCAACATCACCCAGCAGCTGGGCAAGAAAAGCGTGAAGCCCGATCCTGGCCCCGCCCCCGAACCACCGGACGCCGAGGTGGAGGCGCTGCTCGCTGGGCTGGTCAATCAGGACGAGGCGCTTTACGCCTTTGCCATCCAGGTTTACGCCGAGCGCCTGGCTCAATTCCGGGCCGAAGGCGGCGCCGCCTTGCGCACCCCCGAGCGTGTCCGCCAGCGCCTGGCCCAACGGCGCCACGCGGCGGAATAGCCCCCACCGACCGCGAAGCCCTGCCCCGGAACGCAGGGCCTGGGCGGCATCACCGCGGCAGTGACACGCGAGACCCCGCCGGGGTATCAGCCACCGTTAAGCGCTCCGGTCGGACCCGGGCCTGGCCACCGGGCGTTGTGCCTGGGAAATCGGCTCAGAGCCCGCCCTTCCCTGCTCAATCGGCCACCATGAACCCAAACTGATCTCACATCGGCGGCTCGAGGCGGAATCGCGCCAGCACCACCGGATCGGTCGCCAGCGCCCGCCGCACTGCAGCCTCCCCGGCTTCAGTCAGGCTCACCACCCGGACCGCCCGGAACAAGCCCACCTCTCCCCGCGCCCGGGCCATGAACAGCGAGCCGAGCGCCAGAGCCGCCCCTCCCCGCGGGAGACAGCAGGCGCAGGCCTGCGGATGCCCGGCCGCGCCGGACGGGGCGCATTCCAGACGGCCGGGGGGAGATTGGCCGAAGCCAAAAGCCGACATTCCGAACCGCGCCACCACGGCGTTTTCCGGCGCGGGGGCATCACCCTCGATCAGCAGGGCCTCGTCCGGCGTGGCGGCGCTCATCGGCCCGAACCGCACCCACAAACGCGCATCGCTCATCGGCTGCATCTACTAGACATAAGGATATGTTTATGTCATTTGCAAGCCATGGATCGCCTCGTCGCCGGATTGCGGGCCGCCGCCGAACCGACTCGCCTGCGCCTGCTCGCGCTGGCGGCCACCGGTGCGTTCTGCGTGGTCGAGTTCACCGAAATCCTTGGCCAGTCCCAGCCCCGCCTGTCCCGCCACCTCAAGCTGCTATGCGATCAGGGGCTACTGGAACGGCTGCGGGAGGGGGTGAACGCCTGGTTCGCTCTGCCCGCCGGCCCGGAAGGCGACCTGGCACGGGCAGTGCTGGCGCAATTGCCACAGCAGGACCCGGTGCTGGTCGCCGATCGCCGCCAGGCCGCGCGCGTTCTGGCCGAGCGCGCGCGCGCGGCATCGGAGGATTTCCGCCGCCAGGGTGCCGATTGGGACGAGATGCGGGCGCTCGATCTGCCGGCGGCATCGGTAGAGCAGGCGCTGCTGGCGCTGCTGGGGGATCAAAGGCGTCAGGCGCGGGTGCTCGATATCGGCACCGGCACCGGCCGGCTGCTGGAAGTGCTGGGCGCCGATGCCGCGGCCGCGCTCGGGATCGATGCCAGCCGGGCGATGTTGGCGTTGGCCCGCACCAGGCTGCACGGCGCCGGCCTGTCGCGCTGCGCGGTCAGACTGGCGGATATGTACCGGTTGCCGCTGGCGGATTCGGGCTTCGACATCGCTTTGCTGCAGATGGTGCTGCACTACGCCGAGGACCCGGCCGGCGCGCTGGCCGAAGCGGCGCGGGTGCTGCGCCCGGGCGGGACGCTGGTGGTGATCGACCTCGCCCGTCATGACCGCGCCGATCTGGTAGCGCGGCTGGCCCATCGCTGGCCGGGCTTCACCGATACGGCGATCGCCGGGCTGATGGCCGGCGCCGGCCTGCTGCCCGGCATCCCCGTCGGCGTCGCCGGACCGCTGGAAATCCGCCTGTGGCCGGCAACCCGCCCTGCCCTCGCCGCTTCGCCTGCCCTGACCGCAGCCGCCTGAAGGAAACACCCGCCATGTCCCGTCCCCCTCTGCTCGATGCCCTGCGCGAGCGCGTGCTGCTGTGCGATGGGGGCATGGGCAGTCGCGTGCAGGCGCTGACACTCGATATCGAGCGCGACTATTGGGGACGTGAGAACTGTACCGACGTGCTGAACCTCTCGCGCCCCGATCTGGTGCGCGAGATCCATCGCGGCTATTTCGCCGCCGGCGCCGACATGGTGGAGACCAACAGTTTCGGCGGCTCGCCGGTCACGCTGGCCGAGTTCGACCTGGCCGACCGCGCCTTCGAGATCAACCGCATCGGTGCCGAGCTGGCGCGCGAGGCGGCCGAGGGCTTCGCCGACGGGCGGGACCGCTACGTGCTGGGCAGCATCGGCCCCGGCACCAAGCTGCCGAGCCTGGGCAACATCGCCTATGATCCGCTGGAGGCGGCGCTGGCGGAACAATGCCGCGGGCTGATCGCCGGCGGGGTGGACGCGCTCCTGATCGAGACCTGCCAGGACACGCTGCAGATCAAGGCCGCGGTGAATGGCGCCAAGATCGCCCGCGCGGCGGCGGGCACCGACACGCCGATCTTCGTACAGGTGACGGTCGAGACCACCGGCACGCTGCTGGTCGGCCCCGACATCGCCGCCGCCGCCGCCGTGGTACACGCGCTGGATGTGCCGCTGATGGGACTGAACTGCGCGACCGGCCCGCAGGAGATGGCCGAGCACGTGCGCTGGCTGGCCGCCAACTGGCCCGGCCTGATCTCGGTGCAGCCCAATGCCGGCCTGCCCGAACTGGTCGATGGCCAGACGCATTATCCGCTCGGCGCCGCCGAGATGGCGACCTGGGTGGAGCGCTTCGTCGCCGAGGACGGGGTGAACCTGATCGGCGGCTGCTGCGGCACCTCGATCCCGCATATCGAGGCGCTCGATGCGATGCTGCGCCGGCGCGGCGGGTTTCGCCCGGCGCCGGTGGCGCGCCGTCCGGTCTGGATCCCCTCGGTCGCCAGCCTGTACCAGGCGGTGCCGCTGCGTCAGGAGAACAGCTATTTCTCGATCGGCGAGCGCTGCAACGCCAACGGCTCGCGGAAATGGCGCGAATTGCAGGAAGCCGCCGATTGGGACGGCTGCGTCGCCATGGGCCGCGAGCAGATCGCCGAGGGCTCCAACAGCCTCGATGTCTGCACTGCCTTCGTCGGCCGCGACGAGACCGCCGAGATGAACGAGGTGATCCGCCGCTTCACGGCGTCGGTCAATTCGCCGCTGGTGATCGACAGCACGGAAACCCCGGTGATCGAGGCGGCGCTGAAGCTGCATGGCGGCAAGCCGATCATCAACTCGATCAATTTCGAGGACGGCGAGAAGGCGGCGGCGGACCGGCTGACGCTGGCGAAACGGTTCGGTGCGGCGGTGATCGCGCTGACCATCGACGAGACCGGCATGGCGAAGACCGCCGAGGCGAAACTTTCCGTCGCGCGCCGGCTGGTGGACTTCGCCTGCGGGCAGTACGGGCTGGCGCAGTCGGACCTGCTGATCGATCCGCTGACCTTCACCATCGCCACCGGCAACGAGGACGACCGCAAGCTGGGGCAATGGACGTTGGAGGGGATCGCGGCGATCCGCGCGGAATTTCCCGACATCCAGATCATCCTGGGGCTGTCCAATATCAGCTTCGGGCTGAACCCGGCGGCGCGCGCGGTGCTGAACTCGGTGTTCCTCGATCACGCGGTGCGCGCCGGCATGACCGGGGCGATCGTGCATGTCAGCAAGATCCGCCCGCTGCACCTGATCGCCCCGGAAGAAGTGCAGGTGGCCGAGGATCTGATCTTCGACCGCAGGCGGGAGGATTATGATCCGTTGCAGCGCCTGTTGGAGCTGTTCGCCGACCGCAAGGCCGCGGAAGCCACCAAGAAGCAGCGGGCGGAGACGGTGGAAGGGCGGCTCAAGGACCGCATCGTCGATGGCGACCGCAAGGGCCTGACCGACGAGCTCGACGACGCGCTGAAGACATTGCCGCCGCTCGACATCATCAACAACGTGCTGCTCGATGGCATGAAGACGGTGGGCGAGCTGTTCGGCGCCGGCAAGATGCAGCTGCCCTTCGTGCTGCAATCGGCCGAGACGATGAAGGCCGCCGTCGCCTATCTGGAACCGATGATGGAGCGGGTGGAGGGCCAGGAGAAGGGCACCATCGTGCTGGCGACCGTGAAGGGGGACGTGCACGACATCGGCAAGAATCTGGTGGACATCATCCTAACCAACAACGGTTACCGGGTGGTGAACCTCGGCATCAAGGTGCCGTTGGCCGACATGCTGGCGGCGGCGCGCGAACACCGCGCGCATGCCATCGGCATGTCCGGCCTGCTGGTGAAATCCACCGTGGTGATGCGCGAGAACCTTGAGGAGATGTCGCGCCAGGGCCTGGAGATCCCGGTGCTGCTGGGCGGCGCCGCGCTGACCCGCAACTACGTCGAGGACGACTGCGTGCGCGCCTATGGCTCGGGCCGGGTCGCCTATGCGCGTGACGCCTTCGACGGGCTGCACCTGATGGACAAGGTCACCGGCAACGCCTTCGACGACTACC
>VFSW01012277.1_pt1 | contig 11978 bp, 10 predicted proteins | sample 5358111 | NCBI WGS metagenome assembly VFSW01 (sample SAMN11554181, study PRJNA540505) | mine drainage metagenome | isolation source: sediment from site ElyBrook_90M | place: USA: Ely Copper Mine, Vershire, VT | collected 2017 | reverse complement strand
ATAAAAATCGGGGTCTGACGCCGCATACCGTGCCGCAAGCGCTGATTGCGCAATACGGCCCGAGCTATCAATTTCCGACCAGTGACACTTATTCCGAAAATATTGATACCAACTATCTCGCGGTGCTTGGCGCCAGCCAACAATTCACCCCGATTTTTGCAGGCGACCTGAAGTTCTTCTTTGGCGCCGATAACTATACCCGCACGTCGTTCAGCAATCCCTACATGCTGCAAAGTGCGACGATGCCTTATCAGCTCCCGAATGCGCCAGCGACCTTCCCCTACTCACCCTATCCCGGCCAAACGAGCTATGACCCGATTGCCCAGTTCGGTTCCTATCCGGTCGGCGCACAATATCATTTCTATGGGTATTACGGCACTGAAATTGGCGTGCAGCCGAAATTCACCCTAGATCTACCCCACAACACGATCGTATTTGGTGGAAACCTGACCTCGGGCCATCTACACTCGCGCGAATACTGGTACGGCACTTCGCCGGTGCCGCAGATCCCCGGCTATAATAATGCCTGGAACGAACATGATCTGCGCACCCTCGCCTCGGCGTATATTCAAGACAAAATTTCGCTGCTAAATGACCGCCTCACCATCACCCCTGGCGTGAAATATCTCTACGCCATTACCAAAGATCATGATGGTCTCGGGTTTTTCTATCCGATCTCCGGGAGTGTTTCGAACACGGCTCATTATCTGTCGCCCACCGTGGGGGCCAGTCTCGCCATCACACCGCAACTCACCGCCTACGCCGCCTATGGCCAAAACATCAAGTTTCCAGACATTAGCGCTTATTATGGCAACGTCGCTCTGCAAAACGCCGCCGGGCAATATGTGGTTACGCCGCTCCATGTGAGCCCGGAATATGTGAAGGATTACGAGGTTGGCCTGCGTTATACGCTGCACGGGGTAACCGCAGCGGTCGATTATTACCGCGAGGATTTCTCCAACACCTTCATCACCTCGACCAGCCCGATCACGGGCACCTCAACCACCAGCAATGGCGGCAATTCTCGGTATGATGGTGAAGAGTTGCAGGTTGTAGGACAGATCGGTCGAATTGGCTCAATCCCCGGTCAATGGTCGAGCTATTTCAACTACGCGCATAATAATGCGGTGTTTCTCTCTGGCTTCAGCTCGGTCTATGCGGGCACCGTTACCGCCGGTCAGCCCTTGGCGAATGTGCCCAATAACCTGCTGAGCGCAGGCGTGACGTGGGCGCATCAAGGCTGGCTTGCTGATGTCAATGCGCGCTATGTCGGCTCGGAATATCTGCAGCAAGGCTTTGCTGGCACACCCACCAGCCTGCAATCGCCGCCCTATTTCTTGCTCAACGCCACGGTGCAAAAAACCATCCCGGTGCATCTAGGCCAAGTCAGCGGTCTGCGGCTGTCACTCAATCTCGATAATATTCTCAACCGTCGCTACTACACAGTGGACAATATCTATCAAGACTATAACGGCAACAATTATCAATCAGTGCTGCTCGGTGCGCCGCGCGCGGTTTATTTCAGCGTGACGGCGCTGTTTTAGACCATGATAAGCAATCCGTTATTTGTGATGTTTTCATCAATCACCATCAATGTCATATTGATGCGATGAACCAAGACATCCTGGCCGGACCGGGCGAATCCCGGTTCGGTTGCTTTTTGCTCGCGGCCTTCGTGCTCGAAATTCTGGCTCTGGTGGCATTGGTCTATGCACCGGGACGGCCACCCGCGCGCGTGGTGAAACCCGCCACGGTCGCTGTGCATATGGTTCACCCTACCCCGCTTAAGCCCAAACCCACACCGCTCCCACCGCCACCGCCCGTGCCCACCTTGCCGAAGCCGCCGCCGCCCCTGCCGCATCATCCGCATGTGGCGCCGAAGCCGCCGCCAAAGCGCGTGATTCATCCCCCGATCATCCGCAGGCCGCCGCCTCCAACGCCAGCGCCGCCGAATACGCCAACCGCGCCAGCCCCACCGGCGCCGGTAGTCAGCGCCCCACCGCCAAGCCCAGCGGTCGTTCAATCAGTCGAGGCGCGCTATGTCGGCACCATCAAGGGCATCATTTTGGGTAATCTGGTGGTCCCGACCGCGATGCGAAACCTCGGCGCGAGCGGTGTGGCGACGGTCGCATTCAAAGTTGCGCCCAACGGCCAAATTCTCTCCGCCAGGGTTCTGCGCGCAAGCGATTACGCCGCCGCCAACCGCGCCGCGCTGGCGGCTGTGCGGGATTCGCGTTTTCCGCCATTCTTCGCCAAAATGCCGAATCACCCTATCATTTTTGAACTCAATATTAACGTTTCAGGGGCACAGTGACGTCATGCCGATCACCCATCGCCGCACCGCTCTGATCATTGCTACCCTCGGTTTCTCCGGCATTGCGTTGACCGGCATGGCCCAAGCCGGTCCTGTGCAAAAACCAGCCTCGAAGCCGCATTTTTTCTCCCGCACCCCATCAGCGCCGGTGCTTATTACCCCGCAAAATCAAGCCGACTATAGCCACACCCTCCCGACAGCGCGCCGGGTCGCGCCGGTCGGGCTAATCACCGGCACGCCGAATTTCCCCACCGGCATCGCGGTGACGAAAGGCATCGTCGCGGTTCTCGCCAACGGCGCCACCCGCGCCCAGACCATCAGTTTTTATCATGAGAAAACCCTCGTCCGCACCGGTCGCGTTTCCGGCCTGTTCCCCGGCGTGAAAAAGGCACCCGCCAATGCCGGCACGCTGATCAAAAGTCAAAATTTCTTCCAAGGCATGATCGCATCCCACGGCACTTTTTATGCCGCCGGCGGCGCGACCAACGACGTGCTGGCGATTTCGCTCGCGAACGGCAAGCCGACCATCACTCACCGCTACAGCCTCACCGCCCAACCCTTCCCGCACAGCCAATATCCCTATGTCTATCAGGGCATGCGGAGCAAAAAGCCGCGCCATTTCTATCCCGCGGCCCTCGCGGCACACGGCAATTATCTCTACGCGGCGGGCCTGCTCGCCAACAGCGTGGCGCGCATCAACATCGCCACCGGCACAACTCGATACCTGAATGTCGGCCCTTACCCGAGCGCGATGGCGGTCGCGGATCATGGTCGCGTGCTCGCTGTCTCGCTCTGGGGCGCTAACGCCGTCGCGCTGATCGACACCGCGCATTTTTCCCTCCTTGGCCGCGTGCAAATCGGCCCCACCCTCACCGCGCAATCAATCGCCGCCGGCCTGCACCCGATCGCCCTCGCCGCACGGCAGAGCGCGCCGCATCTCTATGTGGCCCTGGCGAACGGTGACGCCGTGGTCGAAATCAACACTGCCACACGCAGCATCATGCGCCGTATTGATCTGCGCCCTTATCCGGGAGCGGCAGCGGGCACTCAGCCGAATGGCCTCGCCCTCACCGGCACCCGCTTGTTCGTTGCCAATGCGGGGAATGATGATGTCGCGACCATCGATACCAAAACCGGCATTGTGCTCGGCCTGACGCCAACCGGCTGGTACCCCACCGCCCTCGCCGCCACGCCGCATGCGGTGTTCGTTCTCTCCGCCAAAGGCCTTGGCGCGGGTCCGAATCTGCATGGGCAATGGGTGGGCAACATGATCCACGGCCTGCTCCAGCGCATTCCGCGCAATAACCGCTCCGCATCCTCCCGCAGCGCCGAAACCATCGCCGCCCTCACCAATAATGGTTTTGCTCCCGCTCAACGCGCGCGCCTGATTGCGCGTAACGCGACACTCACCATCGCTCTGCGGGGCAAAATCCATACCGTCGTGCTCATTCTGCGCGAAAACAAAACCTTCGATGAGGAGTTCGGCAAATATCCCGGCCTGGGTCACTGGGCCGACCCCAAGCTTGATTTATACAATGCGGCACAATTGCCGAACCTCTACGCGATGGCCCATCACGGCGCACTGTTCACTGATTTTGACGCGGATGGCGAAGTGACCGCCCAAGGCCATCAATGGACCACGGCTGCCGCTGACTCCGATTTTGTGCAGCGGAGCTGGGGCCAATATTATTCCAATCGCGGTCTGCAAGGTAATCCGGGCTGGACCCAACCGCTCGCAGCCCCCGCGACCAATCACGATAACGATAACCCCTATTGGGACGTGACCGACCTCGCCAAACTGAAACGCCCCGCTACCAATCCCTGGATTTCCTATCCGAATGGCCGGTTCCTGTTCGATGATCTGGCCCGTCATCACATCGCATTCGAGAATTTTGGCGAGTTTATCGCCCGCAACCGCGCAGGCGCTGTGCGACCTGACCTCCAAGCCGCCTCCGAGCTCGGTTATCCCGAATGGGATCGGATGATCCTGGATACCACCCGTGCGGGCATTGCCGCGCGCTGGATTGAGGCGCATCAAAATAACCTGCCGCGCTTCATCTATGTCTATCTGCCGGATGATCACACGGCTGGGCGCAACCCGTGCTATTACACGCCCGATTATTTCGTCGCGAATAATGATCACGCGACCGGCGAAATCGTTGCCGCCCTGTCGCATACCAAAGCCTGGGCACATATGGCGGTGTTCGTGACCGAGGATGACGCCCAATCCGGCGCCGATCATATCGATGCGCATCGCAGTTTCCTCGCCGCCTATGGGCCCTGGATCAAGCAAGGCGTGCTCGCAACCAAGCCCTATTCGCAGGTCGATGTGATGCGCACCATCGAGGCCATCACCGGTGTGCCGCCGATGTCGCAATGGGATCAGAACGCGAAGATCATCAGCGGGATCTGGTCCGCCCGCCCTGACCTCGCGCCTTTCGTCACCCGTCCATACCGAACCGCGATGGCGATCAATCCGGGCAAATGCTCGCTGACCCGCACGCTCCGCCGCAAGGCCGGTGCCGCCGGCAAGCTGCTCACACCGGGCTTCGCCGCCGCAATGGCCAAACACGCGGCATTGAACCCGTCCGCACAGCTCTACACCCCCACCACCTTGCTGAAAGTCTCCGGCCCCGAACAAATGCGCCAGGAATGGATTGCCAGCAAAGGCGCCGCCAGCTATCGCCGGGTCATGGCTTATCTTGCCCACCGCGCCGCCGCTCAACACGCCCCGCTCAGCGCCTTTGAAGGGCAGGATGATTGACCGCCAAACCGCGCCTGCTCTCTTTTGATGTTTTTCGCACCCTGCTTGATATCGAGGAGGACAAGGATCGTCCGGAAGCGTTTGTGCTCCTTGCCCGTTTTCTCGCCTATCACGGCATCATTATCGAGGCTGAAACCCTGCACAGCCAGGTTACCGCGCTGACCCAGAGCCAGCTTACGGCGAACCCCTCGCCAACGCCGGATGTTGATATTCTCGATATTCTCGCCACCGCGCTGGCTGCCAAAATCGAACCCACCCTGCTCGCCGAAGCGGCCTTGGTGCTGCGCGCCGCGACCACCCGCCTCACCCCGGTTCCCGGCGCCGGCGAAGCGGTTCAGCACCTGGCGGCGTCCTGGTCCCTCGCCATTTGCTCGAACACCCAGCGCGCTTACACGATCGCTGAGCTGCGCGCGTTCGGCTTTTTGGCCCATTTCGGCACAATTGTTTTTTCCTCCGACGTGCGCGCCTGCAAACCCGATAGAGCAATTTTCCAGCGCCTGTTCGCCGAAACGGGTATCGCACCCGCCAACATCATTCATATTGGCGATAATTTTGCCGATGATATCATCGCAGCAAAAAGTCTCGGCTGCACCACCATCTGGGTCGATCGCCATAATGAGGCCGCGCAACCCGGCTCTGATCGCAGCGCGGCTGATGCCATCATTGGTCCTGACCTGACCGATCTACCCCGCATCATCGCTGAACGCGGCGTATGAGCAACCCAGCCAAACTTGACCGCGCTGGCCTGCTCGCACGCCTCGCCAACCGCGATCCAGCCATCATGCTTGATCTCACCGCGTATGATTTGAGTGACGGCGATTTTTCCAATCTCGACCTCATCAATCTCCGCATCGCGGGCGTCGCCGCCCACGGTAAGCCGATCAAAAACGCTGATTTTCACGCTGCCCGCTTTCACAAAGTCGCGTTTCGTGATGCAATCCTTGATCAATGTGATTTTCGCTACGCCGAATTCAACGAAACCAGCTTCGCCGGCGCGACCCTTGCCGGATGCGATTTGTATCGCGCCGTGTTTCGTCGTAACGTCGTGTTAGAGCGCACCCGTCTGCGCTTCTGCTCGCTGCACCGTGCCGATCTCTCCGGGTGCGACGTTGAATGGGAAAGCTTAGGCGATGCCGCGATCGTCCAAGCCGATCCAACGGCTTATGCCCAATTTCTCAGCCGCGCCGCCGGCCGCATCGCCGATCCGGCAGAGCGCGGTGGCTTTTCCGACCGGATTGCCCATTATGTCGCCATCGCGCCGCTCGAAGCTGCTGGCATCTACCGCAAAATTTCCGCCTTGCTCGCCGCGAATGGGCTGTATCGGGGTTCTGCCGAAGCCTATGTCGCCGCCAAACGGATGGAGCGCCGCAGCCTGCGCCCGGATAATGTGCGCCGCATCGCCTACGCCGAAGCGGTGATCAACAAACAGCCACCCCCCAGCACTGCCGTGCTGCGCCTCAAAGCGATCCAAGCCCTGCCGACCTATCTCGAACTTCTCGTCGCCGACGCGCTCTGCCGCTTTGGCACCAGCGTTCGTCAGGTTTTACTCAGCATGCTCGTCACCATCCTCGGATTTGCCCTCCTCTACCGGGCCACCGATGCAGTTACCGTGCTGACCGGTGGCACCGCTCACCCGGCGACGATAAGCCAGTGTTTTGCCTTCAGCCTCGGCAAAATGCTGGCCTCCGTTCCCGATGGTTTCACCATTAACAACGAGGTAGCCATTTTCGGTCAGCTCGAAACTTTCATCAGTATCGGGCTGATCGGCCTGTTTGGCTTTGTGCTCGGCAATTATTTCCGCCAAAGCTGATCACCCCGAACATTGACAAGGGCGCGCCACCGGCCAATGCCTTGATCAGGGAGAATATCATGATCACCATGGCCGATTTCGACCGTATCGACATCCGCGTCGGCACCATCACCGACGCACAGCCCTTCGCCGAAGCGCGCAAACCCGCCATCAAGCTCTGGATCGATTTCGGCGGGGATATCGGCGTCAAACGCTCCTCCGCCCAAATCACCGTGCATTACCCGCCCGACCGGCTGATTGGTCGGCAAGTCTGCGCCGTGGTCAATTTTCCGCCCCGCCAAATCGGCCCATTTCTCTCCGAAGTGCTCACGCTCGGCATGCCCGACGAAAACGGCGCCGTGGTGTTGATCCGCCCCGATTTCGCCGTCCCCGATGGTGGTCGGCTGTTCTAATGGCGACCCATTATTACACAGTGTCCTGGGAGCAGTTGCACCGCGACGCCAAAGCCCTCGCCTGGCGCCTGCTGGCACAGCCCCCCTTCACCGGTATCGTCGCCATCACAAGGGGCGGTCTGATTCCCGCCGCGATCGTTGCCCGCGAACTCGAATGTCGGCTGATCGAAACCGTCTCAATCGTCACTTATGACGAAGAAGCGCGTGGCACCCCGTCAATCACCAAACCGCCCACCGCCGCAGGCGATGGCACCGGATTTTTGATCATTGATGACCTGGTTGATACCGGCACCACGGCCCGCATGGTGCGCACTCTCCTTCCGCACGCCCATTTCGCGACCCTCTATGCCAAACCGGCGGGCAAGCCGATGGTCGATAGTTTCATCACTGAAGTTTCACAAGATACCTGGATCTTGTTCCCTTGGGACACCGAGCCACAATTCATCGCGCCTCTGGCCCGCAAAAGTGAGGGATGAAGCCCGGTTAGAGCGTGATTGCTTATCATCAATCACGCTCTAACCTTTGTTTGCCGATCAATTTTATTGGTTTAGGTTGAGTCTTTCGATTCGACCCAAACCAATATTGATCTAATGCCCGGCATTGCTTCCCGAGAAATCCGGCGCCAACCCTGAAGCCGCAAGCTGGGTCGCCAGCACGCTTTTCAGCCGCTGCAACCCTTCGGGCGAATGGGCTTCGGCCCGCGCCACCAGCACGGCCTGGGTGTTTGAAGCGCGCAATAACCACCAGCCATCCTCGGTATTCACCCGCACCCCATCGGTTTCGGTCACGACCGCACCATCGGCCCGCAGCCGGGACGCGACTTCCTCGACCACCGCAAACTTACGGTCCTCCACACAATCGAACCGCAATTCCGGCGTGTTCAACACTTTCGGCAATCCGCGCCGGAACGCCGACAGGCTAGCGCCGGAGGCGATCAGCGCGTTCAACACCCGCACCGCCGCATACAGCGCGTCATCAAACCCATACCAATGATCGGCGAAGAAAATATGGCCTGACATTTCGCCCGCCAGCGGCGCGCCGGTTTCCGCCATTTTCGCCTTGATCAGCGAATGTCCGGTTTTCCACATCAGCGGCACACCACCCGCCGCCTTGACCTCATCGAACAAGGTCTGGCTTGCCTTCACATCGGCAATAATCGTGGCACCCGGATGCCGCGCCAGCACATCGCGGGCGAGCAAAATCAAAAACTGATCGCCAAACAAAATCTCGCCGGTATCATCGACCAGCCCAATCCGATCCGCATCGCCATCAAACGCAATGCCAATATCCGCCTCGCGCTTGCGCACGGTTGCAATCAATTGTTCCAAATTGCGCGGCACTGTCGGGTCTGGATGATGAGCGGGAAACCGCCCATCGATCGTGCCGTTGATAATTAAATGCTCACCAGGCAACCGCTTGACCAGATCGGCCAGCACATCGCCCGCCGAGCCATTGCCCGGATCCCACACGATTTTCAGCCGCGCCGCGCCGCCCTGCCAATCCTGCGCCACCCGCGCGACATAGGCTTCGCTCACATCGCGCCGCACACAGCTCCCGGTGGTGTGCGCGACCACATCGCCAGCGGCGGCCATCTGCCCCAGCGTTTGAATATCCGCGCCAAAAAACGGCTTTTTGCCGCGCATCATCTTGAAACCGTTGTAATTCGCCGGATTATGGCTGCCGGTCACCATCACCGCGCCATCCATATTTTCCGTCGTCGCGGCGAAATACAGCATTGGCGTCGGCCCGCAACCAATATCCAACACCTGCATCCCGCTCGCCATCAATCCTTCGATCAACGCAGCCGAAAGGTCCGGCGAGGAGAGCCGCCCATCGCGCCCCACCGCCACGCGGTGGCCGCCACCGCGAGCGCTCAACGAGCCGAAACAACGTCCGATCGCAAACCCGTCGGCGCGGTGCAGCGTCTCGCCCACAATGCCGCGAATATCATATTCGCGCAGCACACTCGCCGGAAACTGATGAACGAATGTCATCGTCAATTCACCTGATATTGTTTCAAGAATTCCCGCACCGCCGCCGCCAAATCCGGCCGTTGCAGCGCAAACGCAATCTGCGCCTCCAAAAACCCAACCTTGTCGCCGCAGTCAAATCGCCGCCCATCGAACTTCAAGCCATGGAACGGCGCGCCGCCAATCATCTTTGCCATCGCATCAGTGAGTTGCACTTCGCCGCCCGCGCCGCGCTCCATCCGCGCCAAATGCTCGATCACTTCAGGGCGCAACACATAACGCCCGATGATCGACAGGTTCGATGGCGCAACTTCCGGTTGGGGCTTTTCAACCAACCCCAGAACCTCGACCAAATTCCCCTCAATGGCGCCGGTTTTCAGCACGCCATAGCGATTGACATGCGCCATCGGCACTTCTTCAATCGCCACTACATTGCCGCCGGTTTCGCGGTAAATTTCCGCCAGCTGCTGCAAGCATGGCGTATCGCTCAACACCAAATCATCGGGCAGCAAAATCGCGAACGGATCATCCCCGATAAAGGCCCGTGCGCACCAAATCGCATGGCCCAGACCCAAGGGCACCTGCTGGCGCACCGTGACAATCGAGCCCGGCTCCATCGCCGCCGAGCGCAGCATCGCCAACGCTTCCTCTTTGCCGCGCGCGGCCAAATTCTGCTCAACCTCGAAGGCGATATCGAAATGGTCGATCAGCGCGGTTTTCCCGCGCCCGGTAACCATACAAAACTGTTCGATCCCCGCCGCCCGCGCCTCATCGATCGCGTATTGGATCAACGGGCGATCCACCACCGGCAACATCTCCTTCGGGATCGCCTTGGTCGCCGGCAAAAACCGCGTCCCCAGCCCCGCGACCGGAAGAACTGCCTTGCGCAATCGTTTGAACGCCACAATCATTCCCCTTACTGGATTAAAATTTTGCTCCAGCCCGATCGGCTCAATGAGCGGCCTGCTTAGGCGAGAGCGAAATCACGCCGCGTGACTGCCACTTATCGCGGTGGCGGGCAAGATCACCACGGCCGGACAAATCCCCGAGCAGAATCTCGTAAAAATAGACCAACGCCATGAAATTGCTCACAAATCCGATCTAGCGCATGATACCATCTGAAACCATCCCGCGTCAGGAGTCTCGACCCCCCATGCATGTCAAAATCGGCGATCAATTCAGCATCAAACATTATTTCGACACGGCCTCCTCGCAAGCCTTTGCCCGCGCTGCGGGCGACCTAAACCCGCTGCATCACGACCCTGAAGCCGCCCAAAACTCCCGTTTCGGCACGCTCATCGCCTCAGGCACTCAAACCACCGCGCTGATGATGGGGCTGACCGCCAGCCATTTCGCCCAATTCGGTCCTACCGTCGGCATGGGGTTCACCTTCCGGTTCCGTCGCCCGGTGCCGATGAACGCGCACGCCACCATTACCTGGACGGTCACCGATCTCACCTCCAAGCCCGGCACCGGCACCATCGTCACCTGCACCGGCGCCCTGACGCTGGATGCGACCGGCGAGGCCGCCGTCACTGGCACCAGTGAAGGCGTGCTGCTCGACGCGCCATAAGCGCGCGTGTTGCCCGGATATACAGCGCCGCGTGATCAGCATAATGATTAAATCCAGCAATGTGACAGGAGCCCGCGACCTCATGGGAAAATATACCGCTCTGCAAAAATGCCGGGTATCGGCCAGCAAAACACTGATACCGATCCTGGATTTGGGCGAACAAGCGCTCACCGGCGTGTTCCCGCGCGATCCCGCAGCGCCGATCACCACCGGGCCGCTACGCTTGGTCTGGTGCCCCGATAGCGGCTTGGTCCAACTCGACCATTCCTATGATCTCGGTGAAATGTATGGCGAGAATTACGGCTACCGGTCTGGCCTGAACCAAAGCATGGTGCGGCATCTGACCCAGAAAATCCGCAATCTTGAACGCCTTGCTGGTCTCGCCCCGCACGCCACGGTGCTCGATATCGGCAGCAATGACGCGACGTCCCTGAAAGCCTATCAAACGCCCAGCCTCAACCGCATTGGCATCGACCCGACCGGCGCCAAATTCCGCGCCTATTATGACGACGACATCACGCTGGTGCCGGATTTTTTCTCGGCCGCCGCCTTTCGCGCGACCGGTGCGAAGCCAGCCAAAATCGTGACCTCGATTGCGATGTTTTACGATCTGGAAGATCCGATCAGCTTCGCCCGCGAGATTGAAGCCGTGCTCGCCCCTGGCGGCGTTTGGCATTTCGAGCAGAGCTACATGCCCGCAATGCTGCGCACGACCTCCTATGACACGATTTGCCACGAGCATTTGGAATATTATTCACTCGGCGTGGTGGTGCATATTCTCGCGGCTGTCGGCATGCGGGTTTTTGATGTGAAAATGAACGCGGTGAATGGCGGCAGCTTCGCTGTGACCGCCGTGCGGCACGATGATCCGCGCGAGGGGTCCCGTGCGGTGATCGATTGGCTGCTCGGCCAGGAAGAGCGCATGGGTCTGAACACGCCCCGGCCTTATCGCGAGTTTGAAGACCGGGTGTTTCGCCACCGGGCGGATTTGCAGCGCTTACTCAAAACCCTGGCAGCGGACGGCAAAACGGTACTGGGTTACGGCGCATCAACCAAAGGCAATGTGCTGCTGCAATTCTGCGGCATCACCACCGCCGAAATGGCCGCCATCGCGGAAGTCAACCCTGATAAATTCGGTGCCTTCACGCCCGGCAC
>VFSW01012276.1_pt1 | contig 11979 bp, 3 predicted proteins | sample 5358111 | NCBI WGS metagenome assembly VFSW01 (sample SAMN11554181, study PRJNA540505) | mine drainage metagenome | isolation source: sediment from site ElyBrook_90M | place: USA: Ely Copper Mine, Vershire, VT | collected 2017 | reverse complement strand
GACAAACCATAAAGACTTTGCCGCTAATGGGGAAGTTAATTATGGAAGAGTCCTTGGTCGGCGCTCCGCGCACCAACGCGGCGACGGCGGTTGCCAATGGATTATTCGCGGTGCAACTGGACTTCGGCTCCGCCGCCTTCAGCGGTGCGCCGCGCTGGCTGCAAATCGGCGTGCGGGCCGGCGGCGGCAATGGCGCGTTCACACTACTGGCGCCCCTGCAGCAAATCGCGGTCGTCCCTTACGCCATCACCGCCAACAGCGCCAGCAATTTGCTCGGCGCGCTGCCTGCCGCCCAATTGAGCGGCGGCCTTTCACTGGCGCAACTTCCGTCCACGCTGCTCACCAACAATCAAGCCTTCGTGGCGTTGAGCGGCGAGTTCACCGGATTTTTCAGCGGCAACGGCAGCGGGTTGAACAGTCTAAACGCCGGAACATTGGCCGGCACGGTTCCCAGCGGGGCGCTCTCCGGCGCTTACGGCAATGCGCTTCGCTTAACCAACCCGGGCAACGTGATTGCGGGCGATGGAAGCGGGTTGATCAATCTCAATGTGGCGCAATTCAGCGGCGGCACAATTTCGCTGGCGCAACTGCCGGGGGCGGTCCTCACCAACAACCAAGCCTTAGTAACCTTGAGCGGCGGCTTCAGCGGATTTTTCAGCGGCAACGGCGGCGGCTTGAACAGTCTCAACGCGGGAACATTGACCGGCACGGTTCCAAGCGGGGCGCTGGCCGGCAGTTACGGCAATGTGCTGCTTTTAACCAACCAAGGCAACGTCATTGCGGGCGATGGAGGCGGGTTGAGCAATCTCAATGCGGCGCAATTACCCGGCGGCCCGATCCCGCTGGCTCAACTGCCCGGATCGGTCCTCACCAACAACCAAGCCTCTGTAACCTTGAACGGCGGCTTCAACGGACTTTTCAGCGGCAACGGCAGCGGCTTGAGCAGTCTCAATGCCGCGACATTGACGGGCGCGGTTCCCAGCGGGGCGCTGGCCGGCACTTATGGAAATGTGTTGCTTTTGACCAACCAGGCCAACGTCATCGCGGGCGATGGTTCCGGCCTCACTAATCTGCCCATGGCCGCGGTTCAATCCTCGTTGCCCTCCGGCGTCACAGTGGTTTCGATGCAGCCGCAAGACAGTTCGCTTCTCACAAATGGATACCAGTTTTTGACGACCATTCCCGCTCCGCCCTGGGCCAATGGATCAACCGTCAACGCGGCCTCGGCGCGTTACGGGCATGGCGCGATCTGGGACGGCCAGGACTTGATTGTGTGGGGCGGGAATGTCGGTTCCACTGATCCAATCTATATCAACAGCGGCGGAATCTACGATCCTGCGGCCGATCAATGGCAGGCAACCTCCACCGTGACCTCTCCCGAGGCGCGCGCCGGCCACACCACCGTCTGGACCGGCGCGGCGATGATCGTCTGGGGCGGCAATGGCATCGGCGGTTACTTGAACAGCGGGGGCGCATTTCAACCGTCGGCACAGCAATGGACGCCGGTTTCCCTGACCGGCGCTCCGGCGGCCCGCGCCGGACATATCGCTGTCTGGACGGGCGCTTCAATGTTTGTCTGGGGCGGCCAGAACCTCAACGGACTGCTCAATGATGGCTCGCTATACGATCCTGTCGCCGACCAATGGACCGTGCTGAGTCTGGCCAATCCGCCGCAATCCTGCGTCGGCGCCAGCGCGGTTTGGGCGGGGGACCGGGTGCTTATCTGGGGAGGCTCAGGCGTTGGCGGCGCGTTGAACAGCGGTGGGGAGTTGGTTTTCAGTTCCGGCGCGCCGTCGCAGTGGGTGGCGATGAATTCGGCGAACGCGCCCTCTCCGCGTCTTGGGCACACGGCGGTTTGGACCGGCCAGACGATGATTGTTTGGGGCGGCCAGAACGCCGGCGTTGCATTGGGCGACGGCGCTGTGTTTGATCCCGTTGCAAATTCCTGGACTCCAATCTCGCTCCAAAACGCTCCGGCCGCGCGGTTCAACCACTCCGCCCTCTGGACGGGCAAGGAAATGCTCATCCTGGATGGCAGCAATGGCTCGACGGAGCTGTCATCCGCCGCAGCCTATAATCCGTCAACCGGCCTATGGCGCGCGTTGAGCAACTCCGGCGCGCCGCTGGCGCGCACACAAGCCGGCGCCGTTTGGACGGGCACACAAGCCGTGGTGTTTGGCGGCCAAGCCAACGGCCTGCCTGTATCGGCGCTCCAGACACTTGTTCCTCAACCCACCTGGTATTTCTACAGCAAGTTATGAAAAATGCTTTTTCGATGTTTTCGGGCATTCTCGGAATGGGCGAGCGCCGCGCTCTCCGAAATTTCAGGGCGCCGCGGATCTCCGCCCTCCCGCAAGGTTTTTCTCACCCGCTGGAATTGTCGAGGAAGCTGAAGGCCAAAGTTCTGCGCGTGGCGGCGTTTGGCGTGGCGGCCTTTTGCGGAGTGGCGCCCGTCCACGCCCAGTGGCAAACCCAGTCTCTCACGATCCAACCGGGGTGGACTGCCGTATATCTGCACGTTGATGCCTCTTACCAAACGCTCGACAACCTTGTCGGCAGCGACCCAAGCAATCCGATTGCGGAGGTCTGGCTCTGGCAAGCCCCCGCCAGCACATTGCAATTTGTAACCAGTCCGCAAGCGCCAGTGGCAGGCACCACCCAATGGGCCAATTGGGGACGCATCGGCACGGGAATTACGAGCACGCTGTTTTCGCTGGTTCCCAATGCGGCCTATCTGATCCACTCGACAGCAACCACCAATTACACATGGAATCTCAAAGGCCGGCCCGTCGCGCCCAATTACGCATGGTCCACCACCGGCGAGAATTTCCAGGACTTTCCCACGGTATCCACCAACCCGCCGGCTTTTGACGCCTTTCTTTCCCTGGCGCCGTCATTGGCGAGTGTGCTGGAGGTTTTCCAGTATCAGGGCGGCCCGTTGGGACCCATCAACCCCAGCCAGGTTTTTGCGTTTCACTCAACGCCGGTGGTTCGCGGGCAGGCGTTTTGGATGCGGTCGGGCACAGTGTTCAACAATTACTTCGGCCCCTTTCAGGCCAATATCCAAACCCTGGGCGGGGTGGCCTTCAGCAACTCAGTCAGCCAATACAGTTTTCACCTGGTCAACCCCACTGTCAGTTCTGTGACCGTCTCGCTGCAATTGCTGCCGTCGGAAAGTCCGCCCGCCGGCCAAACTGCCATCGTGGGTGTGCCGCCGCTGCTTGTGCGCGGCGCGCTCACCACCAGCAACCTGACTTATGCCTATACCAGCCTGACACCTGGCAACTCAGTGAGTTGGACGCTGACGCCGCAGGGCCAGTCCGGCTCGGACATTGTCGTCGTCCTGGGTCTCAACCGTTATGTCCTGACCAGCAACCCCGGCGCTCTTTATGCCGGGATACTCCGGTTCACCGATTCCCTCGGTTACACGGAAGTGGATGCGCCAGTTTCGGCGCAGGTGGCCAGCTATGCCGGTTTATGGGTGGGAAACGCGGCGGTGAGCCAGGTCTCCAGCTATCTCAAGAGCTACCAAATGGATGCCAACAACCAGCCGATCGTTGGTTCCAACGGCGCTTACACGGTCACGGGGATCAATACCAATCTTGGCCCGGTGGTCACGCCGTTTCCGCTGCGCCTGATCCTGCACAACAGCGGCTCCCAAGTGTCCATGTTGCAACGAGTCTTTTACGGCAACGACATCAACTCCAACACAATCGTCGCCTTGAACGAGTCCTCCCTTGACCCCGCGCAGCTTGCCTCCGCGCGGCGGATTAGCGCCATCCATCTGCCATGGTCGGCCGTTAACGCGCCTTTCCAATTGTCCGGGCAACTGGCGCCGGGCGCCACGCTGGCGACGATCAATCCCATCAATTTCGACTACAACGACCAATCGTCCAACCCGTTTCTTCACACTTACCATCCCGACCACGACAATTTGGACGCCACCTTCACACAGGAATTGCCGCAAGGCTCGGAATCCTACGGCATTCAGCGCCAAATCACGTTGTCCCTTCTCCCGCCGGGCAACGACTTCCTCAGTCTCACCCAGGCCGGCCAATCCTTTAGCGGCGCTTACGTGGAAACCATTACCATGACAGGCATTGGCGGCGCGACACGGACATTCAACGTCGCCGGGACGTTCATGCTCGCCCAAATCAGCCCAATCGCGGTGCTTTCTCCGTAAATTGGAAAACGAAACCGAATTTGCGTAAAAATCGTAAAGTAGAAAAAAGCAACTAAATTGTATGAAAAATCCAAGCAATTACGCCGCCGGTGACTGCGGTCACCCGTCAACTTCCCTAGTCCCCTCCGCCCTTGTGGGGCGAGCCCGCGGCCCGTCCGGCTCCGACTGCGCCGAGACAGGGCTTCAGTCTAGCCCGCCCGCGCGCATCCTAGCCATCCGCGCGCTGCTCCTTCTCATGCTGGCGGTGGCGTCAGTCCCCACGCTGCGAGCGCAACAGGCCACGCCGACGCCGCCCAACCAAATGAGCTATCAAGGCTTCCTGACCGATGCCACCGGCACGGCTCTGGCGCTGACTACGCCCACCAACTACAACATCTACTTTCGCATCTACAATAGCTCCGGCGGCTCGACCAACGCCGCGCTCTGGGGTGAATTGCAGACAGTCACGGTGGACAAGGGTTACTTCAGCGTGATTCTGGGCCAGGGCAGTCCTATTTCCGGCACCACATTTAGCAGCGCCAATGGCGGCCTGTCGCCCGTGTTTACCAACAGCGATGCGTCGGTTCGTTATATTGGGCTGACCGTCCAGGGCCTTAATCCCGGCGGCGGCGACACTGAAATTCAGCCGCGTCTGCGCTTGTTGCCTTCCGGCTATGCTTTCCTGGCCGCCAACGCCAACGCGCTGATCTCCAGCACCAGCGGCGCGCCGATTGTCACCACGGCCGGCACCTCGGTGGGCATCAATCAAGCCCCGCCAAACAACGGTGATGCCCTGGACGTCACGGGGAACGTTACCGTCATCGGCAACGTTGTGGTTAACGGCAACATAACCGGCAATCTCAGCGCCGCGCAACTTTCAAGCGGGACAATTCCATCCGCCACGTTGCCACTGGAACTGCAACACCTCAACAACAACGACGGGGGCAACCTTAACAATCTGAATGCCTCGGGGCTGTCGTCGGGCCAAATTAACAATTCGGTTTTGCCGCTCGAATTGCAACACCTCAACAACGGCGACGGGAGCGGCCTTGTCAATCTGAATGCCTCACAACTGTCACATGGGCCTCTTCCGGCTTCTGTTTTGCCCCCCACGCTGCTCAACCTTGTCAACAGCGGGACGTTGACACTCGGCGGCGCCACGCTCACCGAGGGCGTCCTGAGCCTTGGGGGCAGCACGCATCTCAATGATAATCCACTGTACCTGCGTTCGGGAGGCGACCACAATCACTGGCTGGGATACACGAATTATTTTACCAACTTTGCCGTGATTCCCACACGCATCGACGGTCCCGTTCTCATGGGGTTTTCGGGCGGAGCTCTTGCCACGACGGGAAACGGCTTCCAAGAGCTCGCCATGACCTGGGACACCACCGCAAGCATTTCGGTTTATGGCAACATTACCGCTGGTGGCACTGTTAGCTCGAGTAGCGATCGCAACCTCAAAGAGCGTATCGAGGATGTCGATCCCAAGGACATCCTGGCAAAACTGGCCGCCATGCCCATTTCAAAATGGAGTTACAAGCGCGAGCCTGGAACGCGCCACATCGGCCCGATGGCCCAGGATTTCCATGCCGCGTTCAATGTGGGAATGGATGACAAGCATATCGCGACAATCGATGACAGCGGCGTGGCGCTGGCGGCCATCAAGGGTCTCAACCAGATAGTGCAGGAAAAAGACGCTGAACTGCAGGCGCTCAAGCAGCAAGTCCAGAAGTTGCAGACCATGGTCGAGGATCTGGCCAAAGAACGGAAGAGCAATAGTCAATAGAAGTTTTCTCATGTTCGCCAAACCCTCGGCGGTTCCCATGAATCATAATTGCAGACATTTTTCGGTTCTTCCGCTATGAAACCTCAACCCTTAGCGACTTTAGGAAAGCGCGCGCGCATTGGCGCGCTGTTTAGGGCGCCTCGCCCGAAAAATCCTTCCGGCACCGTCCCGCGCCCGGCGCTCATCATCGGCGCTGCGAAGGCGCTCCAGCGGGTCCTGCTTGTGGGCGGGCTGATGCTTGGTCCCCTCTGGCTGGCTTGCCCGGCGCGCGCGCTGACCCTGCCGCTGCAACTTGACCAATCCGCCTTTCTTGTGGATACCAATTATATCCGGGGAATCAACTGGCAGTCCCAGGCTGGTGTGCCTCTGTCCAGCACAGCGGGCATTCCTCCCGGGTCCGACGGCCGGGCAGAAAGCCTGGCCCAGCAAATTACCGGGGTGACCACCTCCCCGCCGACGACCAACCAGTTTCAGGGATTTATGAACGCTTCGGCCGTTCCGGTGGCGGGCAGCGCCGTCGATCTCAATTCCGCCAACGGCTTTGCGGCCAACGCGACGTCCATTAATTGGCCTCGAGGCACCGCGGACAATACGCCCGGCGGGACGGTGTTGGTGGTCCTGCGTTCGGCCCAGGTTGGCGCGCCGTACTTCGCGCAGCAGGTGTCATTCTTTTTCGGCGCGGTCATTCCCACACCCAGCACCGACGAAAACGGATTGCAGTTGCCCAGTGGCAGCAGCGCGACTTACTGGCTCTCCGCGCCTTACACCACCAATAATTACAGCAACGCGCCCTACTATTGGAGCCCCAATGCCCAGGCGGTATTTGCCACTCAGGCCGGCGCGGTGGACATTGTCTGGGAAAAGGCCGTGCCGGCGACTTCGCAGCCCGCTGATTACACGACCAATCCAAACAATTACCTGGTGATCGGCTCGTTGTATTACCGCTTATACACGGTGCATTACGTCATCTCCGGGGCGTCGGTGCAAACGCCGCAGAAGATGTATTGGACGGAAGGCAGCTACGCGGGAACAGGCCACCCGGTAACCGTGCCACAGGCGGACGTGAGCGTCGTCAACGTCATCTATAACAATAGCTTTCCGCAGTTCGTGACGCCGGGGGACGTTGTGACTCTTCCTCCCACCACCAACACGCTTTGGCTGGATCATAATGTCAATGAGATCAGGGCCGACAATATCGAAGGCAGAGTATTCGTGGAGATGTTGGGGAATTTGAACCCCGATGGCGTGACGCGGCGATTCCTGGGTTTTGAGATTGTGGATGTATTCCGGGAGCCTGCGCCGGCGGATATTACCGTTGACTTGGGAGAACCCGTCCCCGCTTATCCCAACGGCCAGGACGATTCAAATTTGCAGCCTTCCCCTTTCCTGCCGACCGGCTCTTCGGGGATCTCATTTTATTACGAACAGCAGATTCCCAATTCGACGCGCCCGGTCCTTTGGGCGACACATCAAACAGAGAATTTGAACGATTTCCAACTCTATTGGCTGATATCCGGAGTGGCGGGATTGCAGTGGCCGTATCTCTTCGATCGCTACCACGAGGTTTGGCCTTCCGATCCCACCCAGTATATCCATTACCTTCGCCCGTTGGCTGACTCAGCCGCGCAAGCCGCCCTGACCGCCGTGCGCTTGCCTGGAACAGAAGCCATTACCATCGCGGACCAGGATTCGCTGCCATCACCTTTTGGGGCGGTGCTTTCCACGAGTCTTTTTTACACCTACCTGGACGCCCAATATCCGGCCCACCGCACATTGCTCCAATTCATCCAGGGATCCTCCGTGTCTTACGAGCGTATCTTCTCGTGGCTTGACATGGGCATTAATTCCAACGCTGTATTGGTTGGTTCCGTGGCGACCAATCTGGATGCGTGGAACCCCACCAACTTGTCACTGTCCTTCGGTAACTTGGCCGTCACCCCCTACGCGGTGACCAATACCGTCAACGTGGGCGATCGGATCAACGCGCCTGTGGGCGAGTTGGGCGATTCGATCATCGACACCAACTACCTGTCGGGCTATATTGTGCAAAGCACTGGGAATCTGTTTGATCCTTCTGCTTACACGGATCCGTTCGCCGCCGGCTTTACCGCCGCCAATAACGGCGCCATTATCCCTGTCAACGCCATTCCCGGCAGCAACGTGCTGGAAGTTTTATGGTTCCGCAGCGACAATGCCAACACAAGCCTGGGCTTCCAGCCTTCTTACTGGCCGGCGGTTGTCGGATATTACAATATCCAATGGCCTGCCGGGGCGCCGGAAATCGTCATGGCCAACAACGCTGGAACAGGCCCGTTGGACAGCCTCCAGGCGCAAGGCAGCATTTATCGCCAGCCCGATCCGACGTTGCCAGGGTATAACCCCAACGAAGAGCACGCGGTGATGATCGGCGGCCAGGCTTACGCATTGCGCGACGATCTCAACGTGACCAATCCGGCGCCCGGCACGAACTACACCTCTGATCCATACGTGTTAATAAGTTACACCGGTTCAGATGGGCGTCCTTCAATGAGCCCCTTTCATGTCCGACGCGAGGCCCCGGAGGAAGGTTATTTGTTTGATTACATCGTCAACGCCGGCAACACACTCCAGGCACCCATGCCATTGCCGCTGATCGATCCGCCGCTCGAAGGCGCGGGCGCCTACGCGACCAATTACAACACCGCTCCCTCCGTCACGGCGGGGGATTTGCCGGCCTTTGCGATCGGTTCGCAAACCGATCCGGTGCTGACCAACTATCCCAGTTTCACGTTCCAGGATCGCAAACACAGCTTCTGGGTCTATCGCGGCCTCAACGCGGGATTGCCGCCGCTTGCGGCAGGCTTCTATGACACTAATCTGGACGTCTTCGGTCCCCTGCCGGCCGCCACGGCGGTGGTAAACCAGCCATTCTCCTATTATATCCACGTCTCGCGCCAAACCAGTTCGATGACCCTCGGCGCTTCACCCGCCCTCCCAGACGGGTTGTCGCCCTCACAGACCACGAACGGCCTGGCCATCACCGGCACTCCCCTTGCCATCGCTTCGGGCACCTACACACTGACAATCTCGGACCAGGCCGACAACTCCTCGGTCAGCACAACCTTGTCGCTGAATGTCGTCGCCAGCGGCGCCGTTGTCGCCCAAGGCCCCCTTTCGATCACCAGTACCAATCAATACTCCGGCGCCAATGTCACCTACAACAATCGCCCTCCTTTCCTGGCGGAGCCGCCGGCGCCCACCAACAGTTTTACCATGCGGTTCTATTACAAGACGCAGCCGACGTTCGATTGGCCGGGACTCGCCAATCCGCCGCCGACGGGATCGATCGTGCCATACCTGCGGCCCATGAACGGGCAGGGCGGGTTTGTCGGCGACCCCACGCAAAAGACCACCGCGAGCCTCGACATTGTCTATCGGCCAGTTTGGCCGTCGTTGGACCCCGCCACCGGCCAACCGCTGGGAACGCTCGCCTCCGGACAGACGCTGACCGATCCAGTCTTCGGCCTCCCCGCGGTGCGCGGCCAGAGCAGCGTCCAGGTGATTTATCAACAATCCATCGCCACCAACAACGTCGCCAGCAGCTTTGTCAACCAGAGCGTTGTCCTCTACGATCCAACAGTCCAGAAGACTTCCAGTCTGCCGGCCCAGAACCTGACGGCGCTTCCGGCGAGTGTAATTTCGTCCCTTTTCGAGGCGAAATACTATTTCCAGAACCTCCCGCCAAATCTGGTCAACCGGGTCTATTTCGATCCATCGACCCCCCACCTGGTTTTGCGGGGTCAATACCTAAATCCCGGCCCCGGCCTGACCTATCTGCTGCTCAACGTGCTTTCCGGCTCTGACTTGGCGGCAATGAATGGCCTGTGTCAAACCTCCGACGCCCAATACTCCCAATGGACGAACCTGGTCAATAATCTTAGCGCGCCGGTTTACACGTTCCATGAAGCGCCGGGCATTCCGGGGAGTTATGTGAATGATTCAACGCAAACGACCAACTATTCCGCCACCCAATTGGTCCACATCACCAGCGCCGAGCAACAGGTGGATTCTTACGCCATGTGCGCCACGGGGCCGGGGCTTGGGTACATCACGTTCATCGTCGGCGATTCCATCAACCCGGCCCATGCCACGGAGCCAATAGGGATGTATATCATCCGCGTTGCCCCGCCTTTGTTCGCCGGGCAGGTCGAAGTGATCCAGGACCCCAATCCGCTGAGTGAAACCATTTCTTTCCAGCACACCTCCGATCTGGCGGGACGCTCGTCCGATTATCTGTATGACTGGCGCATCGCCCCGCCCGTCAACGGTTTGCCGCCGACGACCGATGCTTCCACCTGGACGATTCTGACCAACGGCAGCGATATCACCCACTACACACTGGGCGGGGCCACCGGACTTCAATCACTGGGCGACAACTATGTGGCGATGCGCTACCGCGACACCAATGTCCTGGCCAATCCCGGCAATACGAATTGGTCGTCATGGACAACGAACCCTCCGGCTTTTGCCCCTGGTTGGATCAGCCGCGTGGTGGCGGGAATCAACCCCTTTGACCAGATTACCACCGATCTATTCGACAACCCGGTCAACACCCAGGCTAGCATCATCGGCGAGGCGGGCCATCGCTGGGAAGGCGACGTGGCGCTCAATGCCAGCACGATCGCCAATAACGGGCTGATTTCCATTTACGAAACAGTGCTGCATACCGGGGAGGCCATCAGCATCGACGCCGGCTACAATTACGGTCCCGCCAACGACGCGCTGCTCCTGGTCACGGGCTACCTGAACGATCTCTACAACGACGTGGCCAACGACGCCTGGGCCAACTCGCAAAATCCAACCATCAGCATTGGCACCGACAATGCCACTTATGGCGACATCGCCACCGCGCTCTTCTGTTTCCAGGGGGAAGAACCCTCCTTGCTCGAGCAGGACCTGGCGCTTCTTCGAGGCCGTGATGACAGGCTTTCCCCTGGCGTCGAGTTGCCCCCGGTCTATAACCGGCTGTATTGGAACTACACTCTGGGCATCAACGCCGGCGAAGTCATCTACGCCCTCAATTACAACATTCAGGATGAGAATGGCGACGGCGTCATCAACGCCGCGGACGCCGCGATCCTTTATCCGATGGGCCATGGCGACGCCTATGGTCATTATCTCACCGCGCTGGGCTATTATTATTCGTTGCTGTTGAACCCCAATTTCGACTGGGTGCCGCGGATTGAGGCGGTGAGCGTCCTGGGCGCGACGGTTTCTGTCAATTATGAGGATGAGCGCAAGTTCGCCTCCACTTCCGCGGCGCTGGCGCGGACCGGCGAGCAGGTTTTCAGCCTGACATGGCGCGAGGGCTATCAGGGCGGGGGGACGAGCGCGGGCTGGTCCGCCTTTGGCGTCACCAACGCCAACCCCGCGCGCTCCTACAGCAATTCCAGCGGCGGCCTGTCGTATGTGACCAAGTATTGGGGCTTGGACCACTGGGCGGCGCGCACGGACATGGGCGCGTATTTGAATTGGGTGGTCGGCAACGCCATTCTTCCGCCGGTGGACCCAAATCCAAACGATTCAGGCATCCAGAAGGTGGACCGCACGACGGTGCCAGAGTTGACGGAATTGCCGCAGACGGCCGTCCAGATCCAGGCCGACATGGACAACGCCGAAGCCGGTTTTACGCCGCTGAACCTTTCCCAGAACTCCATACCCTTTGACATCAACCCCCTGCAAGTGACCGGGCCCAACCCGATGACGCATTTCGAACAGATTTACCAGCGGGCGCTGGGCGCCTTGAACAACGCCGTCGTCGCCTTCAACGACGCCCAGGGCGTGACGGAGGAAATGCGCCAGGCCCAGAATTCGCTGACCGATTTCCAGGCCTCGGTTACGGCGCAGGAATTGGCGTACAATGACCAGTTGATCGAACTTTACGGCACGCCCTATCCGGATGACATCGGGCCAGGACAAACCTACGCGCAGGGATACACCGGGCCGGACCTCATCCATTACACTTACGTGGATAACCCGGACACCAACA
>VFSW01012275.1_pt1 | contig 11979 bp, 5 predicted proteins | sample 5358111 | NCBI WGS metagenome assembly VFSW01 (sample SAMN11554181, study PRJNA540505) | mine drainage metagenome | isolation source: sediment from site ElyBrook_90M | place: USA: Ely Copper Mine, Vershire, VT | collected 2017 | reverse complement strand
TTGAGGCCCTGCGTGACCCAGCTTGCCTGCACATTTTCGATGTTGTCGAGGTAGAGGCGCGAGATGGCGAGGGTTTTGAGGTATTCGACGGAGGTGGCCTCATCCCAGCCGCGGCCGCCGAGGGCGGTGTTGTGAGGCTGAAAGCTCCAGGGGATGAAGGCCGTGAAGCCGCCGGTTTCTTCCTGCAGACGGCGTACGACTTCGAAGTGATTGATGCGCTGGTCGAAGGTTTCGCCGACGCCGAACATCATGGTGGCGGTGGTGCGCATGCCGAGCTGGTGCGCGGTGCGATGGACGCTGACCCAGTCTTCGGTGCGGCACTTAAGGCGGGCGATGCGGAAGCGGACATCGTCGTCGAGGATCTCGGCGCCGCCGCCGGGGATGGAGTCGAGGCCGGCATCGCGGAGGCGGGCGATGGTGGTGCGCAGGTCGAGGCTGCTGTACTCTGCGATGGCGAGGACTTCGGAAGCGGAGAGGCAGTGGAGCCAGATCTGCGGGAAGCGCTGCTTGATGCCGCGAAAGAGCGACTCGAACCAGTCGATTTTGAGGTCGGGGTGGATGCCGCCCTGCATGAGGACGCCGGTGCCGCCCATCTCGACGGTCTCGGCGATCTTCTCGTAAATGGTCTCGAAGGGAAGGATGTAACCCTCTTCGGAGCGGGCGCCCTTGAGCGGGCGATAGAAGGCGCAGAAGGTGCAGTACTCGGTGCAGAAGTTGGTGTAGTTGATGTTGCGATCGATGATGTAGGTGACGACGCCTTCGGGGTGGAGACGGCGGCGGACGGAGTCGGCCTCCATGCCGAGGCCGATGAGGTCTGGGGAGTGGAAGGAGTCGAGTGCCTGCTGGCGGGAGAGCGACATAGGTTGATTTTACCAAGGGCGCAGGTGGCGCGGGTGCGGCGTTAACGGCGACGGTGTTGACGGAAGAGAAAGAGGCCGCGGTTGACGATGGGCTCGCGGCGGGTTCGTGAGAGATTGGACGCGGTGGAGATGCCGCTGAAGAGGACGAAGAAGTCCCAGAAGGCGCGGAGACGTTCGTGGAGGGTGCTGTGCGTCATGGGGAAGCGAGCGGTGCGCTTGTGGCGCTGCGCCTATTCTATTGGAGCGTGGAGCGGCGCGGAAGTTGCAGGAATTCGGTGGGGCGGAGATGATGACAGCGGGCATTTCTTGTTCCTGTGATACGCCTTCTGGATCTCGAATGTGGGCGGTGTGAGCCGCATCGGTCCGTATCCGGAGCCGCGAGAGAGGTGCAAAGAGGAGATGCTTTGACGTTCAGCCATCGGAACACGGGTGCTGCAATGCAGCCAATCACTCACAGGAATGGCTGAGCCGCGAGATCCAACGGCAGGCCAGCCTTAAACAACAACCTCCCTTGATTCCAGGGCAGATCGAAAGTGCGAATGAAGAAAAAGATGACACCTCGAATCTCTCCTGGCCGCGGGGACGGACCCCTGCAACTTCTGATACACTTGGCCAGTAGGCTTCGATCTGGCATAGAGTACATGAGTTTCTGCTCTCCAGATGAAGTGAGTTCGGGGAGTGGCTCAGCCTGGTAGAGCACCTGGTTCGGGACCAGGGGGTCGGAGGTTCGAATCCTCTCTCCCCGACCATTAAAATCAATCACTTACATTGAAATCTGGCCAGGCTACATAGCCTGGGGTTCCCAGAAGGGTTCCCACTCTTTGACAATTCCGTCGTCGGGGAGGCCCTTCAGCGGAATCGCGATTCTTCTCCTCTGCTCGTTCTCGTCTCATTTAGCAACTACGGCTTCTACAATTCGGCTTACTGCCTCGACACGCTCGTTCCACCACGTCTTCGAATCGCCATCCAGCATGAAGCTCCCGGTGCCTCCCGCGAGGCCCGTGTTATCACGGGCCACCTTGAGTCGAGCGTCGAAGCGCCGCATCAGACTGGCGTGCATGGTCCAATGGCTCCGGAAGTCGACCGTCTTTGGCGGTCCCAGTGTCTGTGTTATGGGTTTCAAGTGCCGGCTCAGCAGACTTTGCCGATCGAGGGGCCTGCCAGGCTTGTTGGCAAGAATGAGGTCATCAGGCTTGTGGAACCTTGTGTCGCCAGCCCACATTCGCCGTATGGCCGCGAAGAGGACGTCCCGTTTGTCGAAGGGCACCTCCCGCTTGCCAGCCTCCGTCTTCTCGTCGTCGAACACATCGCCGTAAACGCGCCCGTCCACGACAATGCGATCGCGAAGGATCTCTGCCGAGTGGACGGATTCGAGTGTCAGGGGGCAGGAATCGAAGTTACGCAATCGTCTGTCGTCGGTCGCTCTTGATAGAGAGCTTGCCGGCTGCGTGACGATCGATCAAATCGACCAATCCGATGCCGAAGCACCAGCATCCCGAGGATGAGAGCGATACTCACCCACTGCGCTTCCGTCAGTCCGCCGAAGAATTTGTGATTGCGCGAGATGAACTCGGTCGCGAAGCGGCAGATCGCCATCCACAGAAAGGTGTCGGCCCCAATGGAGCCCGGCGGCCGCCGCGGATAGTCCTTTGCGATGGATTGCGGCCACAGGATGACAAAGATCAGAGTCGCATAGGCCGTCTGGTAGAGCGGGTTCGGATGCACGCGCACCAGCGTTGGGATAATACCGTGGGGAAAGGTCATGCCCCACGGCAAGGATGTCGGGATGCCATAGTCGCCGTCTCCGGCGAGCAGGCAGCCGATCCTGCCGATCCCATAGCAGATCGCGACGATCGGCGCTGCGTCGAAGACCTCCGCCAGAGGGATTCGATGAGCGCGAAAGATCGCCAGGGCAACCAGAGCTCCGCAGATCAGTCCCCCAAAGAAGATGTAGTCCGTGCTCACGAACGCCGACCAACTCATGCTGGAGAGCCCGCGGTGGCGGAGAAGCGCATCCAGAACCAGAAATCCATCGACTTTGCTTCCCACTAACCCTGCCGCAACGACAGCCGGCAACATGAGGCTCATCGAGATGCGCATGTTGTGCCGGCGAAAATAAACTTCGCCAAGCCAATACGCGGCACAAAAGCTGAGCCCCATCATCAGGCCGAAGGTATAGATCCTTACCACTCCGAGTTGGATCCATGGCGCCATCAGTAATAGATCGTCACGTTGACAACTTGCGGTTGGAGATTGCTGGTGCTGGGCGGAGCGGCAGTGATGTGGAAGTTGCCCGTGTACCCTCCACATCCGCTCAGGAGGGTCGCCATGCTCACGGCTGCGACCGAGAGACAGAGAAGGGCGACCGCATTCTGCAATCGATGCTTGCGCCAGTAGATGCCGAACAGGGCCAAGGTAATCAAGCTGCCCAATAGGCCGATGGACGCGGCGCCTACCACCTGTCCTGCGTGTTTCGACTTGCCGGGCCGAATCGCCCCGGATGCTCCACCTGGCTGAGCTACCGGTCCATTGATCTCGCTAAAAGTGTAGTAGACGGTGGTCCCGGCGGCAGTGGGCGTGACAGTACAAGACAGTTGATACTTGCCCGTCGCATCGGAGCAGTAGCCATAGAGAGCGACCGGTACGCTTAGTGCATCCTTCACGAAGTCGTCCGAGAGCGTGACTGGCAAATTGAAACCGTTGACCGAAGTCAGGGTCAGGGTGACGGTCGCCGTGTGCGGTGAATCCCCGATATCGAGGGTTGTGGGTTTTGAGGGAATAATTGTCGCGGGCGTGCTTCCATCATAGGAGCCCAACATCGTGAATCCGGCATTGATCAAATAAGTAGCCGAAGCAACCGTGCTGGGTCCATAACCGGGCGCGGTAGCCATGGCGGTGATCGTCTCGGTTTGGCTTACCGCAAGCGGCGCGGTGTACAAGGTCGAGGGGGTTGCGCCTGAGGTGGAGTAGTAGATGACTGCGCCCGGAGTTGCACTGCTGATTGAAACGGTTTGCGTGCTGGAGTAGCTGCCGGCAGGAACCGAAAAGATTGGCGTCGCGGCGGGAGCGAGACTGAATGTGTAGGTCGCGGAGCCCACTGCGCTTTGCAGGTACCCTGTGGCGGTTGCAATCGCGTTGATCGTCTCTGTGGTACTGACGGTGATCGCTCCGGTATATGCGGTGGATGCGGTGGTGGGAGTTGTGCCGTCGGTGGTGTAGTAGATGGTGGCGTTGGGAGTTGCGCTGGTGATGGAGACGCTTTGCGGCGTTGTGTAGGTTCCTGCAGCCGGGCTGAATGCCGGAGTTGCGGCAGGCTGCGGCGTGCCTGACCCTGATTGGCCTGTCCCGGTCAACTGCACGACCTGCGTGGCCGCGGCGGCGCCGCCGGAGTTGTCGGTCACAGTGAAGAAGGCGGACTCTGCCGCGGCGGTGCTCGGCGTGAAGATGATTATGAGTGAGCAACTGGCTGCGGGGGCGAGCAGTACCCCGCAGGAGCTCGTCAGAGCAAAGTCCGAGCTGTTGGTTCCGCTGACGACGGCGCTGGCGAGGGACAGATTGGCCCCGCCGGCGTTGAGGAGGGTGACCTGTTGAGGCGCGCTGGGGGTCGACAGGGATACGTTGCCGAAGGCGAGCGCCGACTGCGACGCGGTGACTTTGCGGATGACACCGCCGTTGGGCGGTTGCTGGACCGAGTCGCTGATATAGAGATTGCCCGCGGCGTCGAGCGTGACGCCCAGCGGCGCGGCGATTCCAGCGCCGGTAGCCGGTGCGCCGTCCCCGCTGTCTGTCGTTGCGCCATTTCCTGCAAAGGGATAGACCGTACCGTTGCCTGTGGCCACGCTCACAGTCTTTGTGCCGGAGTCGCTGAAGTAGAGGTCGCCAGCCGGGTCCACAGCAAGCCCGTAGGGTTGGGTAATGTTCTTTGACAGGAAGGTCTGCACGGTGCCCTGCGCGGGAAGCTTGAGAATGGATCCCGTTCCGGTGCCGGTGGTCGAATTGGCGACGTAGAGATTTCCGCCTGCATCGACGGCTAACCCGAGGGGAGTCACAAGCGGTGAGGAGGCGGCGCTCAACAGTGTGGAGAGATAGTTGCCGAACGGGTCGAGCTTGAGGACGCGCCCATTGCCCATGTCGGAGACGTAGATGTTTCCGCTTGCGTCCTCGGCCAGACCGGTAGGCCAGCAGAGGTTCGTTCCAGACACGGGATTCACGCAGGCGGCAGGCCCTGCGGGCACGCTGCTCTGCGGCAAAGCGGTGATGGTGACGGTGGATCCAAGAGCCACGCGAACCAGGCGGTTATTGCCAAAGTCGCTGATGAGCAGGCTGGCGCCGTCCGCCTCCAGAATCATGTCGCTCGGCGCGGTTAGTGCGAAGGAGTTGCCTGCTTGGGGAACGATGACCAGCGGCGAGCCGCCGACTGGGTATTCGGTCACCGTGCCCAGGCCGGAATCGAGGACGTAGAAGTTACCTGCGCCGTCGAACACTGTGGAGGAAAGGATGGAATTGGCGGTGCCCGTGGTGGCGTTCTGGCTGCCAATGATGCCGGGAATCAAAATCGCAAGGCCCTCACTGGCGGGCGCGGGCTGCGTCACTTCGATGGTGTAGGTCGGCGAAGTGGCGGCGGCAAAGTTGGCGTCGCCGGGGTAGGTTGCTGTGACGTTATACAAGCCGGGCGTGGAAAGGACGAGCGAGGCCGGTGTCCCTGTGGTGCCTCCCGCCAGCGCCAGGGCCGCGGGGACGGTGACTGCCTGCGTGCCGCCGCTTCCTGTGGCCGCGACCGTCACATTCCCTGTCGGAGTGCCTGTTCCGCTGCTTTGCAGGACGACGTTCAGGCTGATGGCAACACCAGAGCCGGTGGAGGCAGGCACGTTCCCCAAGGTGAGTGCGTCCGGTGCGGGAGCGCCGCCACCGCCGCCACCGCCGCCGCTGCCAGCGCAGGTGGTTGGGGGGGCAAAAAAGACGACCTCCGGGGAGCCGGGCGAGGGGGAAATAGGTGCGGTGACGGAAGGCGCGTAGATGTAGTTTGAATTCTGATTGACTACGAGGCCAACGGGATTGAAGGGGTTAAAGGCGATCGGATTGACAGCTATACCCGCGCCAGTCAGCGGAGCGGAGATCGCCATACTGCCTGTACCAATATACGAGTTGAAGAGCAGCGCTTCATTCGCGCAGGTGTCGTAGGTCAGTTGCCCCCACCCGGCGTAGGTCGTTGTGGTGGTGCCGCTGCTGGTGACGGGCTGAGGTACTGTCTCGGAGTAGAGCGTCTCCGGTTTGGAGGGCGTTGCCAGGTTGTAACCCATCAGGAGGCCTAGCGGCGCTATCTGGCTGCTTGAGCTTTCCAGATAGGCTGCGACGTAAACGACGCCGTGGACAGGATCGAAGCTGGCCGCGCTGATGTTGTTGAATTGCGAGATTCTGGGATATTGGACGATCGCTGCAGCGGGCGGTTTTACGTAGACACCGGTGGGAAAGCCGGAGCCGGCCTGCGTGTTGGTGAAAAAGCTGAACTGGGTTGTGTCGAATTCGAGAAGCGTGTTGAGCGGAAAGGTGCTTGCCGGTGTGGGATTGCTGTTGACGATCACGATCTTGCCGTTGCCCGCCACAAAGATGGCCAGGTCACTCACATCCACGGGCGCATTGGTCGTTGGATCGACATAGCCGAGCACGTGCACCACATTGTTCTGCGACGGATCGTAGACCCAGAAGCCCGGCCCGGCGCTGCCAAGTCCCCCTACGAGCTCGGGCAGGTAGACCAGGTGCGAAGTTGGATCCACCACAACCTGGCCATAGTTCGTGCCATAGTCCAGCAGGAAGGACGGTGGAGGATTGGTGCTTGAGTAGCTCGAGAACGAAGAAGTGTTGAGAACAAACAATTGGTCCGGGGTAACGCCTTGATAGGCAGCGACCACATAGAGTTTGCTCTTGGCAGCGTCCGAGACCATCGACTGGGCATAATTCAGGCCGCCGGGGATCTCAACTGCGGGAGATGGTTTGCAGTTGCCGGCGGGGTCGGGAGTCTCAGCGAGGATGCCGGGATTGTGGTCCGGCAACTCGCTCATGATGTAGAGAAGATTCGCCGTCTGGTCGTAAATCAGGTTCTGCTCCACTCCGGTTCCGGTCACGAACGGCTGCTGATTCAGGGCAGGGCAGCCGTCCAAAGTAATGTTTCCCTGGGACAGATAGGAGACCGATTCGTCGAGATTGAGCAGGAATGTCGCGGTTGGTCCGGAGACGGAGGCGGCGACGACTGGGATATTTTGATCGGCGACTACGCCGGTTGGCACCGTCTGTGCGTTTGCCGGCAGGGCACCTGGGAACGCCCCCAGTGCAGAGCCTGCCGCGAGGCCGTAGATGCTTGTCAAAAGGACAGATACTACCCAACCAAGGGCGGATTTTGGCTCGCGAAAGGGATTCTTCATGTCGGACTCCAGGGACGAAGTGAAGTGATGCTGCGGTCCTCCCGGGAGAGATCTGTGGGAGGGCCGCAAGCGGTTGCTTGCCAGGCCGGGGCAGTGATGATGCCTGTTTGTCTGCCAAACCCTACAGAGGCCGCGGGCGGGAATCAATGAACTGAATCCGAGTTTTGTCTGAACTGTATCTGTACAGCCAAGTCGTTAATTTGCTAAGGTCTAACCAATCAACAGAATCACAGCTTCTCCTCCAACCGTGCTTGCACCTGAGGGATTCCATGCCCGCAAGATCGATTTCGGCAAGTTATCGCATCGGCTCCTTCGAGTTGGAGATGAGTTCCGGTGAGCTCCGCAGCGACAACCGGCGAATCCGTCTGCAGGAGATGCCACGCAAGATCCTGATTGCGCTGGCCGAACGCCCAGGTCAGGTGCTTTCTCGCTCGGAATTGCGTGAGCGCCTTTGGCCGGCGGACACATTTGTTGATTTTGAAGACGGCCTGAATACCGCGATGCGCAAGCTGCGCGAGGCGCTGAGAGACGACCCCCAATCGCCCCGATATATTGAGACGGTTCGCGGGCGCGGTTACCGGCTGGTGGCGTCGGTGGAGGTTGTAAGCAAACCCGCGGCTGAGACGGGAACTGAGCAGAATAGCCCCCCTGCAGGTGGTTCCCCCGCCAGCCCATCCTCCATTTCCGGCAACGGCCTGACTACGGGGAATCGCTCCGGCGATGACTCCGAAGTGGCTGTCGTCCCCAGTCAACAGGTTCCGGCAGTCCGCCGGTTTCTCAGTTCCTGGTGGACCATTCTGTTGATCGGGATTGCAGTGATCGGAGTGCTTTGGGTCTGGCTGAACTATCGAAAGAATGTGATTGCCTCGGACGCTACGGGGCAGGTACTGGTTGCGGATTTTGACAACCAGACTGGAGACCCGCGATTTGGAGGCGGCCTCTTGCTGGCCCTCAGCACCGACATTGGCCAGTCGCGGCAGATCTCGGTGTATCCGCGCCTGCTGCTCAACCCAGTTCTTCAGCGAATGGAGCGCGCGCCGGACGATGCCATCACGCCGGCTATCGGTCTCGAAATCTGCCGGCGAGAGGCGGTCCCGGTACTGATCCTGCCTTCGATTTTTCGTGCCGGAAAGCGCTTCAGGATCACGGTTCAACTGGTTGAGGCAGAAGACGGGAAGACGATTGTCACCGATCAGCGGAATGTGGACGGCGAAGATGAGATTCTTCCGGCGCTGGATAGCCTGACGGGCGATCTGCGCCGAGCCCTAGGCGAGTCGCTGCTTCAGATTCATCTGGGACATCAGCCGCTGGCCCAGGTCACAACCAGTTCGCTGGCAGCCCTCGAGGCATACTCCGAAGGCATGGCTCATTGGAACGCAGACCGCCAAACAGAAGGCATCGCGCTGTATCAGAAGGCGATCGAGGACGATCCGAACTTTGCGATGGCGCATGCAGCCCTGGCCAGCGCGGACTACAGCTACATCGTCAACGACCCGGTGAATGGTGAGAAGGAATTCAAGAAGGCCCTTAGCCTGGCCGATCGAGTCAGCGACCGCGAACGCGATCTCATTGCCATCCATTATGCGCAAAGCCAAAGCCGCTTCAATGATGCCCTGGATCTTTTCCGCACATATCTTGGGCGCTATCCAGACGACCTGAGCACTCAGTACAACTACGCCCACACACTCCGCCTATCCGGAGACTCGCAGGGGGCATTCGATGTATATGCTCGGCTGCTGAAACAGATGCGAGATTTTCCTCCGCTTTACATTGAACTTGCTACGACAGCCAGGGCATTGCGCCGTGGTCCAGAGGCGATTGACTTCTATCGCAAGGCATTTGCCCTCGACTCCAGGATTCACCTCAGCGGGAACATCAGCCGCGAATATGGCACGGCGCTGATCGAGAATCATCAGTTCGCTCAGGCGGAAGAGGAATTCAAGAGCGACCTCGCTTTTCCGGATGCTCGGGAACGCGGCGAAGTCTCTCTGGCGATGCTCGATATGTACCAGGGAGAGTATGACGCCGCACGGCCGTATCTCGAATCGGCGCTGAAGCTGACCGCGGATTCTCCTCTTTCGGCGGCCCGCGTCCATTATCTCCTTGCCGAGATCGAGCAAGGCAAGGGGCGCAAGAGGGAAGCGGTTGCCCAACTCAACGCGATCAATTCCAGCCTGAGTCAGATCAAGCAGAACGTGGTCTATGGAGCGCTGCTCGGGCAGGCTTATATCCGCGACGGTGAGTTGCGCAAGGCCAAAGACGTACTGGCATTCATTGTGCCGCTTGCCAATAGCAAGGACGAAGAACAGGTGTTCTATCTCCAGCTACTCAGAGCGGAGATGAGGGCGGCGGACGGCGAGCCGGTCGGAGCAATCCAGATGCTGCCGGTTACCGCGCCGGCGGCATCGGACGCAGATCGCATTCTCACCGAGGAGGCTCTGGCGCACTTCTGCCAGATGGCAGGCCGGACTCAGGAAGCGGTGCAGTGGTATGAACGATTTGTGAATGAACCCGGCAGTTTGATGTGGGAGCCGCAACAGCGAGTTGTCTCGGCCTATTTCCTGCTCGCGAACGACTACCAGCAACTGGGCGACCGCGCGAATGCGGCAAAGAACGCGCATCTCCTCTTCAGCCTCTGGTCTCACGCGGATGCAGACCTGCGGCTTCGGCGCGATGCACTTGCTTTGCAGCATCAACTGAATTGACGTGCATTGCTCTCGCTGGATTGATGTGCGGTTCGCTGTCTGCTCCAGGAATCCGAATCCAGAGTCAGCCGCTTGAAGCTGCGGAGGCTTGCGCGAATCGCTTCCATCTCGCACGATTTCCCGACGCGTTTCTTTGATCTGGTGGTGCAAGTAGCCATCCTCCGGCTTGGTCCGATTGTCGGCAAGGTGATGCACCCTGCATATACCGCAAGCGCAAGGAGCAGGTTGATTGGCCCCCGGAAATCTGGACCAGCTGGGCTGTAAGTCTTCGGCAGGTTCAGGTTGCAGTGAGTACGCGGCTAGCCGCATACCTACCGGCGAATTTGCTGGGCGTCCTCTCCTTGATAGCCCTGCGAGGGCGGAATCGCGGACACATTTCAGTATCGATCTGGCCGCTGAGAAACCAGGCGCGGATCCCGTTTTACGAGAGCTGTTCCGGATTCCCTTTGCAAGCTGTGTTCGATGAGTATTCTGGCCTCAAGGCATCCAATGAGGCACATGTTTGGATTACAGTACCATGTTCGATTGATGGTTATGCCTCACTATGCTTAACTCGTCTTCAGTATGGAGCGTTGCAAACAAGAGGTAAGAATCGGGCATGAATCGTAGATTGTTTTTGAAAGCCGGGCTTGCAGTTGGCGCAACAGCTTCCTTGCAGAGAGTCTTATTTCTACCGGATGTGGAAGCGGAAACACCGGCCACCGGGCAGTTGTCCGCACAGATGATCTGGTGTGACGAACAGGTACGCATCCCGGTTCTTCAACTGGGAAAGGCCGTCGGTATTGCGTCTTCTGCGGCGGGCCGTCCCCTCACGGAAGATGCGGACCAGCACACGGTATTCATCCGCGAGTTCGATCTTGATTCTGTCCCTGCCCATGCCTCGATCCGGATCTTCGCCTATACGCGCTACCGGCTCTATGTGAATGGAGCCTACCTGGGTCGCGGTCCGTGCCGTTTCCAGAACCAACGACCGGAATACGACACAAGGGAGATTGGCGGGAAGCTGAGGCCAGGGAAGAACAGAGTTGCCGTGCTTGTGCATTGTGACGCGCCCACTGGCCGCATCATGCGGCACGCGCCTGGGTTTGCTGCGACACTCACTCTAGGGGAAGGGAGTGGTGCTGCCACAATTGCCAGCGACTCAAGCTGGCGGGCGCGTCCTGAGTCTTCCTTTGGTCCGCGGGAACAGGCCTGGGCCTCAATCCAGGAGCACATTGACGCACGGAGGGGCTCCGACTGGAGCGCCGTTGGATTCTCGGCCGCTCAATGGCCGGCCGCAATCCCGATTGGGGGCCCGGAGTTCTTTCCCGTCTGGCCACGGACTGCGGCGCTGCAAATGGAGAAGGAACGTGCCTGGAGTGAGACAAGCAGTCCATTTCCCGTTGCGCTGGAACCGGGCAAGAAACTTGTTCTTGAACTGCCGGAGATTGTCCAGGGTTATCACGATCTGAAATTCGATGCGGACGAAGGAAGTGAAATCGAAGCATCGTATCTTCTTCCCGAAGGAGAATCGAGTGGTGCGTCTTCTTACATTGCACGTGCCGGCGCACAGGCATGGATGGGAGGAGATACCTTTGCATTCAAACAGCTCTCGCTTCGCCTCAAGTCCGGACGCGCGGTCATGCGGCGTGCTGAGGTCTTCGAAATGCGCTATCCCTTCGAGCGCGCAGCCAGCTTCGAGTGCGACGATGTTTCTCTGAACCGGGTCTGGCTCATCTGCGCCCGCTCGCTCGAATTGCTCAGTGAGGATTCCTATGTGGACTGCGCCGACCGGGAACGAGTGGAGTGGATGGACGACTCGCCGCCGGCATTCGATTGCACACGCACCATGATGCGCGGCCCCGACGATGGAGAGAAAGCTTACTGGGGTGACAACCGTCTTCTCAAAGCGTTGCTGCGCCGCATAGCGCTGACCCAGCAGACTGACGGACAGATGAAGGCCCACAGTTGCTCCGAGCGGTGGGATATCCACGCGATCATGGAAGACCGCTCCTG
>VFSW01012274.1_pt1 | contig 11980 bp, 13 predicted proteins | sample 5358111 | NCBI WGS metagenome assembly VFSW01 (sample SAMN11554181, study PRJNA540505) | mine drainage metagenome | isolation source: sediment from site ElyBrook_90M | place: USA: Ely Copper Mine, Vershire, VT | collected 2017 | reverse complement strand
GCCCGCCCCCCCCCCCCCACGTCCGGGGGCCGGTCATCGATACCGCGATTAACGGGTGTAATCGGCGCCAGACGTCCGCGGCGGCGTGTGTGAAGCATGGAAAAATGGGTCGTACATAAGTTCGGCGGATCGAGCGTCGCGGATGCGGATTGCTTTCGGCGGGTCGCCGAGATCATCGAAGGGTCGACCAAGCCGCGCGAGGGGGTGGTGCTGTCGGCCTGCCGCGGGGTCACCGACGCCCTTCTCGGGCTGATCACGCTGGCGGAGTGCCCGGACGGGGATTTCACCACGCCCTTGCAGGCGTTGCGCGGCCGGCACGAGGGATTGGCGGCGGAACTGATCGCCGGCACCGAGTTCGAGGCCTATTGCGGCGAACTCGCCCGCGACTGCGCCGACATCGAGGGCATGCTGCACACGGTGCGCCTGATCCGCTCGGCTCCGCATGCGGTGCGTGACGTGATCGCGGGCTTCGGGGAAATCTGGTCGACGCGTCTGTTCGCCCCGTTCCTGCGCCGCCGCGGCCGGGTGCGCGGTGAGGTGCTGTGGATCGACGCGCGGCGCGTGGTCATCGTCGAATGGGGGCCGTTGGGGCCGGCGGTGCATTGGGAGCGCAGCGCGCGCAATCTCGATGAGTTCGTGCCCGCCGGATTCAGCGGCCGGCTGATCATCACCGGCTATGTGGCGCGCACCGACAAGGGAATTCCCACCACCCTGGGCCGCAACGGGAGCGACTTCTCGGGGTCCATCTTCGGCGCCCTGCTCGATGCCAGCGAAATCGTCATCTGGACGGACGTGGATGGGGTGCTGTCGGCCGATCCGCGGCTGGTCCCCAACGCCCAGGTGATCGATCAGCTGTCGTACAACGAAGCCATGGAATTGGCGTATTTCGGCGCCAAAGTCATCCATCCGCAGACCATGGAGCCGGCGGTCGCCCGCGGCATCCCGATCTACATCCGCAACACCTTCAACCCCGGCAAACCCGGCACCCTGATCTGCGCGCAGCCGACCTCGGCGCTCAAGGTCAAGGGCATCACCAGCATCGAACCGGTGGCGCTGGTCAATCTGGAGGGCGCCGGCATGATCGGCGTGCCGGGCACCGCGCAGCGCCTGTTCGGCGCGCTGCGCGACGCCGGGATCTCGGTCATTCTCATATCCCAGGGCAGTTCCGAGCATTCCATCTGCTTCGCCATTCCGCAGACGCAGGCCGCGCGGGCCGAGGCCGCGGTGCGCGGAGCCTTCGACGCCGAACTGCGCGGCGGGCAGATTCAGCGGGTGGAAGTCGCGCTCGGCATGAGCATCCTCGCCGTGGTCGGTGACGGCATGGCCGGCGTGCATGGCGTCGCCGCCAAGGTGTTCGGTTCGCTGGGCGGCGCGGCGATCAGCGTGCGCGCCATCGCGCAGGGCGCCTCGGAGCGCAATATCTCCGTGGTGGTGGACGGCAGGGCGGCCGCCAAGGCGCTGCGCGCGGTGCATGCGGCCTTTTATCTGTCGCCCAACACGCTGTCCATCGGCCTGATCGGTCCGGGCACGGTGGGCCGCGTGCTGCTCGCCCAGATCGCCTCGCAACAGCAGCGTTTGCGGGCGCTCAACCTCGACCTGCGCGTGCGTGCGATCGCCACCTCGACCCGCATGCTGCTCGAGGAGGGCGAGGTCGATCTGGCCCGCTGGCCGGAGCGGCTGGCCGCCGCCGGCGAGCCGCTCGACCTGCAGAAATTCGCCCGTCACTGCCTCACCGACTACATTCCTCACGCGCTCATCATCGACTGCAGCGCGAGCGCCGAGGTGGGGGCGAATTACCGCGACTGGCTGGCCGACGGCATTCACATCGTGACGCCGAACAAGAAGGCGAACAGCGGTCCGCTGCCGTATTACGAGGCGCTGCGGGCGGCGCGTCGCGCCGCCGGCGCCCACTATTTGTATGAGGCCACGGTGGGCGCCGGATTGCCGGTGATACAGACCCTGAGGGATCTGCGGGAAACCGGCGACGACATCACCCGCATCGAGGGTATCTTCTCGGGCACGCTCGCCTATCTGTTCAATGTGTTCGACGGCCGCGCGAGCTTTTCTGCCATCGTGCGCGAGGCCAAGCAGAAGGGTTACACCGAGCCGGATCCGCGCGATGACCTGTCAGGCATGGACGTGGCCCGCAAGCTCATCATTCTCGGCCGCGAAATGGGCCTCACGCTCGAGATGGCGGATGTGAAGGTCGAGGGCCTGGTGCCCGATGCGCTCGTGGCTTGCCCGGTGGATGAATTTCTGCGCCGCCTGCCCGAGTTCGACGGCAAGATGGCGGCATTGCTCGACGAGGCGCGCGGCCGCGGCCAGGTGCTGCGGTATGTCGGGCGCATCGATGCGGATGGCAGCGCGACGGTGGGCCTGGTGCGCTTGGACGCCGGGCATGCCTTCGCGCACATCGCGCTCACCGACAACGTGGTGCGCTTCGCCACGCGGCGTTATTGTGACAACCCGCTGATCGTCCAGGGGCCGGGCGCCGGACCGGAGGTCACCGCGGGGGGCGTGTTCGCGGATGTGCTGCGCCTTTCCGCCTATCTGGGCGCAACGATCTAACTCAAGCTCAAGGGTGTCCGCATCGTGCTAACCGACGTCACCGCCTTCGCCCCAGCCACCGTCGCCAACGTGGGCATCGGCTTCGACATCCTCGGGCATACGGTCGAGGCCGTGGGCGACCATGTGCGCCTGCGGCGCATCGAGGAGCGCACGGTGCGCATCCGCGCGATCACCGGCATCGCCGGCAACCTGCCGGTGGAGCCGGCCAACAACACCGCCGGACGCGCGGTGCAGGCTCTGCACGAGGCCCTCAAGCCGCCGTTTGGCTTCGAACTGGAGATCGACAAGGGAATCCCGCTGGCCTCCGGCATGGGCGGTTCGGCCGCCTCGGCGGTGGCCGCCGTGGTGGCGGCCAACGCCTTGCTGGCCGAGCCGTTGACGCGGCTGCAATTGCTGAAATTCGCCATGGAGGGCGAGATCGTCGCCAGCGGTTCCGCGCACCTGGACAATATCGCACCGAGTCTGTTCGGAGGACTGGTGTTGACGGTGGGGATCGACAATCCGCGCGTCAAGCAGATCCCCGTGCCGCCGTCCCTGCGCTGCGTGCTGATCCATCCGCACATGCGCCTGGCCACCCGCGAGGCGCGCGCCATCCTCAAGGCGGACATCACGCGCTCGGACTTCGTCTGGCAGACCGCGAATCTGGCCGGCTTCATCAGCGGTTGTTATTCGAACGACCTGGACATGATCCGCGACTCCTTCAATGACGTGATCATCGAACCGCAGCGCCACTCGTTGATTCCCGGGTTCAAGAATGTGCAGCGCGGCGCGATGTCGGCGGGCGCGCTCGGCTGCTCGATCTCGGGGGCCGGTCCGGCGGTGTTTGCCTGGGCCGAGGTGCAGTATGCGGAGGCGGTGCGTGGCGCCATGGTGGCCGCCTTTGGCGCGCACGGCCTGCAGAGCGACGGCTGGATCTCGCCGCTGGAGAATTACGGTGCCCGGGTGGTGCGCGCATGAGCGAGGCGCTGCGCTTCGTCAGCACCCGCGGCCGCGCGGCCGCGGTCACGGTGAGCGAGGCCATCAGGCAGGGCCTGGCGCCCGACGGCGGCCTGTATGTGCCCACGCGGCTGCCGGTGGTCGACACCCGGGCACTGGCGCAGCCCGCGGACCTGCCCGGCGTGGCCGGCGCGGCGCTGGGGGGCTTCTTCGACGGCGACCCGCTGCAGTCCCGCCTGGGCGCCATCGTCACCGCGGCGCTCGACCTGACCGCGCCGACCACCGCGGTGGCGGGCGCGACGGATCCGCTGTTCGTGCTCGAGCTCCATCATGGTCCGACCGCCGCGTTCAAGGATTTCGGGGCGCGTTTCCTGGCCGAGACTCTCGCCTGCCTGGAGTCGGGCGCGGACCGTCCGCTCACCATCCTGGTGGCGACCTCCGGCGACACGGGCGGAGCGGTGGCGGCGGCCTTTCACCGCCGCCCCTGGGTGCGGGTGGTGATCCTCTACCCGCGCGGGCTGGTCAGCCCGCGGCAGGAGCAGCAGCTCACCTGCTGGGGCGGCAACGTGCTGTCGCTGCGCATCGATGGCACTTTCGATGACTGCCAGCGGCTGGTCAAGGAGGCCTTCGTCGATTCCCGGTTGGCGGCCGCCCGGCGGCTCAGTTCCGCCAACAGCATCAACATCGGGCGGCTGCTGCCGCAGATGGCCTACTATGCGGCCTCCAGTCTGCAGGTACGGCGGCAAACCGGGGCGCCGGCCTGCTACATCATCCCCGCCGGCAATCTCGGCAACGCCTTCGCGGCCGTCTGGGCGCGCGCCCTCGGCTTTCCGATCGAGCGCATCGTGCTCGCGCACAATGCCAATCGTACCGTGCCGGATTATCTGCAGAGCGGCGAGTGGCGGCCGCGCGCGAGCGTGGCGACCCTGGCCTCCGCCATGGACGTCGGCAACCCGAGCAATATGGAGCGCATTCGCGCCCAGTATCCGACGCTCGATGCGGTCCGCGCCCAGCTGAGCGCCGAGAGCATCGACGACGCGGCCATCCGCAACCGCATCGCCGTCGATTTCGCCCGCTATGGACGCATTTGGTGCCCGCATACGGCCACCGCGGCCGAAGTCCATGCGCGTCTTGCGCCCGCCGTGCGGGCCGCGCACCCCTGGGTGCTGGTCGCCACGGCGCATCCGGCCAAGTTCAATGAGATCGTGGAGCCGGTCATCGGGCGGACGGTGGAGGTTCCAGCAAGTCTGCAGCAGCTGCTGGCGCTGCCCCGGCATGTCCGCGATTTGCCGCCGACGCTGCCCGCGTTGTCGGCCGCCATCGAATGACCGGCATGGAAATCGATCCGCGCTGGCTGGTGGTGGCCTCCACCGGGTCGGCGCTGGTGGCCGGCGGCGTGTTCGGCTATTCCGCCTATCAGCGGCGCGCGCGCCGCTGATAGGCGGAATCGCGCCTGGAGCGCATCTCGCTCGCCGCCGCCCATCAGGTGCTGGTTCCCGACGGCATGGGCGGCTTCATCCACATCGATCACCTGCTGCTCACGCCGCGCGGCGTGCTGGTGTTGGACGCCCGGCGGGTGGCCGGGCTGATTTTCGGCGGCGATCAGATGAGCGAATGGACGGTACTCGGCCGCGGACGCCGCCACACCTTCGACAACCCGCAGCCCGCGCTCTACGACCGCATTGCCGCCGTCAAGGCGATCGTCGGTGATGTGCCTGTGGAGGGCCGGCTGCTGTTCTCCAACCTGGGTAAATTCACCAAGGGCATGCCGAAGAACGTATTGATGCTGAGCAGCGTGGAAGTGGAGTTTCCCGCCGTCGAGCGCGGCATGCGGGACATGCCGGCCCATGCGCCGTTGCTCGCCGCCTGGGAGCGGCTGGGCGGGCAGCTGCGGCCCAGCCCGCACGCGCTCACCTATCTCTAGCGCCGCGTGACGCGCGCGTCGGCGGCCGCGCCGAACCTGATATCATGCGGCGCGATGAAGGCTCCAGGCACGCAGTTGTCGCTGTTCGAAACGCGCACCTCCGCGGACCCGTTCGCCGTGCGCATCAGTGCCAGGGCGCGGCGTCTCACGGCGCGCGTGCACGTCGGCGGGCGGGTGGAGATCGTGGTGCCCGAGGGCGTCCATCCGAAGGCGGTGCGCGACTTCGTGCAGCGCTTCACGCCCTGGATCGACCGCAAGGTGGCGGCGATGCAATGCGCTCCGGAGGCCGCCACGGAAGTGCCGGCGGCGGTGGATTTGGCCTACTCCGGTGAGCGCTTCGCGGTCGAGTGGCGGGCCGGCGGCGCTCGTGCGGTGCGCGAGCAGGGCGGGCTGCTGTCGGTGCGGGCGCCGGATTGTGCGGGCGCGCGGCGCGCGCTGCAGGAGTGGTTGCGCGGCGCCGCCCGCGCCCGCCTCGCACCGGCGCTGCACGCGCTGGCCGACGGTATGGGCTACGGCATCGCCAACGTCGCCATCCGGCGCCAGCGCACCCGCTGGGGAAGCTGCTCGACCCGCGGCACCGTGAGCTTGAATTGCTCGCTGCTGTTCCTGCGTCCGGAGGTGGTGCGCTACCTGTTCGTGCACGAGCTGGCGCATACCCGGCACATGAATCACTCCGCCCACTTTTGGCGGCTGGTGGAGAGCATAGAGCCGGATTATCGGCGGCTCGACCGCGAGTTGCTGGCCGGATGGCGCACCGTGCCGGTATGGGTTTTCAAGGCTTGAACCCGTGAGCGAACCCGTCACGCCGTCCAAGCCGTTCGTCGACCTCAGCGACGAGGACGTGCATTGGGACCTCGGCAATTCATTGAGCTACGGACAATACCTCGGCCTGGATAAGCTGCTCGACGCCCAGCACCCTCTCTCCTACCACCACGATGAGATGCTGTTCATCAGCATCCACCAGGTTTCCGAATTGTGGATGAAGCTGTGCCTGCACGAGCTCACCGCAACCGTCGATTGCGTGCGCCGCGACGATCTCGGGCCCACATTCAAGATGTTGGCGCGCGTCTCGACGATCCAGGAACAGCTCCTGCATTCCTGGGACGTGCTGGCGACCGTGACGCCGTACGACTATTCGGCATTTCGCAACACCCTCGGCCGCTCCTCCGGCTTCCAATCGGCGCAGTACCGGCAGCTCGAATTTCTCATCGGCAACAAGAACGCGGACACCATCAACGTGTTCCGCAGCGATCCGCCGATCCATGAGCTCTTGCAGCGCGCGCTGCGCGCGCCGAGGCTGTACGATGAGGTCCTGCGGCTGCTCAGCCGGCGGGGCTTGAGCGTGCCGGCCGAGGCCATCGATCGTGATTTCAGCCAGCCGTATCAGGCGAGCAAGCAGGTGGCCGCCGCCTGGCTCAGCGTTTATCACAATTCGGTCAAGGAGTGGGACCTGTACGAACTCGCCGAACGTCTGGTGGACCTGGATTACAAGTTCCAGCTGTGGCGCTTCACTCACGCCAAGACCGTCGAGCGCATCATCGGCTACAAGCGCGGCACCGGCGGCACCGGCGGTGTCTCATATCTCAACAAGGCCCTGGAGCTGAAGTTCTTCCCGGAGCTTTGGACCATCCGAACATCCATGTAGGCCGATCGATGGCGAACACACAAGATCGATTGCAGAACGTCAATGTGGTGGCGAGCGAGTTGCTGGCGACCCCGGAGGACATCAAGCGGGCATTGCCCCTGACCGACGCGGCGGCCGACACGGTGCTGCGGTCGCGGGAGGCCGTGCGCGCCATACTCGAGCGCCGCGACCCGCGGCTGTTCGTCGTGGTCGGCCCCTGCTCGATCCACGACGTCGCCGCCGCGCGCGATTATGCGGGCCGCCTGCGCCGTCTGGCCGCCGAGGTCTCCTCGACCATGCTGCTGGTGATGCGCGTGTATTTCGAGAAGCCGCGCACCACCGTCGGTTGGAAGGGTCTGATCAACGATCCGGACATGGATGACTCCTTTCACATCGAGAAGGGCATCCGCCTGGCGCGTGAGCTGCTCCTGCACGTCGCCGAACTCGGGCTGCCGGCCGGCACCGAGGCGCTCGACCCCATCATGCCGCAGTATCTGTCCGAACTGATCACCTGGACGGCGATCGGCGCGCGCACCACCGAGTCGCAGACCCATCGCGAAATGGCCAGCGGCCTGTCGACGCCGGTGGGCTTCAAGAACGGCACGGACGGTTCGCTCGCCACCTCGATCAACGCCCTGCAATCGGTGCGCCATCCGCACCATTTCCTCGGCATCACGCAGCAGGGCCAGTCCGCGGTTTTCCGCACGCGCGGCAACGCGCACGCGCATCTGGTGCTGCGCGGCGGCGGCGGCCGCGCCAACTACGATGCGGTGAGCATCGCGGTGGCGGAGCGTGAGCTGACCAGCGCGCAGCTGCCGGCCATCGTGGTGGTGGATTGCAGCCACGGCAATTCGAACAAGGATCCGATGCTGCAGCCGCTGATCGCGGAGAACTGCGTCACCCAGGTGGTGGACGGCAACCGCTCCATCGTCGGGCTGATGCTGGAGAGCAACTTGAAGGCGGGCAACCAGCCCATTCCCAAGGATCTCAGCCGGCTGGAATACGGAGTCTCGGTGACCGACCCGTGCATCGACTGGCCGACCACGCAGTCGCTACTTCTCAAACTCCATCGATCCCTGCAGACGGTGCAGCGCTGATCCCAGCGGGGCCGGGCGCAGGCGGGCGCGCCGGTGCCACAGCCGATAACCGAGCAGCAGCGCCAGACCGCAGGCATACAGCAGCGGCTCGCGAATGTCCTTCTTCACCTGCCACCAGAAATGCCAGACGCCGAGCACGGCGATCGGATAGATCAGGGAGTGCAGCCGGGTCCAGCCGCGTCGCAGCCGCCGCTGGGCCCGCGCCGTGGAGGTGGCGGCCAGCGGGACCAGCAGCAGGAGCGCCGTCATGCCGATGGTGATGTAGGGGCGCTTGACGATGTCGCGCCACAGCGCATGCCAGTCCCCGCCCTGGTCTATGAACAGGTACACGGTGAGATGCAGCAACGCATAGAAAAACGCGAACAGGCCGAGCATGCGGCGAAGGCGCAGCCAGAGCAGCGCGCCGGTGAGGTTGCGCAGCGGCGTCATGCACAGGGTGATGAGCAGGAAATTCAGGGCCCAGCGTCCGCAGGTATGCAGGAGCATCGCCACCGGATCGGCTCCCAGCGACACCGCCGGCAGCATCCGGCCCAAACCTGATAATTGCGCGGCGCCCAGGCCGAGGCGCGCCGCCGGCCACAGGCAGGCGAGGAACACCGCCGGTTTGAGCAGCCAGCGGACCTGCCACATCAAAAGTTTCTCCGCAGGTCCATGCCGCTGTACAGGGAAGCGACCTGGCTCGCGTAGCCGTTGAAGGGCAGGGTCGGCTGGCGCGCCGCGAACAGGCCGGCGCCGATGCGCCGCTCCGAGGCCTGGCTCCAGCGGGGATGATCGACCTCGGGATTGACGTTGGCGAAGAAGCCGTATTCATCCGACGCCGACAGCGCCCAGGTGGTGCGCGGCATGCGTTCGACGAAGTCGATGCTGACGATGGCCTTGATGTTCTTGAAACCGTACTTCCACGGCACCACCAGGCGCAGCGGCGCGCCGTTCTGGTTCGGCAGGGTCTTGCCGTACAGGCCCACCGCCAGCAGGGCGAGGGGGTGCATGGCCTCATCCATCCGCAACCCCTCCACGTAGGGCCATTCGAGGACGCGGTAGGTCTGACCCGGCATCTGTCGGGGGTCGTAGAGAGTTTTGAACTGCACGTATTTGGCGCGCGAGGTGGGCTTGAAGCGCTTCAGCAGCGGGCCGAGCGGCAGACCCACCCAGGGGATCACCATCGACCACGCCTCGACGCAGCGGAAGCGGTAGATGCGCTCCTCCAGCGCGAACGGCTTGAGCAGATCGTCCAGGTCGAAGTTTCCGGTCACCTCGGCCTCGCCGCCCACGGCGACCTTCCAGGGCTGGGTGCGAAATTTCTGCGCGTTGCGCGAGGGGTCCGATTTGTCGGTTCCGAACTCGTAATAATTGTTGTAGGTGGTGATGTCGGCGTAGGCGGTGGGCGCTTCGGCGACGCTCAGCGCCGCATTGCGGGTGAAGGCGAGCGCGGCGGCGCCCTGGGCCCGTGCCGGCGTCGCCAGGCCGCCGAGCGCCTGGGCGGCGGCCAACCCCACCCCCCCGGCGAGCAGTTGGCGACGCGACAGGAACCTCTCCTGCGGGGTGATTTCCGAGGGGAGGATCCGGCCGGTGGCGGGTGAGCCGATTTTGCGCATGCTGACCTCTGAAGAAGTCCCTGGTTGACGAGTAGACCGTGTGGAGCGGGCTTTTGTTGCGGCAGGGTACCGCTTGTCCGCGGCCTGCGGGGGCGGGGCGACCGTGCCGCGGACTGCGCCTCAGCGCCATTCGGCGACGTCGAGCCCCGCCGCGACCGCCCGGCGCCGTGCGGCCGCATTGCCGTTGACCAGCACGCCGTGCTCCGCGGCGCGCAGATGGGCGATGTCCGCGGCGCTGTTGCCATAGGCGCTGAAGGGTTGCCCGGGAAAGCGGTCGCGCAGCGCCGCGAGGCATCGGGCCTTCTCGGCGCCGTGACGATTGGGCGTGGTAAGGCGCCCATCGAGCCGCCCGTCCCGCCAGCCGACCTCGGTGCACAGGGTCAGTTCGACGCCGAGCAGGGCGCCGATGCGCGGCACGTACAGATCCGGGCTCGCCGACAGCAGCACCAGATGCTGGCCGGCATCGCGGTGGGCGGCGAGCGCGGCCAGCGCCGCCGGTCTGAACATGCCGCGGTGGCGCATGGAATGCACGAACTGCTCCGCCCAGGCGTCGATGTCGGCGCGCGATTCCCCGCCCAGCACCGCGCGAATCAGCCGCGACTTGAGCAGGCCGCGGTCCCGCCCACGCAGCAGGTAATCGACGCCCGCCGGGACGAGACGCCACAGTCGCATCCAGCGGCGTGGATGGCGGGCGAGATAGCCGCGCAGAAACGGCAGCAAGGTGTCGCGCCAGGTCAGGGTGCCGTCGAGGTCGAAGACGGCGACGCCGGCCGGCGCCGCATCACCCGCGGGCGCGCCGGGGTCGGTCGCGCGCTCGGCTTCGCGGGACTCGCTCATCGGGGAAACCGGCTCATACGCGGAACTATAGCGGAATCCACCATGCGGCCGTGGCGCTCACCGGTGCACAAGCCGGCGATTTGCTATCCTGACTGGCTGGAATCTTCAGATCCCGTGAGGACGTCGATGGCGGAACTGATCAGCGCCCGGCCGGCGAGGCGCGGCCGGTGACCCCGCGCACGGCGGCGGTGGTGGGAGCCGGCGCCATCGGCGGCTGGCTCGCCGATGCACTGGCCGCCGCCGGCTGGCGGGTGTCGATGGTGGCGCGCGGTGAAACGCTGGCGGCGTTGCGGCGCAACGGGCTGCGCGTCGATTCGAGCGCCGGTTCGCGGCACTCCACACCGGTCTGCGGCGCGGCGGCCGAGCTGGGCACCCAGCAGGTGGTCTGGCTGGCGGTGAAGGCGCAGGCACTTCCCGATCTGGCCGCGGAACTCGCGCCGCTGATCGGCCCCGACACCTGCGTGGTGAGCGCCACCAACGGCATACCCTGGTGGTTTTTCGACGATTTCGGTGGCCTCCTCGCCAACCGCGCGCTCGACTCGGTGGATCCGGGTGGCATTCAGTCGCGCCTGTTCGGGAGTCACCGGGCGCTCGGGGCAGTGGTGCACGCCTCGGTCCGTCTGCGGGCGCCTGCGCAGGTCGAGGTGATCGCCGCGGATCGGTTGCTCATCGGCGAACCTCGCGGGGAGCTGTCTGCGCGCGCCCGGGAACTGGTCGATGCCCTGCGTGACGGGGGCCTCAACGCCATTGCCTCCGAGCGCATTCGCCTCGAGGTGTGGGCCAAGCTCTGGGGCAACATGAACATGAATCCGCTCAGCGCCCTGACCCGCTGCGGCTGCGCCACGCTGCTCGATGATCCACAGGTGCACGAGTTGTGCCTGCGCATGATGGAGGAGATGCGCGCCTGCGGGACAGCGCTCGGCCTGGAGCTGGACATGAGCGCCGAGCAGCGCATCGCGGTAACCCGGCGCCTGGGGAATTTCCAGACCTCCATGCTGGCGGACGCGCGGGCCGGACGGGCGCTCGAACTGGCGCCGCAGCTCGGCGCCGTGGTTGAAATCGCCGCGCGCCTGGGCCTCGACGCGCCGTATTGCCGCGCCATCCTCGGCCTGGCGCGCCTGCTGTCGGCCGGCTTGAGCGAGGAGGCGGCACAGCGCCGCGGGGCGATGGGCTAGTATGCATGCGCACAAGGGCCGCTGGCGGGCCCGCGCGTCATTGGGAGAGAACGATGTTCGATCAGTCTGCAGGGTCGTCGGGGCGGATGTGGCGGGTGGCGGGCGCCGCCGCGTGGGCGTTGGCCGCGATTTATGCGCTCGCCGGCGCGCCGCCGGCACGCGCCGCCGACCCGCCGGTGGCCGGCTACACCTTCGTCCAGTCGCTCGACGGGATCTAGGAGTAT
>VFSW01012273.1_pt1 | contig 11980 bp, 11 predicted proteins | sample 5358111 | NCBI WGS metagenome assembly VFSW01 (sample SAMN11554181, study PRJNA540505) | mine drainage metagenome | isolation source: sediment from site ElyBrook_90M | place: USA: Ely Copper Mine, Vershire, VT | collected 2017 | reverse complement strand
GGCCCCACACCAGACCCCCGAGCGCCGCCGCGCCCATCCAGACCGCTATCTTCTTCATCGCATGACCTCCCGCGACCTACGGCAGGCCGAACACGACAATGTTCGACCCCGCCGCCATCGCCACATACTGCTTCCCATCGATCTCATAAGTCATCGGCGAGGCATGTAAGTTCTCGCTCATCGGAAAGTGCCACAACGGTTTGCCATCCGCGGCGTCGAGCGCCGTGAACGCCCCGTTGTCGTCGCCGAAAAACACCAGCCCCGCCGCCGTCGTCAGCAGCCCGGCCCAGGCCTCCGCCGGCCCCGTCTGCTCGTGCTCCCACGCGATCCGCCCCGTCTCCGGATCGATCGCCCGCACATACTTCCGCGGCGGGGTCGAACGGTCGTCGCGCGTCGAGCCTCCATAAAACGATTCGCCGCGCTTCCACCATTCCCCGTTCTTACTATAGATCGTGCATTTCTCGAGCGCGATCAGATAGAACAACTTAGTCCCCGGATTGTAAGACGTCGACATCCAGTTCGACGCGCCTTCGACCGCCGGACATACCCGCGTGCCCTCCGCCGACGGCATCCAGCCTTCGCCCAGCACCGGCCGCCCGTCCTCGCCGATCCGCTTCGCCCACGTCAGGTCGTGTACGAACGGCGTCGCCCCGAGTAACTTGCCATTGGTCCGGTCCAGCACATAGAAAAACCCGTTGCGGTTGCCCTGCAGGATCAGCTTCCGCCGCTCGCCGCGATACTCGGCGTCGGTTGCCAGCGGCGTCTCCGCCGCGTCCCAGTCATGCACGTCGTGCGGCGTGAACTGGTAGTACCACTTCAACCGTCCCGTCTCCGGCTCGAGCGCCAGCACCGAATCGGAGTATAGGTTATCGCCCTTGCGCTCGTCGCCGTTGTAGTCCGGGCACGGGTTTCCCGTCGGCCAGAACAACAGGTTCGTCTCCGGGTCGTAAGTCCCCGTCATCCAGGTCGAAGCGCAGCCGTGCTCGAGCGCCCGCCCGTCCCACGTCCGCGCCTCCGGGTCGCCCGGCGCGGGAACCGTCCAGAACCGCCATGCGCGTTCGCCCGTATCCACGCGGTAGGCCGATAAGAATCCGCGCACTCCCTCGTCCCCGCCCGACACGCCCGACACGACCAGGTCCCCCACCACCAGCGGCGCCGACGTCGCCCCATAGTTATCCCGCGCGTCCGCCATCTCGGTATCCCACAGCAGCGCGCCGGTCAGCCGGTGCAGCGCGAGTAAGTGCGAGTCATCGGTGACCACGAACACGCGGTCCCCCTCGATCGCCACGCCGCGATTGATTCCCGACGAGGCGTCGCCCACCAGCCCCTTGTGCCGCGGCTCGGAGTACCGCCAGATCTCCCGCCCGCTGCGCGCATCGAGCGCGCACACGGTATTCACCGCCGTCACATACATCACTCCGCCCGCCACCACCGGCGTCACTTCCAGGCTCCGCCCGCCAAATACCGGGTACATCCACTTCGGCGCCAGCCGCGCTACATTCGTCTTGTTAATCCCGGTCAGCGGCGAATACCGGTTCCCGCCCGGCGCCCCGTGATACGCCGGCCACTCGCCGCGCTTCGGGCTGCGAATATCCTCCCAACGAACCGCATCCGGCAACGGCTTCATCCCGCCGCCCGCCGCCGTCGCCGCCTCGGGCAGCCGCGCGAGATACGCGATCAGATCCCGGCGCTGGTCCGCGGTCGCCTCGAGCTTCGGCATCGCCGGCCGCGCGTCCCGCTCGACACTCGCCACATCGCGCGCCGCGAGCAAGTGCAGGCGATTGTCGTACCCCTGCACCTGCATGTCGAAGCCGCTCTCGTTCTTGATCAGCCCGCGCACCACGCCGCCATCGCGGAAATGGATCGTCGCCGCCTCGTACCCGTGCGAGTCCAGCGTCTCGGGCCGGCTCAGCGCCTGTTCGATCCGCACCGCCGTCAGCTTGCGCCCCGCCTGCGTCAAATCCGGCCCGGTCAGCCCGCCGCGCCCCTTCACCATGTGGCACTCGCCGCACCGCCCCGCGCCGAAGAAGAACTTTTCGCCCGCGCTCGCATCGCCCGGCGGACGCGTCTCTCCCACCGGCTGCACGCGGGACCGCACGAACGCCGTCAGCGCCGCCATCTCCGCGTCCGGCACGGCGAAGCCCGGCATCCCCGTTCCCGGAATCCCCGCGCGAATCAGGTCCGTCACCCCTTGATCGCTGCGCAGCCGCCTCCGGTTGCCTTGCCCGATCCCAGGCGCGCGTTCGCCGCCCATCGCGTCCGCCCCGTGGCAGCCCGCGCAGCGCACCTCGAACCGCTTCCGCCCTTCCTCCACCAGGTCCGCGCCCCGCGCCACCGCGCACGCCAGCATCGCCAAGCCAAGCCCTCGTCTCATGGCATAAACACCATTGTCCCAAAATGTTCCGGCACGTGATTCGGGTCGCGGTCCCGCGGACACGTCGCCTGCCAGCAGAGGAACCGCCGGCCGGCATCCTCGCCCGCCCCTTCGATCCGGTACAGGTTCACGCGCCACCGCGTCCCGCTGCGCACCGCGCCCGTATCCACCGCGCTCAGCGGAATCCGCGCCGCCGCGTACCACACTTTCTTCTCCCGGTCGATCCGCGCCGCCGTCTTCCACCCCGACCGCCACTTCCGGTCATACGAATCCCGGTCCAGATCGATCGCCAGGTCGATCCAATCCCCCGTCGGCGCGATCTCGAACTCGCGATACCGCCGGATGTCGGTCCAGTCCGAGCCCAAAAACATTTCGACTACATCCCGTTCCCACAGTTTGTCGCGCGGCCCGCCGCCCATCGCCGGCAGCCACAGGTTCAGCGCGGCGTACGGACACTCGAAAAGCAAATACACATCCGTGTCCGTCCAGAACCCGCGCACCACCGTCCGCCTGCCGCCCTCTTCCTCCGCCGTCCGGCAGTCGCGCCCCACGTCCGCCCGCGCCGCGCCGTTCCACACGGGCGCGCCCGCGTCGGCCACGACCTCCGGCTCTCCCGGGCGGTGCGGAATCCCCCACTCCGCCGCCGGCGCCGAGAACTCGCACATCCCGTCCCCCCAAACGCGCATCGCGCATGCCGCCGCCAACAGGATATACTTCCAGTACATCGTCATTGAAGCGTAGTTTTCTCCCGGTCCGGAGCCGGAATAGCGTGATCCTATCACACACGCCGCGAACCCTATCGATCGGTTACGTTTCCTCACTTTTCCGCACCATTAGTTGTTTTTGTGGTATCAAGAGTGAGGATCTTCGCACGGTCCCCAGCCTCGGCCCGTGCCCCGCGCACCGGAGTCTCACATGGCCCTACAAAGCACGAACTCTCTAAAATCCCCGGCATCCGGCCTTAGCCGCCGCGCGCTGTTCCAGGCAGGCGCCGCGGCCGCCGCCGTCACCGCGGCCTCTCCGCTTGCTCCCGCCGCCAGCCTCAGCATCGGCGACAACCTCTACGAGTCCATCGGCGTCCGCCCTCTGATCAACTGCAAAGGCACCTTCACCATCGTCAGCGGCTCGCTCTCTCTGCCCGAAGTCAAGCGCGCCATGGACGAAGCGAGCCGCCACTATGTCCAGATGGACGAGCTGATGGACGGCGTGGGCCAGCGCCTCGCCCAGATCACGCAAGCGCCCTGGGGCATCGTCACCGCCGGCTGCGCGGCCGCGATGACCCACACCACCTCCGCCTGCCTCGCCGGCGCCGACCCCGAACTTATGGAACGCCTCCCGGATCTGCGCGGCCTGAAGAGCGAAGTCATCATCCCCACTTACTCGCGCAATGTCTACGACCATGCCATCCGCATGCTCGGCGTGAAGATCGTGCAGCCCGACACGGCCGCCGAATGCGAAGCCGCCTTCAGCGCGCGCACCGCCATGGTTTACATCCTGGCCGGCCCGGGCGACGACGGCCCGCTCGGCACGGAAGCCGTCTCGAAGATGGCCCGCAAGTGGAACGTCCCCGTGCTCGTCGACGCCGCCGCCGAGATCCTCACCATCCCCAACCTCCACCTCGGCCGCGGCGCCACAGCCGTCGCCTACAGCGGCGGTAAGTGCCTGCGCGGACCGCAGTGCGCCGGCCTCCTGCTCGGCGATAAGAACCTGCTGCAGGCCGCCTGGGCCAACAGCGCGCCCCATCATGCCTTCGGCCGCTCCCTCAAGGTCGGCAAGGAAGAGATCATGGGCATGCTCGCCGCCGTCGAAATGTGGCCTAAGCGCGATCACAAGGCCGAGTGGGCGCAGTGGCAAGGCTGGCTCGACTATGTTTCCACCCGCGTCACCCGCATCCCCGGCGTAACCACCAGCGTCCATCAGCCCGACAGCCTCTCGAACCACGCGCCCACGCTCCTTATCTCCTGGGATGGCCGCGCGCTCGACATCACCGGCCGCGAAGTCTACGACACGCTCCTCGCCGGCGAGCCCCGCGTCCTGCTCGACCGCGCCCGCGGCACGCGCCCCCACGACATGGAACGTAGCGCCGTCGGCATCATGCCCTACATGATGATGCCCGGCGACGAAAAAATCGCCGCCGAAAAAATCGCCGCCATTCTCAGCCATCCGCCGAAGTTCGAGAACCCGCCCGAGCCCACCGGCGCGCCCGCCAGCATCGACGGCCAGTGGACCGCGCAGCTCGAATTCCTCCGCGGCTCCGCCACGCACACCCTCGTCTTCGAACAGCACGGCAACTCGATCGTAGGCACCCACCACGGCGAGTTCCTCACCGGCGACCTGCGGGGCGAAGTCCACGGCAACCTCGTCCACTTCCGCAGCATGCAGCGCATCCAGGGCCAGGAGCTGCACTACGCCTTCACCGGCACGGTCTCGGGCGACTCGATCGAAGGCCCGCTCGATCTCGGCGAGTACGGCCCGGCGCGCTGGTCCGCCACCCGCCATCGTTACGCCTGACTTACAAGGACACCTATGAAAAAATCCAATCGCCGCAGTTTCCTGGAAAAAGGCCTGGTGGCCGGAGGCGCCGTTGCGGCGGTCTCCGCCGTCCCCACGCCTGCCGAAGCCAAGGACAAAACCGCCAAGAAGGTCTTTTGGCAGGGAGGCAAGGCGCCCGAAAAACCAGCCCTCTTCAGCCCCGCCGTCGGATATGGCAACTTACTCTTCCTCTCCGGCATCGGCGCCCACTTCCCCGGAGACATCAAGGCCCACACCAAGCACGTGCTCGACGAGATCGAAAAGGAACTTACCCGCTGCGGCTCCTCGATGGCGAAGGTGCTTAAAGCCCAGGTCTATCTCGCCGACCTCAAGGACTACGCGGGCATGAACGAAGTCTTCCTGGGCCGCTTCGGCAGCGAGCCGCCCGTCCGCACCACGACCGCCGCCGCCGGCGTCCCCGGCAATTCGCTCGTCGAAATCGACGTCATCGCCTACATCTAAGAACAGCGCCGGGCCCGCACACTTTCACGTGACCTCGCCGCTCACCATGCTCCGTTCGCATCTGCGCTGGATTCTCATCTTCTGGATGTTTCTCGTCAGCGCCATCGCGTATCTCGATCGCGTCAACATCTCGATCGCCGGCCAGTCCATCGCCCGCGAGTTTCATCTGAGCGATGTCCAACTGGGCGCCGTCTTCAGCGCCTTTGTCTTCGGCTACGCGCTGTTCCAGGCCCCGGGCGGGTGGCTGGCGGACCGCATCGGCCCGCGCCGCATCCTCGCTCTCGGCGTCCTGTGGTGGGGCGTCTTCGTCTCTCTCATCTCGTTCCTCGCGCCTGGGCTCCCCGCGCTGCTCGCCGCCATGATCGTCATCCAGTTCTCCCTCGGCATGGGAGAAGCGGTCGTCTATCCGGCCTCGAACTGCGTGGTCGCCAACTGGATCCCCTCCGTCGAGCGCGGCCTCGCCAACGGCATCATCTTCGCCGGAGTCGGATTCGGCGCCGCCGTCACGCCGCCCCTCATGACTTTCGTGATGACCCACTACGGCTGGCGCGCCTCCTTCCGCCTGGCCGCCGTTCTCGGCCTCGCCATCGGCGCCGTCTGGTACTTCATCGCGCGCGACCGCCCGGAACAGCACCCCGCCATCACCGCAGCCGAGCTTACCCACATCCAGCTCGGCCTTCCGTCAAAGTCCGCCATCAAGGCCCCCCACCTCGGCCTCCGCGCCATCTTCTCGAACCGCGACATGCGGCTTGTCACCTTCAGTTACTTCACTTACGGCTACGCGGCCTATATCTTCTTCAGTTGGTTCTTCATCTATCTCAACCGCGTCCGCCATCTCGACTTACGCGAAAGCTCCTATCTCACCGCGCTGCCGTTCCTTTGTATGTCGATCGGCTCCTCGTTCGGCGGCTGGCTGAGCGACCGCATCGCGCGCCGCTGGGGTAAGCGCGCCGGCCGCTGCTGGCTCGCCGTCGTGGGCATCGGCCTTGCGGCGGTCTTCATCGCCGTCGGCGCCCGTGTCTCGAGCGCCCATGTCGCCAGCTTCGTTCTCGCTGGCGGCGCCGGCGCGCTCTACCTCTCCCAAAGCTCGTTCTGGAGCGTCAGCGCCGACCTCGGCGGCAACTCCGCCGGCCTTGTCAGCGGCCTCATGAACATGGGCGGCCAGCTCGGCTCGACCGTCACCGCCTCGCTCACTCCCGCCCTCGCCGCCCGGTTCGGCTGGACCTGGTCCTTCCTCGCCGCCGCCGCCCTCTGCGCCCTAGGCTCGATCGTCTGGATCTGGGTCGACCCTGACTCGCGCATCGCCACCCGGCGCCCCTAAATCCGCCCCATCCGCCGCATCGCCGCCGCCAGCAGCCGCGGCGACATGCGTCCTAACCATAGCCCCGCGGCCACTCTCCACGCCGGCCGGATCCGCTGGTGCGCCTCCCAGTGTTCCTTCGCCTCCGTCCAGCGCCCGTCGCGGAGCGCCCTCCGCCCGAGTTCCAGTTCCGTCAGCGCACGCCATTTCGCCGCCAGATCCGCCGCCAGCGCCGCCTGTCGCGAGCCCGCGGGAATCGTCGGCGCTATCTTGTCCAATACCTCGATCGCCGCGCGCCGCATCACGATATCGTCCGCCGACAGGCTCCCATCCCGCCTCCGGTACCGCAGCAGCGGCGCCGGATTGATCAGAATTGTCTCCCCGGCCAGTAACAGCCGCAAGTACATGTCGAAGTCCTCGACGCGACGAAGCCCTTCGTCGTAGCCACCGGCGCGCTCGATCGCCGCCCGCCTCGCCACACACGAATAAATCAGGTTGCTCCGCCCTCCAAGCACGCCTTCAAGCGTTGCCCGCCCTCGCTCGATCGCCATCACCTCCGAGAACCGCCGCCCGGCCAGCGCCGTGTCGCCGAAGTAATATCCATCCGGAAACACCGCTGCGGCCGCCGGCTCGCGATCGAGCAGCGCGATCTGCGATGCAAGATACTCGGCCATCCACGCGTCATCGGCATCGAGGAATGCCGCCAACTCACCCCGCGCCGCCGCCACACCCGCGTTGCGCGCGCTCGCCAGCCCGCCATTCGTCTTCCGCACATAGCGAATCCTGCCGCCATACGCGCCCAGCACGCGTTCCAGCTCCTCCGTGTCCGGCGATCCGTCATTCACCACGACGATCTCGAAATCCCGGAACGTTTGCGCTAAAACCGAGTCGATCGCTTCCCCGATGTACGCCGCAACGTTGTAAGCCGGAATGACCACGCTCACCCGCGGCGCCGTCGCTTCTTCTCCCATCCGCAATCCCGCTCCTCCATGGTCCTAACCCTCCGGCGGCCCGATGCCGTGCTCGCGCGGGGGAACGGCTCGCCTACCATCGTGGCCTAGATCCGAGCCGCGCCGAATGTCGCGGCCGGAGACCCGGCCCGGCGGGCCTGCCGGACCGGCACAAACAAAATAAGCCCAGGATGTTTTCACGCGCCGGGTCCCGCCGTCCACCATGACAGAGTGTAGCCCATCCTCACCGGACTGCGGTTCGCCAGCCGGCCGATTTTCGCGCCTCCGGCACGTCCCGGCCTCTCCAATCCCGCTGCGCGAATCTCGCCCATCGCCCTCGATCCGATTTCTTCATCCCTGTTCAGACAGTTGACGCCCCTGTGCAAAGTTCCTGGAGCTTTCAAACCGCGCCTTGACCGGCGCCCTGCCTGACTCTACACGTGAAATGAGACTTGGTCCACAAATGGGCGCTTGACTTTTGGGACACACACGCCAACGGCGCCGGTACACAGTACGCGCAGAGCCTCGCGGCCACCGACGAGGGATTCGCAATCCTTGTCGATGCCGCACACGGCAAAGTACAGGCCCTGGAACGTTGGACCGCCCTAACTCCAGACCAAAGCCGAGCTAAATGCGAATCGCTCCTGAATTCGTCACCCTCATGGCTCACCGAAAACCAAAGCGCCGCCCTGCAGGCCGCCAGAAACGAACCGCCCCACCAACCTTGAGATCTACCGTCCCGCGGCTCGGGCGCGGCTCCAACAGGAGGGCGCCGCTCGAGGCGCCGCCCCGGCGTTCACCGATAATACGATCAGGACCGCCCCGATGACCACCCACGCCGCCATCGAAGCCCATGCCGGGGAGATCGCCCAGATCTGCCGGGATCACCGCGTTAAAGAGCTATCGCTTTTCGGCTCGGCCGCGCGCGGCGAGATGGGTCCCGACAGCGATTTCGACCTACTCGTCGACTTCCTCCCCGACGCCCATCCAGGCCTCCTCTCCGTCGCCGCCATGGCCCGAAAACTTACCGCCTTGCTCGGCCGCCGCGTCGATCTCGCCATCAAGCCGGCGCTGAAGCCTCGAATCCGGCCGGCCGTCCTGGCCGAAGCCAGGCGAATCTATGCGGCGTGACGACGAACGCCTGAACGACATTCTTGACGCGCTCGACTGGATCGCCGGCGCGGTCTCCCGAGTCACTGAGGCCGAGTTCCTCGCGGACGAAACCCTGTGCTACGCCGTCGCCCAAAAACTGACCGTTGCCGGAGAAGCCGTATCAAGGCTCAGCGCGGAGCGGAAAGCCCAGCACCCCAGCGTCCCCTGGTCGGACATCGTGGCCCTGCGAAACATTCTGGTCCTCGAATACTTCGGCATCCATTGGCCCTTCGTCTGGGACACCGCTCGCAACGACGCCCCTGTTCTTCGCGTTCAAGTCGCCAATGTGCTCGGAACCGGCAACTCCGAGTAGATCCACGCCCAAAATCCCCGATCACAACCCCCACCCCGCCACCAACTACTCCAATCCATCTACGGGGCCGCATGAACAAGCTGAAATATTGCCGTTGCCTTGAGTAGCGCAGGGTGGGTAAACACACGTGTTCAGTCATGCCCATCGCGGTCTGCGTCCAGACGACTTTCCCGCTCCCCTATGTGGCGAATCTCCGCGAGCGAGCCCGCATTATACCTCGCTCCGCCCAGCGCTACCCGGCTTCGAGCGGAGCCCGCGACCCTCGACGATACGACCGATCCTGCGGACCGCCGAGGCCGACCGGACCTTGCACTCCCACACGCGCACCACGCTCCAACCCCGGCGTCTCAGCCACCGGGTCACCCTGGCGTCGCGCCTCCGGTTGTCCTCGACCTTCCTCCTCCAAAACTTGACATTCGTTTTCGACGGCCTGTCGCATCGGGGGCACCCGTGCCAGAAGCAGCCATCGACAAACACCGCAACCTTGAGACCCGGCCAGGCAAAATCGGGCTTGCCCGCGACCGGCCACTGCCTCCGATAGCCAGTTAATCCAGCCTCGCGTAGTGACGCCGCCAGCGCCTTCTCGGCCGTTCCGCCCGCGCTCTTGACCGACGCCATGATCCGTGAGCGCACCTCGCGCCGAACGCGGTCCATGGTTCGTTACTTCTCCCCATAGCGCTGCAACTCCTCGGCCGTGATCTCGTCCGACGGAACAAGTCTGTAGTGTCTTTCCTCGACCACCCGGATCTGACCGTCGCTCATCGCCAGCTCGAACATCGCGATGATCCCGTCGGACATGAACTGAGCGGATACCGGCCGGCACCGAAGGCTGGCGAACTTCTCGTGGCAGCACGCGATGTCCTGCTGCGTCTGAATCGCGGCGATCTGATCGCTGCCGCCTTTCGCCTGTACTGGAATGACGAACTGTTGACCGCTACGGCTCAACCCCACATATAACTCGTCTATCTCGATCTGGCCCATGCCGCTGACCGTCGTGCGCAAATGATTCTGGAGCGAGTAAGTCGTGATTCCCAGAAACACATCGATGAGCCGGTTATAGCGGACACGGGCGAGCAGCGCCTGTTCGTCGCCCTGGGCGTAAGCCGCGACGATCTCCGGCGTCGAGTCCGGAATCTTGACGGCGATCATATCCTCGCGCGGCCGGATGCGGCTCATCGGCGAGAGACGGAATCTGTACTTCGCCCTACCCGCGGGCTCTATGATCCACTCAAGCCCGCCGGTCGCGGTCGCCCTGATCTGCTCGGGCAATGGCTTTCGATATCGAAACGAATAGATTAGATCGCCAAGATTCTTGGGGTCGTCAAGGCCCAACGCCTTGGCCGCCTCGGCGAGCTCGCCGCGGTCGAACTCGAACCCTGTCATTCCCTCTCGATAGTAGCCCTCGAATATATTGCGAATTATGGCATCGTATAGCGGCTCGTTAGGCATAGACCCTTTCGGCCGCCTTCCGCAGCCGTTGCGGGATCACCGACGCCGGAACCCCATACCGCTCCGCGGCCTCCGACATACTCAGCTCCAACAACGCGGGATCTCCCACGTTCGCAGTCGTCGCCGCCGCCTGCGCCGCTCCCAACTGCCGCGCGATCGTCGAGGCGACGGCTCGAGCGAGCAATGGCGGAACCGAATTGCCGACCTGCCTGAACCCGTGCCACTTCGTGACATGAAACCGGAACCAATCCGGGTACGAATGCAGCCGCGCCGCCTCTCGAACCGTAATGCAGCGCGGCGACCTAGGATGTATCGGCCGCGGCGACGTGAACGCACCCCGGTCGCTGGCGGTGCCTGCGCGCAGCGTGTTGCAGACTCCGTTAGGGTCGAGCTTGTGAAACCGGCTGATCGGCTCCGTGTCGCCACAGGCCGTTTTGGCGAACCGCTCGACGGACTCGGGGCTGTGAACGGTGCGTAGGCTCGAACTTAGGAGTTCCGCTCTCGAACCCCCACGCGCCTGGCGAAGGCTCGCTGCGAACTCGCTCGGGCGGCCGAACCTGGCGAATACCCAATCCCGCTCCAGCAACTCCTCGAACTCGTCGGCCTCCGGTAAGTCCCCGATGGCGTGCCAAACCGTTGGCGTCCTCAAAACGGCCTCTCCGAACAGGTCGGGAAGTCTATCGCTTGGGGCGTGGGTGCGCAGCGGATAGGTCGGCAGCGCAACGCCGCGCCTGGCGCCGAATAGAAACAGACGCTGCCTGTCTTGCGGCACGCCATAATTCGCGGCGTTCAGCACCTTGTACTTTCTCTCCACCGTATAGCCGCTTGACTCGAACGCCTCCACAATCTCGCTCAAGAATCTCTTATGCTCCCCGACGGTAAGTCCCTTCACGTTCTCGAAGACAAAGAACTTTGGCCTCAACTCCGCCACCAGCCGGACGAAGTGATAAACAAGGCGGTTGCGCGGGTCGTCGAGGTTTCGCTTACCGATCATGCTGAAACCTTGGCAGGGAGCGCCCCCAAAAACGACATCGATGTCGGCGCCGTCGATGGCCGAGTGTTCCCGAATGTACCGGCCGTCGATGTCCGCAACGCTCCGGCACATAGACGCGCAGCCGGGAAAGTTGAACTCGTGGGCCGCGCAGTGAATCGGGTCGTATTCCACGGCCGCCGCCACGTCGAAGCCGGCTTGCTGGAAGCCGAGGCTCATGCCTCCAGCACCCGCGAACAAGTCAACACCGATTGGTCTGTCGGAGGACATTCTGTTATCTCATCGCCCCAGGCGAATAAACCGCGAATTTCGGCTGCTACCTTTTCAATAGTATCCCTTAAATCCGCTGGCGCAAAGCGCCTAAAAGCGACGCCTGCGACATCAGCCGCCTCCAACGGGCTCCGCGCGCGTCCAGACGGACTCCGCACGCCTTCTTGCCCAATCACAACCCCCACCC
>VFSW01012272.1_pt1 | contig 11981 bp, 21 predicted proteins | sample 5358111 | NCBI WGS metagenome assembly VFSW01 (sample SAMN11554181, study PRJNA540505) | mine drainage metagenome | isolation source: sediment from site ElyBrook_90M | place: USA: Ely Copper Mine, Vershire, VT | collected 2017 | reverse complement strand
GGCGTCGCGCGGCGACGACCTGCTCGCCTGTCCGTCGTGCCGAGCTCGGGCAGGACAGCCGGGCTACTGCCAGCGCTGCGGCGCCCCGCTGGAGCGCGCGCGGACCGGGCGGCCGCGGCGCGTGTGTAACGGTTGCGACCCCCACCGGCTCACCCGCAGAGTGGAGCGGTGGCCGGCCGCTGCCCGAGGCAGCACGGGAGGGCCGGCCCCACTAGCGGAGGGGCCACGTGACGCGCAGAACCTCGCGGACCGTCAACGAGGCGATGTCCGAGCACTCGAAGAAGCTCATCGCGTCGCTTCCGCGCGACGAGAAGGGCCGCATCCTGAAGCGGCCGACGAGTGGCGAGGGATCGCCCGCCACGGGATCGGCGGCCTCCGGCTCGCCTGACCCGTCGTCCGCGCCGGCGCCCGCGACGGGTGCGGGAGGTGCGGCCCCGGCTGCCGGCCCTTTTCGTGGGCCGACATTCCGCCGACTCCGGCAGAGATCGTCGTCTCAGGAGTCATCCCCGAACAAGTAGCGCCCGAATCCGCTGGGCTGCAGGTTGAGGGATCGCCCGACGCCGGCGGCACGGAGTGGACGGAGGGCGACCCCGCGGGCCCGCCGCCCCCGCCGTGGGCCGGCCGGCTCCCCGATCCCATCGTGCCGGCCTACCGGCGCGCGTCCCGCGCCGGCGCCGCGGCCACGGGCGACGAGCGCGCGCGGCTGACGGACGCGGAGGCGGCCGTGCTGCGCGAGAGCATCACGGACGCGGCGCCCCGCATCCCGCGGTGGTCCCCGCTCGTGTTCCTCATCCGTCAAATCCCCCTGCTCTCGGGCGTCGAGGGCCAGGTCGAAGTCATCGGCCCGCGCGTGGGCATCGTCCGGGAGGCGATTCGTGTCAGACGAGAGGGAACCGACCAGCCTGCCAGCGCGGCCGCCGCTCCGGCGGGACCTGATGGTGGCGGACGTGGCGCGGATGTTCCTGTGGTACATCCCCTTCCTCCGGCCGGGGGTGGAGGCGCTAGCAGCGTGGCGTCCCAAGGTGCGAGCGGGGCCGCTGCGTATCTCGGTGCCTTTGGGGCGGCTCCTCGCCGGCCCGGCGGTCGGGCTCCTGGCGGCTGACCCGGAGGCGCTCGCCTCTCTTGCCTCCGGCTTCGCGGAACGCGCGGCGTCGGTGCTCGATGACCGCGAGCTCGCGCTGCTCTCGGCGGCGATCGCCACAGAGCTCGGCGCGTGGAACGGCGCCATGGACCCACTGACCCCGGACCAGTGGCGCACGGTCCGGGACGCACTCGGGCTCGGGACGCTCGACTCCGGACCGATGGTCCGGCGGGTCGTGAGTGACCTCCCGGACGAGATTGACCTATTCGCACTCGCGCGCGGCGAGGCGCCGGCGATCGCCGCGCGACACGACCCGGAGGGCAGCACGGATGGGGCGTAAGGGCGGCGGCTACATGGGCGGCCAGCAGGCCGAGACCGGCCCGCGCATCCTGCGCGAGTCCGAGGCGCAGCGCCTCTCATGGCTCCGGACGAAGGGCTGCCAGAGGAGCGGGCGGCACTGGCACGTCATCCGACCCGATCCCCTCTTTCCGTCCGGCGCGCGCGGATTTGTCGAGCACAGCTGGGCGGCCGATCAGGGCCACTCGGGCGACCCGGACCCCGAGCGGCGGCATACGCACGTCTGGACCGAGGCGACCGTGACCGCGGCCTACGGCCCCGTCGTGCACAACGAAGACCGGCTGCGGCTCATCGTCGGGCGCCTGGCGGGCACCGTCTGGCTTGACCCCTCGATCGACCGCGAGCCGGACCCGATGGCGTACGCGCGGGAGGAGGAGCTCGCGGCCCGGACCCTGCACCCGGAGCTCCGCCCGTCGCGCCTCCGTGACGCCTGAGACGATCCGGGTCGAACCCGGCCATAAGTGGCTCATCCTCGGAATCAACCGATCCGGCAAGAGCGTTCTCGCGCGGCAGCTTGCCCTCTCGTGGGGCGCGGGATCGGTCGTCATCGTGGACACGAAGGGCGAGGACGTCGCGCTCGTGCCGAACGCGCGCCTCGCCTACTGGTCCCAGGACGTCGTACGGAACCTGCCCGGCCGTAACGTATGGCGCCCGGCGCCGGGCGAGCGAACGGCCCGCAAGCCGGGCGATAACCCACGCCTCCCGCCACTGTGGAATCGATTCGAGGAGATCGCTGCCAAACTACTGACAAACTCCCGCGGCGCGGCCCCCGGACCCTCGCTCGTGGTCGTCCACGAGCTCCGCGAGCTCTGCACCGAGCAGAAGATCGGGCCGCAGTTTCGCGAGCTCATCACGGCGGGCGCCGGGCTCGGAATCTCGCTCGTGCTGGTCACGCAGCGGCCCCAACGCGTCGCCGTGGAAGCACGCTCGGAGGCGCAACACGTCGTGCTCTTCACCCTCGCGAGCGCGAGCGCGCGGGCGGAGGCGGCCGACCTCCTCGATGACCCAAGTCGCCCGGATTTGGCCCGACTCGTCCGTAAATACGCGTTGCCCCTCGATCATACGTGGCTGCATCGTGGTCCTGATTGGCGCGTGACGCGGCACCTCCCGGTCGCGGTGCGTTGACGGTCGTCAACCACGGACGGGAGGCAACACGTGCAGCAGGGGCGAATCAACTGGGCGCCGATCGTCGCGCTGGTCGCGGTCGTCGCGCTCGCGTACTACCTCATCGGGCATCACCGATTCAGCGCGCGTGGCGCGTTCAGGGGATTCGATGAGATGGTGCTCGAAGTCGCATGGATCGGCGCCGCGGCCGTGGTCGCGATCGCGCTGTACCGGCTGATGTTCAACAACAGCGTGGCGGCCCGGCTGCAGGCCGTGCCATTCGCTGGCCCCGTCGTGACGAGCCTGCAGACGCTCGTCAACGCGGCCTAGCGCGGGAGGGAGCACAGACCCCATGGGACCGATCATCGGACACCACCGGGACGGCCGGCCGATCTACGCGATGGGCGGGGGCGCGCCGGGCGGACCGACGTTCCCGGCCAAGGCGTTCATGGCCCCGCAGATGTTCCCGCTCTCCCCGGACAAGGCGTTCACGCTCGGCGGAGCCGCGGTGAACGTGCCCCTCCGGCGGCAGGGCTACCTGTCGCGGGTCGTGGTCAAGCTTACCGGCACGTACACGGTCGCGAACGCGGCCCTCGTGTTCGTGCAGCTTGGCGCCTACAACGTCGTCAACGCGTTCCGGCTGCAGTTCCCGCAGCGCCCGGCGCCTATGTGGTCGATGGGCGGCTACTTCGCGCATATCTGGGAGCTCCGCCAGCGCGCGTACTCCACGCTCCGCCAGGCGTGGCGCTTCCCGGCTCAGGGCGCGCTCGACGCGAACGCGGCCTACGCGGCGATGGTGGACCAGTTCCCGGGCGGCCTCGGCGCGCAGACGCTCACCCTGTGGTGGACGCTGCAGGCGAACTACGCGGCGGATGACGTCCGCGGCGTGGCCCCGCTCGGCAACCTCGAACAGGTGAACCTCATCATCCAGCCCGCGACCACGGGCAATGGCGACGTGTTCGACGTGGCGGCCAACTTCACCGTGCCCGTGTTCACGCTCACGGTCGAGCAGGTGTCGCTCATGCCGCCCCTGCCGGCCTATATCTCATCGATCGCGCAGACGACCCGAAACCCCGACGTCAACGGCGTCGATACGGGCTGGCAAGTCGCGATCGATGAGAACTACCAGGCCGTGACGCAGACGGGTAAGAACGTCGTTGCGCTCACGCCGGAGTGGTCACTCCTGGGCGTCGCGACCCTCCTGACCTACGCGACGGCGGGCGTGAACGCCCAGCCGGACTACGCGGATCTGACCGGGCTACAGATCATGCTCAATGCGCAGCCGCTCTACCCGGACGGCCAGCGCGACCCGTCGCTCTGGATGCACGACCAGGTGTACGAGAACGACGTCCCCTACCCGCAGGGGCTCCTCATGTGGGACCGCGACGTGCTCGGCCCGGTCGATTGGCTGGCGTCCGACAACTTCACGGACCTTGAGCTCTGGCTGTTCATCGCGGCCGGGGCCGTGGCGGGCACCAACCCCCGCATCTATACGAGCACCCGGCGGATGATCAATCTCGACGCGGCCGGCCACGCCTCGTGGCTGGTTCCCTGAGAGGGGCGCGGGCGACGTGACCATCGTTCCCGGCATCGACGTCGGCTCGTTCGGCGTCGGCACCGTCCACGCGACGCGCCAGGCCGGCGGGTCGATCAACGTCGGCGCGCAGGCGCAGGGCTCCGCGTCGCTCGGGCTTCCGGGCGGCTCGGCGGCGCTGTACCTCCTCGTCGGGCTCGTGATCGGCTTCGCCGTCCTGCACATCGCGTGGCGGCGCTGGCTGTAGGGGCTGACGTGGCCAAGATCGCGGGGCGCGGTCGGCACTGGATCGCCGGCGCGATCCAGCACCCGGGTGCGCTCCGTCGTGAGCTCGGCGTCCCCGCGGGCGAGCGCATCCCCGCGGGCGAGCTCCACGCGGCGGCGCGCGGCGCCTTCGGCCCGCGGGCCAGGCGTCGCGCCGAGCTCGCGCTCCGGCTTCGATCGTTCTCGCACCATCGGAGGCATAGGTGATCCTGAACCGCAACTCCGGCCTGTGGACGGGCGCCGTTCAAGCGATTCTCAACGTGGTAGCCGCGGCCTACGTTGTGCTGGCCAACGTGCCACTGAGCGCGGCGGACGCGGCGCTCTTCCTCGCGCTGAACGCGTGCGGCGCGGCGCTCGTCGGCCTCGCGGCGAACGCCAGTGACCCTACGACGGCGGGCATTCTCGGCGCCCGCACGAGCGCGAGCCCCTCCCCCGGCCCCGGCATCACTGGCACGTAGAGGAGCGTGACGGCGTGATCGTGGTGATTCGGCACGACGACGACGAGGTGTCGCGGTGAGCTCGGGCGAGCGGGTCCTGTGGGGTACGCTGCTCGGCTTCGCTGCGGTCGGCGGCTTCTTCCTGTGGGCCGGGGGCTACTGGTCGAAGCTGCAGGACGCGCTCGTCGTGCTCGTGACGCAAGGTCCGACGTCGCCGACGCGCGCGACGCGTCCGCCGGTCGCAAAGGGCGGCCCGTAGTGGCGAGCGTCGGGCTGCCTCGCGTGAACGCGCACCGCTCCGCGGTCCATCCGGCCTCCGGCGCCGCCTACGTGACGGGCGGATCGGGCGGCACGTGGACAGCCGCCGCGCTCTGGCTATTCATCCTCTCGGGCGTGATCCTCGGCCTCCGCAACAAGGCGGTGCCGACCGAATCGCAGTTCCTCACGCTCGCCGCTGGCGCGCTCGTCGTGGTCGTCGCGGCCGCCTTCGCGCCCAAGCAGATCGCGCTCATTCTCGCCGGCGTCGTGCTCCTGTCCGTGGCGAACGTGCCGGCGGTCGGGCCACTGTTCACCAAGGCGAACGGCTACATCGCCGGCCTCATCACCAAGCAGCCGTAGAGGGGAACCCGATGGCAGAGCGCCAGCTAGTGAAGGACGTGACGATCGTCCTGTTCGGAGCGATCCTCCTCGGGCTCGCCTCCAAGGGCCAGTTTTGGACGGGCGTCCTGACGCTCGGGACCAATGGCTTCCTGACCCTGACCAATCTCCTCGCCGGGAACTCCGGAACGGTCAAGGTCGCCTGATGCCGCAGGGCTTCGGCGCGTTCGCTCGCGTGCGCATGTTCGAGGCGGCCGTGCAGGTCGCCGCGTCCGTGCTGCCGCTCATCGTCGCGTGGTGGCTCTTCGTGCTCGATGACGACGACCGAGCCGGATACCTCGAATCGGTTGACGCGCGGCTCGATGCGATCGGCGAGCGGTTCGCCCGCGCCCGCGAGCTCGTCCCGGCCGGCTTCGTGGACGCCTATGCGGAATCGCCCGCGCTGGCGTTCGCGCGTTCGCGCCTCGCGGAGATGGAACTCGCCGAGCTCGGCCCGGCGGGGGAGGCCACGTGCGACAGCTAGCCGTCGTCAACCCGCGGCCACTCGGCAACATGCAGAACACGGGAGGCACCGCGGCCGCCGTCCCCTACCTCCGGCGCCCGGTTGTGCCGCCCAAGCCCGTCCCGACCGTGCCGCTCGCGCAGACGATCCCGGCCCCGTCGTCTAACGTGCTGAGCGTCGGCGGCGTTACCGTCAACGTGTCGAGCGCACCTGGCGGCGGGCAGGTGCTGAGCTTCGGCGGTCCCGGCGGCATCCTCGCCGGCCTCTCGATCAACCTGCCGGCGGGCGTCGACCCGTCGGCGATCCTGGCAGCGATCGTCGGCGCGCTGGGCGGCGGCGCCGGAGGTGGCTCCTGTGGCTGCTAGGCCGACCGCGCAGCAAGTGCAGGGGCGTCTGCACGCTCTCCCGACCTTCCGGCCGCTCCCCCCGCAGGCCATCTACCACCGGCCGGCCCCGAACCCGCCGACCATTCGTTACCTCGGACCGCCCATCGTGACGGTCGGACCCGCGGAGGGGTGGCGCAGGTGAAGAACTGGACCCGCTACTACGAAACCCACCGGCTCGCCATCCTCGGCGTGCTGCTCGCGGCGATCGGCGCGTACTACGCCTGGCGGACACTCCACCAGGCGCCCGCGACGGCTGCGACGTCGAGCTCAGGCTCGGACCTCCTGGGCGCCTACTCGGGCGGCGCGGCGGCCGGGCAGGCGGGCTATGCGGCGGGCGTGGCGGCCGGCTCTGGCGCCGCGCAGGCCGGCCTGCAGGTTGGCTCCGACCTCGGACAAGCGGCCCTCGGCCTCGCGGCAACGACGGTCGGCGCACAGGCGGCCGTGACGCAGGAGGCGCTCGCCGGCGGCTACCAGCTTGCGGGTACCGCGCTCGCGGCGAACGAGGCACTCGCGAACAGCGCCATCGGTAATCAGCAAACGCTCGCGACCAACGCGCTACAGACCGAAGCGGCGACCGCGGCGGCCGGCTTCGGCGCGGTGGGCGCCGTGGGAAGCTCGGTCGCGTCGGCCGTGGGCGCGGCGCAGTCAAGCGCGTTCGGCGCTCTCGGCGGCGCGCTCTCGTCGCTCGCGGCCGCACTGGCGGGCGGCGGAGGCGGCGGAGCCGGCGGAGGCGGCGGCGCGCCGGGCGGCACGAGCACGAGCGCGAACTGCTACCGGGTCCAGCAGCTCCGAACCGCGATCGCGACCCACGAGCACAACATCGCCGTGTATCAGGCGCTCGGGTCCAAGGCCAACGCCACGCAACGGGCGAACCTGGCGACGGATCAGGCGAGCCTCGCGACGTACAAGGCCGAGCTAGCGGGCGCGCTTGCCGCGTCGCCGGGGTGCTGACGTGACCTATACCCTCGCGCACGCACGCGAGTGCGGCGCGCTCATGGCGAAGCTCACCGGCATCATGCCGGACGTCTGCACGGTGTGGGCGCTCTCCGAGTCGGGCGAGGCGAACGACGTCTACGGGCTCACGAACGCGCGCGGCGCGCTCATGACGTATCCCACGTGGGGGGCGGGCGTGACGGCGGCGGCGCTCTGGTTGACCAATCCCGCCAGCCCGTACGGGGCCGTGCGAGCGGCGATCCGCGAGGGGCGCGGCGTCGCTGCGGCCATCGAAGCGTCACCGTGGGCGGCTCGCGGCTACTACGCCTCGATGTGGCCCCACGTGGCGGCCTACTTTCATCTGAGCCTGGAGGACCCCATGCAGCCAGACCCGATCCCGGCCCCGGCGCCGGACCCGTCCGCCATCACGAGCACGGCGCTTCCCGCCGGCCAGCTTGGCGGCGTGCAGGCCGGCGCTCGTCGGTGGGCCGCCGTCCCCCCGTTCGTCTCGGTCGAAGCTGAACCGTCCGCCTCGCTGCAGGCGTTCGCGTTCGAGGTGTTCATTCCGGAGACCGCGGGCTACCCGATCCACGGCACCTACTGGCGCACGCGCGCGGCGCGCGGCGTGCTCTTCCGCAGAGTGGACGTCGAGCCGATCGCGCTGCACATCGCGCCCGCGCCGGCACCGCCGGAAGCTCCGGCCGACCCGAACGCGGCCCTCCCGTGGATCACCGAGACCGCGGGCGTCGATCAGGGGCCGATCATCGCCGAGCTCGAAGCGGACGGCTACGCGGTCGTGCAACCGACGGACATCTACCTGGACCCGTCGAAGCTGACGACCATGCCGGCCGAGCTCAACCGCGCGGCGTGCGCGGCCGGGCTCTACGGCAACCCGGACGAGCCTATCGCGGGCGGCGATTACTCCGCCTTTACCGGCGTCGTCGGCGTCTCGGCCGCGACCGGGATGCACGCCGACGTGTGGCGGGCTGGCGTCAAGGTCGCCGACGTCCCCATCGGTCCGACGACCGATCTAGAGGCGATCGGGCAGACGTACCACATCGGCGTACCGGCGCCGACCGCGCCGGCGGCCCCGGCTCCGGCAGCGGCGCCGGCTCCGGCGTCGGACATTCCTCCGGCCTTCGAGCCGAACACGTAGGAGGACCCACGGCCCGCAAGCATCGACGGACCCCCCCGCGGCGCGCTGACGGTCGCTTTCGGAAGCGTCGCTAGGCGTCGCGCACGCTCGGCGCGCGTCTGCGGTCGCCCCGTCGCGGACGGCCGCGCGCGCTGTCAACGTTCGGCGGGGCACTCCGGCCGCTGCCCGAACGTCAACCCTTGAGGTGACACTTCGTGAGCGCACCCTTCTTAGGCGGAATGCAGCAGCCGGCGCTAACTCCGGCGGGGACCTTCACGGTCTATGACCCCGGCTCGTCGAGCGTGTGCCTGCGGCACGCGAGCGTCACGACGGACACGGCGCAGACCGTGCGCCTCATCGCGGGCGGCCAGGTCATCCGGTCGGCGATCCTCGGTCCCGGTGGCGCGGCGTGGGACTGGCCAGAAGGGCTGAACCTCGGAGATCTCGGGCTCCGGGGCGTCATCGAGGTGCAGACGACCGTAGCGTCGCAGATCGAAGCGCAGTGCGACGGAACGGCGGGGCCACCGTGAGCGGCGGAGGATGGACCGCCCGGCCCGGCCTCCTCACGGCCTCGCTGGTGGTGCCCGCAGTCGCGCCCGTGGTCCCCAACAACCTCCTGCTGGGGCCGGAGGCAAACTGGGGCGATTGGGAGGGCGCTCCGATCAAGCTCGCCGAGCTCGGTCTCCAGCTATCGGCGCCGGACACGCTAACGTGGCTCGACTCGGGCATCTACGTGATTGACTTTCAGGCGATCGGCGTCCCCGTCGAGCCGGCCGGCGGCGGGTCGGTCGCGTTTCAGGTCTTTGGGACCAACATCAACGCGATGTACGCCAGCATCCCCGGAGGCGAGCCGGGCGGCGAGTACTACCCAATCCACCTAACGTCGCTCATCGGGGCCGGCTCGTTCTTTCAGGCGTGGACGAACGGGACCAACGGCGCGCAGTACATCAACGCATTTCAGATCAGCGTCACCCGACTGGCGTAGCCGGTGGCCACCTACTCACAGAGCTTCGCCGCGCAGGTGGGTGCCTACCTGTACACGCTGACTGGCATCCCGACCGCGACGGGCACCGCGTGGGCGCTCGATGAGTCGGGCGTCGGGAACAACCCCTACGGCGTGGAGGTGAACGGCGTTCGGGCCGTGTACGGGACGTGGGAGCAAGGCGTCGCGGCGGCGGCCCAGCTCATCCGCTCGGCGCCGTGGTACTCGGGCATCCGAGCGGCGATCCCGTCCGGCAACGCATCGACGGTCGCGCAGGCGATTCTCGTCTCGCCATGGAACCGCGCGGGCGGCTACCTCGCGACGTCGGCCGCGAACCTGCACGCGCTGGCGGCCGGCGTGAGCTCGCGCGGGCAGGGCTCGGGCAGCGGCCCGGGCACCGGCGGCGTGGACCTCAACCCCGCGGACCTCGTGGCCAACCTCAACGCCGGCGTGGCGGCCATGCAGAAGCGCCTCGGGATTCAGGCTGCGCCCGGCCTGGCGCCCGTGCCCGAGCCTGGCGCCACCGCTGCCAACGTGGCGGCCGCGGCCGACCAGGGGCTCTCGTGGCTCGTGGCGCAGATCGCCAGCGGCTTCGGCGCGCAGATCGTGGCAGCGTTCCTCGCGGTGCTGCCGCTGCTCGTCGTGCTGTTCCTGGCGTACAAGTCGCTCCAGATGTTGACCGAGACGTGAGCGCCATCCCGCGGCCCGCGTTCGAGCGCCGGACGGGCGTAGGGGCTGCTCGCCGACGCGCGCGACAGGAGGGCCGGCGTATCGTGGGCGCAGTCGATCCCTACGCGCGCGAGCGCTGGCAGGGCGGCGACCTGGAGCGCGTCCGGGCGTATCGGCGGACCTACCCGCACCCACCGGGCTACCGGCACGACCCGAACCGGCTCCGCGTCCGGCACTACACGCGACGAAAGCCCGTGCAGTCGGGCGCCAGCTGGGAGCGACGGCAGTATGAGACTCAATGGGTCCGGTACCTGGCGCAGTCGCTCGGCGTGTCGGTCCGAGAAGCTCGCCGCATGGAGCGCGATAGCCGGCCGGACTAACGTACCCGTTGCAATCGGCGTCAGTCCTGCTAGTCTCCCCCTCAGCAGGGCGCCCGGCCGGGGGAACCTACCCGGCCGGCCCCCTGCGGTAGCCGCGGAGGTTCCCGTGATGGCTCCCCTCTCGACCCGTCGAGCTCCGCTCCGGGAAGATGAGTTATGTAACGTCGGCCTCGCGTTCGCCGATGGTCCTGCCGAGCGTGGGACTTTCGTCCCGGTGCCGACTGGCAACGTTATGTCACATCGGGCGGTGGCCCGATGATCGCCCTTCTCTTCGTGGCGGCTGGCATCGGCTGCGTGCTCGTGGCGGTCGGTCTCTGGCGCGAGCGCGGCCCGCTTGACGAGTGGACACCTCCGGTCGGAGGCGTCGCGGGACCCTGGCACGTGACCGGCTGGACGAACGAGCGGTACGCGGGCCGGACCTACATCCCGCCGACGTCTGGCAAGGGCGGCGCGCGATGAGGCACGAGCCGGACGCCTGCGGCGAGTGCGTTGCGCAGGACGAGCGCGAGCTCGGCGTATTCGACCAGTGGGGCGCCCGCGGACCTGACCCGTCCCCAGGCGCGTCGCTCTCCGAGGACGAGCTCACGCGCTCGTCGCTTGGATCCGCGCGCGACGAGTGGCACCGAATGATCGAAGCGGAGTGGGCGGCGGTCGGTCGCCTCCGTGGCTGCGTCCTGGACGCGGCGCTCTTGTGGGCGCTCGCCTACGAGAGCGAGGCCGGTGGACCGGCCCGCGATGCGTTCGAGGGCGCCCTGCGCGCCTACCGGATCGGCTCCGCATCCATGTTGAACCTTATCGCGAGCCGGCCGGGAGGGCCGCGCGGATGACTGTAACGAGTGGGGCGGCGACGTCGGCCCACAACCGTTCGAGGGGTAGCGCAGTACCCGAGCCGCGCGGCGCAAGCCGCGCGCGCCGTGGCACCCCGCTCTCCGAGGGCTGGACCGAGCCGGGCCGCTGCTCCGTCCATGGAGAAATCCTCGTCACGCCGGCCCGCGCCGGCATCGTGTGGCGCGCGGCCGACCGCGGCGCGACCTACTGCCCGGCCCGTGGCCATTGGTCGGACTACCAGGCCGACCTGTGCATGTACTGCGGCCCGGCGCTGTTCGCCCCCTCCCCCGTCTCGCGCGTCCACGCGGGCGGCCCGCAGCGTCGCGTGTGCGACGTCCGGTGCCGCGTCGGGCTGCTCCGCTGGCGGAGAGCTCACCCCGGCCGGGTGCGGCGGTGAGCCGCGACCAGCGGCGCGTGACGTGCACGTTCTCGCGCGAGCTCGGCTCGTGGCGACAGGCACGCGACGAGCACCGCGCGGCCCTGGGCGCCCTAGAACGGCTCCTCGCCACGGCGGACGACACGTGAGGCGGGAGGTGGGCCGCTGCGCGTGGTGCGACGGCCCCGTGCTCGCCTCGCGCGCGGACGCGCGGACCTGCTCGAAGCGCTGCCGGCAGGCGCTCGCTCGGGGGACCGCGCGTCGCGCGGAGCTCGCCGCGACGGACCGGCCGCTCCGCCTCGCCTACGCGGACCCGCCATACCCCGGAAACGCCCGGAAGTACTACGCGGGCCACCCCGACTACGCGGGCGAGGTTGACCATCGCGAGCTTCTGTCGCGGCTGGCCACGTATGACG
>VFSW01012270.1_pt1 | contig 11984 bp, 7 predicted proteins | sample 5358111 | NCBI WGS metagenome assembly VFSW01 (sample SAMN11554181, study PRJNA540505) | mine drainage metagenome | isolation source: sediment from site ElyBrook_90M | place: USA: Ely Copper Mine, Vershire, VT | collected 2017 | reverse complement strand
CGCCCGAGTTCGGCAGCTTGGCCCGCAGACGGCTGAGCTGAACGTCGATGGCGTTGGAGCCGAGCGGGTCGGTCTCGTCGTCCCAGGCGTGCTCGGCGATTGCCTTCCGGTCCACGACCGCGGGCGAGCGGCGCATCAGCAGCTCGAGGATGTTGTATTCGGTGGCGGTGAGGGCCAGCTCGCGGTCCGCGAGCGTGACGGCCCGCCGGACCGGGTCGAGGGCGAGGCGGCCGCGGGCTATGACGGGAGCATCGACGCCGCGGGGCCGCCGCTGGAGCGCGCGGATGCGGGCCAGCAACTCGCCGAAATCGAAGGGCTTGACCAGATAGTCGTCCGCGCCGGCGTCGAGACCCTTGATTCGATCGGGCGGCGCGTCGCGGGCGGTCAGCATCAACAGCCCCGTGGGTTTGCCGTTCTTCCGCGCCCAGGAGACGACGTCTATGCCTTCCGCGCCGGGCATGCGCCAGTCGATGACGGCCACGTCGTAGTCGTAGAACTTGAACAGGTCGATGGCGTCGTCGCCGCGCTCGGCTTCGTCCACCTGGTAGCCGTAGTCGCGCAGACCCATGACAAGGACCTGGCGGAGGCCCGGATCGTCCTCGGCTACGAGCACGCGCATCTCATCGTCCCGGAGCGGGCCGCCTGAGGCGGCGCTGAGGAGATCGTAGCGCCGAGCCGCGATGGCCAGCACTCGCGTTCAGGATCGAACGCGCGGCGACCGAGCATGGCCCGGCGCACGATTGGCCGGCGGTCGAGAACTCCCATGTGCGCAGAGTAGACGGACCGGCCTTTCGATCCGGTTACGACGCGGCCGGGCGGAGGACGACCCGCCCTCCACCCCGAGAGCGTTTCGCGAGCGCTACGCCGCGCCCGAGCAGTCGTAGACCGAGGTCGAGCTGCCCGAGATGCTCACCGCCTTGCAGGTCGAGGTCACCCAACTGTCGACGGAGCTCGTGTCGCTGCCGCCGCCGAAACCGCCGCCGAAGCCGCCACCCCCGGCGCCAAAGCCGCCGACCATGACGAACCGCAGCTCACCGCCGGCTACGTACGACTTCAGCTGGGCAAGGGTAGGCGTCGGGTCCGAGCCGGTGAAGCCGCCCATCGCCATGACCGGCAGGCCCGTCGCCAGCTCGATCGTGCCCGCGGACTGGGCGGAGTTGACCGCCACGATCCATTTCGCGTTGCCGCGGTTGGCGATCAGGTAGTCGAGCAGAGCCGTGTCCGTCGTCCCGCCCTGGTCGCGGACGGCCCCACCGTCCGGCAGCCCGCCCGATCCACCCGGCACGAAGCTGATCCCGCCGGGCGCCCCGTTGCCGCCGCCGAACCCGCCAAAGCTGTCCGCGACGCCGGGCCCCGGATGAGGGTCACCTCCGCCGTAGCTGTTGTTGATGGTCTGCACGGCATACGCCGCCGGCGCGAGAAGCGTGGCGACGAAACCCAGCCCTGCGGCCGCGACGGCCAGCCGGCGAATCGCGACGCGCTCGACCAGGGCGGGAGCCGAGGCGACGAACAGCGCCACGAGCGCCACGACGGCCGCGCCGATCGCCACCGCGCCAAGGCCGGGATAGAAGCTGGGCGTCCGGTCGAGCAAGGTCGAGCCGAACCAGGCCGTCGCCAGGAAGGCGACGCCCACGGCGATGCCGCCGAGCCAGACCCGCGCCCGGGTCTTCCAGAGGTCGACGAGCCCCGCGCCCACGAGAGCGGCGATCGCCGGCGCCAGCGCGACCGCGTAGTAGGAGTGGATGATTCCGGACATGTAGGAGAAGACGATGGCCGTGACTACGAACCAGCCGCCCCAGAGCATGTAGCCCGCCAGACCCATGTCGGTTCGGTGGGCCCAGCGCCGCTGATAGAGACCCACGACGAGGCAGACCACCGCGAGCGGAATGAACCAGGCGATCTCGCCGAACATCTGCGAGTTGAAGAGGCGCAGCGGTCCCACGTCGCCCGAGAAGCCCCCGCCAAACCCGCCTCCGCCACCGCCCGGACCGCTCGCGCCGAAGATTCGACCGAGGCCGTCGTAGCCGAAGATCAGATCCAGCGGCGAGCCCGTCGTCGAGCCGCCGATGAACGGCCGAGCGCCGGCGGGCAGCAGCTGGACGATCGCGACCCACCAGCCGCTGGTCACGAGGACCGTTGCGAGCGCGATCGCCAGGCCGCCGATTCGTCGCCGAAGCGTGGTGTTGGCCGCGAAGCCGAATACGAGCGCGTAACCCGGCAGGACCAGGTAGGCCTGCAGGTACTTGGTCAGGAAGGCGGCCCCGACGAGGGAGGCTGCCAGGATCAGCCAGCGATAGCTGCCCTTCTCGATGGAATGGAGCAACGCCCAGGCGGAAACCACGAGCAGGAGAGTCAGCAACGCATCCGGGTTGTTGAACCGGAACATCAGGACCGCCGCCGGGGTCAGGGCCATCACGAGGGCGGCGATGGTCGCGGCCGCGGGCCCGAAGGACTTCTTGACCGCGACGAACAGGACACCGACGGTGGCCACTCCGGCGAGGGCCTCGGGCAGGAGGATGGTCCAGGAGCTCAACCCGAAGAGCCGGACGGACAGGCCCATCAGCATGGTCGAGAGGGGCGGCTTGTCCACGGTGATGAAGTTGTTGGCGTCGAAGCTGCCGAAGAACCAGGCCGACCAGCTCTGCGACCCGGCCAGGGCCGCCGCCGAGTAGTAGGTGTTCGCGTAGCCGCTGATCGTGAGGTTCCAGAGGTAGAGGATGGCCGCGAGGCCAAGGACGCTGGCAAGTGCCGGGCGCACCCAGGCGGCTTCATCCTGGTCGCCCCGGACGAGCGCGCGCACGATCCTCCGAAAGCCCTCGAGCCCTGCTCGCTGGCTTGCCAGCGGTCTGTCGATAGCGGTCATCGTGGTGTCCTTTCGAGTCGTCGAGGGGCGGCGGCGGATGCTTCGCGCAAGGGCTCGCGAGAGGCCCCCAGCGCCAGGCGAAGTAGAACGAATCTGACCGCGGTCGCGGCGCCGTTTGCCGCCACGAGGACGGCGAGCTCGGTTGCGCGGGCGTGGTGGGGGGCGATCGAGTTCAGCAGGCCGAGCGACGCGGACGTGATCGCCAGAGCCAGCCCAAAGGCGGCCAATCCGGCGGCGTGATCGCGACCCAGCCCCTCGCGGCCCTTCACCTGGAAGGTGAGGCGCCGATTCGCCGCCGTGTTGGCGACGGCAGTGACTACGAGAGCGATCGCGTTCGCGGCGCCGGCGGAGATGTCCTGCCGCAGCCAGGCGTACAGGACCACATAGGCGACGGTGCTGGCCGCTCCGATGGCTCCGAACGAGGCCAGCTGGCGGAGCGATCGGCCCCGCAGAGCGATCACCTGGGGTACGGAGAGAGCTGTCATGGCCCGAACTCTGGGCCCGGCAGCCTTTCTAACTCGTTACGCTGGCGTTGACGGCCGAAAGAGCCGGCCGAGGAGGAGGACGAACCATGGCGGACGGGGCTTCGGGCCACGGCGAATCGCAGGAGCAGGGACAGGGCCAGGGACAGGCCCCGATCCTGCGGAGAGGTCTCTGGAACTACGCGATGGAGCGCTGGGCGCCGAAGAACCAGGCCGGCCGCCTCGCCTTCGAGATGGCCATCCTCATCGGCTTCTTCCTCGTGCTCGCCGTGATCGTGCAGCTCGCGTCGAGTTAGGCCTCAGCCGCCGAGGGATCTGCGGACGAGGCGGAGCTGCGGCATGCCACGCAGGACGCGTCGCTCGGGCAGGCGATCCAGGACTACGAGCGCGGGCAATGCGAGCGGCAAGACCAGGAAGACCAGGCCTACCGGCAGACTCGGTCGAGGCAACGGCGGAAGGCCGATCGGCACGACCGCGGCCCCGCTCGTCCAGTTGATCACGAGCTGCGGCGGATTGGCCCCTTCTCTCGACGAGAACGAGACTGCCGTCGAATTGGTGGTCGAGAAGCCGAAGCTGTAGGTCCCGTTTCCGGTGACCGCCGCGGTGACGTCCGCACTCGTCCAGGTTCCCGCGGTGATCTTGCCCGACGAGCCGAGAGCGCTCCCGAACGGCGGCGCGTTCGAGGCGTTGATCGTCGTCTCGCCCCAGGTCGTGTCCGGAACGCTGAACGCCGTATATCCCGTCGACTGGGCAGAGTTGGCCCAGATTCGGAGCGTGGCCGACGTGACGGTCCCGGTGATCCCGGTGACGTTGAACTTCACGTAGCCGTGGACGACCGGTGAGCCGTCCATGCGGAGCTGAACCGAGGTTCCGAAATTGGCCGTGGGCTGGCTCGTGTCCACGTAGCTATCCGCGGTCGGAGTCAGGGTCGTCGAGCCCGGAGACGGCGTGGGCGTCGGAGTTGGGGTCGGCGTAGAGGAGGCGCTGTGGCAGCTGGCCGAGCCGCTGTCCGTCAACGAGCCTGTTGCGTGAACGAAGCTCCAGCTATAGCTGCTCGGGTGGAGCGTCAACGCCAGGATGCCGAAGCTGTTCGTGTTCCGGACGACGCTGTTCGCGGCCACGGACGCGATCGAGGTGTGGTCCGCGCCGCCCGTCCCGGCCGTGATCTGGAGGATGCCGTTCGTCGGGTCGGCAACGCCGGCCGGAGTCTGGGGCGCGAATCGCTCGTAGATATGGTCGTGGCCGTTGAGGACGACGTCCGCGTGGGCGGCGTACAGCGCGTTCCAGAAGAACTGACTGTTGTTGTTGGCCCGGCCGCCCGAGCTGAACAGTGGAATGTGCCAGTAGGCCAGGACGCACTGGTTCGAATGGGCGGCCAGATCGGCAACGAGCCACTTGCCCTGGGGCGAGGTTGCCCCGCAACCGCCAATCGGGGTGCAGTTGGTGTTCAGCGCGATAAGGTGCCAGGCGCCTATGTCGAAGCTGTAGTAGCCGCTGCGGGGGCTGCCGGCCGCCGCGCCGAAGTAGCCGTAGTAGCCGGCGCCGTTCAGGTTCGACTGATCGCAGCCGGTCGCGGGTGTGGATCCCGCATGGGTCAGGTACTCGTGATTGCCCGGAACCGGGTATGTGATCGACTTCACCCGCCCCCAGGTGTTGTCGTAGACCTGGTCGTAGGCGCTCAGGCTGCCGCAGTAGTACTGGTTGTCGCCGAGCGACAGAACGGCCGAGTAGCCGTGGCCGACGATGAGGTCCGACGTGGCCTTCTCGGCGCACCTGGAGGTCGTGCCGTTGCCGTTGTTGAAGCCCGAATCGAGCGGGTCGCAGGCAATGTCGCCGGCTGCGGCGATCACCGGGTCGCCGGCGGCGGCCACGGGCCGCGAAACGGCCGGCGCGACCACGAGATACGACAGGGTGAACAACGTCGCGATGGCGGCGCCCGAGACCCTCCGCAAGAAGGTCCGCCTGCCGCGTTCCGGTCCCAGACGGTGAGAAGCAGGGGCGGCATCTCGTGGCGTTCGCATGTGGATTTTGGTCCTTCGGTGGCTCGCTGGACGGTTCACGGGGCGGCGGAACGGCCCTGGCCGCTGCTCGAGTTGACGGCTCGGCGCGGCGGAGCGGGGAGCGGCGGAAGAACGACGAAGGCGGCGGGGGCTCGGAACAGGCCCGGCGGGTAGGCGCAGGGTGGGGGCGCCTGCGCGACGGGGTAGTGACCGATGCGATGGTGCAACCACGCACCGACCCCCAGCAGGGGCGTCCTGCCTGATGGTTATGGCGATGCGCGTCGCGCTATTTGCGGGTATCGGTCCTGCTCGATCGGGCGGGCATCACGTCGCGACGATCGGGGCCCATTCGAGCCGGCGCCCACCGGATGGCGCCCGGCCGGCTGCAGGTCAGTCCTGTCTGGCGGGCAACGCGGTCCGCGCCGCGGGTCTCGTCACATCCGGTGGCCCTGCCGGGTGACAGTCCTCAGCCTGTGCGCGTCTCTGGCCATTCGGCACGGGTCGGAGGTCGACCGGGAGCTCACGCCTCGACTCGACTCTCGCGCCAAGCGCCCGTGGCCATCAAACCGCCAAGACCATGCTCGGAGGTTCTCCAATTGCCGCACCGCCGTAGCTCGCTCGCGGGCTTGCTGTTCGTTTCCGTACTGGTCTATGGCTGCGCCCAGAGCAGTCCCACCCCCACGGCCAGCCCGACCCTCTCGGTCATGGGTGCCACCGCGACGCCAATTGTGTCCGCGAGTCCCGCGCCGTCGAGCACGGCGACCACCACCGCCACCGCCGCCCCGAGCGGCGGCCTGCCCAACTTCAGCCACGTCTGGGTACTGGTTCTCGAGAACGCCTCGTTCGGCGTGCTCGCGCACGGCGCGACGGATCCCTACTACCGCAGCCTGATCGCAAGGTACGGACTCGCGGCCAACTACTTCGCCGTGTCGCATCCTTCGGAGCCCAACTACCTGGCCCTGTTCTCCGGCTCGACCCAAGGAGTGGCGGACGATGGCACGCACGACATCGCGGCCCCCAATCTGGCCGACCAGCTCCAGTCCCATGGCAAGACGTGGCACGTCTACGAGCAGGGTTATCCGGGTGGCTGCTATGCGGGTTCGTCCGCGTCGGGCGCGTCGGAAGGGTTCGGAGTGTCGGGCGGCTACGCCCGCAAACACGACCCGGCGATCAGCTTCAACGACATCCGCACCAACCCGAGCGAATGCGCCAACATCACCAGCTTGACGGCGTTCGATCCGGCCGCTGCCGACTACGAGCTGATCGTCCCGAACACCTGCAACGACATGCACAGCTGCTCGGAGGCCACGGCCGACGCCTTCCTGGCGAGCTTCGTCCCGCACATCGTCTCGAGCCCGGCGTTCGCCAACAGCGCCCTGTTCATCACCACCGATGAGGGAAGTGGCGCCAACCAGGTCTCCACGCTGGTGATCAGTCCGCTCGTGAAGGCCGGCTTCTCGTCGTCGGTGCGACACGACCATTACTCGCTGCTGCGGACGATCGAGGACGCCTGGGGGCTCGGATGCCTCGGCCAGTCCTGCTCGGCCAACGACATGTCGGAGTTCTTCGGCAGCTAGCCGCGCGAGCCGGCCGGCCCGGCCGACACCCGGGGACATATGAACGGGCGCCCGCTTCGATCCGAAGCGGAGCGCCCGTCCGAGCGGCGAGGACGGCTGACCGGTAGGGGGATCAGCCGGGGTCAGTTGGCGTGGAGTGCGTCCAGGTAGGCTCCGTAGCCGGACGAGGTCGCCCATTCGGAGGCGCTCTCGACCGCGGTTCCTTCGCCCCATTCGTTGAAGGTGGTCACGAGCTGCCAGGGTTGTCGTGACGCCACCATGTCTCTGACCGCCTGCTCGAAGGCGGGCACGTCGCGAGGCAGGCGGGCCGACGGCTCGGTGACTTTGAAGAAGCCCGGGCTGACCGAGAAGCTGTGCCCCGCCTGGCGATCCTCGGCGACTGCCGGCGCGTACTGGTGCCAGTCGTCCGGCTGGCTGCTGCAGCTCGTATAACCGGCAAAGACCTTCAGGACGACGAAGTCCTGGTGGGCGGCGTTGGCCTGGGCCCAGCGGTCGGCCATGCCGCAGCCGTCCGATGGCTGGGCGTAGACGAAGATGACCGGCCTGCCATCGATCCGATAGAACGATGGGTCGCTGCCATAGTTCTTGTTGATGTACGCGAGGTCGGCGGCGATGGCCGCAACGGTCGGATTGCCCGAGCCCTCGAGTTCGTAGTAGATGGCCCAGCGGAACCCCGTTCCGGCCGCCGCCGACAGGAGCGTCCTCATCTTGGCGTCGGTCTGGCTTCCCTGGCCCCACCACGAGGCGATGCCCACGCTGATCTTCCCGTATTGCATCGCCCGAATCTGGCTCGAGACGACCGAGGCGCTCGCGCCGTCGTAGAAGCCGAGCGACGGGTTGTACCGGGTGAACGGGTAGGTCCCGGACTGAGTCCATGCCTGGGGGAACCACGGGTAATAGAACGCGGCCCGGACGGGGTTCGCGGACGTCGGACGGGGGTTGCCGGGCGTGGGAGTGGGCGTGGGCGTGAGGGTCGAGGTGGGCGTCGGCGTGGGTGTGGCGGTCGGCGTCGGCGTCGGCCCTGGCGTGGCGGTCAGTGCTGTCGTGGCCCCGGGCGTCGGCGTGGTCGTCGAACCGACCGTGGGCACGACTGTCGGCGTCGGGGTTTGGGACCCGGAACTCGTCGGAGAGGCGGACGCGCTCAAGGTTGCGGTCACGACCAGCACGGGCGGATTGGCCGATTCCCGGCTGGCGAGCGAAATGGATGTGGAGCTGTTGTCGGTAAGCCCCAGGCTCAAGAGGCCCGGACCGGTGACGAGCGAGCCGACCTGGATGCTGACGGTCGCCCCGGCCACGACCGGGCCGCTCGCGATGGCCGCGGATCCGAGCGCCGGGGCGCCAACGTAGGTGAGACCGCTTTCGCTCCAGGTCGTGCTGGCCACAGAGTGGACGGAGAAGCCGCGGCTGCTGGAGCTGTTGGCGTGGACCTTCAGGACCGCGCCGGTGACCGTGCCGCCGATGCCCCGGAGATCGAAGCGGAGGTATGCCTTCATCACAGGCGACCCGTCGACGCGGAGCACGGTGCTCGACCCGTACGCGGACGAGGGCGAGCTCGCGTTGACCCACGTGTCGGCCACCGGCTTGAGCGTGACGGTCGTGGCGGCATTGGCCGACGACACCGCGACCACGACGATGGACAGGGCGCCGATTGCCCCGAGCACCCGGACGACCTTAACGAGGTTCGGCCGGCGCCCTGAAGCGAGACGCATTGGAGCGGCGCCCGGGCGAGGGGCGCGCGCACGCTGTCCGGCGGAACGGAATCGGATCATGTCGAGCTCCTGAAGCAGGAGGGTCCGTCGCGGTCCAGGCGGAAGTGGTCGGGCACGGGCGGCGGCTCAGGGCGCGGGTGGCGGAAAGCTCGGGCGATGACGAGAGGCTCGAATGGCGTGCCCGGCGATATTCGCGGGCAGGATAGGAAATCCGGACGCCGCCGGGAATAGCAGGCGCGGTTCTCGCGACAGGCCGTTTGTAACACCAGTTGACGGTCTCGGGCTCGTACCCACCCGAACCACTTCATAGGGGTGGCTCGAAGGGGCCCATTGCCGGCAAGAATCATCCCCGCATCGGCTGACTCGAAGACTGAAAAGGGTGGGCGTCACGTACCACCTACAGGGGTCGCCCCACCCTGCCGGGTCCGGCAGGGCAGTTGTCGCGGCTCTTCCGCCTGCTGCAACGATTCCCGTCCGGCCCAGGCAATCCCGGAACAGGTGTCGCGCCGCGCCTCGGGCAGGACGTAGGCTGCGTCGCCTCGACACTTGCCTGGATTGCCTTTGGAGGAGGCGCCGTGTCCACCGCCCGTCAGCGCATCTGGTTCGTGCTGCCAACGTACAACGAGCGGGACAACGTGCGCCCGATCACGGAGGCAATCCTTGCCACGGTGCCCGAAGCATCGGTTCTTATAGTCGACGACAACTCGCCGGACGGCACGGGCGCCCTGGCCGACGAGATTGCCGCCGAACGGCCCAACGTTGCGGTGCTTCATCGCGAAGCCAAGCAAGGCCTGGGTCGTGCCTATCTGGACGGTTTCTGCAGCGCCGCGGCCCGTGGTGCCGACGTCATCGTCCAGATGGACGCCGACTTCAGCCATCCTGTCCGCTTTCTGCCTGCTCTGCTCGAGCCGATCCTGGCCGGCCAGGCCGATCTGGTGCTCGGCAGCAGGTACGTGCCCGGTGGTCAGATCCCGCGCTGGAATCCGGTTCGCCGGTTCATCAGCAAGGGCGGCGGCCGGTTCGCCCGATTGGTGCTGCGGTTGCCGTACCGCGATCTGACGGGCGGGTTCAAGGCCTGGCGTTCCGGGCTCCTCGAGTCGATCGATTCGGACGCGGTCCACGCTGGCGGATACGCGTTCCAGATCGAGATGACTTTCAGGGCTCATCGGCTTGGCGCCCGAATTCAGGAAGTCCCAATCACTTTCGAGGAACGACGCGAAGGCGCATCGAAGATGACCTCCGCGATCGTCCTCGAGGCCTTCAAGGTGGTCCTTGCCCTTCGATGGGCGGCCGCCCGAGGCCAGGTCCCGGTCGCAAAGCCCAGCCATATGTGACCCGGCCGAGGCCGCGGGCTTGCCACGTCGGGGGGTCGACAGGACGGGCAGCCCAAACCAGCCGGTAGGACGTGCCAGATTGGCCGTCGAGGACTCCGGTTTCCAGCGTCCCACCGCCCCACGGCGAGGTAAGAGGGTTCCAGAAATGAAAGCTCAGACGCTCCGCGCGACCGAGAAGCAGGTACCCGGCCGACTCACGGCCCTGGCTCGCTTCTTGCTGGTCGGGTTCACCGGCATCGGTGTCAACGAACTGGTCTACGTCGCACTCGTTTCCAATCTGGGTGTGTGGTTCGTTGCCGCCGCCATTCTCTCGACCGAGGCGTCGACAACATGGAACTTCCTCGGCAACGAGAAGTGGGCGTTCTCCGGGCGCCGGTTCGTCGGACCCCTGTGGGTCAGGTACCTGGCCTACGCCGCCGTGAACAACCTCCTGCTGGTGCTCCGGATTCCGACTCTCTGGTTCCTCGCCGAGGCTTTCCACATGAGGCCCGCGACCTCGAACCTGGTCGCGCTCGGGGTCCTGTTCGCGGTCCGGTTCGCCGTCTCGGACGGCTGGGTGTGGCGCAAGAAGGGCGCCAATCCATACTCGGAGGAGACCGATGGGCAGGCCGAGCAGGCCGCCTTCCGCTACAACATCGCCGACCTCATCCGCCTCGACTCGGACTCTGAGCTGCCCGAGCTGGCGTACTTCCGGACCACGGACACCACGCCTCCGGACATCCGGATTCGGATCCGGCGCGTTGGGGCCCTGCCGGCCGCCCGTATTCATCTCCGCCGAAACGGCGACCGCGTGACCTACCGCGAGCAACTCGGCGTGCTGGGCGCCGACTTCAACCTGACGCTGGGCAACCCCATCGAGATCGAGGCATCGCCTCTCCTGGCTCTATCGCGCCACGTTCTCTACACGAACGTAGTGGAGGCGCTGCTGAGGTTCGTCCTCGTCTCCAAGGGCTTCGTGCTGCTCCATTCCGCCGGCATGGAAGTCAACGGCCGCGCGACGATGCTGTCCGCCCAGACCGACACGGGCAAGACGAGCACCGTGATCAACCTCGTGCGCGAGCGAGGCTGGGGCTTCATCTCCGACGACATGGCGATCATCGACCCGGCCGGCCGCGTGAGGACCTTCCCCAAGCCGATGACGCTGTCCTATCACACGATGACTCGCGCGGTCGACGCGAACTCGCTCAGCCCGAAGCAGCGCATGCAGCTGCAGGTCCAGAGCCGCGTCCACTCCAAGAGCGGCCGCTCGGTGGGCAAGGGCCTCGGCTCGCTCAACATCCCGATCATGTCGATCAACAGCGTGGTTCAGCTGGTGGTTCCGCCGCCCAAGTACCACATCACCTCGCTCATGCCGGCGCACATCACCGAAGAGGCGCCCATCGACAACGTCTTCCTCATGGAGCGCGGCGAGCCTCTCGAAGAGCGAGTCTCGCTCTCGGACGCGGTCGACCAGCTCATCGACAACACGGACGACGCATACGGCTTCCCGCCGTTCGCAACCCTGGCCCCGAACCTCGTAATCGGCGGCGAGGACTACATGAGCCTCCGCGCTCGCGAGCGGCGCCTCCTGACGGCGGCCCTTCGCAACGTGAAGGTGTGGCGCCTGCGCGTTCGCGGCCACGAATGGGGCGAGCTTCTGCCGCGCCTCATCCTGGGCGAGCAGGCCGCGACCGCGACCGCACCCGCGACCGCGCCCGCGGCGAATGCGCCCGCGTACGAGCCGGTCGGCATCCCGATCCAACCCGACCAGCGCGTCGGCATCCCGATCGACGCGGACGCGAATGCTCCCGCGACGGCGGCTGCCGCGGCGGAGGAGTTCCTGGCGGCGGGCCTCGCCCAATCCGCGGCCGGAGTCTCGGCCGAGATGCTCTCAGGCGTGCAGATGACCCGATCCGAGGAGTCGGCCGGCAAGACCACTCCAGCGGGAGGCGCCGGGAGCGAACTCCCTTTCGAGGTTAGCCGGCCCGAGGCCAAGGGCCGCGGGACGGCGATGGCGGTCGCGGCCGGCGGGCGGCCGGG
>VFSW01012269.1_pt1 | contig 11985 bp, 12 predicted proteins | sample 5358111 | NCBI WGS metagenome assembly VFSW01 (sample SAMN11554181, study PRJNA540505) | mine drainage metagenome | isolation source: sediment from site ElyBrook_90M | place: USA: Ely Copper Mine, Vershire, VT | collected 2017 | reverse complement strand
TGACGCTCCGGCGCCAGTTCCATCTCGCAGAACGAGACGCGTCCCTGGCCGCGCCAAAGGCGTGCAAGCGATGCGTCATCCTCAAAGAGCGCAGGCGAGTCCGGAAACAGCGAACCGAAGTAGAGGTTTCCATTCTCACGCGAGTTCAACACATGCAGCGGAAGGTGTCCATAAAAATTCAACGTCGATGCGTCCTCATACGCGCCATTGACTACGATCACATCACCGGGACGGTAATGCTCCGCCAGGGCGTCCGACAGCGCGCGCGAGGAGAGAATGGGAGCAAATGTGACCAGGGCCGAGTGAACGCATTGCAGTGAGATGAACATCATGAGCGCCAGGGCGGCGTTGGCCGCGGCGGGACGATTGCGCCGCCGCAGCCACCAACTTGCCAGCGTCCCGAAGAAAAACGCAGCACCGATCAATAACAGCTCGGGGCGGAACATTCCCATCGCGCGCGGCGTGAGGTCGAAGATGTGGCCGAAGGAGAGCGCGTATTCCGATGGGTTGCGGGTGAGTAGATCGGCAAGCTGGCTCTGCGGGGAAACGCTCTCGGAAAACCAGAGAAGTCCCCACGCCGACAAGGCCACCGGCAACGCCACCAGGAAGCTGGCGAGTGCGACGCGCTGCCCGGCGCGGCGTAGAGGTGAACCGGCGGGCGAGCACTGCTCCTGGCTGAACCATGCTCCGAGGATCAGCGCGAGCCCAGGTAACGCGGGGAGCACGTAGTATTCCTGGCGGCTGCTGAAGCTGAAGAATCCGAGGATGACAACGATGACGATGGTCCACAGCAACAAGGCACGGCCACGGCGGTCGAGCGAAGCAAGCTCGCGCCAGCGATGCGGCACCGCGGCCAATGCCTTAAACGCAAAGGCCGACCAGGGCAACAGGAAAAGCAGCGCCAGTGCCCAGAAAAGCAGCAAGGGCACCGTGTCATAGTCGCGCGGAAAACGCTGATTGATGTAGCGCAGAAAGTGTTCGTTGACGAAGTAGAACCAGACGAAACCCTTGGCCTCGCCGGCAGAAGGGTTGCGCAGGCCGGCGACGATGTGCCAGGGCGCGGCCACGGCGAGAAAGATCGCGAAGCTGGAGGCGAGCCTCATGCGCAGCAGATGACGCAGGTTACGCGTGAGTGCCAGATAGACAACGATGACGGCCACGGGAAAGACCAGGCCGATCAGCCCCTTGGTGAGCACGTTGAGCGCGGTGGCGACGGCCAGTCCCCAGCAGGCGGCCAGCGATGGGCGCGGCTGCTCAAGGCCCACCAGAAAACAGTGCAGGCCAAGGGTGAGCCAGAGCGCGACGAGGATGTCTGGAATCAAAATGCGAGTGTAGATGTAAGGGCCGAAGGAGAGACCGAGAGCAAGCGCGGCGTAGAGTCCGGCGGAAGTGTCGAAGTGGTGACGGCCGATGGCGTAGGTTGCCAGCAGAAGGGCAAGCACGCCGAGGGCGAGTGGCAGGCGCGCGGCCCAATCGGTTGCGCCGAACACTTCATAGCTGGCAGCCATGCCCCAGTAGAGCAGCGGCGCCTTCTCCAGATAGCGCAGTCCATCGACGTAAAGGGTGGACCAGTCGTGGCGAAGCATCATCTCGCGAGCGGCTTCGGCGTGTACGGAATCGGCATCGTCGAGCAGCGGCGGAGACCAGATGCCGGGAACATAGAGCGCAAGCCAGACCAGCACGACGAGGGCGACGCAAAGCGCGTGGCGTGGCATACGGGATGGCTGGGACGAGACGCTGGCTACGGGCATGACGAGACAGGGTTGATTATACGAATCTTGCGGGCGAACAGGGGTCAGTCCCGACGGCTAGCCGAAAAGTCCCACTCAAGCAACTGAAGCTTGAGTGGGCCACCTGTGATCTTTCAAGAGGTTGTCCATTCGATCAGAACCGGAGAAGCTGATTGTGACGAGCAATCCAGTTTTCCAAGAGAGATCGAATGGACATCCACAAGAATGCCCGACTTACCCTTCGCAGTCGAGAGCAACTGGCCCAGTTTGTACTCTCCGGCCACACCTTCAGCGCCGCTGCACGTCGCTTTCTGGTGACTCCCAAGACCGCCACCAAGTGGGTCCGTCGCTTCCACGCCCTGGGCTCCGAGGGGCTCAGCGACTGTTCCTCGCGCCCACTGCGCAGTCCACGCGCCGCACCCGCCGAACTGGTCAACCGCGTCATCGAACTGCGCCGACAACATACGCCCGGCTATCAGATCGCCCGCGCCACCACTCTCAGTCCCGCATCCGTCAGTCGAATCCTGCGCCGCGTCCATCTCAGCCGCTGGCGCGATCTGCATCCCGCTCCGCCCGTCGTGCGTTACGAACATCCCTTCCCAGGCGATCTGCTGCATCTCGACATCAAAGGCCTTACCCGTTATCAGGAGGTCTTGATGCGCGCCGACGGCCGCCGCCGCGGCCTGCATGAGCACCCAGGCTTCGAGGCCTGCACGTCGCCATCGACGACCACTCCCGGCTGGCCTTTACCCAACTGCTCCCCGATCAAAAGGCCGAAACCACTCGCGGCTTCCTCAACGACGCTCTCGCCTTTTATCAGCGCCACGGCATCCAGGTCCGCGCCCTGCTCACCGACAACGGCAGCAGCTATCGCTCCCACATCTTTCGCCACCGCTGCCAGCAGCTCGGAATCCAGCACCGCAGAACCCGCCCCTATACTCCCCGAACCAATGGCAAGGCAGAACGCTTTATCCAGACTCTGCTGCGCGAGTAGGCTTATGCCAAACACTGGAAAAACTCCGACGAACGAGACCAGCATCTGGCGCCCTACACCGCCTACTACAACTTCGCCAGGCCACATGGTAGCCTCAACTACAACCCGCCCATCAGCCGAACCGAATCGGGTACAACGTCTTGATCATCTACAGCCACCCGCGTGCATGTCGAGAAGGGTCGATGATACGAATCTGCGAACACTACTTGAGACGAACCTTCTTCATCTTCTTTCCGAGACGAAGAACGAAGCTGTCAGGCACTTCGAAGGCAACCGGCGGCCCAAGTGGTGAACACTCGATCAACTGGCCATCCAGCCGGACTGCTTTTTCTTTGATCTTGCGGATTGCCTCCGAGCGCGAAGCAGCGAGGCCGGATTCCTTGAGAAGCTTATCGATGCGAACGGGGCGAGGCTCTTTTGGGGAAACGGCTCCAAATGGCTGCATTGGACCTTCGTCATCGGGATCCAAGGCGATTTCATCGGCCCTGATGATGATGTACTCGATTTCCACCTCTTCGAGGTTCTCCGGCACTTCATCTTTCTGGAATTGTTTTGCCCAGTTCTCTTCGGCGGCTTCGGCCTCGGCGGTGGAGTGGAAATCGGCGATGATGCGCTTGGCGAGATCTTTCTTGGCGCGCATGGGATGCAGCGCACCGGCCCTTACGTCGGCTTGTAATTTTTCGATCTCGGCGATGGTGAGGTCGGTGAGCAGCTCGTAGTAACGCCACATCAGCCAGTCGCTGATCGACATGAGCTTGCCGAACATCTCCTGCGCGCTTTCGGTGATGCCGACGTAGTTGCCGTAGGACTTCGACATTTTGCGCTCGCCATCCAGGCCCTCAAGCAGGGGCATGGTGAGCACGATTTGCGGCGGGAAGCCGTAATCCTGCTGGAGCTTGCGGCCCATGAGCAGGTTGAACTTCTGATCGGTGCCGCCGAGTTCGACATCGTTCTCCAGGGCGACCGAGTCGTAGCCCTGCATCATGGGGTAGAGCAGTTCGTGGACGCTGATCGGCTTCTCTTCCTGGAAGCGCTTGTGGAAGTCCTCGCGCTCGAGCATCTGCGAAACGGTAAACTTTGCGGCCAGGCGCACGAAGGCTTCAAAGTCAAGTTTGTAGAGCCACTCGGTGTTGTAGCGAACCTCGGTCTTCTGCGGGTCGAGAATCTTGAAGACCTGCGCCTTGTAGGTTTCGGCGTTGGCGTCAAGCTGGCCGCGGCTGAGCGGAGGACGGGTTGCGTTGCGGCCCGTGGGGTCGCCGATGAGTCCGGTGCCGTCACCGATGAGGAAGATGACGGTGTGGCCGAGATCCTGAAAGTGCTTGAGCTTGCGGATGAGGACGGTGTGTCCCAGGTGCAAGTCGGGCGCGGTGGGATCAAAGCCGGCCTTGATGCGCAGCGGCTTGCCGCTCTGCAATGACTTTTCGAGGCGCTCGCGCAGATCGCTCTCACGGATGATTTCGACCGAACCTTTGCGAAGGTAGGCCAGTTGCTCGTCGACGGGACGGAATGAGGACATGACGGTTTGATTATAAGGTTTCATGGTTTCAAAGTTTTTTAAGGTTTCAAAGTTGGGGGGCCCGCAGCCGGGTACGGGCCCACAGATGGCCCTCCCCGGTGGCGCTTGGCTGATATATTCGACGAATGCTAAAAGTGAAATTGCTCTCCGCGGCGGCCAAGGCGCCGACCATTGCACATCCGGGCGAAGACCTGGGGTATGACCTTTATGCGAGCGAAGCGGTAACGATTGCGTCGCGCGGAAACGCCGTGGTGCCGACCGGGATCGCGATTGAGTTAACCACCGCGGCAGTGGAGCCGCTGGGGGCCCTGCTGCGCGACAAGTCCTCGATGGCGGCGCGGCGGGTGACCTGCACCGGAGGCGTCATCGATGCGGGGTATCGCGGCGAAGTGCGCGTGCTGATAGAGAATCTGGGCGAGGCGGCGGCCGAGATTCATGCCGGCGACAAGCTAGTCAACCTGATTCCCTACCCGGTACTGACTACGCCGGTGGAGGTGGTGGAGGAGCTGGCCGAGAGCAGGCGGAATGATGGAGGATTCGGCTCCAGCGGGAGAAAATAGAGCGATGCAATGGGGCGAGCCAGTTGGGAACGAGTTCCCATTCTCTCCGCCTGCAAGGTAAAATGATTATTCGCCGTGGCTGGGCTCTCTGGCCGTGGCACGAGCCGCCTGTTGGGATGGGATAGTCCGCCCAAGGCTAGAAATTTTTCAGAAGAATAGATTGGAGCCTCACCCCCATGGCGATTATTGCCACGCAAATGCGTCCCGGCATGATTATCAAGCACAACAATGAACTGCACTCGGTTTTCACCGTGGAACACCGCACTCCGGGCAACCTGCGCGCCTTAATCCAGGCCAAGCTGCGCAACCTGCGCACGGGCGCCATGTTCGAGCACCGCTTCCGCTCCAGCGACGCGATCGACAAAATCGTCGTCGACGAGAAGAAGATGGAGTACCTGTACAACGACGGCGATAACTACTTCTTCATGGACATTGAGAGCTACGAGCAGACGGCGCTGAACCGCGATGTGCTGGGCGATGCCGTGGAGTATCTGACGCCGAATCTGCAGGTGTCGGTGGAGTTCTTCGACGACAAGGCAGTAGGCGTGGATCTGCCGCAGACGGTCGAGCTGACGATTCTGGAGACTGAGCCGGGGTTGAAGTCGGCAACGGCTTCCAGCGTGACCAAGCCGGCGACGACCGAGACCGGACTGGTGGTGCAGGTACCGCCGTTCGTCAACCAGGGCGACAGAATTCGCGTGGATACCGCCGAAGGCACCTACCTTTCGCGCGCATAAGATTTTTGCGGACAGCGATGGTTTGAGGAGAGCGATGGCTTCCACTCAGATTTTCCGGCGGTACCTGGTTATCGGCCGCGTGCAGGGCGTGGGCTTTCGCTGGTTTGTGGAGCGCGAGGCACGGCTTATCGGGGTTGGCGGATGGGTGCGCAATCGCGACGACGGCGCGGTGGAAGTGCTGGCTTCGGGAAGCAACGCGCAGTTGGGTTCGCTCTACGACAAACTGAGGGAAGGACCGCGCGCCGCGCGCATCGACCAGGTCGAGGTTGAGGACGCCGCGCCGTTCGGCGGATACGAGACATTTCAAGTGGAAGACACCCAATGATCACTATGCCCCAAACCATTACAGCTTCTGAAGATCTGAAGAAACTTATCCGCGAGATTCCTGACTATCCCAAGCCGGGCATCCTTTTTTATGACATCACCACGCTGATCAAGGACCGCGCCGGATTTGCCCGCGTGGTGGATTTTATGACTTCGCCATATCTGGACAAGAACGTGGACCTGGTGCTGGGCATGGAGGCGCGTGGCTTTATCTTTGGCCCCGCTATTGCCTATCGGCTGAACGCCGGCTTTATCCCGGTGCGCAAACCGAAAAAGCTGCCCGGCGAGACGGTGAGTTATAGCTATAACCTGGAGTACGGAACCGACTCGCTGGAGATTCATAAGGACGCAATTCAGCCCGGACAGCGGGTGCTGATCGTCGACGACCTGCTGGCCACAGGCGGCACCGCGGAAGCCACGGCGAAGCTGGCCACCAAGCTGGGAGCGAACATTTGCGGACTTAGTTTCTTAGTGGAGCTGGACTTCCTCAATGGACGCAAGCGACTTGTGCCCTATGAAGTCTTCTCACTGCTGCACTACGACAAGTAAGTAGCCGACGCGCGAAAGATCGTGATGAGCCCGGTGATCCTGCCGGGCTTTTTGCTGCTCGCATGTGTATGTCAGTCCTGCTCGGGCACTCTCAGTAAGGCTGGTTACGGAGACATAGCGTTGACGGTCGTGGGTGACGCAAGTAGGTGATCGCTGTCACTGCAAGTTGGAGAAGTACGGTATTAAGCTCGGGGCGTTCAGGAGTCCGCCATGGCAAGCGCAATGATTATCGATGCCCTCTTCTGTATTCCGCATAAGACTAAAGTCATGCAGATCTCCGACTGTCTTCCGTTCAATCAGGACCTTGCCCCGCTGATGAACTCAGATGGGATCGCCGGGGCCGTGCTCGCTCACTGTAACTGCTGGCAGTGCCAGCACCACTGGAACTGCGCCGACCGGAGAACGCATGAACTTGTGAACGTGGTGCGGAAAAATCCAGGGCAGTTGCGCGGCCTTGCCTCCTACGACCCGCTGCGGATTGGGGAGAGCCTGCGATGGATCGACGAAGCCCTGACCGAAGGCGGACTGAGCGGTGCCTTTGCCGAGGCGGAATGCTGCTTTCCTGGATTGGACGGGCCTCGCATGTATGCGCTCTATGGGCTTTGTGCCAGGCTGGGGTCGCCGATGGTGTTTGGCTTCCACAGCCGTGCGCGCTGGGTGCAGCACTTGCCGCAGGTGGAAGTAGTGGCTGCGGATTTTCCCGAGCTTAATATCCTGCTGGCCACGCCAGCGGGTGCGGAAACCGCGAGCATCCTCGGGCTGATGCGGAGCTTTCCGCGCGTCTCATTTCTGCTGTGCCCCGAGAACATCGATGCAGGGCTGTGCGAATACATTGAACTACAGGGGCGTGAGCGCGCACTGTTCCGCTCGTCCTCCCAAGGGTGGCCTGCAGCGGTGGAGCGGGCGCTAACATTGACGCTTAGCCCGGCAGCGTTGCGGGCCTATCTCTTCGAAAATGCATCGCGAGTGTATGGCCTTCCGATCGGGGCTGCGGGCGACGTTGCGAGTCAAGTGAAATCGTGATTGCGCCACGCTCCCGCTTCGCACGCCAATTGCCAACATTTCGCGCCACGCCCCTTGCGCGACCGGCTGCTCTCTCATAGCATCTAACTCACTACGGTGCCGACCTGCAAAGCTGGTGATGGGGCGGAACACCACTGCGGACCGATAATTCTATATCGGGTGCCCGACTCGACAATTGGTCTGGTGTGCTGATCCCCAGTCGGATCGGCCTGAAGGACCACGGAGGGCGCCCACCTGGTGAATCGGGTTCACAGCACCCCCGGCCCGCACGGCCACGCGGGCGGTACCGTTAGCTTTTCGGGATTGCTTTTCGCGCCGTCGCTTTTTGCGATCTCTTCATTTGACTGCGACCGGATTGCAGGCGTCTCCATCTACAATAGAAGCGTGCTCCCACATTTATTTCATATCGGCTCGTTCGCAGTGCCCACCTACGGCCTCATGGCCGCGCTGGGCATGATCTCTGGTCTGTCCGTGATTTTTCATCTGGCGCGCTTTCGCGGCCTTGATCCCGACCAGATGTGGAACCTGGGCGGCATCGCCGCGTTCAGCGGAATTTTCGGTGCTAAGCTGCTGATGATTCTGGTGGGCTGGCGCGAATACCTGGCTCAACCGAGTCGCATTTTCAGCGTGGAGACGCTGCAATCGGGCGGAGTTTTTTCCGGCGGGCTGCTGCTGGCAATTGCCTGCAGCTGGTGGTACGTGCGGCGGCACAAGATTCCATTTCTCTCGGCAGCCGACGTGTTTGCCCCAGGAATCGCGCTGGGACACGCCTTTGGGCGCATTGGCTGCGTTGCCGCGGGATGTTGCTATGGCCGCGAGACTCACCTGCCGTGGGCGATTACCTTTCACAATCCGCTGGCCGCTGAAATTTCCGGCACGCCGCTGAACCTGCCGCTGCATCCCACGCAGCTCTACGAGTGCGTGGCCGAGTTGATCAACTTCGCCGTCCTCTACTGGCTTTGCAAGCGCAAGAAGTTCGAGGGCCAGGTTATATCGCTGTTCATGATCGTCTACGGCATTGAGCGCTTTGTCTTCGAGTTCTTCCGTGGCGATCCGGGGCGCGGCGAGGTGCTGGGCGGATGGATAAGCGGAACGCAACTGATTGCCCTGGGACTGGTGGTGAGCGGCTTCCTGATCTACCTTCGCCGCACCCCTCTGCGCTCCTTCCAATCTCCCACGGCGGCAACGCGGAAGGCGGGAGCACCGACCTCCTCACCGGCTTAGGCGAGGCGTAAACGCTACGGCGCTTTCCCTCACCTGCTATCCTCAAGAGAATGGCGCGCAAAATTACACACCCTGTTCTTACACCCCCTGTCGAGCCCGAACCGATCGACACCGAAGAGATTCTGGCGGAAGTTGAGGTGGCCGAAGAAGCCGGCGTTCCCACGGTTTTCAATGCTTCCGAGGAAGACGCCGGTCTGCGTCTGGACCACTATCTGGTGGCGCGCATTCCGAACGTGAGCCGGGTGCGTGTGCAGCAACTGGTGGAGCAGGGTAAGGTGCTAGTCAACGAGCGCCCGGCCAAAGCTTCGCTCAAGCTGAAGGGCAACGAGCAGATTGAAATCACCGGAACGGTCGAAGCAGCTCCGCTCAAGGCGTTCGCCGAGGACATTCCGCTGACGGTGGTCTTTGAGGACAAGGAGTTGGCGGTGGTCAACAAGCCAGCGGGGATGGTGGTACACGCCAGCTCGGGCAGTGCCGAGGATGTACGCAATCGCGGAACCCTGGTGAATGCACTGCTGTTCCGCTTTAACAAGCTCAGCGAGATGGGCGGCGAACTGCGTCCCGGCATCGTACATCGCCTGGACAAGGACACCAGCGGCCTGATTGTTGTTGCCAAGAACGATGTGGCGCATCGCAAGCTGGTAGAGCAATTTTCCTCTCGGCAGGTACACAAGACCTACATTGCGCTGGTTCACAACTGGCCCAAGACGGACACGGGTACGGTGAACGACCCGATTGGACGCGATCCCCGCAACCGCACCCGGATGAGCACCAGCGGCATCGACTCGCGCACCGCGGTTTCGCACTACAAGGTGGTTGAGCGCCTGCTTACGCCATACGGGCGCTTCGCCAGGGTCGAGGTGCGGATCGAGACCGGGCGCACGCACCAGATTCGCGTACACATGGCGTCCGTGGGACACCCGATTGTGGGCGATACGCTGTACGGTGCGCCGAAGATTCTGTTACCTAACACTCTGGCCCGCGAACGCCAGGGAAATGCGATCAGCTCGCGCACCGAGGCGAAGAAGGCGCGCAGCCACGGCGAAAGCGCAGCCACGCTGTCACTGCCGCGCAATTTTCTTCACGCCGCGCACCTGAATTTCACCCATCCCAAGAGCGGGCGCGCGGTGGAGTTCGACGCGCCGCTCCCCGCGGATTTGGAGACGTTTCTGGAAAAGCTGCGGCGCATGGCCGAGCAGGTTGCCTGATCTTTCGACGCTGCCCTGCCGGGGAGTTTTCCATCTGGCGGAATTGGCCCGTCAGAGCCGCAGATACGCACCGCCGTTATACACTTGAGGTATGAATAAGCTGGTTACGGCCCTGTTTGTCGCCGCCCTGTCACTGACCACGGCGGCTTCAGCACAGAACTCGCAAGAGCTGCCTTCTGCTCCCTCAACAGTGCAGCCGCGTTTCCCTGGGGCACCACCTCAGCCCCCGCAGACGCAGCCGCCGAGCGAGCTTAAGAACGCGCCGCAGACGCCCAAGCCAGCCGGGGAGCTACCAAGCGCCGCGACGGCCAACGCTGCGAAGGAGCAGCAAAGCAAGGGTGGCGAGGCGTCGTCGAAATCAGGCGCGGCCGCTCCGCTGTTCACGCCGATGAATACCCCGCCCGCGCCGCCGCAACCTGAGAAGCCACTCGATCCAGCCGATACGGGCGAGTTCCGCATCGGAGTGAAGGTCCAGTTGGTAGATCTGATCTTCACCGCGACCGACAAGCACGGCCACTTCATCAAGGACCTGAAGAAGGAAGACGTTCGGCTGCTCGACGAGGGCAAGCCGCCGCTTCGGATTGAGGCGTTTGAGAGCGAAACCGGACTGCCGCTTCGGGTCGGGCTGTTGATCGACGCCAGCAATTCGATCCGGGAGCGCTTCCGCTTTGAGCAGGACGCCGCCGTGGAATTTCTGCACCAGGTGGTGCGTCCGAATTCGGACCAGGCGTTCGTGATCGGCTTCGACTCGGTTGCCGACCTGACCCAGAATTACACCGACGACACGGAGGCGCTGGCCCGAGGGATTCGAATTCTGCGTCCCGGCGGCGGCACCGCGCTGCATGATGCGATTTACCAGGCATGCGAAAAGCTCGCCAACACGCCCATGCACGGCCCTTCGCGCCGAGCCATCATCCTGCTCAGCGACGGCGACGACAACCAGAGCCGGCATACCCGAGAGGAAGCCATCGAGGCTGCACTCCGCGCGGAGGCCATCATCTACGTGATCAGCACGGATACCACGGAAGGAAACAAGAAAGGCGACAAGATCCTGATGCGCTATGCCGAAGCGACCGGCGGCCGGGTCTTCTTTCCGCAACGCCTCGAAGAGGTCGCCAATGCCTTTACCGAAATTCAGGACGAGTTGCGCAGCCAGTACGTGGTCGCCTACAAACCGCAGAATTTCGATTCCGACGGACGCTACCACGCGATCTCGATTGACGTTCCAGGCCACTCGAATATTAAACTCCGCGCCCGCAAGGGATATTACGCACCAAAGAGTGCGCAGTAGCTGCCACTTGGCTAGCCTTGGACAAGTTGCTGACTGTTGCGTCGTAACTTCAATAAATCTTCGTCAGCAGCGCAAACCACGAGGTCGAAATGATTCCGAAAAAAGTACTGGAAATTATGAAACAGGATGGAGTGGTTGCAATTGCAACCTTAGGAAAAGATGGACCGCACATGGTCAATACCTGGAATAGCTATCTACGAGCCACCGAAGATGGGCGTCTGTTGATTCCTGCCGGTTACATGCATCGCACAGAGGCAAACGTAGCTTTCAATCCGGAGGTTTTAATAACCTTGGGGAGCAGCAAGATCAAAGGCCTTAATGGACCGGGTACAGGATTCCTTATCAAGGGGAAGGCCGCTTTTGTGACTTCTGGTCCGGATTTTGATGTTCTAAAAGCAAATTACAAATGGCTGCGCGCCACTATGGTCGTTACCATTGAGTCTGCCACTCAGACTATTTGAGTCTGCACAGAGCGTCCATCCCAACCTGTATTGGGCATTGTTGTTCGGGAGCAACAGCAGCCACGCGCTGGTATGCATTTAGGCATTGCTCTTTCTCGCCGACATGCCACAGCGCAGTCGCTAGCCTGCACTAGGTAGGCGCCAAATTTGCTACAGGTGTTGACAACGTCGGCGGCGGAATCGAAATAATTAGTTCGACAAGGTGCACCAAAAATCCCAGTCCATTCTTAGCCCTAGCTCAGGGTGGTGGACTCCGCCGTGCCACCCTGAGCTGCCAGCCGCGGGCGCTGGCTTATTCTTTGGGAGCGTAATAGCCTTTTCGCGCCTGGATCTTATAATTCGGGCTGTTTGCTTTGACTTCCAGCTTG
>VFSW01012268.1_pt1 | contig 11985 bp, 5 predicted proteins | sample 5358111 | NCBI WGS metagenome assembly VFSW01 (sample SAMN11554181, study PRJNA540505) | mine drainage metagenome | isolation source: sediment from site ElyBrook_90M | place: USA: Ely Copper Mine, Vershire, VT | collected 2017 | reverse complement strand
GCTGGGCCAGATCGGATCCGCCTCAGCTTGCGCAGTGCCGCAAATCCTGCGCGACGAAGCCCGGGAGGTTCTTCGGCACATCGGATCTTGACGAGATTGCTCGGAGACGCCCTCCGACAAATCAGTGCTCGCGCCAAGGAACTCGAATCATCGTTGGCAAACAATTTGCAATTCCCGGGGAAGGGTGAAGGGGCCAGCCCATAACTTTTCATTGACGGCGGCCGCCGGGAATGGGGAGTTGGAGTTCCGCGTCCAACCTGCCAATGAAGGCAAAAAGCGCAACTTGCGAGGACCGACACTTGTGCAAACGCGAAGGGAAAAACCAGGGCGTCGCGGAGCTCCGCCCTCCCGGGCTTTGGGATTAGCGGGGGAGCGTGTTCGGTGGGGTGAGACTCTGTCGAACCCTGGTTTTGTCCCGGGAAAACGAGTCACGGCTCGACAGAGCCTCGCCCCGCCGATTTTTGAATTTACCGGCGAAAGCGAAACGGGGTCAAAGCGGCGTCACGCTTTCAGCCGCGCGCCGGTCCGCCGCCGAAAAGGCGGGAGATTTTCTTCTTTACATCCTCGTCCATTTTTATCAGGGGCGGCCATTGGCGCTTGAAACCCTCGCCGGGAAGTTTTTTTGTGGCGTCGATTCCCATTTTTGTCCCGACGGCGAACTCGGTGGTCGCGTGGTCGAGAACGTCCGCGGGGCCTTTGGTGAAAACGCAGTCGCGCTGGGGTTCGGTGGTCGAGCATAGGCGAAAGAGCACCTCGCCGGTGTTGTGGACGTTCACGTCCTCATCCACGACGACGATGTATTTGGTGAACATCATCTGACCCATTCCCCAAAGGCCGTGCATGATCTTGTAAGCCTGCATCGGATAGGTCTTCCGAATGCTGACAAAAACAAGGTTGTGAAAAACGCCCTCGGCGGGCAGGGCAAGGTCGACGATCTCCGGAAAAGTCATTTTGAAAACGGGCAGGAAAAGTTTCACGCTGGCCGTTCCGATGTAAAAATCCTCCATCGGCGGCATTCCCACAATCGTCGCCGGATAAATCGCGTCCTGCCTGTGGGTGATGGCGGTGACGTGCAAGACTGGATACAAATCCGGCAGCGAATAGTAGCCGGTATGATCGCCAAAGGGACCTTCCATCCGCAACGGCTCTTTGGGATGCACGAAACCCTCGATGACAAAGTCCGCGTCGGCCGGGACTTCCAGATCGTTGCTGACGCACTTGATTAGGTCGACCGATTTTTTGCGCAGATAGCCGGCCAGCAGAAATTCATCCACGCCGTCGGGCAGCGGCGCGGTGGCGCAAAACGTCAGCACCGGATCGCCGCCCAGGAAAATGCTGACGGGCATGGGTTGGCCGCTTTCGTAATAGCGTTTGCCGTGGCGGGCGGCGACCTTGTGCAATTGCCAGTGCATCCCGGTGGTTCTCGAATCGTGGATTTGAACGCGATACATGCCGACGTTGCGTTCGCCGGTGTCGGCGTCCTTGGTCACCACGCAAGGCAGCGTGATGAAGCGTCCCGCATCCTGGGGCCAGCATTTGAGAATGGGCAGATTCAACAATGTTTGACAGTCTGACAGTTTGCCGGCGCTTGCCGGAATTGGCGGAGTATCGTCGAATCTGTGAACAACGTCCTGGCAGCGGCCGCGCGAGACCATTTTTGGGCGGGCATGGCGCAACTCCAGGGCGGTGCCGAGCAGCTTGAGGGCCTGGCCGAAAGTCGTGGGCGGTTTAGCCTTTAGGAGCGCCTCCAGTTGCGCGCTCACCGCCTCAACCGAATCGGCGCCCAGGCTCATGGCCATCCGGCGGTGCGAGCCCAAAGTATTGATCGCCAATTTGAATGGAGAAACCTCGCCATGAACGGTTGGCTTTTCGATGAGCAGCGCCCGTCCGCCGTCCGGCGCCTTCATTTCGCGATCGGCCAGCTCAGTGATTTCCAATTCCGTGGCGGCGGGCTGGGCGATGCGTTTGAGTTCCCCGGCCTTTTCAAGCGCCTGGACAAATTCAGCAAAGGAATCGTACGGCATAGAGTCGAGTCACCTTAACAGTCCGGCGCGGCATGTCCCATCTTATTTCCTTGTTGTTCTGGATGTGCCCTAGCCCGGATATTTCACACTCGGGTAGGGCGAGGCTCCCGCCGAGCCATTCCACAGAGGACGCCCCGGCTCGGCGGGAGACGCCAACCTTTAAAAAGGTTCATTGTGCCAATGAACCCATTAGCGGGAGGTTCATTGGGAGCCTCGCCCTACCTTGCGTAGTGTTGGCGATTCAAAGCTGGTGTGAAATATGCGGGCTAGCGCAACAGGCATTCCATCGCGGTTCCGAAAATACCAATTAGCGACCAGGCAGATGCCGCGGCCAAATGTAAGAAACGACGGGACGACGTCGCGATCGCGCCTTGCCGGAGAACCAAACTCCTCGTGACCAAGTGTCGTCGATCCCACCGTCTTGGCAGTATACGACTACGCCGCCCCTTGCACTTTTGCCGGGTTGGGCCAAGTTTGAGTCTTGTTATTCCGGGTTTCGGGGCCGAGAGAAGCCCGAAGCTCAAGGCTGCATTTCAAAACCATGTCGCAACCATCAACCAATGCCCACGCAGACGCCAATTATTCCACCGGACAATTGGTCCGGCGGTTGCTGGCTTTGGCCTGGCGTTACCGCGCCGATTGCCTGCTTTCGCTGGGGCTGAGTGTCGTGCTGTTATTGCTCGGCCTGGTGGGCCTGCAATTGCTCGGCGCCGTGATCGACGTCATCCGTCACGCGTTGAATCCCGCCGAGCGCGCGCCCGGATTTCCCCTGGGCTGGAATCCCCCCGCCAATTGGACGCCCATCCAGGTGGTCACCGCGCTGTCATTGGCGATTGTCGGCCAGGCGCTGCTGCGGGCGCTCCTCACCTATCATTATAACGTCATCACGGCGCGCCTGACACAGGGGGAAATTGTGCCGGACCTGCGCGACCAACTTTACGCCCAGCTCCAGCGATTGAGTTTCCGGTTCTTCGACATGCATGGCTCCAACTCGATTTTCAACCGGGTCACCGGCGACACCCAAAACACGCGGTTGTTCGTCGATGGTGTGCTGTTGCAGGGATTGAACATGCTATTGACGCTCGCCGTTTACGCGGTTTTCATGTGGCGCATCAATCCGAAGTTGACGCTGGCCTGCCTCTGGGTTGCCGGGCCGCTCTGGGCCGTCGCCCATTATTACTCTGGACGGCTGCGGCCCGCCTATCTGCGCAACCGTGAATTGACGGATGGCCTTGTCTTGCAGTTCACCCAAAGTGTCAAGGGCATGCAAACGGTCAAAGGCTTCGCGGCCGAGCCTTTCCAGATCGCCCGCTTTGAGGAAAACAATCGGCTGGTCTCGACGCAGCAACGGCGAATTTTCCAGGACTTGTCGCACTTCACTCCGGCCACGCAATTGCTCTCCCAGTTGAGCCTGGTGATTTTGTTCGCCTACGGCGGCTGGCTCTACGTCCAGGGCCGCATTCCACTGGGCGGGGGGTTGATTGTTTTCGCGGGCCTGCTGCAACAGTTCAACGGCCAGGTCGCCAATATCTCCAGCATTGCAAACTCGGTGCAACAAAGCCTGGCCGCGGCGCGGCGCGTCTTCGAAGTGCTCGACACGCCCATCGAAGTGCAAAGCAAGCCCGGCGCGCCGGCGTGCCGGCGATTAAAAGGCGGCATTGTGTTTGACCGCGTGACCTTCGGTTACACCGATGGCAAGCCGGTCTTGCGCGACATCTCCCTGGAAACCAGCCCGGGCCAAGTCGTTGGCATTTTCGGAATGACAGGCGCCGGCAAGAGCACGTTGCTAAGCCTGATTCCACGATTTTACGATCCCCAAAGCGGACGCATCCTGGCGGACGGCCAGGACATGCGCGATCTGGAGTTGGACACTTACCGTCGTCAAATCGGCATCGTGTATCAGGAGAGCTTCCTTTTCTCCAACACCGTCGCCGCAAACATCGCCTTCGGCAATCCCTTTGCCAGCCGCCAAGACATTGAGCAGGCGGCGCGCGTCGCCTGCGCGCATGAATTTGTCATCGGATTGCCGCAAGACTACGACACGGTGCTCGGCGAATCTGGCGTCGACCTTTCCGGCGGCCAGCGGCAGCGCCTGGCACTGGCTCGCGCGCTTCTGCTCCAACCGCCAATCCTCATTCTGGACGATCCGACGGCCTCGGTGGACCCTCACACCGAACAGGATATTGTCACCGCTTTGCGCGCGGCAATGGCCCATCGCACCGCCTTCGTCGTTTCCAGCCGGTTGAGTTTGCTGCGCCAGGCCGATGTGATCCTGGTTCTTGACGACGGCCGGCTGATCGAGACGGGCGCGCACCATCAATTGCTTAATCGGCCCGGCCCGTATCGTGAAACCGCGTTGCTCCAAATGATGGACCTCGGCCAAACCCAGGGGAGGGCCGCGTGAGCCGGCCAACCCCAATGGCGTCAACCCAACCGCCCGCCGGCGCGCCGGATGAAAAGAAACCCGGCAGGCATTCCGGGAGCCTGCCGCCTTCAATGCTTGACGATCAATCTCCGGCTGTCAGCCTGACCTACTATCATCCCTCCGACGAGAACGAAGCCGAGCAAGCGCCCCTGCGAATGGCCCTGGTTCGCCGCATGTTCGCCTACACCCGGCCCTACGCCGCCCGGCGAAACTGGCTTTTCGTCTTGACGTTCTTGCGCGGCGCGCAATTGCCCGCGCTGGCCTGGATGATTGGCCGCACCATCAACGGACCGATTGCGGGAAAAGACCTCCACGGCATCTATCTCCACGCCGCTGTTTACCTGGCGTTGACGTTGTTCATGGTCGGCACTCTGCATTTCCGCCAGCTGCTCGCCTTGGAACTGGGCGAGGCGGTGGTTCATGACATGCGCTCGGAACTGTTCCGCAAGCTCAACTCCCTGCCGATGTCTTTTTTCAACCAGACCAAGTTCGGACGGATCATCAGCCGTTTGACTTCGGACATCGATAGTGTGCGGGTGGGAGTGCAGGACGTGGCTTTTGTGTTGACTGTCCAAGCCTGTCAAATGGCCGGCGCCGGGCTGATGATGATGTGGTACGACTGGAAGCTGTTTTGCCTGATGCTGACACTGGCCCCGCTGATCTGGCTGGTCAATGAACACTATCGCCGCCAGATGAGCCATCGGCTGCGCAAAGTCCAGCAATCCTGGAGCCGGGTGACTTCCACCCTCGCCGAGTCCGTCAGCGGCATCCGTGTCACGCAGGCATTCGTGCGTCACGAGGTTAACTCGGGCTTTTTTCGCAAGCTCATCAATGTCCACGGCGGAAATAACGTGGGCGTCGCCCAGGCCTCGGCCGTGTTCGTGCCCCTGCTGCAAATGAAAAGCCAGCTTTTCCTCGGCGCGATGGCGCTGGCGGGCGGCTACGGCGCGCTGCGCTGGCACGGCTGGTTGCACATGGAAGTGGGCGACCTTGTGATGTTTTTCTTTCTCGCCAACCTGTTCTTCGAGCCGGTGCAATCCATCGGCAATCAATATAATCAGGCCCTGACTTCGATGGCGGGCGCCGAGCGTTTTTTCCGCATGTTGGATCGCCAACCGGAATGGCGCGACTCGCCCGCCGCAAAGCCGCTGCCGCCAATCGCCGGCCGCGTTGAGTTTGACCGCGTCAATTTCTCCTATCAACCCGGACGGCCCGTGCTCAGCGATATTTCGTTTGTGGCCCAACCGGGACAAACGGTGGCGCTGGTCGGCCATACCGGCAGTGGCAAAACCACGCTGGTCGCCCTCCTCCAAAAATTCCATCTCCCCGCCGGCGGCCGTGTGCTGATCGATGGTGTTGATCTTCTTGACGTGACCAGCGACTCGCTGCACTCGCAGATGGGCGGTGTGCAGCAAAATAATTTTCTATTTGTCGGATCGGTCATGGACAACATCCGGTTCGCCCGGCCCCGCGCGTCCGAGGAGGAGGTGCGCGCGACGTTGCGCGCGCTGGATTGCGCGGACATGATCGAGGCGCTGCCGATGGGATTGCAGACGCAAGTTGGCGAAAGCAGTTCCGCCCTTTCGCTGGGCCAGCGCCAACTCGTCTGCTTTGCCCGCGCCCTTCTGGCCAATCCGCGCATCGTTGTGCTTGACGAAGCCACAAGCGCCATTGACACCATGACCGAAGCGCGCTTGCAACGCGCGTTGGAAATTCTTTTGCTTGGCCGGACCGCCTTCGTCGTGGCCCACCGTCTGAGCACCATTCGCAAAGCCGCCCTGGTGCTGGTGCTGGACGGCGGCCGGATCGTCGAGCGCGGCACGCACGAAACACTCTTGAGCGCCGGCGGCGTTTACGCCGGCCTCCACGCCCAATTCGTCGGCGGAAAGGGAAAATAGGCGGGATCACTGTCATCCGGTTAAGAGAAGGTGGGTTTGTTGAAAGACACCGAAAATGAGCGCGTTGCAAAACGACAATGATGTGAGCGATTTCGAGCCTGTTTGGCGTTTTTCCGCAGCACGGCGGATGGCAAACTGCCGGAATGAGCACCGAAAGAGCGATTTTCTGTCAAGTCATGGAATGGGTTCATCCCGAAGCCGAACCATGCCGAAACGAACGAAGCCATGAGTTTGGCCCGGGTTTGCCCCTTTTTTGGTTGCGCTCCCTCCTTTTCACTTGCTGTCAAGTTGCGCCTTTGCGATTGTCTCCCTCGGTTCCCGGTTGCTTGAACCGCTGACGTTCTTCAAATCAAACGGGCACAATCGAACTGATGGATGAAATGGATTGCGCCAGCTCAGAAGGACGACACCGCCGGCACGATTGAGAAACGGCCTTTGGATGCCGCCGACCAATTTTTTTCTTCCGACTTGCCATTCATCACCAACGAGCAGGGCAGGCATCTTGGCGACCGCTTCGCCGTCTTGCTTGGCGACGACACGCGCCTCTTCGATTGTCTGGTCGGCTACTTTTTTGTCAGCGGCTTTCACCAGCTTCATCCCGCCCTCACGAAGACCGAGAAGATTCGCATTCTAATCGGCATCAAGGCCGATGGCGCAACTTACGAATTGATTCAGACCGCGCAAAACCAGCGGGAGTTTGTCTTGGAATCCCACGCCCAAGTCCGCGAGCGCGTGCCCGGCGAAATCCTGGACGAGTTCCAGAAATCCGGCGACAGCCCCCAAATCGAAGACGGTGTGCGCAAATTCGTGGAATGGATCAAGTCCGCCAAATTGGAAGTCCGCGCGTATCCGTCCGAGCGCGTTCACGCCAAACTCTACATCATGACCTTCCACCAAGAGGACCGGGACAGGGGCCGCGTCATCACCGGTTCAAGCAACTTCACCGAGGCGGGTTTGCAGGACAATTTAGAGTTTAACGTCGAACTTAAGAACCGCTCCGATTACGACTTCGCCATCCAGAAGTTCAACGAACTTTGGGCCAAGTCCGTGGACGTGACCAGGGATTACGTCACCACCATCGAGGTCAAATCGCCGTTCGCCCAATTCACGCCCCGCGAACTCTATCTGAAGTTTCTCTACGAGTATTTCCGGGGCGAACTCAACCTGCCCGACGAAATCGAGGACCTGTGTCTGCCGGCGGGCTTCAAGAAACTGAAGTATCAGGAAGAGGCCGTGCTCAACGCGCGCAAGGTGCTCGACGAATACGGCGGCGCGTTCCTATCCGACGTCGTCGGCTTGGGCAAAACTTACATGTCCGCGCTGCTCGCCCGGCATCTTAATGAACCTTCCCTCGTGATAGCCCCGCCGCATCTGCTCGACGAACACAATCCCGGCTCGTGGCCGAACGTATTCCGGGAGTTCGGCGTCCGCGGCTTTCTGTGCGAATCGCTCGGCAAACTGGGATCGCTGCTGGCTCGCAACCTCCAGAAGTTCACGACCGTTTTTATTGACGAGTCGCACCGCTTCCGCACCGAGGACACCCAAAGCTACGAAATGCTGGCGCAGATTTGCCGCGGCAAGCGTGTTGTTCTGGTTTCCGCAACGCCGCTGAACAACACCCCGCAGGACATCTTGAGCCAGATCAAGCTGTTCCAGCCCGGCAAGAACAGCACCATCCCCAACGTCCGCAACCTCGAAGCCTTCTTCGGCGCGCTCCGCGGCCGTCTCGAAGGACTCGACCGCCAGCGTGACCGCCAGGCCTATTTTCGCGTGGTTCAGGAAAACGCGCGCCAGACCCGCGAGAAAATCCTCAAGTTCCTGATGATCCGCCGCACCCGCGCGGAGATTGAGAAATACTACGGCGAGGATTTGAAACGGCAGGGTTTGAAGTTTCCGCAGGTCGCCAATCCCGAACCGCTCTTCTACAAGTTCAACAAGATCGAGGCCGGGGTCTTCGGCGAAACGATCCGTTCGTTGACGCACGATCTCAAATATGCCCGCTACACGCCTCTTGCCTACTACACGGGCGAGCGCGACGGGCACGAAATCCAGAGCCAGCGCAACCTCGCCAAGTTCATGAAAATCCTCGCGGTCAAGCGGCTGGAAAGCAGTTTCGCCGCCTTTCGTTCCACGCTGGGGCGATTCATTCGCACTTACGAGCGCGTCATAGAGGAGTTCCACAACGGCCGCGTTTTCATCAGCAAAAAGCACATCGGAAACATTTTTGACCTGCTCGAATCTGACGACCAGGAGGGGATTGGCCAATTATTGGAAGAGGAAAAAGCCGAGGAACTGGCCGCCAGGGATTTTCGGCCGGCGTTCATCGCCGATCTCGAAAACGATTTGAAGGCCCTGAAAGCCATTCGCAATCACTGGAAGCGCGTCACGCGTGACCCCAAATGGGAATCCTTCCGGGGCATCCTGAAGAACACGCCGCAGCTCAACGATGGCAAGGTCATCATTTTCACCGAGTCCAAGGAAACCGCCGAGTATCTGGCCGCAAAAATTCGCGACGAAGTTGAACCCAAGTCACTCCTCTTTACCGGCGGATCGCCGCAAAGCGTCCGCGAAAATGTCATCGCCAACTTTGACGCCAAGGCGTATCGGCCCAAGGACGACTATCGCGTCCTGGTCGCCACCGAAGTTCTGGCCGAAGGCGTGAACCTCCACCGCTCCAACGTCGTCATCAACTACGACATCCCGTGGAATCCCACGCGCCTCATCCAGCGCGTCGGCCGCGTCAACCGCGTTGACACCAAGTTCGACAAGATTCACACCTACAATTTTTTCCCGACTGACGAGGGCAACGATCTCATCAAGCTCCGCGAGGCCGCTGAGGCGAAAATCCACGCCTTCATTCAAATGCTTGGCGCGGATGCCCGCCTGCTGACCGAAGGCGAGGAAATTGTCTCGCACGACCTTTTCGCCAGGTGGAATTCCAAAAAAACCATCACCGGCGAGGACGAAGACGAGGAAACCGAACTCAAGTTCCTTTCCGAAATCCGCGCCGTCCGCGACAAACAGCCCGATTTGTTCGACCGCGTCAAACGCCTGCCCAAGAAAGCGCGATCCACGCGGACGCTTCCCGCTTCTTCCTCCCTCGCCCCCACTGGGGGAGAGGGCGCGGTTTCTGGTGACAGCCCTGTAAAAAATTTCCCCGCGCTGCTCACCTATTTCCGCCAGGGCAAGCTCGACAAGTTCTTCCTCGGCCCATCCGGCGGCCAGCCGACTGCCGAATTGGACTTCATGACCGCCGCGAAGATTTTGAAGCCCGCCGACCCCAAGGAGACCCTCCAGCCCATCCCGCGCGAGTTTTACGATTTGCTCAACAAGAACAAGAGCGCGTTCGTCACCGTCACCACCGCCGAACAAGCCGCCTCCACGCATCGCGGCAGTCCCAACGACGCCTACATTTTGAAACGGCTCAAAGACAAAGCCGTCCGCCGCTGCCGGCAGTTCACCGAGGACGACGAGGAATTTGTCGGAAAGGTTATCCACTTGATCGAGGATGGTTCGCTGCCCAAGGCCACGGCAAAGAAGTTCGCTGCCGCGCTCAAGAAGCAAATCGAACCTCTCAAGGTTCTCGATGTCCTGCGGCGCAACGTGAAGCCCGAGTTTTTCCAAGCCAGCCCCGCCGCGCGCGCCAGCCAGGCGCTGGCCCCGCGTGAAGTGATCTTGTCCGCGTGGCTTGTCGCAGCCGCTGGCGAAGGAGGCGCGCGTGGGTAAGTTTCGTCCGAGCGGTGGTTACCGGACAACCTGTGGCTTTCAGACGGCCACCATCATTTACGACGCCACGCATTGGTTTTGCGGGAAATTCCTGGATTCCCGTTCCCGCACGGTGGACCAAATGGTTCAAGCGGCCCGCTCCGGACGGCAGAACATCGCCGAAGGCAGCCGCGCCGCCGCCACCTCCTCGCAGACCGAATTGCGCCTGCTCAACGTCGCCCGTTCCAGCCTTGAGGAACTGCTTCTGGACTATGAGGATTTCCTGCGTCACCGCCATCTCGCGCAATGGACGCCCGACTCGCCCGAGGCGCGGGAGGTCCGCCAAGTCCCCCAGAAATTCAAAAAAGATTCGTCAGATCTGACGGATCTGACGGATCTGACAGATCAAGAACGCTGGGCGCTATACGTCCCTTGGCTGGAGCACACAAACCCGGCCGTGCGCGCCAACGCCACCATTTGCCTCATCCACCAGGCCAACTACCTGCTCGACCAGCAGATCGCAGCCCTGGAAAAGGCCTTCATCGCCGACGGCGGATACAGCGAGCAACTCGCCGCCGCCCGCCTGGCCGAACGCCAAAAGAACAAGAATCCCCACGCGCCGTTGAAGCCGCCTGATCCTATTCCCTCCTGCCCGCAGTGCTCCAAACTCATGGTCCTCCGCACCGCCAAGACGGGCAAGAATGCCGGCCAACAGTTCTGGGGCTGTTCCGCCTATCCCGAGTGCAAAGGAGTGGCGAAAGTATGAACACTCAACAAGCCCGCGCCCGCGTTGCCGAAACGTTTCCGAAACCGTTCCACGAGGGGATGTTCCTCGAATTCACCCGCAACCTGCTCAACAAGTTTGACGAGTCCAAGGCCGCGCAGTGGAACGCCACCTATGTCAAGGACGCCTTCAAACCTCACGTCGCCCGTTTTGAACGTCTGGGCACTTATACGTCGCCCGATGGTGAAAAGCTGGACGTGCTGATCGTCCACCTGACCAACGAGTCCAAACTGGAGCGCGCCCGCACCGCCATTCGCAACTTCGTCGCCGATCATCTCAAGACCCGTGACGAAAAAGACGCCGCTCTCGTCGCGTTTGTGTCGCCTACGGAAAGGCAATGGCGTTTCTCATACGTCAAGATGGAGTATGCCGCCGTCCAGACAGAGGCCGGCCGTGTCGGCGTCGAAACGCGGCTGACGCCCGCCCGGCGTTATTCGTACATCGTCGGCGAAGGCGAAAGCTGCCACACCGCGCAAATCCGCTTTCTCGCGTTGCTCCAGGACACCGAGAATTATCCCACGCTGGCGCAACTCGAGGAAGCCTTCAGCGTCGAGGCCGTCACCAAGGAGTTTTTCAACCAATATGCCGCGCTGTTCGGCGATATTGACGCGGCGCTACAAAAACTATCAGCCAGAGACCCGGTTATCGGAAAGGAGTTCAAGGCCAAGAACATCCGCGGCGTTGACTTCGCAAAGAAACTCATGGGCCAGATTGTGTTCCTCTACTTCCTGCAAAAGAAGGGCTGGCTTGGCGCGGCCAAAGACCAGGACTGGGGCGCGGGCCCGCATGATTTCCTGCGGCGTCTTGCCCGTGGCGAGCATGGCGCCTACGACAATTTCTTCAACGACATTCTCGAACCGCTCTTTTATGACACGCTGGCGACCGACCGCGGACATGAGGCATGGTGCAACCGTTTCAAATGCCGAATCCCGTTCCTCAACGGCGGTCTGTTCGAGCCGCTCGCCGATTATGACTGGCGCAAGACTGACATCATCCTGCCAAACAGGCTGTTCACCAATAACGAGCGGAACGAGGCGGGCGACATCGGCACGGGCGTGCTTGACGTGTTCGACCGCTACAACTTCACCGTCAACGAAGCCGAGCCGCTGGAAAAGGAAGTGGCCATTGACCCGGAAATGCTCGGCAAAG
>VFSW01012267.1_pt1 | contig 11985 bp, 10 predicted proteins | sample 5358111 | NCBI WGS metagenome assembly VFSW01 (sample SAMN11554181, study PRJNA540505) | mine drainage metagenome | isolation source: sediment from site ElyBrook_90M | place: USA: Ely Copper Mine, Vershire, VT | collected 2017 | reverse complement strand
TTTAACGGCAAAGGCACACCGGACTTGAGCCGGCCGGAAACCTCGAGCGTGCGCCAGTCCTTGAGCGTGCGCCAGTCGCGGCGTGCATTATGTTCACTGCGAAGCGGCGCATCGACTGAGTACCACATCGCCGGCAACTCGGGGCAATCCTGCAAATGGCGGTGCACCCAACGGATTGAACCGCGTTGTTATCTCTAGGGTCTGATGTTGTATGAATGCGCCGAGCGGTGCGCCGTTTCGGGGCCGGGAGAACGAGTCATGAGTAAACGAACGGGTCTTGCGGTCGGTATCCTAGGAGCCGTCCTGATGTCCGGCTCGGTGCTTGCTCAGGCTCACCCGGGCGGCGGAGGCGGCGGCGGACACGCGGGCGGCGGAGGCCACGGAGGAGGCGGACACGTCGGCGGTGGCGGTCACGCTGCTGCGGCGCCGCATTATGGCGGAGGCGGGGCGCAGTTCGCCCCGGCACCGCACTTAGGCGGCGGCGGACACGCCTACGGCGGTGGCGGCGGACATGGCTAAGGCGTGGGCGGCTGTGCGGTGCGGACCGCCGGCGTCGCTGGGCGCGGTTATGGCGGCGGAGCCGCCTACCGCGGCGGATATGCCGGCGGCGGCTATCATGGCGGTTATGGCGGCGGCTCCGGCGGCGCCTATCACGGTGGTTATGCCGGCGGCGGCTATCATGGCGGTTATGGCGGTGGCGGCTGGCACGGCTACTCGACCGGCGCCTACTGGCGCGGCGGCTATTGGGGGGGAGGCTATTGGCCGCGCGCGTACTACGGCTCGGGATACTCCTGGTTTCTGGCCTCGTTGCCGCTGGCGTATGCGACCTACTGGTACGGCGGAATTCCCTACTACTATGCGAATGATCTGTATTACACCTGGAGCCCCGACTACAGCGGCTACGTAGCCACCGATCCGCCGCCCGTGGCCGATGCGGGCGGCGCCGCGGCCGCGCCGGATGCGCCGCCGCCGGCGGATGCGCAATATGCGGTGTCCGGGCAGGATGCAGCGGACGGACAGTACCCGGGGGATCCGAATGCCGCGGCCATGGCGCCTGCGCCGCAGGCGGGCGCCGGGGGTCCCGGGCAGCAGGATCGGATCTTCATGTACCCCAAGAACGGACAGAGCGAGCAGCAACAGCGCGCCGACAAGCTCGCGTGCGAGAAGTGGGCTTCCGATCAGGTGGGGCTCGGGTCAAATGGTCCGGATTACCAGCGCGCGATGGTGGCTTGCATCGAAGGGCGGGGGTACAGCGCCAACTGAGCCCGCGCGGCTTCGGCCGGTGCAGGCGTTGTCGATTCGAGCGACGGGGTTAGTTGCCCCAGCAGGTGGCGACCGTGCCGGTACCGGTTGAGCCCTGCTGTCCCAGCTGATTCAAGGTCAGGGTCGTGCAGGCGGAGTCATTCGCCTGCACGCTCCCGGCGATCGGCGTCGCCGTGAGCGTATAGGTAATCGCCGGCGCCCCGACGGCAACGAGCACGTTGTAATACCCGCTGCCCACGGGAAAAGACGTGCCGATGGCGCCGGTGTAACCCAGCAGGGTCGGATCGCCGGTGTAGGCGTTGGTCACGCTGAACAGTTTCTCTTCCCGGCCCGCAAGATCCAACAGCGCGCTGCGTGCATCGGTGCGCCGTGACTTGGTCGCCTGAGCCTGGTAGGAGGCGAGCGCGATCGATCCCAGAATGCCGACGATGGCGACGACGATCATCAGCTCGATGAGGGTGAACCCGCGTTGCGGGATCCGGGTTGTGTGGGGCTTGCGCATCGATGTCTCCAGGGTTCAGCGACGCTCGACCCAGGTCAGGCGTTGCGCTTTGACGTTCGAAGGGATGTTCAGCTGCTGAGAGCCGGGCTTGCCCGGAATGGTCTGATAGATGATGTTCGTGGTGTGCTCCGCCGTGGTCACCACGTAGGCGCTGCCCGTCGCGTTGGTGTTGACGCCCGCCGCCAGCGAGTCGGTCACCAGGGTGCCGTTCTTGGTGTAGGTTGGAAAGGTGTTGGTGAACACCCCGCCGTTGGCCACCGACAGCGCATACGTATACCCGGAGTCGAGATTATTCGTGCAGGTGGTGGCGATATTGTTGGCGGGTACCGTGGAATTCACCACGATCGCGCCATTGTAGAACACCGGATTGTAGATGATCTGTTCCTGGGTGCCGGGCAGATTGGCATACCAGCCGTAGCTCTTGTTGGAGCTCGTGCCGGTGCAGGTCGTGGTGCCTTGCCAGCAGACCTGGACGTTGGTGCCCTCGACCACGCCGCTCGTATTGGCGGGGGACAGGGTTTGATACGTCAGGTTCGAATTGCCGAGCGTGTAGGGCGAGCTCAGGCCCGTGGCCGCACCGGTGGCGGCGAGGCTGGCGTAGGTCGCCGTGGACATGCTGTTCCACGCCGTCATGTTCCAGTCCCAGATGCCGTAGAGCGATTGCGCGGCGCTGGCATATTGGACCGGGGTCGTGTTGGTGAGCTGAGTCCGCTGTCCCGTACCGAACTCGACCAGCAGCCGCGAGGAACCCCCGGTGATGGATTGAACCACCAGCAGTTGGGTGGTGATCGGCTGGCCGGCCGGCGTCGTGAACAGGGGTGCCGGCGAGCCGCCCCCCGAAGTGCCGCCTTTGTTGATCGACACGCCATTGGCGTTCGTGACGCCCCATTGCGAGGGAGTGGCGCCGGTGAGATCGAACCGCCAAACATTACCCTTCAAGTCGCCGGCATAGACGTAGTCGGTGATGTGATCTCCATCGAGGTCGGCCGGTGTGGCGTAGGCGATGCCGTCGCCGGCGGAGCCCGTGCTCAAATAATAGAATGCCTTGGCGCCGCTGGTGCTGTCGATGGTCATGACGAATATGCCGGCATCGCCCGACGCGCTGCCGAATCCGTTGCCGAATATCACGCCCCAATCGCCGTTGTGCAGGCGCCGAATCTGCGGAGTCCCGTAGGTGTTGCCGAGACTGGTGCCGCACGACACGTTGCAGACGATGGTGCCTGCATTCCATTCTCCGATCACCACGCTCCCGGCGTTACCCTCGGAGAAGTTGGTCGGGTTGGTGATGTCGAGTGCGAAGATGCCGGCGCCGCCTGCGCCGAGTCCGCCCACGAGCCAGGTGTACCACTTGCCGCCGATGAACAGGTCGCCCGATCCCGGCGTCGCATCGACGAAGAAGTTATGTCCGTATTGGCTGGCCGCGTAATCGAGCGTCGGGTCGACGCATGGCGTATTCGCGCCGATCGCCGCCGTCCAGCCGTGAATGTTCTGCACCATCGTGCCCGTGTGCGAGCTGTCCGTACAGCCGCCCGGACTCAGGGGCGAGGCGCCGCTGGTCAGCGTCGCACCCGGCATGTAGGCGATGACCTCCTGGCCGTCGTTGGGGGTGGTGGCGCTCGCCACGAAGTTGCCGCTGCTGTCGAAACTGCCGGCGCGAAAGCCGTGCAGGAAGCCATCGTTGGCGCCGACGTACACCACGTTGAGCCGCGACTGGACGTTCGCGGTGAACTGCGCATAGGTGGTCGCGGAGGTGGCGTTCTCCGGCAGCGTCGCCGAGGAATTGATGCGATCCTGCCAGATCGTCGGCCACGGCGATGAGGGCGGCCCAACCCAGATCGGGCTGGAGTCGACCATGTCGCCCAGCAGCCCCTCGCGCGCCCGATACAGCCCGACGCCCGACGAGTTGATTTCGTATTGGGTGTCGCCGCGCAGATAATTCAAGCGATTGGCGGTGGGAGTCGCATCGCCGTAGTCGAGCGTCGCCTGCTGGGTGCTGTTGAGGCTCGACCACTCGAAGGGCATGCCCTTCAGGTTGGTGGTGTCCCAGGTGAGCATGACCCGGCTGCCATAGGCCGGCGTCGCCCCGGTGGGGCCGCTGGCATTGGTATTGGCGCAGCCGCCGGCCGGGTTTGACGTGGGCGAGCCCGTGAGCGTCCCGCTCAACAGGCATTGAGCATCCCAATTCGCGACGGTGGCCACGGAGACCGTGCCGGCGGTGTCGATCAGGGCGTTGGCGGTGATCGTGCCCGTCCAGCTATTGGGATTGTAGTAGGCGAAGTAAGCCTGCGTGCCGGCCTCGACCTTGGCCGCCTGTTTCTCGTTGACGGTGGCCGAGCTGCCCGACTGCACGGCCGGCGCGGCCTTGAAGCACATGATCTCGTGAACATTGGTGGAGCCGCCGGTCGAGCCCGCGAAGCCGAAGCGCAATGAGCCGGGCAGCGGTCCGTTGGAAGCGGTGATCGATTGACCCTTGATCAGGTACGAATAGGCGCCGCCCGCGATGCTGTACGACAGGCTCAGCAGGCCGTCCTGGGTGATCTTGAGATCGTAGAAAATCGGCGTGGCCTTTCCACGGGTCATCGCGCTTTCGGCGGCGATCTGGAAGCCGCTGAGCTCCTTGTAGGCATTGGGAATCGGAGCGTAGTCGAGAATGCCGGCGGTGTTCGCGGAGTTGGTGAGCAGCGTCGCGCCGGCGGGCTTCGGCGAGCTGAAGCTATTGTAGTTGTACAGCGTTCCATCGTGGCAGGTTTTCTGCACGGCCGACTCCGCCCGCGTCGCACCCCAGGTCACGCTGCCGGAGCTGCAGGTACCGGTGATTGCACTGAAGGTTCCCGAGGAACAAGAACCGCACTTGTTATTGCCGGGATAGTAAGTGCCGCTCGAACAGACCCCGTAGAGGGTGGCGGGGTAGTACGGCTTCGCCGTGTTGTTGGGGTTCGTGCCGTAGGCGGCCGTCAGCGCCGCCCAGGAGATGCTGCCGGCGCCGCGCATGCCGATGCGATTCGGCTTGTAGCCATAGCCGTAGGCGGTGTTGTCGCCGGTCGCCGAATTGGGGCCGGTGTAGCCGCTCACCAGGCTGGCGCCGTTCAAGAAATTGCCGTACTCGTCGATGCCGACGCCGATGTACCCGCCCCACATGCCGTCGTAGTTGTTGTTGCTGTTCGAGCAGGTGTAGCCCAGGCTGCCGCCGAACGAGCCGAGATTCGGCGAATTGCCGCCGTTCATCAGAAAGAAACTGATGCCGTCGGCGCCGTCCTTGCCAGCGCCGCCGGAATCGCCACGGTAGGTGACGGTCTTGAAGGTCACCTCGATGCCCTGCCCGGTGGAAAACGTGTCCGCCGAGATGATCGCGCCGCTTTCGTTGTGGCCGTAGGGATAGCCGTTCGTGAAACGCAGTGCGCCGTTGCCCACCGTCGAGCCATCCGATTGTGTGGTCACCGGATCGGCTACCAGAGGAGAGGCGGCAGTGGACCCCAGGTAGCCGAGGTAGCCGCCCACCAGGGTCGGATCGGCGTTCGTCTGTTTGGTGTAGTAGCTGGAAAGAACGTTGGTACAGGCGGGGACGATGCCGGGGCTCGAGGTCGAGGTGGAGGTGCCCGCCGTCAGGCAAGCGCCGTTGAAGAAATACCAGTTGTTGCTGGTGGTGGTCCCCGTGAAGTCCTCTCCATACGTCTGTGCCCGGCCCGGGCTCCACGCCAGGGTCAGCAGGATCGAGGCGGCGACGAGCGAAAGATGTCTGGCGTTCATGTTAGAGCGTCCTGTTGCTGGAGCTGCTGTAGACCACGTAGGTGCTCTCCACCACCGCGGCGGTGGTGGAGTTGCCGCCGTAGGCGGCGGAATCGATCTGGTAGATCTCACCCGGCGTGGTGGCGTCGGCCGATGCACCCATGTCGGAGATGTAAAAGAACGGGGCCCCGTAATACGAGGGGTTGGCGACATTCGCCGCGTTCGCCAAGGTCGTGGTGCTGATCGCCATGTTCGGGGGGATGTAGGTCACGCCGACCGTCGCGCCGGCGATCTGCCAGGGAAGCACGGTGACGTCGCCGCCGGGAATGTTCAGGATCAGCTGGTTGGAGCAGATCTGTCCCTCGCCGATGTTGCCGTTCAGGAGCGCGTTGCAGGTGACCGTGGCGGAGGCCGTCGTGCCGCCGCTGACCAGCCAGTTCTCCGCGAACTCCTCCGCCGACACGGCGGCCTGCAGCGCGCGCTGCTTCTCGCGCATGTTGCCGGCGATCCGCTCCTGGACGCCGAAGCTGCGGAACATGCTGAGCGCGATGATCGTGACCACGATCAACAGCAGCAGACTCGTGATCAGCACGATGCCGCGCTGCGCGGAGCTCGAGGCGAGGCGCTGAGTTCTCATAGCGTGGGCCCCCCCAAGCCCATGACGTCCATCACTCGCTGGATCGTGAGCGTGGCCGGCTGACCCTGCGGATTACCGGCGTTGTACAGCGGATTGGTGTAGGTCAGCTCGACCAGCACCGACATGACGTTGCCCCAGGCCCCCTGCGCGGTCACCTGCGCGGCGTTCATGTAGGTGTCGACGTTTCTGCCGATCGTGGTGAAACCGGTTTGGATGCCGTACAGCACGGTCATGTTGGTGACCCCCGTGACCAGGGCGTACTGCACGCCGTTCATGGTGCATATGAGCTGGTCGGTGGCCGGGTCCACCTGGAACATGCTGACGTACAGTACGTTCGCGCCGCTGGTGTTCGATTGTCCGCTGCAATTCAGGATGCCGTCCCCGCCGGCGGTCATGTACCGGACGGTGATCGTGTCTCCGGGCGCCGCGGCCGAGTAGGTGCCGTTGATCGTCTCCAGGGCGCCGAAGGGCGCGGCCGCGACAAACGCCGTTCCGGGCGTGTTGATGGTCGGATCGGGGTAGTAGCCCGCGGTCTGAATGACGTCGCTCATCATGGACATCGCCAGGCGCTCGTTGTCCTGCAGTTGCGCCATCGCATTCTGGTTGCCGTAGACGGTGCGATTGGTCTGCACGATGCCGACCAGCGCGCCGGCCAGGAACACGCCGATGGAGATCGCAATCAGCAGTTCCAGCAGGGTGAAGCCCCGATGTCCCTGCGGCGCGCCCAAGGGCGCGCCGCGGCCACGCCGCGCAACACATCCGAACCGATGAGGTTTGCGCAGGATCATGGCTTCACGGCTCCACGTACAGGACATAGGTGGGTACGAACGTGGCGTTCGTGGTGGTGACCGCCGACTGGGTGTTCATGGACACGGCTCGTTCCGTCCACGTGATGCTGATCTGGCAATTGATCGGAATGGTCACCGGACAGGAGATCGTCGTGATGGGGGTGGAATTGCCGAGCATCGAGTTCAAGGCGGTTGCCCAGGTATGCAAGTCGGACGCCGCGAGGGTGGCCGGCAGGCAGGGTCCGCCGCTGCCGAAGCCGCAGGAATTCGGCGCCGTGGCGGTCCCGTTCAATGTGGAATCGCTGATCGTCGTGCCGGAGATGGTGAACGTCGGCGGCGCCGCGCCGGCCGCCCAGTAGGCGCGGTTGGCGTGCATGCTCGCGGCGAGCCCCGCCGCCTGCATGGCCACCAGCGAGCGGATGCCGGCGGTCGAGGTGCTCGCATAGGCGAGCGCCTGTATCTTCGCAATGCCGAGCAGACCGATGGTGGTGACGAACAGCGCCACCATCACTTCGAGGAGCGTGAAGCCGCGCGACCGAGCCCGCGAGCCGCCGCCGGAGGTCATCCGCGCGATCATAGGCATTCCACTCCGTTGGTGATGGTGCCGTACTTCTCGGTGATCAGCTGGCCGATGAAGCTCACCGCCAGGCAGCGGGTAAACTGGGTGTTGTTGGTCGCATCGTGCAGCGAGATCAAGGAGCCGTTCGCGATGCCCACGGCGTATCCCTCCCGATTGAAGGTGATGGCCGCGACGTTGTTCGAGGCCAGGAGCGTGTCGGTGCTGGAAAATGGGCTCTGCAGCCGCAGGATCGCCAAGGGCGATGCGGGGTTCAGGGCGTTGGTGGGGTTGGAGAACACGATCCAGCCGTTCTGCCAGGCGGTCGCGCCAAGACAGGTGGCTCCGTCCGAGGAGACGCAGGCGGTCACGTTGACCCCTTCCTTGATCGCCTCGGCACGCGCGAACTGCAGGTCGCCGAGCAGGCCGTTCACCTCGCTGGTCAGGCGGTTGGCGTTGGTGATGTAGCTGAACGAGCCCACCCCGAGGGTGAGCAGGATCGTCGCGATCGCCATGGCGATCAGCAATTCGAGCAAGGTGAAGCCCGCCGTACCCCGGGGTCGGGAGTCGGGCCGGGCCGGCCGGGGCGGATGCAGGTTCGCTCGATGGAGAATTGACATGGGCGAGAGCTTAGGACGCATGGCTTTCATGAAGCTGACGACCGCCACGCAAAATCGCGAATTGAGACCCAGTCGACGGAATCGCCGGCCTCAGGCGGGAAATTGCACCGCCACCCGCGTGCCGATCCCGTTCGATCCGGACTCGATGCAGACCGCGGCGCCGTACAAGCCCGCGATCTCCTCGACGATGGCGAGTCCCAGGCCGCTGCCGTGCCCGGGCGAATTGGGAAGCCGGTAGAAGCGCTGTCTCACCCGGGCGCGCTCGCTTTCGGCTATTCCGGGTCCGGTGTCCTCCACCTGCAGGTAGGGCTTGCCGCCGCGCTCTCCGGCGCTCACGGTCACGCTGCCGCCCGCCGGCGTGTACTTGAGGGCATTGTCGACCAGATTGCTCAACAGATCGTCCAGGAGCGACGGGTCGGCCGCGAGGGTGACCGGCCGAACGTCCGCGCCCAGGTCGATCCGCGCCTGCAGGGCGCGATCGAAGAATTTCGCGACGACCTCCTCGGCGATGGTCTTGAGCGACACCGCCTGGTTCTTCGCGGCAAAGTTCACCGCGGGATCGGCGCGCGCCAGGGACAGAAGCTGGTTGGCCGAGTGCGCGAGATGGCGGATCGCCACCTGCAAGGTGGTCAGGCGCTCCTTGATCGGCGCGGCCGCGGGCTCCGCGGCCAACAGGTCGAGCTGCGCCTGCATTCCGGTGATCGGAGTGCGCAGCTGATGTGCGGTATTCGCAATGAATTGCTGTTGCGATTGCACCGAGGTGCGCAGCAGCTGGAACAGGCGATTGAGCGTGACCACCACGGGCGCGATTTCCCGCGGCACGGACGCTTCGTCGATCGGCCGCAGATCGAGCGCCGAGCGGCGCGCGATTTCATCGCGCAGTTTTCTCATGGGGCGGAGCCCGATCCGGATGCCCACCCACACCAGCACGAGCGTGAGGTCGAGCTGCACGAAATCCCACAGCAGCGTGCTGATCAGTCCGTAACGCGCCGCGGGTTCGGAACCTGAGCCCACGTCGACCACGGTGACGATGAGAATTCCGGCCGCGGTATCGAAGCGGGTGGACAGGGAGCGCGCGCTGCGGCCGCCGAATTGCAGCACCGCGAACATCTGCGCGGCCGGGTCCGCCATCGAGACCGCCGGAATGTGCGCATCTCCCAGCAACAGCCGGCCGGACTGATCGCGCACCGCGTAGGCGGCCGAGTTCGCCGGCGGCAGCGCCGGCTTGCCGTCCGCCGCGGTGTCGAGGGTGATCGTGCGTCCGTCGACCAGGATCCGCGCCATGAGCGCATTCGAGGCTTCCTTCAGCCGCCGGTCGCTGGCGATCATTCCGGGCGCTACGTTGTTGAAGTAGTGCACCAGCGCGCCGCACAGCGCCAGCAGCATGAGAGGCACGGCCAGCCAGAGCACCAACTGGCGGCTGATCGAGGAACTCACGCGGGTTTCACTTCTTCCAGCCGATAGCCCAGACCCCGGAGGCTGCGGATGAGCGCGGCGTCGCCCAGTTTGGCGCGCAGGCGCGAGACGTGCACTTCGACCGCGTTCGGGCTGATGTCCTGTTCCGGCCCGGCGAGCGCCTGCTGAACCCGCTCCTTGGGCACGATCTGGCCGGTTCGGCGTACCAGACACTCGAGGACGCGCCACTCGCGCGCCGTGAGTTCCACCTCGGCATCGTCGATGCACAGGCGGTGGCCTGCGAGGTCGACGCTCAGGCGATTCAACCTGACGATCCCGCCGAGCGCGCCGCCGGCGCGGCGCAACAGCGCGCGGCAGCGCGCGGCGAGTTCGGCAGGCTCGAAGGGCTTGGAGAGGAAATCGTCGGCGCCGATGTCGAGCGCCTTGACCTTGTCGGTCAGCGTGCAGCGGGCGGTGAGCATCAGGGTCGGCATGGCGATGCCGGCGCTGCGCAGGCGCCGCACGAAGGTCAGGCCGTCCGCTCCCGGCAGGCCGACATCGATCACCGCGAGCGCGAATTCCTCGGCATCGAGGGCGCTGCGCGCAGCCTCCGCGCTCGACACGCGGTGCACCGAGAAATTCTCGGCCGACAGCCCGCGGGTGATCGCGTCGGCGACGATGTCGTCATCCTCGACGACTAGCAGCCGCATGCCCGGCCACCCGGATCCGCAGGACGGAGCCCGATGAGAGCGCCGCGGCCGAGGCGCCGCCCGGTCGGGCGGCCGCGGCCGAAGCGGTGCCCGTCGAGCGGCCGCTCGGCCGGCCTAGAGCTCGCCCGCCGCAAGCGCATCGCCGCCGGTTCCGCCGCCCGCGTCGCCCCCGAAGGCGTTGCGTCGGGGCGGGAGAGCGGCGCGCAGCTTCGCTTCATAGGCCTTCGCGAACGTCTCGGTGTAGGCATGCGGGAATCCGTCGGCAGGGCGCTGGGTCAGGCCCGCGAACATCTCCGAATACAGGTCCCAATATTTCCCCTTGTTCTGACTGCCGAAGACACTGCGCTTGGTGGCGCGCTCGAAGCGCTCCTCCAGCTCCTTCGGGTCGAGCCGCGCGAGGAACTCCTCGAACGCCGCCCGGCTGGCGGCGAGCGTCGCGACGTTCTGCGCCTTGAGCTCGCGGTAGTTGTCGCGAATCGCATCCACGGAACTCGCGCGGGTCGACATCGTGGTCAGCAAGCGTACCAGGGCTTCATCGACTCCTCGCGAGAAATTCAGCGGCGACTCCGGACCGTCGGCGGCAGGCGGCGGGGACATGCGGAAGCGATTTCGAAATTCGTTGCGGCTCTGGTTCAAATCCATCAGTCCGAGCACGGCTTCGCGCAACAGCTGTCCGGCGAGCTGCAGCGCGGTGCCCTTTGCTTCCGCGGTGATCAGGCGCGGATCGACGCCCGCTCCCCGGCAGAATGCGGCGATGCCGAGATCGTAGTCCCCGTCGTACAGCGCCGGATTTTGCGCGCGAGGCGCCGCCGCCGCGCCGCCGACCGCCGGCAATTCCGCCGCGTTGCCCTCGAGCTTGATCGGCCGCGTGAGCATGTGCCAGGGAGTGCCGGAGTGCTCGGGATTGATGCTGCCGCCGTCACGCTCGGTCCGCACCGCCTGACCGTAGGCATCGCGCGGGCGGACACCGGAATCGGCCGCCAGCCGGTCGCTCGGCTCCAGCAGCAAGCTCAAATCGAGATCGGCCCCCAGGTCGTTGGCGGTGGATTTCTTCACCGCCGAAGAGCCCGATTGGCCGTCGTAGGCGACGATGGCGCTGTCGTCCGGAGGGAAGTCGTTGCTCTTGTCGATGCTGACCAGCAGCTCGTACTCGCCGATGCGCACGTAGTCGCCGTCCTTCAGCGTGTAGTCGTGATACTTGCCGAGCGGCACCTGCGAGCCGTTGACGTAGGTTCCATTCGAGCTCGTGTCCACCAGCACATAGGAGCCGGCCCGGAAATCGATGCGTGCATGCTTTCCCGATAGGTAGCGTTCCGGGTCGGGTAGAATCCAGGCATTGTCGGTCGAGCGACCGAGGGTTCCGCCGTGAACGCCGAACACCTTGCTGGAGTTCTGCCCAAGGCGGATTCCATGCTCGCTGACGACGCTTAGCCGCAAGGTCATACGTTCTCCTACAGGTGCGGGGTCCGAAGGATCGCGCTAAGTGCCCGTATAATATAGTTAAATGCTACCAACGCCTGGAGCCCGCTAAATGGCCGCGAGTCACATTTTTAAAGTTATGTTCGTGAATCAAGGCAAGGTGTACGAGATCTATGCCCGTAAGGTGAGTCACGGCAGCCTCTTCGGCTTCATCGAGGTCGAGGAACTGGTGTTCGGCGAGCGATCCACGGTGGTGGTGGATCCCACGGAGGAGAGAATCAAGGCCGAATTCAACGAGGTGAAGCGCACCTACCTGCCCATGCATTCGGTGCTGCGCATCGACGAGGTCAAGAAGCAGGGCCAGGCCAA
>VFSW01012265.1_pt1 | contig 11987 bp, 14 predicted proteins | sample 5358111 | NCBI WGS metagenome assembly VFSW01 (sample SAMN11554181, study PRJNA540505) | mine drainage metagenome | isolation source: sediment from site ElyBrook_90M | place: USA: Ely Copper Mine, Vershire, VT | collected 2017 | reverse complement strand
GTCATTTCAGCGAAATGGCAACTACACTCCCGTATGGTCTCCGACGTCAAGCGCGATTCGTTGGGACGAATCGGGTATCATAACCAGTGGTGCATTGCGCGCCGGAGGGGGTAAGCGGCCCAATGTACAAATGCTCGTCGCCGGAGAATACAAATGCGAAAGATCAGGCTTACAGCTTTGGTACTCGTTGTATTCGTTATTCCGATTCTTTTCCTCTGGCCGGCCTGTGTACGAGCGCAAACTGGGAAGTCTCGCTACCCGGCTATGGCTCCTCTGGATCAGTATTTGATTCCGGAACAGAAGGCTGAGATCGCGCTGGCCCGGAGTGCCGCGCCGGCATCGATTTCGGATGCAGCCGAGGTGATGGTGCTGCGAAGGGATGGGTACACAACTGCTGTAAAGGGATCGAACGGCTTCGTCTGCATCGTTGAGCGATCCTGGTCAAAGCCGAGCGATGACCCGGAATACTGGAATTCAAAGATCCGAGCCCCCCATTGCTTCAATCCGGATGCCGCAAGAACATTTCTGCCCATCTATCTGAAGAAAACCAACCTTGTACTGGCCGGAAAATCTAAAGCGCAAATCCTCGCGGCTATTACGTCCGCATTTGAAGATAAGGAACTACCCGCGCTGGCTCCGGGAGCGATGGTCTACATGATGTCGAAGCGGCAGTATCTGAGCGACGATGACATGAAATGGCGCCCCCATGTCATGTTTTACGTTTCGGGGGATGCCGCTAAGAGTTGGGGAGCGAATCTCCCCGGTTCTCCGGTGATAGCGGCGAACGATCCGGAAGAACGAGCGACGATCTTCATGGTTGTGGCCGGCGCCTGGTCCGACGGGACGCCGGGCCCATCCATGACGCACTGACTCAAATCGAATCGAGATGCTCATACGCCCTCGGGTTCTCTTATCCGTCAATCTTCAGCGGATGCATCATCGCCTGGCTGGAAAGCAGTTACGCCGGATCTGGCAGTGCACCCGCTGTGGTCCGGGAAAAGTGCCGAGGATGGTTTCCCGGCGAGCGGCGCGGGCCCGGAGTCAGATCGCGCTCTGCCGGCTATTGGAAGACTCCAACGCCGGAGCGCTTGGCGAGCGAAGGGTCCGAATGTCGCGCATAGGCGGTTGGCCGAAGAAGCGGCTGTATTCGCGGTTGAATTGGCTGGCGCTTTCGTAGCCGACCTCAAAGGCCGCGCTGGCGGCGTCCAGGCCATCCATGAGCATGCGGCTCCGCGCCGCCTGCAAGCGAAGCTGTTTCTGATATTGAAGAGGGCTCATGGCGGTGAGCACCCGGAAATGATGGTGCAGCGTGGACACACCCATGCCCGCGAGGTCCGCGAGATCTTCCACGCGCAGCGGCTTGGCGTAGTTGGCCCCGATCCAGGCGACCGCTTTGGCGGTGCGGTGGCTCTGCTCTCCCAGGGTGGCGATGGCTCGAAGGCGGGAGCCCTCCGCGCTGCGAAGGATCCGGTAGATGATCTCGCGTTGAATGATGCCGCCGAGAAAGGGGATGTCCCGCGGCGAGTGAAGGAGGTCCACGAGCCGGCAGCATGCGCCGAGGAATTCCGCGGTGGTCTCGCCGGTGGCCATGCCTGGACAGTCGGACGGCGCCTCCGACACCTGAATCTCCTCCCGGCCGAGAAGTTCGCGGACCACGGGCATTTCGAGCTTGAGCGACATCGCCAGGCAGGGCACGCGCTCACTGGCCTCGATCACGCGGCTGACGACCGGCAGATCGACCGAGGTCAGCAGGAACCGCGACGCATCGTAGATGAAGGTGGTGCGGCCGAGGTCGACGCGCTTGCGCCCCTGGGCGATCACGGTCACGCCTGCCTGGTAGGTCATGGGGCAGGGAGCGGTCGGGGCGGTCCGCCGGTGGAGCGTCAGCCCGGGAATACCGGTTGCCCGTGTCTCCGCGGAGCCAACGAACAAGGCAATCTTGCGAGCCAGCTCAGCGCGCGATTGGTGTGCCCGATCCGGCGACGGCGACGCTTGGGCGCCGCGGTTTTTCATGGTCACGGTTTCGCTTTCCTCTACCCCAGGATAACCGCCGCGCCTGTGAGTTCGTCAATCGTGCAAGAGAAACAGGCAATAAATCGGAAGGATCGGGATACCGCTTGGAGGGCGCCGGATTCTAAGCTGGAGAGGAACGGTACTCAAGGAGGAACAATGCAGAAGCGCAAACTTGGAAAGAGCGGCCTGGAAGTCTCGGCACTCGGGCTTGGATGCATGGGAATGAGCTTTTCTTACGGTCCGCCCAAAGACAAGCCGGAGATGATCTCTCTGATCCGGTCGGCGGTGGAACGCGGCATCACATTCTTCGATACCGCCGAGGTCTATGGCCCGTTCACGAACGAGGAACTGGTGGGCGAAGCCCTGGCGCCCTTTCGCGGGCAAGTGGCGATTGCGACGAAGTTCGGGTTCGACCTGAATCCCGATTTCGATCCCCGCGGGATGAAGGGCTTGCCGGGCCTGAACAGCCGGCCGGAGCACATCAAGCAGGCCGCCGAGGGGTCGCTGAAGCGGCTCAAGACCGATGTTATCGACTTACTCTACCAGCATCGGGTGGACCCGAACGTGCCAATCGAAGACGTAGCTGGAGCGGTGAAGGACCTGATTCAGGAAGGCAAGGTGAAGCACTTTGGCCTTTCGGAAGCGGGAGTGCGGACCATCCGGCGCGCCCACGCAGTGCAGCCGGTGACTGCCCTGCAAAGCGAATATTCGCTGTGGACGCGGACTCCGGAGAAAGAAGTGATACCGGCGCTGGAGGAACTCGGCATCGGCCTCGTGCCGTACAGCCCTCTGGGCAAGGGCTTCCTGACGGGCAAGATCGACGAAAATGCGAAGTTCGACGGCACCGACTTCCGCAGCACGCTGCCCCGCTTCACGCCGGAGGCGCTGAAGGCGAACCAGGCCCTGATTGATCTGCTCGCCGGCATCGGGGAACGGAAGAAGGCGACACCGGCCCAGATCGCACTGGCGTGGCTGCTGGCGCGGAAGCCGTGGATGGTCCCGATTCCAGGCACCACCAAGCTGCATCGCCTGGACGAAAACATCGGGGCCGTGTCGGTGGAACTCACGGCCGGCGATCTGCGCGACATCGAGGAGGCCGCCTCGAAGATCACGGTGCAAGGCGCCCGGTACCCCGAAAAGCTGGAGCAGATGACCGGCCGCTGAGCGGCGGCGCGAAGGAGTTCGAGAAATGGAGATTCAACGAAGCGGTTCGCAGCCGTCGGGCAAAGGGCCGGCCGAGTACTTTACGGGCACGGTGCGGGTGGACCCGCTGTTCAGGCCGCCCGCTCCGGCGCGCGTTGTCGGCGTCAGCGTCACCTTCGAACCGGGCGCCCGGACGGCATGGCACACTCACCCGCTGGGCCAGACGCTGGTAGTGACCGCAGGGTGCTCCAGGGTGCAGCGTTGGGGCGGACCGGTGGAGGAGATCCGGCCGGGCGACGTGGTCTGGATTTCGCCCGGCGAGAAACACTGGCATGGCGCCGCGGCAACCACGGCGATGACTCATACCGCCATTCAGGAGCAGCTTGACGGCAAGACGGCCGACTGGATGGAAGCGGTGAGCGACGAGGAATACAGGGCCTGATGCTGTGTGGATCCTCGACTTGCAGCCATACAGGCGCCGCTCTTGGGCGTGCAAGAAGCGGCATGGCGACCGCGCGGCAGTGGCGGCTATAATCGTTCCGCCGCTTGGTGACGGACCAGCGTCGAGCCGGATTCACGCAGGAGATAGAACGCCAGGGCAATGAAGCACGGGCTCGCGATTCGCAGGGTGACCCGCTGAAGCTGGGTCGTTCTGTTTCCTGGCGGGCGTACCTATTCCCCCGATTTGAACCAGCACGCCATCAACCCGAGCACGAATTGAACTGCGACATTAAAGGGCATCGGGTTCGGCGGTGGCTGGCAGTTAGCTCTCGCATGGCGTGAAAAAGCACCGATGGCTTCTTGATGGTTGGCCGTTCTCTTGAAACGCTCCACGTCGTTCATTGGGCACCCCTTCAGCTTGTTGACAATACCACCAGCGCCGCCGAAACGATCAGCAATGACCTCGTAGGTGCGATACAGATTTGCCCACTGGTTTGCGCCTTCGATGCCCAACGCCTGACCGCAGAACATCATCGCCTCCTTGAAATCCGTGTCCGTCTCACACTTCGCCAGATACGGACTCAGCCAATCGCCTGTTGCCTGGAGAACTCGGTTTATGGCCGGAAAACTATCGTTACCATGCATTCTAATTGGCAGGGGAGGCGAAAAGACCCCAACCCTGCCTCCTGGGGTTAACTCAATTAAACATCGAACAGCCGCGGGTACATAAACCGGACACTCAATAGCAATGGCCGCTTGTATCCGTGGTAATTCTTCTTTGGCCCACTTCCAAACGTCGTCTAAAGTGCCATGGTCAGGAATTCGCGAGTCGACCATGAATATGCGAGAAGTGTCCCCGCTAGAAACAGCATACTCCGCAATGTGAATGGGAGAGTTCCAGACAAATCGTTCAAACAGGGCAAGGTCGAAGTCGCTGTTGAAGAGGAGTTCGATCAGAAACCGCTTGTCAGTCTTGATGTAATCCGTCGCCTGGCTATGCCGAATGGGGGGATACGGCCTCAACCTAGCTGTATATTCGGCCAGCGGAGGTGGAATCCTGCGGAAATTCTCTAAATCGGCCATTCATTTTTCCTTTCGGATGAGACAATTGGGCGGTTCACAAAAGAGGCAGCAGAATACGGAAGGAACGCAGCCTTCACGAACAGGCCATGTTTCGCGTGGACTCCGCTCTAGTTCCACGAAAGCATGGTTGACTGATTTGGGAACTTTAAGGTCTCCTCGGCACCTTATTGCTGAATGGTAATTATCACATTCGGCTGCGTCTGCGTGGTTTCATAGCACAGTCCTGGCTGACAAGGCAGACTGGTGTAAACCACTGCCCCAATTGGCGTATCCCCGTCAGGCAGGTCTGGAACTGTCACATTGATCTGGTAAAGACCCGATTCCACCAAGCCGGCATATTCCTCCACCGCTGTAACCCCGTTTGTCTCAGATTGAGCGAAGATCACCGAAACAGGGCAGTTGGCCATAACAGATTCTATTACTGGACAACTTGCAAGGGGGGCGGGTGTAGTAACCAGCAGATCGTCGGGAAGTTGCGGATTCGTGGGGCCAAAGCCTGTTCCGTAGAGCGCAATGACCTCACCGGGCTTTGCAGGCCGTGAAAGCGCCCCGGGTATCAGGTCCACCTTGCCGACCAGCACACCATCGCTGTGCCTTGCAGCCACATAGCTGCCTGCGACGGTAAAGAATGCCGGTGAAACCGACTGTATCTGCGTCAGGAACGGACTGCTTACACCTTGCGCCGTATACGCGATGAACTGTATCATAGGGCCACCAGGGGGAATCTGCGAGACACCATTCACGACGAATACTTCTTCTGGAATCATCATATTGACCTGTGTTGGACTGATGTATTCGATGTATGCCCGGTATCCCGTACTTTGTAGCGGAAACCCACACGTACCGTTGACTGTTGAGCACAATGAAACCAGTACCGCGGTGTCGTCCAGGAACAGCGGTAGTGCCCCATCCAAGAAGTCGGAGGCGTTCCAGGTTCGTGTGGTCAAGGACAGGTTCGCTCCGAAGATGGTGACCCAGGTATTTGATGTCAGACCGGAGTTGGGCTGGAAGCTGGCACCGTTTACCGCGGCGCTTATCGTTGGTTGGGCGAATGCGCCGATAACGAGAAACGAACCGACCAACACGGCGGTGACGGCTTGTCGTGTTGCGATCTTCTTCGTCATGATGAAATGTCCTCATTATCGTACCCGGGCGTCTGAAGCGCAATCCCCTGCCGTCGGTGATGACCGGCAACATCCCAGAACCTCAAACCCGGCGACATCGAGGAGGCCGCCTCGAAGATCACGGTGCAAGGCGCCCGGTACCCCGAAAAGCTGGAGCAGATGACCGGCCGCTGAGCGGCGGCGCGAAGGAGTTCGAGAAATGGAGATTCAACGAAGCGGTTCGCAGCCGTCGGGCAAAGGGCCGGCCGAGTACTTTACGGGCACGGTGCGGGTGGACCCGCTGTTCAGGCCGCCCGCTCCGGCGCGCGTTGTCGGCGTCAGCGTCACCTTCGAACCGGGCGCCCGGACGGCATGGCACACTCACCCGCTGGGCCAGACGCTGGTAGTGACCGCAGGGTGCTCCAGGGTGCAGCGTTGGGGCGGACCGGTGGAGGAGATCCGGCCGGGCGACGTGGTCTGGATTTCGCCCGGCGAGAAACACTGGCATGGCGCCGCGGCAACCACGGCGATGACTCATACCGCCATTCAGGAGCAGCTTGACGGCAAGACGGCCGACTGGATGGAAGCGGTGAGCGACGAGGAATACAGGGCCTGATGCGGGGCGCCCGCGGATCACAAAATTCAGCGAGCAACCCTCAAGGCGTCCGCAGGCGGCGGGTAACCTCCGACCCGCATTGCGCATAATGCCGGCCGTTCCAGCTATAGATCGCCTCCGCCTGTGCTTTGATGGCGCAATGCGCGAGCATGGCGTCGTAGATGCCGCCGCCCACGATACCGAGGGCGGCCGAGGCTGCCAGCGCATCGGCATATTCATCGCCGGTAAGCGCGACGATGGAAAGCCGCCCACGTATGCTGCCGATGAACAGCGCGGCCTGTTCGCCGCTGATACGGTGCTTGCCCGGCATCCGGGTCAGCGTGGAGTAGACCTCGGCCAGGCTGTGCGCTCCTCAGCAGCCGGTCGATTTGTCGAATTGGACAAAAAGCGCCAGACTGGCCTGATGGTGAATGTGATCCCCATAGAACACCGGAACGAGCGCCGATGTATCGAAGAAAGCCTTCCTTCGCCCTTGCCGAGGTTAGCCGCGTCGCGTTCTTCTCGGATCTGTTGCAGCATCCCATCCGTGGCCGAAGCGGGCAGGGGCTGCCCGGTGCGAAACACCCAGACGCCGTGCTCCTTCGTGAGCGGACCCATCCCGCGGACCGGACGCAGGGTGATCTGTTCACCGGCGCTCTCCATTTCCAGTGCGTCGCCGGGTTCCAGATGGAGCTCTTCCCGCAGCGGCTTAGGAATCACGACGCGCCCGGCTTCATCAATAGTGAGGCGTATGTTCATTTTGGCACAATACACTGGGTTGACCCAGCGGCCAATACCATTGTAGCCGAAGCTTGAATTGCCGTTGGTTAGCAAAGGGCATTCGCCCGGCAGCGCTCGACTCGCGAGCACAGCGCTACGCTGCTGCACTACTGTTGGGCAAACGGCGTCGAGGGCTATCGGCAGAAGACACCGATGGACAAGGCGGGAATTAGCGGTGGCTGTCATTCGCTGATTCGCGGGCGCCTCGCCAACGGCCGGCCTCGCGCCGCCCGATGGCTGGCAGAGCATGGCGCGAAGCTGGATCTGGAAGGGGCAGCCGGTACAGGGCGCCTCGACGCGGTCAAAGCATTTTTCGATTCGAACGGAGACTTGAAGGCGCCAGCCACCCCGGAGGATTTGCAGCGTGGTTTCGTGTGGGCGTGTGGATACGGCGGTGAAGATGTTGTCCGGTTTTTGCTGTCACTGGGTGCGGATCTGGAGGACGACGCGGGCAGCGGCGAGCCTCCGCTGCACATGGCTGTGGCGGGCGCGGCGCGCCGTTCGACCAGCTAAACCGATACGGCGGAACGCCGCTGGGACAGGCGGGCTGGTCGTTTGTGGTCAACGATCCGGATGAAGACTACGTTCCCATCTTCGAGGCGCTGCTGGCGGGCGGCGCGCACCTTGAAAATGGCTGGCTGGCGTGGCTCGACCAGCAGGAAGGGCGCACGGCTGAACAGAAGGCCCGAATCGCCGCGGCGCCGCGAAAGTATGGGGCGAAGAGTTGAAGTCTGCCGGCGCCGATCTCAGACGCCCTTGGCGATGTCGCGGTGGGTGGTCTTCACCCGGAAGCCCGCCTGCGACAGGCGCTTGCGGATGGCGTCGGCGATCATGACCGAACGATGGTGGCCGCCGGTGCACCCGAAAGCGATCGTGAGATAGCTCTTGCCCTCGCGAATGTAGTGCGGCATGAGGTAAATCAACAGCTCCGAAATGCGGCCGATGAACTCCACCGTTTGCGGAAACTCGCGGATGTATTTGGCCACGCTGGGATGCCGGCCGGTCAGCTTCTTGAACCGCGGAATGTAATTGGGGTTGGGGAGAAAGCGCACGTCGAAGACCAGGTCGCTGTCGGGCGGCACGCCGTGACGGTAACCGAAGCTGGTCACATAGACCATGATCTTGGACTCCTCGCGTTCGCCGCGAAAGCGCTCGCCGATGAAATCGCGCAGCTCGTGCACCGTGAACTTGGAGGTGTTGATGATCAGGTCCGCCATGGCGCGGATGGAGGCAAGCTGGCGGCGTTCGGACTTGATGCTCTTGGCGATGGAGTTCCCGGTGCCCAGGGGGTGCGGCCGGCGGGTTTCGCTGAAGCGGCGCAGGATGGCGGTGTCGTCGGCTTCCAGGAAGATCAGGCGCGTGGCGACCTGGCCGCGGATGCGCGTGTAAATGCCGGGAAAGCGCTGCAAGCCCTCGCCCTCGCGCACGTCCACCACCAGGGCGGCCGCGCGGATGCTGGCCGAATCCTGGGTGAGCTCGGCAAACTTGGGAATCAGGTCGACGGGCAGGTTGTCCACCGAATAGTAGCCCAGGTCTTCCAGCGCCTTGAGCACGGAACCCTTGCCGGAGCCGCTCAGGCCGGTGATCACGACCAGTTCGGCGGGCCGGTCCGCGGGACGGCGGCGACTGGCCGGATCGGTCCTTTTGGGCATGCGGCGGGTCAAGCCTCGATCAGGTCGAAATGGCCATCGCGGCGGCGCACCAGCACCGCCACGCAGTCGCTCTCGGCGTCGCGGTAGACCACGTAGCCGGCGCCCTTCTCCATTTCCATGAGGGCTTCTTCCAGGGTCATGGGCTTGCGCCGGTCGTGGTGGTTGATGCGGAAGATTTTGCGCTCGGCCTCGGGTTCCGGCCCGGCGGGCGGTTCGGGCGCGGCGGGGGCGGATTCCTTGCGCGGGGTGCGCTTGGTATCCCGCCACTTGGCGCGCACCTTGATGGTCTGCTTCTCCAGTTTTTCGATGGCTTCGTGGATGGCGTTGAAGAGGTCCACGTTGGAACCCATGCCCACCAACTGATGGTTATGGTAATGCACCGTAATCTCGGCCTGGTGCAGATGCCGTTCCAGGGACAAGATCACGTGCGCTTCTTTCTGCTCCCGTCCATCCAGGAGTTTGCCGACCTTGGCAAACCGCGCTTCAATCTTCTTGAGCTGCGCGGGAGCCAGTCCCACCTGCCTGCCTGTGTATGTGATCTTCATGCTTCCCTCCGCTCAGGCCATGCCGCCGGGGCGAACCCGCCGCTGGTGTGTCGACGGAATTTTCATGTCCTCACGGTACTTGGCGACGGTGCGGCGCGTCACGTTGATGCCTTCCTGCTGCAGCGCGGCGGTGATCTGCTCGTCGGTGAGCGGATGCGCGCTGTCCTCTTCCCCGATCATCTTCTTGACTTTGCGTTTCAGCAGCAGCAGCGGCGTATTCCCGCCGAGGGGTCCCTGCACGGCTTCCGAGAAGAAATAGCGGAGCTCGAAAACACCCTGGGGCGTGTGCACGTACTTGCTGGCCACGGCGCGGCTGACGGTGGAAGGATGCACTCCCACTTCCTCGGCCACTTCCTTGATCATCATGGGCTTGAGCGAGTCGATCCCGTTGGCCAGAAACGCGGTCTGGCGGCGCACAATGGCCTGGCAGACCTTGAGGATGGTCTGCTTGCGCTGTTCGATGTTCTTCATCAACTGGATGGCCGAGGTGTAGCGCTCGCGCACATAGTCGCGGACTTCCTTGGTGGCGCCGTTGTCGCGGTCGAGCATGCGGCGGTATTGCGCGTTCAAGCGGAGTTGCGGGACATCCTCGTCGTTCATCTGGATGATGTATTCGTCGCCGTCCTTGATGAAATAAACATCCGGCTCGACGGTGCGGGCGCCGGCGCCCGAGTAGCGCAGGCCGGGCCGCGGATTGAGCCGCCGGATGGCCTTGACGGCGATCTCGATGTGCTCGATGGGCCGCCCCAGCACCTTGGCCAGCTCGCGATACTGCCGCAGTTCGACCAGGCGCAGGTGGCTCGAGACGATCTGCCAGGCCACGCCGCCGCGCCCGTTCATGCTCTCCAACTCGAGGAGCAGGCACTCCCGCACGTTGCGCGCGCCCACGCCCGCCGGATCGAGCGACTGCACCACCGCGAGCGCGGCCTGGATCTCCTCCAGATTGTGATCGCCCATGGCGGCGATCTCTTCGAGCGACGCCGACAGGTAGCCGTCCTCGTCCAGGTTGCCGATGATGGACTCGGCCGCGTCGCGGATGCCCTCGGAGAGCACGCTCACGCTGAGCTGCGAATGAAGGTGATCGGCCAGGGTGACGGGAGCCGAGAGGAAGGTCTCGAACGAGGGTTTCTCGACGGACTCCGAGGCGGGGCTCTTGTATCCGGGGTCGAGGTAATCGTCGAAGAAGGAGCCGAAGTCGATCTCATCGAAGGGATCGGTGGCGGCGGCTGGCTCCACGGGCTCGACGGATTCCACGGCAGCGGCTTCGGCGGCAGCCGCGGCGCCGGCTTCGGTGAGCGCCTGAAACGGCTCCGAAAACAGTTCGGCAGGGGTCTCGCCGGCGATCCCGTTGGTGTGCGCGGCGTCCCCCAGCGCGGCCTCCAGGATCTGCTGGTCGGCCGGGTCGGTCACGCGCTCGGGCTCCAGCAGCGGCAGCAGTTCCTCCGGCGTGATCTCTTCGCCGGACTCTTCGGTGGCTTCCTCCAGGACCGGGTTCTTGACGATCTCCTGGGTGAGCATCTCCTTGAGCTCCAATCGGTTCAACTGGAGCACGGTCACCATTTGAACCAGGCCAGGGGTCAGGATCTGCTTCTGCGCGACCTTAAGCTGGAGCGACGGCCGGAGCATACTCACAGATAATATGATATCACCGGGGTGGGACAGGCTTGAGCCTGCCGGGTCGGCAGGCTAAAACCCGAGCGCCTCGACGGCCGCGGCGCGGCAATGCGCACTTCCGCCTCGCCCAGGCGCCGCGCGTAGGCCTGCACCTGCTGCTGCCGGCCGCCGACCGGGTTGAGGCTGCCGATGTTCTGGCGGAGGCGCTGCTCATCGTTCACGATCTCGGCCACCTGGACGTCCAGGCGCTCGATGTCCCGCGCCGCGGCCGCGGTCTGCTGCTTGAGGGTGGCGATGTGCTCGAGCTGCCGGCGTCCGGCATCAGATCGGTCACCGTGTAGGAGCTGTCCCAGACGCGCTCCTCGGCGACGGGGCTTCGCCGCGGCCCCAGGCACCTAACGCGGCGTAGCCAGGGCCAAACAGGCGACATGCAAAAGCTGGAGGCGACTTCACACTCCGGGCAGGCGCCCGCAAACATTGGCGCAAAACATAGCGCCCGAAAACTTCCCGCCAAAGACCAGCGCGCCAACGATAGGGGTTTTAGAGGTTCATAGGGGTTCTAAAGAGTTCGCACAGTCCGCACTGGTCAGCGAACGCAGCTTCGTGCCTTGTGAGGATGTGTCCAGAAGTTGCAACTATCATGGTGACTGATATCGAAGGCAGCCGCTCCGGACCCTGCCTTAACGTTTGTTAAATCCGCACGGGCCGGGGACCGCGGCCAGGGGGAAGTGTCGAAACTCCAGATCCCTGAGGATCTGGGAAAAGGCAGACTCTCTCGCGGCGGCGGCGCGATTGCGTGTGCTCGAACCGACCAAGCTCTGGCAACTTTCGGCGCGCAATCATCAGACGATCCAGTTGACAAACTGAGGCGCTACTGTCAATATTGACCAATGCGGCACGATGTTATCTTTCGCGCTATGACACGTCAGTCAGGCCTCCGGCCCGGCGGTCTGTGCTTTGTGACCTGCGCCGTCCTGGCAACCTGCAGCTTTCTGGCCCCTCCAGCCTGGTCCCAATA
>VFSW01012264.1_pt1 | contig 11987 bp, 10 predicted proteins | sample 5358111 | NCBI WGS metagenome assembly VFSW01 (sample SAMN11554181, study PRJNA540505) | mine drainage metagenome | isolation source: sediment from site ElyBrook_90M | place: USA: Ely Copper Mine, Vershire, VT | collected 2017 | reverse complement strand
CCTAACTGAGGCAATGGCTGTGCCCCTTAATTCTGAATTATTGGATAGCCCACCCCAGAGTCGGGTACTGGTCGTGGATGATGATGCTCAGGCTCGCTGTCTGCTGGAGGCTTTGCTCGCGAGCGAAGGATATGCCACAGCTCAGGCCGAAAATGGACAGAAAGCTCTGGAAGTTGTAAAAACCTTCAAGCCACACCTGATTCTTCTGGATCTGATGATGCCGGGCCTGACGGGGTTTGAGGTGGTAACTCGGCTTAAAATGAACGTGGATACCCATTGCATACCGATCATTTTGGTCAGCGCCCTGGAAGACAGAGTTTCCCGTTTGCAAGGATTGAGGGCTGGCGCCGAAGAATTTATTACCAAACCCATCGATTATATGGATTTGCAAATTCGCGTACGCAATCTGCTGCAGTTGAAGAAATTCAACGATTTTTTGAAAAGCCATAACCAGATACTCGAAGCGAAGGTGCTAGAACGCACCAAGGCATTACAGGATTCTTTTGTCGAATCCATATTTACCCTTATCCGGGCAGCGGAGTTTCGTGATGACGAGACGGGCGACCATGTAAAACGTATCAGTCATTACAGTCGCGAATTGGCAGCACAAATGGGACTGGACCACGAATTCTGCGACCTTATTTTTCATGCCAGCCCCATGCACGATATTGGAAAGATCGGCATTCCAGACCATATCTTATTAAAGCCCGGAGGGCTAGAACAGTCGGAATGGGGGGTCATGAAAGGCCACACCACCATTGGTGCCCAAATTCTGCAAAAAAGTTCTTCACCTTATCTTAAGATGGGCTTTGACATAGCGCTGAGCCACCACGAACGCTGGGATGGCAGCGGTTATCCCCACGGTCTGAAAGGGGAGGCAATCCCATTAGCTGGGCGGATCATGCAGCTCGCGGATGTCTACGATGCCCTACGCAGCAAGCGCCCGTACAAATCTGCATTTGGCCATGAAAAAGCTTTGGACATCATTTTTAACGGGGATGGGCGCACTTTGTCATCGCATTTCGACCCCGATGTATTGAAAGCATTCCATCAGAGGACGGATACTATGGGAGAGATCTTCGCTTCCAGTGGTGAATGCGGGGTATAAATCTTCAGGCAACCCCCTTCTGCTTTTATCAAAACAAAATGTATTTGTTTTGATTACTGGCAGCACTCAATAAGTGCGTTACCGTACAGACTCCTTCTGTCATTGCCACGATAATTCGGTCTAAGTATTCTTCGAAGGACTGCTCGAACGCACGATGCAACCCCAATTCCACTTGGGACTGGGGTACTGTAGCTGGACGAGTTCGGTCATTAAGCTTTGTGGAAATCCCTCGCCCGTATTGACACAATAGTTATCCAGGATGGCTAACATGAAACCACAAGAAAGCGACTATGGGTATGTCGACGACAGCGTCATAACCACCAAGGTTAGGATTGCTGTATTCAACGAACCCACTTTGAAATCATCGGAAATTAATGTTGAAACATTCAACGGCGTGGTTCAACTGAGTGGTTTTGTCAGGTTTGCTGCCGACGAATGGAATGCGACGGAACTTGCGCTCAGCATAGCAGGGGTGAAGATGGTTAAGGATGATATGTGGGTATTGGGGAGTTGCCGCAGAAAATAGCCGTCACGCAGATCTTCGGTTTCGCATCAGGTGGATGTAGTGAGTCTAAGCGAACGGGAAAGTCTGAGCAAGTTCGGCCAGATCAAAATTCCGAATCACTGATTTGGAATTGCTCGTTTGGCGAAAGAACTGGAAAGGTCACAGCTCGATTGGAGACGATCAGAGCGATTTCTATGAGTGCCCCCGCTTCGGCCTGAACGGACGGTGGCGTTCTGTGACGAATAGGTTCGCAATGAGTCGGTTACCGGCCATAGCGGCTCAACCTCAATAGCGGGTCCATAGAGTGGAATACATGGATATTCATGGTCCGTCCGTCCGAGTCGCTCAGCAACTCTGGCAATAAATCCCGTCCTACGCTAACATCATATCCAGCCATCGCTTCTTCTCCTTCGGTTTGATTAACGTCTCGATAACGTCATCCTGTCGAATAGAAGCGGTGGCTACCCACCAAATAATTTACAGCAGTTTACGGACTTAATAGCTGGTCGCGATGCCATATTGCCGACTGGCAAGGTAGTCTCGAAAGGCGGTCATAGGCACGCGCAACTGAATAAATAGAAATGGCTTGGGGTTTTTATCCCTAAGCCATTATTTTTGGTGCCCGGAGCCGGAATCGAACCGGCACAGCCGCAATGGCCGAGGGATTTTAAGTCCCTTGTGTCTACCAGTTTCACCATCCGGGCCCATAGGCGGTATTTTACCAGATTACCTGATGAAATCCTGAGTCCTGGTAATGTCGTCCAGGGTGATCTGCTTTATCCTCTGTTCACGACTCCATGAAACTTTTAGATGGTTTCCAGAGTCTAGTGCATGAGTATTTATTCTATTCAATTTTTTTCGGCTGAAGGGTATACTTTCCGCTCGGGGAATGACTATGCGTCGCCTGACTTACTTTTTATTGATGATAATTGCCATGATCCTGAATCCACCACTCGCCACAGCCCAATCTACGGATGCTACCCCCACTTTGTCACGAATCGTATTGGGTATGGGGTGTTTTTGGGGTGGAGAAAAACGCCTATCCGCATTACATGGGGTGGTTCATACCGAAGTTGGCTATGCTGGAGGTAAGAATCCCCACCCTACCTATCACTCTGTATTGGCCGAAGCTCACCAAGGTTCTGGAGAACTCGGTCACGCTGAAGTGGTGGCCGTGGATTACGATCCCCACCAGATTTCCACGGAGCAACTCCTCATTGCTTTCTTTGAGAATCATGATCCAACTCAGGGGGATCGTCAGGGCAACGATGTGGGGCCCAACTATCGCAGTGTGATTTTTTATACCCAACCAGACCAAAAGTCTGCTGCACTCCATGTCATGAGTACTTACCAAAAGGCACTTAGTGCAGCAGGTTACTCCGCTATCACGACACAGGTTGCTCCTCTGGAGCATTTTTACCCTGCCGAGGAATACCATCAAAGATACCTGCAAAAGCATCCCGATGGTTACTGTGGACTCGGGGGTACGGGAGTCACCTATCCCGGCCATGCTGCTGCAGTAGTTGCCCCCGTTGCACCGTTAGAGGGAAAGGCCTTGGCATCAACTCAACTGGTGGTATTCGAAGGCGTAGACTGTGGTTTCTGTCGCCAATTTGAACAGCAGGTACTGGTCCACTGGAAATCACCCATTGCCATGACGCGCACACTCTCCACTCAGGCGCCTCTGGGTTGGCATCTCAAATCAAATGTGTGGGCTACGCCAACTACGGTTTTGTTCCAGGATGGGCAGGAAGTCAACCGTTTTACGGGTTTTAATGGGGATCAAGCCGCTTTCTGGAATTGGCTGGGGCATTGGACATTGACTCCGGAACAGAGGGCCATCGCCTTTGAAGGGGGGACAGAGCCCCCCCATACGGGCTCCCTGCTCGACAATCATGCTCCCGGAACCTATGTGGATACGGTGAGCGGTCAGCCCCTGTTTCGCAGTAATGCCAAGTTCGGCAGTCACAGCGGGTGGCCCAGTTTTTTTGATCCAGTGCATGGGGCCATCATCCTGCGCGAGGATGACAGCCATGGCATGCACCGCTTAGAAGTATTAAGTGCCAGTTCGGGGATTCACTTGGGGCATGTTTTCGATGATGGCCCCCCGCCTACGGGTAAGCGCTATTGCATTAACAGTGCCATGCTCCGTTTTGTTCCCGACTAGGCCGCTCTATTCGATGGCACGAACATCGATGTCTTTGCTCGTCAGGCGCAACTGGCTCGCGTAAACCCAGGATTCAGGGGGAGTGTAATGGCTTATCCAGTCGCTCACTTGGTCTGCATGCATGGGATTCGCAATGAAGAAACCTTGCGCTTGCACGCATCCGAGGTGAACCAAAACTTTCCCCTGTTCTTCCGTTTCTACTCCCTCGGCGATGGCTTCCTTGTTAAAAATATCGGCCAGATTGATCACCACTTCGACAATGGATAAATCCTCACGGTTGGTGAGCATATCGCGCACAAAGCTTTGATCGATTTTAATTACGCTTACGGGTAATCGCCGCAAATAATCCAAAGAAGCATAGCCTGTTCCAAAATCATCGATGGCAAAAGTCACTCCATACCGACGGCAAGCTTCCATTGCTCGTGTGACTTGCGGAATATCCCATAACGCTACGGATTCCAGAACCTCCAGTTCGAGGTTAGGAGCACAACGAGTCGGATAAAGCAGGATCATCTGGTGAATGAAATCGTCAAAACCAGGGGCGTGGAGATGTCGCGCCGGCAGGTTGACGCTGATGCCCAATTCCAGTCCCTGCTGCGCCCACTCTGCCCGTTGAGCAAACGCCGTGGCAATGACCCATTCTGAAATCCGGGTTTCGATTTCACTGTTCTCGACCATGGGCAAGAAATCTCGGGGCAGAAGAACCCCGCGCTCCGGGTGGTTCCAGCGAATCAGGGCCTCCACTCCAAGGATCTGGCCCGTACGCAAGTTGACCTTGGGTTGGTAAAACAGTTCGAACTCCTGATGATCTAGTGCCAATTCCACGCGAGTCCGTCCTTCCGTACGTAAGTGGGCATTGCGTTCATCCACTACATCGAAAAAATGAAAACAATTACGTCCTTTTTCTTTGGCGCGATACATGGCCTGATCAGCGTGACGCAACAAGGTTTCGGCATCCACTTCATCGTCGGGAAATACCGTTACTCCCATGCTGGCGGAAACCGTTGCCACCTGATCTCCAAAAGTGTGGGGTAAGGCAATGGCTTTCATAATCCTTTGTAAGGTTGCCGTTAACTCCTGATCATTGGCCACCTCCGAAAGTACTATAACAAATTCGTCCCCCCCCAGACGAGCCACAGTGTCTGTGGCTCGCAGGGTCGCGGACATGCGCTGGGCTACTCCTACCAGCACCTGATCCCCCTTGTCATGTCCAAATTGATCGTTGACCGGTTTAAAACCATCCAAATCTATAAAACATAGCGCCATTTTTTTATTGAATCGACGGGCATCAGCTAATGCCATGGCCAAACGATCATTGAGCAGAGCTCGATTGGGCAAACCGGTGAGAATGTCATGTAAGGCGATCATTTCCAGTTCGTTTTGCTGTGCCTTGAGTACGGTGATGTCCGAGGAGATGCAGACAAAGTTCAAAGTTGTGCCATCATCGTTGCGTACTACGGAGATGGTTAATTTATCAGGGTAGATCTCGCCATTTTTACGTCGATTCCAAATTTCACCTGACCAATGGCCCTGATTCAATACCGTTGCCCACAGATTGGCGAAAAAAACTGGATCATGGCGTCCCGATTGCAGAAACCCCGGATTCCTTCCCAATACTTCTTCACGGCCATAGCCCGTTGTCCGGGTAAAAGCCGGATTGGTTTCGATGATCTGTCCCTGAGGATCGGTAATATAGATGCTTTCGTCGGCGTGCAAAAAAACCTGCGAAACGAGGCGAATATAGTCATCAGACAACTTGCGTTCAGTCACATCGTTTATGATGGCGACAAAGTGAGTCAGATGCCCATCCTTATCATTGACTGGTGCAATCTGAAAGCGATTCCAGAACATTTGCCCATCTTTGCGATAGTTGCGCAACGTTGCCTTAACCGGTAAACCGCTTTTCAGGGCAACTCGAATCGCCACCAATTCGGGTTGATCACGATCATCCCGCTGCAAGAAACGGCAATTGCGACCAATGGCATCTACAGAAGAATATCCCGTGATCCGTTCAAATGCCGGATTGACATAGACCAGGGGAAAATCTGTTACCGTAGCGTCTGAGATGGCGATGCCATTGACACTGTTGTTCAACGCTCCAGCTTGTAAACGAATCAGGGATTCGGATTGCTTGCGTACGGAAATATCGCGCGCGGAACAAAATAGTAGCGATTCCGAGGCGATACTGAATCCACGGACATGAACTTCTACATCAAATACCTGGCCGTTCTTATGTCGATATTGGGTTTCAAAAGTGGTATCTCCGGCTTGTAACCACTGACCAATGCGCTCCTCAAGCTGAGCGCCCGACCATTTGGCATCCCAGTCACCAATATGGCGTCCGCTCAGCTCTTCACGGGTGTATCCCAGACTGCTACAAAACGAGTCACTCATGGTGACCAGCATGCCTTGGGCATCCACCACATGCAAACCATCGCTGGCAATTTGCATGACGATTTCCGTCATGCGTTGCTCGCGCAAGAGCAGCGCCCTATCATCCCGGCAAGCTTTGCCCTCCATATTTTGATCGGTGGAGTTCAGACTTGCCGTTTGAGCGCTGGGTTTCACTCCCAAGCTCATGGTGTATTGGTGGGTTTACTGTGTTTGAGCTGAAAGTCTGCCAAACTGGCCTGATTGCAGTTATAAGTGTTCTTCCCTGCTTGTTGACACTCGGCCAAATCTGGAGCAATAGCCTCGGGATGATCCAGATAATATTCCTTGGTTTTGGTGTCTTCGCACGCCGCCAGCGTTAGGGCAAGCAAACCCCAGCATAGGACAGATTTCATGGGTAACCTCGCAGTGACATATCGAGTGCTATGGTAACCCATTCAGCTCACTTAGTGACAATGGCGGCGGGCAATTTCAGCATATCATACCGGCAGCAACGGTGTCGTGAGTGAGCGCATCGATTATGATGAAGCTGCCCGTAGCCCGGTTATCTGCATAGGCGTCGAGAGCCAGGGGGTGTTGAACCCGCAGGGTAACGCGCACGATATCGTTCATTTCGACGGTGTCAGGATGAGCCATTGAAATGGAAGTATTGACATCCAAACGATCATGCACCTGCTCCAGTTTCCCAGGGACACAACGCGTCGTCTGCTGCACCAGGAGTCGTCTGGAGGCATCGTAGGGTGTGGTGGAAAACCAGCATAATAAGGCTTCGAACGATTTTTCCAAACGCGGGGGCTGTTGCGCACTGGCAATCATATCTCCGCGTGAAATATCGATCTGGTCCTCTAGCGTCAGCATCACGGATTGTCCCGCGCGAGCCCGTGGCAAATCGCCCTCGAATACCCGGATAGACGCCACTCGCGTGCTTCGTCCAGCAGGAAGTACGACGACTTCATCACCTACGGTCACCGACCCTGTTTCGATGCGCCCAGAAAATCCCCGTCGGTCCTCGACTTCCTCCTTGGGTAAACGCATAACTCCCTGAACCGGATAACGAAAAGGTGAGCTTAGCGGTGCCTCGTCCAGGGGGACTGTTTCAAGAATTTCCAGCAACGGAGGTCCTTTATACCAAGGCATCCGTTCGCCACGTTCTACGACCCCATCCCCCTCCAGTGCGCTCATGGGAATGACTTGTATGTTGTGAAACCCCAAAGGGCCTGCAAAGGCCATGAAATCTTTTTTCACCTGGTCAAAGGCGGCTTCCTGATAATCCACCATATCCATTTTGTTGACCGCTGCTACCACGCTCCGGATGCCCAGTAAGCGAACGATATGGGCATGTCTGCGCGTTTGCTCCATGACGCCTTTGCGCACGTCAAGCAATAGAATGGCTAAGTCGGCAGTGCTCGCTCCGGTCACCATGTTCCGAGTATATTGGGCATGTCCAGGCGTGTCTGCAATGATGAAGCGACGCGCTGGAGTGCTAAAATAACGATAGGCCACATCGATGGTGATGCCTTGTTCGCGTTCTGCCTGCAAGCCGTCCGTCAATAATGATAAGTCCGCCTGAGACAGGCCACGACGAGTGGACGTGGCAGTAATGGCGGCCCATTGGTCTGCCAGCACTGCTTTGCTGTCGAAGAGCAAACGCCCAATGAGCGTGCTTTTGCCATCGTCTACCGAGCCACAAGTAATGAAACGCAAAATTTCCTGATGTTTTTTGAGTGTGATATCCATCATGTTCGATTCCTGAAAATGTCATCCTGCCGGATCAAAAGTATCCTTGCTTCTTACGCAATTCCATGGAAGCTTCGGACGTTTGATCGTCCGTGCGTGTCGCACCTCGTTCCGTCAGTTCACTGGTGACGGTCTCACGCAAAATCTCGGCCAAACTTTGTGCTTGGGACGGGACAGGGCAAGTACACGTCATATCCCCCACCGTGCGAAACCGTACCCAACGTTCTTCCACTGTTTCTCCCGTACGTGCCGAAGTCAGCGGCGAAATGGGAACCAATTGAGCGCCGCGAACCACTACCGCGCGCCGATGGGCAAAATATAACGTTGGTAAAGGAATGCTCTCCCGGGAGATATATTCCCAGACATCCGTCTCGGTCCAGTTGCTGATGGGAAATACGCGCATGTTTTCCCCAGGGTTGACGCGCGCATTGTACAGGTCCCACAGTTCGGGGCGCTGGTTCTTGGGATCCCAGCCGCCGAACTCGTCGCGGAATGAGAAAATCCGTTCCTTGGCTCGCGCCTTTTCCTCATCACGACGAGCCCCGCCCAAACAGGCATCAAATCCGAACTCATGGATGGCATCCACTAAAGTCACGGCTTGCAGTGCATTGCGACTGTCTGTTGCCGATTTCACCTGTGCTCGTCCTTGCCGAATGGATTCCTCCACAGACCGGACGATCAACTGAACTCCCCATTGGGCGACAATCTTGTCACGAAATTCCACCACTTCGGGAAAATTGTGGCCTGTGTCCACATGCATCAGGGGAAAGGGCAATGATTGAGGATGAAAAGCCTTGCGCGCCAGGTGCAAGACCACCATGGAATCCTTCCCGCCAGAAAACAACAACACCGGACGGCTGCATTGAGCAGCGACTTCGCGCAGAATGTGAATGGCTTCTGCCTCCAAACGATCCAGATGATCTAACGCTGCCCAGGAATGCTGTGATACTTGTGCTGCAGTGCTCATGCCTTTACCCTCGTTGCCTCTTCTGTTAACGCCGACTGGTGTAATCCACACTCTTTGGTGAGCGCCTGTTCCCACCACCAGCGACCATCCCGTTCCTGTTCCCCCGGGCGCAAGGCGCGTGTACAGGGAGCGCAGCCAATACTGGCATAACCTTGATCGTGGAGCGCATTATAGGGAACCTGATGGCGTTGTATATAAGCCCAAACTTCATCGCTGCTCCAGGTCGCCAAGGGATTGAGTTTCATCAGCCCCAAACTGTCGTCCCAGCTTTCGGCCATCACTTCCTGACGGGTGGGGGATTGATCTCGGCGCAAACCGGTGATCCATCCACGATACCCTTTCAGTGCCCGGTGCAAGGGGGCCACCTTGCGGACCCCACAACAGGCTCGGCGAGCCTCCACGCTGTGAAAGAAACCATTGGCGCCCTGTTTTTGCAGTAATGTCTCCACTCCCTCAGCCTCGGGCCAGAATACGTCGATGCGCTGACCATAACGCTCAAATATCCGATCCAGCAAGCGATACGTGGACTCTGGTAAACGCCCGGTATCCAAAGTGAAAATTCTCACCGGCAAATTCAGGCGCAATACCATATCGGTCAGGACCATATCTTCTGCTCCCAAACTACTGGCCAGGGTGAGGGGCGGCAGGCGCATTACCCAAGCGCGTAAATCCGCTTCCAGTTGCGCATGTTTTTCTTCTGACATTTTTAGTCTCCTTCAGGTCGCGACACAATTCCCGTCAAACGACGACGAAACAGGGGTTCGGGGGGGGCTACGGAAGACTGATATGCCTCGCTGAATAACCCCAGTCCTAACAACGCATTTTCTGCGGTTTCTCCAGAACGCAACGCAAAACTATTGAACCCACAACGTTCCAGTTCGTGTAAGGAGTCGCGAAAAACGTCTCCAGAAGCGCGGAGTTCTCCTGTAAATCCATATCGGTGTCGTAGCAGTCGAGCCAAAGAATGGCCTCGGCCATCGGTAAAACTGGAAAACCGCACGATCACCAAAGCCGCTTCAGCCAAATAGGGTGCAAGCTCCTCCAGCGGTTGATCGGTTTCCACCTGTAACCCCAGTTGGCCATGGTAAGGTAACCCACGCCGTTCGCGCCACTCTTCCACTGTAAACCAATAATCTCCCTGAGGGGGCAGCTCTGGCTGCCAATGTTGCCAGGTATCCTGTACGATTCGGCGATCTATAATCACTTCAGGCATATACCACCTCTTGATTTGGGGCATATACCGCATCCCGAAAGGGCTGAATTCCCAAACGCTGTACTGTGGCAGTAAAACTTTCTTCTGTTCCAAGGCGTTGCGCCAAGTACACCTCCACCATGGCGTCAATGGCCTCAGGAACTTCCTCAGGACGCAACGATGGACCAATGACCTTGCCCAAACGGGCGGGAGACTGGGATCCCCCGATGGTCAACTGATAAAACTCGCGTCCATGTTTGTCTACACCCAAAATCCCGATATGCCCTACATGGTGATGGCCACAGGCATTCATGCATCCTGAAATATTGAGATCCAAGGGGCCGATATGGCGCACCCGCGCTGCGTCCTGAAATTTATCCTGAATGGCACGCGCCACCGGCAGTGAACGGGCATTGGCCAAGGCGCAGTAATCGCCCCCAGGGCAGGAAATGATATTGGTCAATAGGCCGATATTGGCCGTGACCAACCCCCACCCCGCCAACGCATCGTACAATTCCGGCAGACGGTTTTGCGGGATATCCGGGAGTATCAAATTCTGTTCATGGCTGACGCGAATTTCGCCAAACCCAAAACTCTCAGACAACTCAGCCACGGCATCCATCTGGTCCGCAGACACATCTCCGGGCGCTTGATCTGGGGCTTTTAGAGAGAGAACCACGCTCGTGTATCCCGGTACTTTATGGGGATGAAGGTTTTGTTGGTACCAGGCCGCAAATGCTCGATCCTGCTGCAACCGGCTTGCCAACTGGGCGGGGATGCCGGCAGGTTGCGCGGTATAAGCGGGTCGCTGAATACGGTCGGATATGCGCGCCACTTCCTCTTTCACGAGGGTCGCCGGGCCATCTTTCCAGTGGTCCCATTCTTCTTCCACTTCCCGTCTGAACCGTTCTACGGTCATGGCTTTGACCAGAATTTTGATGCGCGCCTTGTATTTGTTATCACGGCGCCCATAGCGGTTGTATACCCGTAAAATAGCTTCGAGATAAGTGAGCAGATGAATTTCGGGCAAAAATTCCCGAACCAGTTCTCCCACTATCGGTGTCCGCCCCAGTCCTCCTCCGACCCACACCTGATATCCCAATCCCTGAACGGCATCCGTTACCGCCAGAAGGCCGATATCATGAACCCCCGTAGCCGCACGATCATGGAGTGCACCATTTACGGCAATTTTGAATTTCCGTGGCAGAAATGCAAATTCTGGATGTCCTGTAGACCATTGACGAATCAACTCACAGGTGACGCGCGGATCGATCAATTCATCTGCGGCTACCCCGGCAAAGTGATCCGTGGTGGTGTTACGCACGCAATTCCCGCTGGTTTGAGTGGCATGCATCTGCACTTCAGCCAAAGCTGCCAAAATATCCGGTACTTGTGGTAGTTTTACCCAATTGAACTGGATATTCTGGCGCGTGCTGAAGTGGCCTACCCCGCGATCATAAGTCCGTGCAATCCACGCCAATCGTCGCAGTTGTGGGGCGCTCAGAACCCCGTAGGGAATGGCCACTCGCAACATGGGGCTATGTCTTTGGATATACAATCCATTTTGAAGTCTGAAAGGGCGGAAGTCATCTTCTGAAAGTTGTCCGGCCAGATAGCGTTGGGTCTGGTCACGGAAGCGGGCTACCCGCTCTTCCACCAGTTGTTGATCGATTTCGTCATACTGATACATGATTTTCTCCGCATCTTTCGGTATGAAAATCATTCTAACGACGATTCTTTATTACGACAAAGAATATAAAATTCGATTAATAGAACATTTGGGAACTATGCAGGCATTCCCTAAATGTCGGGAACTCCTGTTTGTCGATTGTCAGGAATTCAAATCTCATGGGTTCAGAGGTTGCTTTACCAGATGCGCGAAAAGCCCCGTCGTTCAGGGCGGGGATGAATAGCGCGGAC
>VFSW01012263.1_pt1 | contig 11987 bp, 13 predicted proteins | sample 5358111 | NCBI WGS metagenome assembly VFSW01 (sample SAMN11554181, study PRJNA540505) | mine drainage metagenome | isolation source: sediment from site ElyBrook_90M | place: USA: Ely Copper Mine, Vershire, VT | collected 2017 | reverse complement strand
TATGGGCGACGTCTAGCAAGCGGCGAAATTGAGGATCCGTCTTTCTTCTTCGCCTGGTGGGGAGCTCCGCAAGATGCAGATTATCGAGATCCAGAGACTTGGCGATTAGCAAATCCGGGGTTCGGTGACCTTGTAGATCCGGACGATTTTGCGAGCGCGGTTCGCCGCACTAAAGAGTCTGAGTTTAGAACAAAGCGTCTCAATCAGTGGGTGTCAAGCTTTGAACGGTGGTTCCCAGCAGGTGTTTGGGAACAGCTCGTCGATGCCAAGCAGATTGAACGCGGTGCGCGAGTCATTCTTGGATTCGATGGTTCAAGAACAGGCGACGCAACGGCTCTAGTAGCGGTATCGATTGAAGAAATTCCGCACATTCAGGTCGTTGGCGTCTGGGAGCGCCCAATTGACGCGGATCCCACTTATCAGGTTCCAAGAGCCGAAGTTCTGAAGGCGATTCGAGAGCAATGCGCTTTTTGGAATGTAGTGGAAGTTGCTTGTGACATTTATTTGTGGCAAACCGAGATGCAAGAGCTGCTACTCGAAGGATATCCAATCGTGCAGATCAACCAATCGGGTTCACCAATGGTGGAGGCGACCCAAAGATTTTTTGAAGCAGTTATGACTGGAATGCTTACGCACGACGGCGATCCGGTCATGACGCGCCACATTGAAAATGCAGTACTCAAACAAGCGAGTGCTGGAAAAAAGTTATCAAAAGACAATCCAAATTCGATGCGCAAAATTGACGCTGCCGTTGCAGCCGTCATGGCCTTCGATCGAGCGCACGAACAGGCTGATAGCGGCGATTTACATGTTTACTGAATTCGACTTTTCATTTTTGATCGAGATCGTGGCATTCATAGCCATTGTTGTCGGCATTGGATTTATCTATTTGCCCGCCTCGCTCATTATCGGCGGCATGATTCTTATTGCCGCGGTCGAACTTCAACCTAAGGATGAAACCGAAGACAATGCCTAGGCTTTTTAACGGTTTCCAAAAGCGCGCAAATCCGTTCGAGAACCCAGCCATCCCTCTCACTGATGCTGGCTTGCTCGATTTTTTTGGTGGCACGCCAACGGATGCCGGAGTTTACGTCTCCGAAGAGACGTCGCTTTCATTCTTGACGGTCTATAGGTGCGTCTCGCTGTTGTCGAGCCTCGTAGCTGGGCTTCCACTGAAGGTTTATCGATACAGCGACAAGTCCGAAGTCTTAGTAAGAGCCTTGCAGCGTCCTGCTCAGTCGACAGGTACGACGCCTTACGAGCTTATGGAAACAATCATGGGCCACCTGCTTTTGTGGGGTAATGCTTACGTTCATAAGGTCAGAAACGGCGCCGGTGCGATCGCCGAATTACGTCCGATCCATCCTTCACGGGTGCGAACCCAGATCACCGCTCCGGATGCCGATGCAGATGTTGCGGCCACCAAGATCTTTTTAATTGCGGATAAGAACGGAGCTGAACACCCGTTTACGAATCGCGACATTATGCATATTCCGGGGCTGTCTTTTGACGGAATCGAAGGACTAAGCCCTATTGGATACATGCGGAGAGCGATTGGAATTGGTCAAGCAGCTGACAAACTGGCCTCCAGATTTTACGCAAACGGCACGCAGACTAGTGGAATTTTAACGACTGATCGAATTCTGCAGCAAGACCAGGCGGACATGCTCAAGGCGCGCTGGCGCGAAAAAGTCGCAGGTATCAACAACGCTCACGATGCCGTAGTGCTCGATGCGGGAACCAAATTCACTCCGCTCACGATGCCGCCTGACGAGGCGCAGTTTTTACAAACTCGCAGATGGCAGACGATTGAGATCGCCAGGGCATTCGGAATTCCTCCGCACTTGGTGGGTGACGTTGAGAAGTCGACGTCATGGGGCACCGGAATTGAGCAGCAGAATATTGGCTTCGTTGCTTACACCGTTTCGAATTGGTCAAAGCGCCTCGAGGCCCGAATAACAAACGAGGTCGTTGAGCCACAAACTCAATACGCAGAATTCCTGATGGACGGACTGCTTCGATCTGATACGGCAGCACGATATGCCTCATATGCGACAGCGATCCAGTGGGGTTGGCTAACGCGAAACGAAGCGCGGGTCAAAGAAAATTTACCACCGTTGGACGGTCTCGATACCCCGTTGACGCCGCTCAACATGGCCGCATCCGCATTGGGCGAGCAACCGGTCGCTGGAGCTGCAAACGCAAGTCCAAATGAAGACGACCTCACCGATCAATCCGACGATCCGACGATGCCGTCGATCGCAAAAGCATAGGAGAAATTCCAATGAGTAGGCTAAAGCTTCCCTCTCGTACGGCGATGTCGCCGGTAGAGACCCGATCCTTCACGACATCCGATACATCGCTCACGGGGCGTCAATTCGAAGGCCATGCAGCGGTTTTCAACAAGCGAACTGCTATTGGCAATCCTCTTAATTATGGGTTCTACGAACAAGTAGCGCCCGGAGCTTTTTCTAAGAGCATCCAAGACAGAGCCGACGTCATATTTGACCAGGATCACGATTTGTCAAAGATCCTCTCGAGAGTTTCGAATAACACTCTCGAACTAAGCCAAGACTCGGTTGGACTTGCCACTCGATCCCAGTGGGCCGAGGTTAGTTACGCCGACGATCTTGCGAAGCTAATTGAAGGGCGCTTCATTACGGGAATGAGTTTCATGTTTCAAACCGTTCGTGACGATTGGCAATTTGAGACTGTTGAAACAAATGATGGCCAAAGCGCCGACGTTGAGGTCAGAACGCTACTAGAAGTCAAGCTAATTGACGTTTGCGTTACGAGTTACCCAGCGTATGCCGGAACCGATGCAAATATGCGATCGGCAGCCATCGCAGCCCGATCTGGAAGAGTCAACAAAGTCGCTCAAAGAGAAGTGGGGCCGCAGCGAATGGCAGCGTTGGCGAAAGAACTTCGCCAGGGCAAAACTCTTTCGGCAGACTCAATGTCAACTCTCCAAGACATTCTCGATTTGATCGCTGAAGCAGATAATGCCGTAGATCAAGCACAACCTTTATTGGCATCCCTGATGGGCGTACCAAATCCCGATTCGGACGATAGCGGAGACGCCTCGGACGATGATGACGAGTCGTCCGATGACACTCGTTCCGCAAACCAAAAGCAAGAGCCGGTTATCTCCACTCAACGCCAACTCGATGCTTTGCTTCTTCGGAAGCGAGCTCTCCAAATCAAATTTGATCTCTGAAAGGAATAGAAAATGAGTCAGGCACTCTTGAAGCGTGCTCGCGAAGAGCGCGCAAATGCATGGAATGAGATGACATCTTTGTCGGATCTCGCCACTCGTGACAACCGCGATCTAACTGCCGAAGAGAGGCAGTCTTGGGATCGTATTGAAGCCCGTATTAGCCAACTCTCTGATGACATCGAGAGATTCCAGAAGCAGACAGACCTTGAAGGCCGCTTTGCAAAGCTCGATGAGGAAGAGCACCTTAACGGCGCTCGCTCGGCAGCTGCTGCAAGCGCAGACGAGAAGCGTCTAAACGATGTTTTCCGCAACTTTCTGCGTCGTGGAATCAATGATCTAAACGCGGATGAGCGTTCGATCATGGCAAGTCGCTTTGAACGTCGAGCTCAGGGCGAAGGCACCTCTACCGCTGGTGGGTATCTCGTTCCTCAGGGCTATTGGAAGCGAATCTCCGAAGTCATGAAGGCTTACGGCGGTTTGCTCAATATCTCGAACGTGATTCATACGTCAACTGGGAATCCGCTGCCATGGCCGAACAACGACGATACCGCCAACGTTGGTGGGATCCTCGGTGAGAACACACAGGTAACTGAAGTTGATCTCGCAGTTGGGCAAAGAATCTTGAACGCTTGGACGTATACCTCGAATCTCATCCTGGTATCTCTCGAGCTGCTTCAGGATTCTGCTTTCGATCTCGACGAGTGGATTCCTAAGAAGTTGGGAATCCGTATCGGCCGAGCAGTCGCAAATCACCTAATTAATGGTACCGGAACCGGGCAGCCAGCCGGAATCCTATCTTCTGTTGCAACTGGTGTTACCGGGGCGACTGGCCAAACCTCCACGTTGATTTATGACAACCTCGTTGATCTAATTCACTCTGTTGATCCTGCATATCGAGCTATGGGCAATGCAAGGTTCGTAATGAACGATTTGACCCTTGGTGCAATTCGCAAGCTCAAGGACAACTACGGCCACCCACTCTGGCAGCCATCTGTATCCGACAAGGATCCGGATCTGCTTCTTGGCTATCCATTGACTATCGATCAGGCCATGCCAGTCATGGCAGCAAATGCCAAGTCGATACTCTTCGGCGACTTTGAGGCCGGCTACGTAGTTCGCCAAAGCCTCGACGTGCAGATGATGAGACTTACCGAAAGGTATGCGGACTATCTGCAGGTCGGATTCTTCGGCTTCAATCGTCTCGACGCCCGCCCAGACGACGCAAATGCTGTAAAGACCTACGTCAACTCTGCGACCTAAACCTAGCTAATACCTAGACCCCCCAAAGGCTGCGCTTTCAATTGCGAGAGCGCAGCCAAAGTTTTAAAAGGAGCGACCAATGTCCGACCATCAAATCGCAAGCCCTTCGAGGGATAAAAATGGAAACATTACAACCCCAGGCGCAAGGTTCATCGGCGACCTTGAATCCGTCGTCGAGCACGCTGCAAGCCAACTTCTGATCCAAGCAAATTCTGCAGGGAGAGCGCTCACTCACGATGCGGCAATCGTTGCCGCACGTGCCGAAGTTGAATTTAGAAACGTCGTGGCCACGACCCAAGAGACCCCTGCAAAGGCTACCGAGCCACAAGCATCCACCTCAGAAGAGGTGCCTAATGCCGAAGGTTAAGTTCCTCGTCGATGTCTCTGGAGCGTGGGCGAAAAACACCATCGCCGACGTCAGCGATGAGGTTGCAGACGCCTGGTGCGACGGCGATCGAGCCGAACGAGTAATCGAAGATTTAGACCAGCAAGAAAAGCCAAAAGCCCAAAAAAATAAATGACAACTTATATCGTTAAATTCTCAGATGCGATTTCTGAACTAAATTTGCCAGGCACGCCTTCTGACGGAGGAGTGAAGCTGCAAAACTTCATCAACGCTGCGCAAGCGGTGATTGAAGACATGGTTGGACACGTGATCGACACAACCGTCACAGAAATCTACGACGGAGGAAACACGACGATCTACCTTCGGCAACTTCCTGTTTTGTCCATCACTTCGATCGTGGAAACTATTGGCCTCATTGACTACAACTTGACGAATCAACCAGTAGGTGCACCTGTTGATAACTTTGGCTTTAGCCTCGACGATCCGAACACGGGAAGAATCACCCGTCGATCGGCAGGTTCTCAGCCGTTTCCTTTTTACAAAAACACAGGCAACGTATCTGTCACCTACACCGCAGGCCGAACGACGGTCCCGCCAAATATTTACCTAGCAACGCTTGAGCTTCTCCGCTTTTGGTGGCAACAAGGTCAGCAAGGACTACGCCCAGGCTTCGGCCAGCCAACCGCCGATACTGGTAGTCCTACCCCCATGGGATTTCTTGTTCCAAACCGCGTCAAAGAGCTTTGCCAGCCATCCCTTAGACAAATCGTGATCGCATGACAAGTAAGTATTCATCGATCCCGCAAGTCATCGACTACCTCTTTGCAGAGATTCAATCTGCAGCTGCGGGATTAGCCGACACTGTGATCAGCGACGGCTATCCCGGCACTGAACAAACGCCCAACATTATTGCAATCGGTGGAACGACGAAGCCCGTTGCTGACGGTGATGCGACGCCCGTCTCAATGGGAGCTCGATTTATCCAAGAGTCATTCGAAGTTGACTTGACCTTGAGCAGCTTCGTTGGTGGGACTGACGAGAAAGTCGCTCGCGACGCTGCTTTTTCGCTCTACGACATTGTCGTCGGGGTTATTGCAAAAGATTTTACGCTCGGGGGCAATTGCACCTGGGCACTTCCTTCGAAGCTTGCCGTGGATGGTTCAAACTTCGACACCGCGGCAGCAGGCGTCATTGTTGACTTAACTTTCGCAATCCGAGTTAGCTCTCGGATCCAACTCGTCTAAAAGGAGACATTATGGCAATTGTAGGATCCGGTTTAGGATCGAGCCTTGGATTGGCGGCAGAATCCGCCTTTGGTACGTTCGCAGCGCCCACAAGGTGGCTTGAATTTCTAGACGAGAAATTCGAATGGAAGCCAAAGATCACTAAGGGCAAAGCCCTTAACGGTCAGCTCACCCCTTCGCTCTCACAAAGAGTCGTGACCTCATCCCGCATCGAGGGTTCGATGAAGACGTATCTTTATGAAAATTCGATGGGTCTTCTCTTTGAACAGCTCTTTGGAGCTGGTTCATCTACTCAAAACGCCTCGACTACTTCTTATACCCAGGCGTTTTCGGTGGGAGACGTGCAAGGGAAAAGCCTGTCATTTCAGATCAACCGCCCAGATTTGGCTAAAGGTGACCACGCCTATTCGTATTCAGGAATGAAGCTTACGGGCGCAAAGCTAATGTGTGGAACGGACGAGTACGCGGAATTCGACTGGACGCTCATTGGCCAACAGGTCAGCTACACCCAAGTTCTTACAGCGCCTACCATCAACGTCAACAACTTCCCATTCTCGTTCGTCAACGCTTCAATCTTGGCCGGAACCTACGGTTCTGAGGCCGTAATAGCATCGGTCGACAAAGCCGATATTGACTTCAAGCGACCTTTCAATTCGAATCGGATCCCAATAGGTTCAAATGGCTTGATGAACGAACCAATCCAGAACGCAGTTCTTGACGTCACCGGCTCGCTCAACACGGAGTTCATTAATACAACTGACTGGGAAGCGGCGTTCAGAACGCAAGCGCCGCTGTCGTTGATTCTTGCCTTTACGGGCGGAGCGATCGCAACGGGATACAACGCTTCATTTTCGATCCATTTGCCAAACATCGTTCTAGAGGGCGCGTCACCGACCGTCAATGGCCCCGACATCCTGAAGCCAACCTACACGTTCGAAGCTTTCGACGATGGAACGCACGGCCTCGCATCTGCGACTTATGTGACTACCGACACAGCCTTCTAAGGAGTTTGAAATGGCATTGATAACGTTTTTTACAGAAGTCGACGACCTCGTGATCGACACTGATCGAATCTCGTACGAAGAGCTTGAGGCTATTGAGGAGCAAACAGATCGTACTTGGGGCGAGTGGTCGATGGGTCTCGAGAAAGTCCGAATCAAGGATGTGCGGATTCTTTTTTGGCTAGCCAAACGCCGCATCGAAGCAGAGCTCAGATTTGATGACTGCGAATTCGATCCAGCATCGGTCGAAATCGGAATCGCTAGCTCGCCTCCTAAGAATCGCGAACAGCGCCGTGCATCGGCGAAGGCGACCCGCGTCCCAAAAGTAAACCCCTAAGAGAATGGCGACTCTACCACCTTGGAGTCGCCGCCAATGTCCTTGGAATAAAGCCCTGGGATTGGTATCGAAGCGATTTCAGATGGTCAGAAGCCATAGCGCTTTTAACTTGGCTGGACAATTATGTGGAGGAGATGAAGAAAAATGGCTAGAAGTCACATACAGCGGCAATCGGCAAAAAATTCTACAAAACTCGGATCGGCACCTTTCGGCATTGATACCACAGAGCTCACGGATCTTGCGACAAAATTTGGCGACCTTGCGAATGGCCGCATCAAGCGCCGAATAGAACGATCTATTCAAGAAGTAGCTCGAGTCGTGGCTGAAGACGCAAAGCGTCGAGCTGTGTTTCAGTACAATCCGGAAATTCATTACACTAAGCGATCAAAAAGAGGAGTCAGGGCTGTTCACCAGTCCGCAAAAGGCGGTGGATCGGGATACTCAACCGGTAAAACAAGGCAGTCGATTCACGTCGAAGGTACTGGTTTTAGAACATCGATCATAGCTGGCGGAGCTTCCGCACCTGAAGCGGCACTCTTGGAGAATGGTGGCCGCAAGGGATATTTCAAACACCCGGTATTTGAACGCTCTACTCACATTCGATACACGTCAAAGTCGAATCGACGTGCGATCAGCTCCGGGCAAGCAGGCGCAGCTCCGTGGGTATCGCAAAAAGCACATCCTTTCATGAGGCCGGCGGTAGATAAGAATTTGAAGTACATCACTGAAACCATTACGGCAGAAGTCATCTCGAAGCTGCAGGAGCTGTAAGTGTCATCGTCGTCCCGCGACGTTCAAGTTCGCGTCAATTTCGTGGGCTCAATTGCCCAATTAGAACAGGAAATGACTCGCCTTAAGGACAAGGCGGAAGTTACTTCTTCGGAGATTGGCGACAAGTTTGAAAAGGGTAGCCAACGCGCGGGCGGAGCTCTATCTAAGCTCGGCGGAGCGCTAGGTAACTTTGGCCTGCCTTTTGGCAATCAAATCTCGCTCATTGGCGACAAGTTTGGAGCAGTCGAGGCTAAGGGCAAGAACTTCCAAAGCTCAATGGCTGAAGTTGGCAAAGGTCTCGCCCTCGGCGGCCTGGGAGCCTTTGCCGGTCTTGCCTATGAAGGCGTCAAATCTGCTATTTCATTTCAAGAGGGCCTGACATCTTTGGCTACCGGTGCGGGTGAGAGTGAAAAGAATTTGAAGAAGGTTGGAGACGGGATTCTCTCGATCTCAGGTCAAACAGCCACCTCTTCAACGGATTTAACCAACGGCATGTACATGATCGAATCCGCGGGATACCACGGAGCCGCAGGTCTTTCGGTGCTCAAGGCTGCTGCTGAAGGTGCAAAGGTCGGAAATGCGGATCTTCAGACCGTCGCCGACGCACTGACTTCAACTCTCAATGCGTATGGCATGAAAGCCTCAAATGCGACCGCGGTAACGAATGAGATGGTTGCAACCGTCGCGGCGGGCAAGATGCACATGAACGACCTTGCGCAATCCTTGTCCGCAGTGTTGCCAACTGCAGCGGCTGCTGGGATCTCGTACGCTCAGGTCGGTGGAGCGATAGCGACCATGACCTCGCAGGGCATGAGCGCCCAACAGGCAACGCAAGACCTGGCAAATACGATCCGGAGCCTCCAGAACCCGAATCAAACCGCGATTAGCGAGATGCAACAGCTCGGCTTGAACTCACAGGACGTCGCAAAAAACATTGGCAAAAACGGCCTTACAGGAACGCTTTCTACCCTCGTTAATGCGATCACAACCCATATGGGTCCAGCCGGATTAGTGATTCAATCCGCTTTCAAGAATTCGACGGTCGCAGCTCAAGACGCGCAAACAATGCTCAACCAGCTGCCGCCTTCGTTGCAGAACGTAGCGAAAGAGTTCATGAATGGGCAAATCACCTCAAAAGCCTGGCGCAAAGAGATTCAGGCCATGCCGGCTGATCAAAAGGGATTAGCAACCCAATTTGCATCGACAGTTACCAAAGCTCACAGTTTCAACTCGATGTTGAAGACTGGATCGCCAGCGGCGCAAACTTTCAATGCCGCCCTGTCGAGTCTCACTGGTGGTTCAACTGGCTTGAATACAACTCTGCTGCTCACCGGCTCACATATGGCGACCTTTGAAGGCAACGTTAAGTCAATTGCGAAAGCAGCGCGGCATACGAAAGGCGACGTGCATGGTTGGAATCAGGTCCAAAAGGATCTCGGCTTTCAACTCACTCAAGCACAAGACGCAGCTCAAGGTCTTGTGACGAAGCTCGGGATGGCGTTGATCCCCGAAATCTCCAGCGCAATCAAGGGTATTTCAAGTCTTGTTACCTGGTTCGAACATCATAAAGCAGCAGCGATCGCTTTGGGCGTTGTGATCGGGGGCTTTGCAGCTACCGCGTTGACGATCTGGATCGCCGGAATGGTAAAAGCGGGTATTGAGTCAGCGAAGAACTTCGGCAAAATGACTTCGGACGCTGCCACTTGGGCTTCAAAGAGAGTCACGGCAAGTGGGCGCGCCCAACTTGCAGCCGAAAAAGCTGCGCAAGCAGAAGCCAAGGCCGCCGAACAGACGGAAGCTACCCAAAAGCAATCAGCTGCTACGGCAGAAGAAACCGCTGCGCAAAAAGAGTTAGCTGCAGAAGAAACCGGAACAGCTGTGCAGGCGTCAGCCACGGAGCAGCAGGCCGCGCTTGAAGGTGTCCAAGTTACTGAAGAGGCGGCATCTGCAACCTCGGAAGCGACTGGACTTGCGATCGACGGCGCTTTAGGTCCAATTGGCCTGGCAATCGGAGTAATTACCGCTGCGATCGGCTTTCTCGGTCCGCATTGGAAAGCGATTTGGCATGACATTAAGCATGTTATCGACGTTGCGTGGACGTGGATAACAAACCACCTCGGATGGATTGAGGTCGCGTTAGGTCCTTTGGGTATCGCGATAGCAGTTCTCCACGATAACTGGAAGTCAATTTGGCATGGAATAAAGACAGCAGTTCACGACGCTTGGAAGTTCGTAAAGCCGATCTTTGACAGTATCGGGGGTGCTCTCGGAACCATAGGCAAAGCGGCAAGCGCAGTAGGTGGTTTCTTTAGTTCGATTTTCGGCGGCGGAGGCGGGCATTCAAGCAAACCTAAGGGTTTGGGACCTCGAGGCGTTCCAAAAATGGCAGCCGGAGGAATCGTTTCCGAGCCAACGTTGGCCATCCTTGGCGAGGCCGGACCAGAAATGGTTATCCCTGTCGGGCTCAGCGGCGTCGGATTGAATCAACCTGCACCACTTCCTTCCGGTCGCGGAGGAATGGGCGGAGTGTCTACGCAAACTACCAACAACATTGTCATGCAGGGAACATCTGAGCAGTTGACGCGACAAATGCAGTCTCTAATCGAGCAGCAGAATGAGCATTTACTTCAGCAGATCGGCGCAGCATGAACCCATCTTGCCTAATTTGTGGTTCGCAGCTTGCACCCGTAGCACTTCGGCATACCCCAGCGTGGCTTTGCGCTGGGTGTTGCCATTCATTTACAAACGCCGAGCTTACCCCTGAAGCTAGGGCGGCATGGCGTCCCCAATATCGAGACTTCGGCAAGCTCACAGCACAAATTCAACTACGAGCTATTGCAGAGATAGGAGCGAATTAAATGGGATTTGCCTATGCCGGCTTTTACGGCCCTGAAGCGATTCTTGATCAAACTTCGAAAGTGGTATACGGTCTGAGCGTCACGGTGTACGAATCAAACGGGACAACCGTCGCATCGTTATACACGGATGAGACAATGGCAACGGCGGCCGCAAACCCCACCACGACCGACAGTCTTGGCAACCTTCTATTCTTTGCGCTTCCAGCACTCTATGTCTTGGCATTTAGCCTGAACGGAGTCGCAACGACTCGTAATGTGATAGTCACCCCGTGGGTGCAAGAGCCAGCGTGGGGGCCTGGACGAATCGAGGACTTTGCAGGTACGTCAATCCCCAAAGGGTTCTTGGCTACCGATGGATCCGCAGTTTCGCGAACCACTTATGCCGACCTTTTCGCAGCTGTTGGAACTACGTGGGGCGCAGGCGACGGCTCAACTACGTTCAACGTGCCTGACCTGCGAGGGCGTTCGACAATTGGCGACAATGGCACCGGCTCCAATGGGCAACCTTCGATTGCTGTAGGTGCAGTCGGAGGCGAAGCTAGCCACGTGCTTGTTTCGGGCGAAATGCCAAGCCACAACCACTCCGATGCTGGCCACACCCACGGAGTCTCAGATCCCGGCCACAACCACGTACCAAGCAATGCGAATTCATTCGTTACGACTGCGCCTTCATCGACGCTGTGGATAACTGCCTCGGGAGCCCAAGCCGTGACTTTTGTTCCAGGCACCGACAACGCCCCCACAGGTGTAAGTGTCAACTCTGGTGCGGCGTCAATTCAAAGCACGGGCGGAAGCGGCGCCCACAACAACCTCCACCCTTATGCTGGCGTAACAAAGATCGTGAGGTACTAAATGGCGACGTACCAGTACGCAGGGATGTACGGCCCTGAAACGGTTCTCGATCAAACGTCCAAATTAGCAGCGGCTACTTCCGTAACTGTCTACAACCACGG
>VFSW01012262.1_pt1 | contig 11988 bp, 3 predicted proteins | sample 5358111 | NCBI WGS metagenome assembly VFSW01 (sample SAMN11554181, study PRJNA540505) | mine drainage metagenome | isolation source: sediment from site ElyBrook_90M | place: USA: Ely Copper Mine, Vershire, VT | collected 2017 | reverse complement strand
ATTACATGCAGGTGAAGGCCGACGTGCGTCAGCCGCTCGTGTTTGCGGCGGTGCTGGCCGTCCTGCTCGGCTACCGGCTGGTGGTTTACCTGCGCCAGACCAAGTCAGCCAAGGCGGCGACTACCGCAGTCAAACAGGGATAGGCGCGGCATCATTGTAGAACCACGACCCAAACAAAATCCAAGCCCCGGCGGGGCGGCATATTCGGTAGAGCGAAGCTACTGACGAGCCGGCTCGCGAGGACGCTCGCCCCACCAAATTTAAGATGATGTGGCTCCTACGGAGCTTGATTCATTTTTGAATCGCCAAACTACAAAGATGCCAGCCCTGACGAGCTTTTCCAAAAATGGAACCGTCCGCCGTCCCCTTGAAAATCCGCGCGTGAGATTGGCATTGATATTTCGCCCATGCCGGTGCGACATGGCCAAACGCCTGCGCGACGTTTGCACCTGCCGGAAAGCGAATGCTCTGGCGCGCCGGACGCGGCTTCGTCGTCCTCCCTTGATTTGTAGGAGACGAGGTGACGAGGCTCAAACTGAAATCAAAAATCGAAAATGAGTTAGAGCCTCCTTACGTTGGCTCCTACGTTATCCGGTTCGCGTGTTTCGCGGTTTGATCTCCACTTCTTGTCCCATTGCCGGAATCGTGTCAATTTTCTGGAAACTACTGGGAAAAAGCTGAAATACTGAAAGCGGCAAACTGAAATCAGATTCGTTTCATCTCAAAAATCCAACAAATCCGCATAAACCGCTCAAAAATGACACGCGTAACCTGCCGATTCCTGGCTGGAAGCCATAGACTCGACGTGGGAACCTGCCGATTCCCGGCGACAAGCCATAGACTCGACGCGGGAACCTGCCGATTTCCGACGGGAAGCCATAGACTCCCGGCGGGAAGCTGCCGATTCGCTGGTGGATTTTGTCCCTGCGCGGCTGTTCCCAGTGGTCAGTGTGTCCATTCATGCGACACGCCACCGTCGGCGAAAACATGCAGAACGAATGCCAGCAGATTTTTTTCCAGGCCGGTCTCCCGTCCACAGCGTCCAAACTCGTAAGGAGGCTCTCACTACTTATATCAACAGAATGAGCCTCCTTACCTCGGCTGCTACGGTTCAAGGGTTCAACGCGCGAAATTTGGTCGCGGGGAAATCTTGCGGATGACCACTCCTGGCATGGGGCACTGATATAGCAGTTCTTGGCAACATTGGGACAGGTAGGGCGCGTCACTTGCGCACCGTCATGGCAAACCAGAACGCGTTCGTTGACCAGCGGCGGCGGGCAGAGGACCGCCCGCCCTAACCGGGACAGCGCCACGAGGCGGCCAAGGCATTTGGCGGTTCAGTCGGATGCTGGCGAGCTTTGCTTCCATTGAAAAAGCGTTCGCAGCCGAGAGGCCGTTCCAGCGTTTAATTTTCTTTGGCAACATATTGGAACGAATTTTTTGCCAGTCAAACTCGGAGAGTTTTCCAGCAGAGCAGGGGATTTCCTATTGCTTTTAATTCCAGCCAGCGGGTGGGTGACAAACTATTTTACCCCGGTTAAAGCTGTTGTATATTTTCGGTGGTGATTTTCCGCCTGATGACATGCTTGACGTTCGCTGCCCTGTTGGCGGCGGGCACGGCTTGGGCCGGTGGCAGCGGATTGAACGTGATCGTGGTGGTCAACCAAAACAGCGCCGATTCGGTGCAACTGGGTAATGACTATTGCGAACAGCGCGGGGTGCCGCCGCAAAACATGCTGCGCATGACCGGCTGGACGGGCGGTCCCATCAACTGGAGTCCCGCCGATTTTCAATCCTATCTTCTCAATCCGCTGTTGGACATGGTCGCCAGTCGGGGGTTGAGTAATCAGGCGCAGTTTGTGGTGCTGTCCATGGACATTCCCTACCGGGTGACGGATGGCGACAACGAGAACAGCACTACTTCGTCGTTATTTTATGGGTTTAAGACCAACGGCGCACCGGTGAGCGGCTTCGCCTCCTGTTCGCTACCTGATGCCTCTTTCAACAGTTATGCCTATTCCGAACTGCCATTCAACCAGTCGAAGCCGAACACGGCCACCACCAACTCATTTCTGGCCATGATGCTCACGGATACCAACCTTGCCGGAGCCGAAAACATCCTAAGTCGAAGCGTGGCGGCGGATAACTCGTATCCCAGCCAAACGGTTTATCTCGCCAAGACGAGCGACTCCGCCCGCAATGTCCGGTTCGTAAAATTCGATAACGCGGTGTTTGAAAACCAGGTGATCGGCAATTATGACGTGAGCCGCATAGATACCGATGTCACAACATTCACCAATCTTTTCGGGCTGATGACCGGGTTGGCGGACTTCTCGCTGGCGACGAAAGCCTTTGTGCCCGGCGGCTTGGGCGACAGTTTGACATCGTATGGCGGTGATATTTTAGAAAATAGCAGGCAGACCCCATTGCTTGCCTTCTTGGAAGCGGGGGCCGCCGGCAGTTATGGCACGGTGGTGGAACCCTGTAATTACACGCAGAAATTCCCCGATCCGGTGGATTATTTTTACCAGGCGCGCGGTTTTTCACTGGCCGAGGCTTACTATCAAAGCATTCTGAATCCGTTTCAAGGGCTGCTGGTGGGGGAACCGCTCGCGGCGCCTTTCGCCCGGCCCGGCAGCGCCGATTGGAGTTCACTGATCAATGGAACCGTTCTGAGCGGACAAAGCACTTTAAACCCTAACTTCCTTGCCGCCGCCACTAATCTGCCGCTGGCGCGGGTGGATTTGTTTGTGGACGGCAATTACTTTCAGACCATGACCAATCTGCCGCCCACCGGTGGCAATATCCTTTCCGTGACGTTGAACCGTCTCGCCATCTATTACACGGTTCCGACCAATGCCTCGTTGGCCACCATTGCGGCGGGGTTAGCAGACGCCTTGAATCGGCGAACCAATGTCACGCAAGTTCTGGCCTTTGCCGTGGGTGACCGGATTGAATTGCAATCCCTGGCCGCGACGGTTCCCGGCAGCAATGTCACGGTAAGCGCCGGCTCAACTGCGGGTGCCGCTCCTAATTTGACCACTTACTTGACCGCCGCGCGCCCTGATTTTCTGGACACGGTCGCCGTGGGTTATCAGGTCGTCACGATTACCAACCAGCCACTCATTGGTGACTGGTTGCAATTTACCGTCATCAAGACCAACGGCGATATAATCACGTTCGGTGTGACTAACAACATCCCGGGAACCTCGATCGGGACACTGGCGCAAAATCTGGTGAATCAAATCAATACCAATCCGGTTTTGCAAACCGCTGACGGTTTGTTTGCGGCGGATTTTTTTGACAACGATCCTTATGGTGCCGCGGAGGTTCAATTTGTCCTGTATGCGCGGACGCCTGGCTGGCCTGCCTCCCAAATTCTGACTATATTGAACACCCCCACGAACCTTCAGGCGACGCCGATTGGCACGAATCCGCTGGCGGACAACGTCAGCGATCTCCGGCCGCGCAATCATCTCTACTTGAGTTCAGGCATGAATGTTCTGCCGGTCAATTTTGCGTTGGATACGACGCAAATTGCCGATGGCTGCCATCAATTCACGGCGGTTGCCTGCGAGGGCACCAGTGTGGCCACCCAAACCCGGGTGGCGCGCGATGTGCGGATACAAAACACGAGCCTCGCCGCAACCCTCGCCGCACTGCCAGCAGGCTCCAACGCCACGCTCGAACAGCCACTGCAATTCACGGTGACGGCCAATGCCTCCAACATCTCGCGCATCGAATTATTCAGCACCGGCGGCTCCGTGGCTGCGGCCACCAATCAAGCCACCGCCGTGCTGGTCATATCCGCTTCCGGTTTAGGGCTTGGCTTGCACCCATTTTATGCGCTGGTCACCGACCAAGCCGGCCATCGCTTCCAAACTCAGACAGTCTGGTATCGGATTATTCCCGCCATACCGCTTACGATCACAGAGATGCCGCCGATGCTCTCGTGGCCGGCCATTGCGGGCCGGCAATACGAGTTGCAGTCCACTACAAACCTGCCGGTAGGATTTCAGACCGAGGCCATAATTGCCGCCACCAATTCGGTCATCGAGTGGCCAATCATCCCGACCGGAAGCGCGGGATTCTATCGGGTGCGGTTGGATCCGTAAGTTCAGTGAGATTCAATGCTCCACATTTTTTGTGGACGCGATGGAGTTTTGTCAACTATCATCAACCAAGCCAACCGTATGAATTGCATTTCTTACACCTGGTTATACCGATGGTAAATATGCCGCCGCCTAACTGGAATCGCCGCGACTTTCTCAAAACCTCGGCCGCCACCACCTTGGGGCTGGTGTGCGCCCAACTGCCGGTCATGGCCGGGCCGTTCACGCGCGAGGATTTTGATCATCTGGTTCCCGCCGATAAAAAACTTTCGCCCGACTGGGTCAAATCGCTGTTTGCGCGCGGCACGCCGGAAATATTGCGCGGCGGCGAGCTTAAATATGTCGGCATGCCCATCGGCGGCATTGGCGCCGGCCAGCTTTATCTGGGCGGCGATGGCCGGCTCTGGCACTGGGACATTTTCAATCAACCCATTGGCACCGGCTCGGAACACTACGCCAAGCCGCTCACGCCGTCTTCGCCTTTGACGCAAAAATTCTCGATCACAATTGGCGGCCAAACCCGCACGCTGGATCGTGACGGGTTTCCTGACATTGCTTTTCGCGGCGAATATCCGATTGGCCTCTTGGAATACGCGGATGCCAATTGTCCGGTGTCCGTGAAGCTGGAGGCGTTTTCACCCTTCATTCCGCTAAACACGGACGACTCCAGTTTGCCCGCAACCATTTTCCAATTTACCCTCCGCAATACTTCCACCGCGCCAGTCGAGGCAACACTTTCAGGCGAGCTGGAAAACGGCATCTGTCTGCATCACCGCACGGAGGATGGCGTTTTGCGCAACCGCGTCATTCGCGAATCCGGCCGGACCACGCTGCTTTGTTCCGCCGAAAAATCCGCGTCGCAGCCGTCACGCCGTCCTGACATTATTTTTGAAGACTGGAACAGGGAAACATACAATGGCTGGAAGGTGGAAGGCACGGCTTTTGGGAGCGGGCCGGTCAAAAAATCCGAAATACCGTCCTATCAGGGTGACGTGGGCGGCGACACGGAGCGCGTGGTCAATTCGCACGCCACCGCACCCGGTGATTCGGTGGCCGCCAGGGACAGCGCCGTTGGCAAACTCATCAGCCGCGACTTCACCATCGAACGCAACTTCATCTGCTTCTGGGTTGGCGGCGGCCGGGGCGCTGGCAACTCGCGTTTTGGGCTGACGCTCTTCGTGGATGGCCAGCCCGTGCAGACGGCGACCGGACAGGACAACAACCAGATGGCGTTGGAAAACTTTGATGTCCGCGCTTACGCCGGCAAAACGGCGCGGCTTGAAATCCTTGATGACGCCACTGGCGGTTGGGGCAACATCGGTGTCGGCAAAATTGTTTTCACCGACCAGCCTGCCATCGTCGGGCCGCTGGAGACATTGCCGGATTTTGGCACAATGGCCCTGACCCTGCTGGGCGCACCGGCGGAACAAGCCAGCTCGGACGTTACCGCGCCGTTCACTGAAAAAATATCCGGCGCGCTGGGCCGCATCGTCAAACTCGCGCCCGGCAAATCGGTCACGGTGACCTTCGTGCTCGCCTGGCATTTCCCGAATTTGTCGCTGGCGAGACTTGGCCGGGTTGGAAGGCACTACGCCTCGCGGTTTGACTCGGCGAAGGCCGTGGCCGACTACATCGCTGAAAACTTTTCGCGGTTGGCGGCGCAGACAAAATTGTGGCGCGATACTTGGTATGACTCGACGCTGCCTTTCTGGTTTCTGGACCGCACTTTTCTCAACGCTTCAATTCTTGCCACTTCGACCAGCTACCGTTTTACGAACGGACGCTACTATGGCTGGGAAGGCGTGGGCTGTTGCGAGGGAACTTGTGGCCACGTCTATCACTATGCCCATGCGACGGCGCGGTTGTTTCCGGAACTCGAACGAACCACGCGTGAAAAAGTTGATTTCGGTCTCGCGCAACAGCCGGACGGCGCGATTCATTTTCGCGGCGAGTTCAACGACTTTCCCGCAGTGGACGGCCAGGCAGGGGCAATTTTGCGTGCGTTGCGCGAACATCAAATGTCAGCGGACGCGGGGTTTCTGAAACGCAATTGGCCGAAGATCAAGCTCGCCACACAATGGCTCATCGCGAAGGACGCCAATAATGACGGTCTTATTGAAAGCAATCAGCATAACACGCTCGACACCGACTGGTTTGGTCCCGTGGCGTGGTTGAGCGGACTTTATCTCTCGGCGCTGACGGCGGCGGCGGAGATGGCCGATGAAGTCGGCGATACCGAGTTCGCGCGGCAATGTCGCGACATTCTGGAAACGGGCCGGAAAAATTTGGTCGCGCGACTTTTCGACGGCGAATATTTCATCAATCAGGTTGATCCAAAACATCTCGACGCGATCAATTCCGGCACGGGCTGCGAAATTGACCAGGTGTTCGGCCAGAGCTGGGTGTTTCAAGTTGGTTTGCCGCGCGTGCTGCCGCAGAAAGAAACCTTGTCCGCTTTGAAATCGCTCTGGCGCTACAATTTTTCGCCGAATGTCGGGCCATATCGGGAAATATACAAGCCCGGCCGCTGGTATGCGCTGGCCGGTGAAGCCGGACTGCTGATGTGCACGTTCCCGCGCCGCGACTGGGATTACGCTCAGGCCAAAGGCAAAGGCCCGGAGTGGGCGGCTGGCTATTTCAATGAGTGCATGAATGGCTTCGAGTATCAGGCTGCCGGGCACATGCTCTGGGAAGGCTTGACGCTTGAAGGCCTGGCCGTGACGCGCGCCGTGCATGATCGTTACCACGCCTCGCGCCGGAACCCGTGGAATGAGGTCGAGTGCGGCGATCATTATGCCCGCAGCATGGCGAGTTACGGCGTATATCTGGCCGCCTGCGGTTTTGAATATCACGGGCCGAAGGCGCACATCGGGTTCGCACCCAAACTGTCGCCGGAAAATTTTCAATGCGCGTTCACCAGCGCGGAAGGTTGGGGAAGCTTTTCTCAAAAAGCGGAAAACAGAAAATGGAAGACAGAAATCAATTTGTGTTGGGGCAGTCTGCGGCTAAAAACCATGGCGCTCGCCCTTGCGGATGACGGGAAAATTTCGACTGTGAGAGCGTCACTCGACCAGAAACCGATTCGTGCAGAGCTGAAGATATTGGGTAACCGGGCGCTTATCACATTTGCCGAAGAAATTCACCTAAGTCCCCAAAAATGTTTGGGTGTCACTCTTGCGTGAAGATGGTTAATGAATGGGTCGTGAAATTAGAGCGCAACCGCCACCAATGTTAGACCCTGTGCGGTCACTTCCAATGGTATTCCCGCGCACTGTTGAGTTTTAACTGCCACCAGCCGTCATGCGCCTGGGGCATTACTGTGGGTGTCGAACCGTTCACACAAAGCACACTGGTTGGGCGGCCAAAACGCGCCGAGTTCAGTTCAACGAAAAAATCGCGCGTTCGCGGTAAGGCCCGCAATACCCATTCGCCGTTTTCCCGTCGCACCAACACGCTGCCGTCGGTGCGCACGTCGCCGAAGTCGAGCACCTTGCCGCTTGCATTCAGCCGGTGCTGGTAGATGTCATCGCCGTTGTCAGGTGCGGGCGGTTCAGGTTCAAAGGTGATGTTCTGTCCAGCCTCGCGCACATGAAGCGTTCCAACTTGAATCCGATTTTGGCCGTCATTGCGTCCTTGCAAAGCCAGTCGCCCGGTGTCTGACAGATATAATCCAATGCGCACGCCATAATCGCCATCAGGCAGGTCGCCCGGCAGACGAACATCATGCGGACCGTCGCGGAGCGTTCCACCCACTTTCCAGGTTGAACTGGGGCGCGGCAGGGGATGATCGTTTTGAAAGAAGATATTGTCACCGTTGACGAAATGGACAAAACAATTGTAGTCGCGCGGCATATTTTCGCCGACGCGCCATTCGTAGCTGAGCGAAATGGAACGGTTTCCGGTTTGCCGGAATTCCGCAACCGTGGGTTGGATGTGATGCATTCCGCTTTGATTCCAATCGGCCGCACAACGCGCGTTGGCAAAGGTGCTGTCTTGTGTTTGCGCGTAGTCGGCGATGACATCCTGAAGTAGCGCCGTCCAAGCCGGGACGCCGGCGCCGTTTGCCGACCAGCCGTATTGCGGCAAAATAAAGGAGCTTTCGTGCAGCGGCTCCGGGTCGTTGTTGGCAACCACGGTGAGGCCGTTGTTGTAAGTGACGCGGACCCGGTTCCAGGTTCCCACTTGCGCCGCCTGCGTGCTGTCCACCCAGCGTCCTTTCACCTGATATTGAATGTTGACTGGAAGCGCGGTGGCGTAACGTGCCGTAACTGGAGAGAGCAGGTGATGTTCAAGCCAGGCCAATGGCACATCCGCATAGGTTGCGCCGCCTAAGAATCCGGCGTGCCCATAAATGACTTCCTGCATCCGGTATTGGTCAAGAATTTCCATCGGCGGCAGCGCGCCCCAGTTTGGATTGCTCCACCAGCGTTCGTAATAACCCATGCCGTGATTGAACTGCAACGGATGAATTTTCAAGAGGTCGAAGTCCACCATCAACGGCGCGGTCCGGCCCGCATTGCCGGGCCAGCCAATGCCGAACTGGGCTTCGACCCCGTCGAGCAATCCGCTCCAAAACCAGTGATTGGCGCCTTCGCCCAGCACCGGGCCGCCATAATTTTCGCGCTCAAACGACCATAACTGGCGATGTGCGTCTCTTACCGGCTGAAAGGTGGCGGCGCCATCCGCGCCAGCGCAAAAGTCCACATGAAACCAGGGCGGCACTGCGGAATGCACGTCCAGATAGTCGGCGTTGGGCGAGTAACGGGCGCGAATCTGCGAGCTTTGTTCGTGTGCCAAAGGCAGGATGGCATGAGGCTGCACGGCGAAGGATTGAATCTTAGTGCCGGGATTAAACCACGCTCGCACCAGGTTGCTGTGCGAGTCGAGGGAAACGTCGCGCACGTTGAACCCTTCATAATTTGGATAGTAATCCACATAGTTTTCGTGCAGCGCGATGTCGTAGCCAAGCCGTTTCGCGGTGGCCACCAGGCTCTTCATGCCGGCATCGCCGCCCAAATTGGCATTGGCCGGCACATGGGCGGGAAGCGCGTTGTCATAACCGCTGCGTTGCCAGTCGTGAATGATGGCAATGCAGTTGTCCAGACCGTAATCGTGCAATGTTTCCAGATGGCGCGCGATGTCGTCAAAATGACCGCCCCAGATATCCAGGACGATTTTCCCCGCCAAATGGCCTCGAAATGGAGAGGGAGAATTCGGGATATTGGGAAGGACTTCGGCGGCGTGCCAGGCTGCGCTGAAAACCACCCGTTCGTGCAACGATACACGGGAGCCATCGGTTCGGGAGCCATAAACGGCGGTCGCGTTTTCGAGATAAGAAGCAGATGATTCTGTCCAGTCGAGAAAAGCATTGACGAACAAATTTTCCTTTTCGAGATAAAATACCTGGCCGGAATAGTAGGGCACCGTGACGGGCCGCCGATGCAACACCGGCCCCCAGCGACCCACATCGAGCGCGGCAATTTGCGGAAGGCCGCAGCCAACCTCCAATACCAAGCTTTTTCCACTCAATTTCGCCGCGCAGCGGAACGTCGCCATTTGACCGTTCACCGCATAAGTTGAAACGCAAACGACGCCATTGGCCACCTTCTCCAGACGGCTGCTTTTGAAAGTCGCGGCCTGTGTCCATTCCAAACGCGCATCGGTGGCAAATGGAATAACTGCGGAAGTCTTGCTTCCGTGCGGTGTTGCCCGCAATCGCCAGGTGCCCAGCGGTGGATCCTCGGGTGAAGAGGGACAGGTCCATTCATATTCCAACGTCCCATCAGAGCCACGGTAAGTCAGCGTTGCATGATTTGCGCCGACGGTCGTGCTTAGGTGGTCCGCGAAGCCTGATGGCGGCGCGACTTCTCCGTTTTGCGCCGGATAAAGGCGACGCAGATCCAGTGGCGGCGGCTGCGTGGCAGGCAATGCAGGTTTTGGAGTGAAACCTTCCAGTGTCAATTCACGCCCGCCCCACAATGCGAAATCGAATGAAGCGTCGTTGCGTGGTCCGGGGTCGGTTTCAAAGCGGAGCGTGAGGGTTTGACCAGCCAGATCCGACAAATCAAATGTGAATGGTGTCCATCGGTCATCTTTGCGGTGCTCGTCCAGCAACTTATGGCCGTTTGCAAAGACGCGAAACGTGGCCCCGTCGGATTTCTGTTTTTCACCCGGCTTGGCCAAGGCATCGCTGCGCATGGCCGTCGCGCCGGTCAATAAGATGCGCCGCACCTCGGTGGTTGGTGGCAAGCGAAAATTAAATTCCTGGAACGCCACCCCGGTTCCACCGCGCCAGGGCGGATGCAGCAGGAATGCCGCACGCCCGTTTTGTTCGTCCGCCGGTTGCAAGGCCACTCCCGTGACCGCGTCAAACCCGCCGCTCCAACCGACCGGAAGGCGTTTTTCTTCCTGGCCGCGATATTGGTATCCCGCTGCATACAGCCCGATTTCGTCCAGCGCAAGGTGATCCGCATCGGGCTCGATGGGCGGCGCTGATTCATAACTGTCGCCGTTTGCCGAACACGCGAAGCCAATGAATGTTGATAAAATGAAGGGTTGAATTCGTCTCATAGATTCACGCAACGCGGTTTGAGATTCACGCAACGCGGTTTGACAACAGTTTTCCACAATATAGGCAAATTTGCGAACATGGATATTGAACTTGTGGCAGAACCGCGATTTCCGCATTTCGATTTGAAACGCAGTTTTGTTTGAAATTAGTTGGAGCAACCGGTGGCGGTTATTACGGCGATGATTGAAGCGGATCACACATTCTATAAGTTGAAGGCAAAACGTGGTGCGGATGGGGGCTACAGACATCCTTATCTCTCAGATTGTTGAAGTTAATAACACAACCTCATAAACATAAAACAATCTTGCATCGGACTTATCTTTGACTGCAGTGGTGTTATCTTCTTTATGCAGAAGGTTTGCACAAGCAGCTTGTTTTTCCGTTTGAAACAATAACCACTTAAAAACAAACATTAAACTTGGAAAGTAAAATGGCCTTGCCTGAATCATTCTGATTCGTGTTGTCAAAAACAACGGCCTCCGTTTTCGGAGGCCGCTTTGCCAGTCCGCTTCCTTCCTGAAATGCTCACGGCACGCTCGGACGTCCCGCGCTCGGCTGCGTCGAGATCGTCGCCGTCGCGGATTGCAAGCCATCCGCGCTCGCGGTCAATTTGATGTCGCCCGCGTCCTTCGTGGATTGCACGATGATTTGCGCGAGGCCGTTGAACAAACTGCGCGACCACGGTGACGCGGACGGCTGGCCGGTGATTTCCACGCTCACATCGGGATTCAGCCCGCCCGAGTTGGCGTCGTTTTTCACGCCCACGGCGATGACATTGTCGCCCGCGTGCAACGCTTTTTTGATGTCGAACACCGGCTGCGCCGACCAGTCGTGCGATTCGCCCACGCGCTGGTTGTTCACAAAAATCCAGCCGTGGTCGTCAATCGTGCCGAAGCGAACCTGCACGCTGGGATTGTTCAAATCCTCCTCGGTCAGCCTGACGTGCGCGCGGTAAATCGCCGACTCGTTTTCCTTCAAAAACATGTCGCCCGTGTCGCCGTCGGTCTTGGGCTTGATGGTGTTCCACGACGAATCATCGAAATCCGGCGCGTATTCCGGCGCGAGCGCGCCGCGCTTGGACGGCAGTTCCGCAAGTTTCCAGCGCCAGTCGTTCACGGCGATGGCGCGCATCGGCGACTGCGGGATGAACGTGTCCGGCTCGTGACAACTAGGATCGCCGTTGCCGACGCCGAGAATTTTGCCCGCGCCTTCAATCGAAAAATTAATTTTGTTCTGCGCCACCGGCACGGCGCTACCCTGCGCGTCTAGCGCGGAAACGGTGAAAACGCTGACGTCCTCGCCGTC
>VFSW01012261.1_pt1 | contig 11988 bp, 12 predicted proteins | sample 5358111 | NCBI WGS metagenome assembly VFSW01 (sample SAMN11554181, study PRJNA540505) | mine drainage metagenome | isolation source: sediment from site ElyBrook_90M | place: USA: Ely Copper Mine, Vershire, VT | collected 2017 | reverse complement strand
CGAAAGCCAGGGTAGCGAATGGGATTAGATACCCCAGTAGTCCTGGCCCTAAACGCTGCTCGCTCGTTCTGCGGAGTATCGACCCTCTGCGGGACTAAGCTAACGCGGTAAGCGAGCCGCCTGGGTAGTACGAGCGCAAGCTTAAAACTCAAAGGAATAGACGGGGACTTGCACAAGCGGTGGATCATGTGGCTTAATTCGTCGATAAGCGAAGAACCTTACCCAGGCTAGAAACCAAACTGCATCCCACCAGAAACGGAGGGAGCCTTCGAGGGTGTTTGGCAGGTGATGCATGGTTGTCGTCAGTTCGTGGCTTGAGCTGTTCCCTTCAGTGGGGTAACGAACGCAACCCTCGTTGTCTGTTATATATGTCAGGCGAGACTGCCCCCTCACGGGGGAGGAAGGTGAGGATGACGCCAAATCAGCATGTCCCTTGATGCCTGGGGCTGCACACGTGATACAATGGCCGGTACAGAAGGACGCAATACCGTAAGGTGGAGCAAATCCCTAAAACCGGCCCCAGTACGGATTGAGGTCTGCAACCGACCTCATGAAGCCGGAATCGCTAGTAATCCTGGGTCAGCCATACCAGGGTGAATACGTTCTCAAGTCTTGTACTCATTCAAAAAAAGTGCTCGGTAGTTATGTAATCCAGTCCGTTAGAATCGGACCGTAGGGCCTTGAACGTGCCCTACCGTAGCAAACGGACAGTCGGAGAACCGCGAGGTTCACGGCAGAGAGTTCTAGTAGCAAAAAGCAGCCCTCCTATGGAAACATAGAGCAGATGTGCGACCCATTCTGGTGAGTAATGGGGAAGCACTTAACAAATGCGTTGAGCGGATGCAAGGAAAGGAATACATGATGACCCGAGGAGATCTCATGAGGTATTGAGATTAGAAAAACCCTCATGAGAAGTCAGCTGCGTCATAGTACTGTGCGTCAAGTTATTTTGTTATAATTTGCGCATGGGAAGGACAAAACCGACAGTTAGCAACGACTACGTTGTTGGGCTTACTGATGGAGAAGGATGTTTCTATGTAAACATTCGAAAATCTTCAGCATATCGGGCGGGAGCAACTGTGCAAATGCATTTTCATTTGAAAATGCAGGAGCGCGATTGCGAACTTCTCGAAATGGTGCGAAACACTATAGGGTGCGGCGAGGTGTACTTTCAAAAAGAACAGCGCGCCAATCATTGTCAGTGTTATCGATACACCATAAGCGCACTACGCGATATCTTGAATACGGTAATACCGTTTTTTAAGCACTATCCGTTGCAGAGTTCGTCAAAACGAGCGAACTTTGAGCTTTTCTGTCAGATTGCGGACCTTGTAAAAGAGGGAAAGCATCTGAATGAAGAAGGGATTGAAGAAATTCGCACGCTTAAACTACTCATGAACCAAAAAACTGTTGGACTCGCGTAGTACGAGAAATTCGTACGCTACGTGGGAACGCGAAGGTATCTCAACTATCGCAATCCGCCCGTCAAGTCAGGGAAGTTGGGGGTACCCGAAATCTTGCTTTATGCAGGACTACGGTAAACTCAATAACAAGGACTAAGTCGTAGGGGCATACTGCCCTAAATTGTTGCGACTCTTAGCGAGCAATCGCTTTGCACAAACTTGGCTATATGCTGGAACATCTGAGTATCCTGCGCTACGTAGTATAATTAGTAATTATGCTCGTGAAAATGCGACAGGTGCAGAAAATCAGCAGGGAAGACCTCTCTACTCGAGAGGAACCCTCAGAGACTACACGCCAAGCTCCTCAGTGGACAACCCGACAGAGCATAGCTCTCGCGTACCTCAATGGTGCGTTAGGCGATGCCAGTCGAAATAAGAAATCACGCATTCGGTATGCGCAAAAATATCCTAAATGGTTAGAAACACTTCAGCAGTTACTTGCAGAAGTTGGTTCAGCCTCATGGATATACAAAGAAGGTAAGCATCGTCAGGTATTCATACTTGAAACATGCTGTCCCTATCTTGATTTTGCCTGTAACGGTGAAGATCTTGAATCACGCGAAGAAAAAATCGCTTATATTCAGGGATTCTTTGATGCCGAAGGTGGTGTACCGCATAATGATGATGCACGATTCTACATTCAGTTAGTCCAAAAAGACAAACCGAAAATAGAAATGCTCGTCCGAATGCTTACCACACTCAGTATCAACACTGGAGTGATACATAATCCAAGCGTTCGAGTAGATCCTGAATACTGGAGAGTATTCATATCAACTCGTTCCCATCGCGCTTTTGCGCAGACAATTGGATCGTGTCACCCAGTAAAAGGATTGATTCTCCATAAGAGGATGAAGATATAGTCCATGCCTCATGGCGACATGAGGGTATGTAATGAACAAGGCACGGCTAGCGGAAGCTGGTCGTGGAACATATCCAATCGGAATTGAGATGTGCGAAAGCACACTCTTGTCGATCATTCATCAGAGCAATTTGATGCGTGGGGAGATGACTGTTGTCCCTAAACACAGTTCGAATGCCAGATAACGTTGCTGGTGACCAGTGTGGAGGCGCTTAATTGACGCCTTCACGGTCGAATAGGCGGAACACAAGAGAAGATTTCTTTATACCTTTCAGAACTGTTCGGAGCAAAAGCGCCGTATGGTGAGTACTACTTCGCGTAGCACTCACCATACGGCGCTTTTGAGTTCAGGCTGGAAGCCACGGGGGATTTCTGATAGTATCCGATAGTTCACAACGCACGCTTAGCTCAGTTGGTAGAGCATTCGACTGATACTCGAACGGTCCTAGGTTCGAATCCTAGAGCGTGCACCATAACGAAGGAGCCCGACACGGAAGTGTCGGGCTCCTATCGTTTGGTAGGGTGCTCTAGGATTCGAAAGGCGGAGGTCGCGAAGCCTGAGCGCTAGCTCAGAGACCGAGCCGGGGTCGCGTGACTTATGAGCGTAGCGAATTAGTCATACGTGACCGAAAGTGTACTCACGGTCCTAGAGCGTACCACAAGGGTACTAATGCATTTCTAACTCGTTCCTCGTAAGGAATTGCATGTCGTGCACCAATTCACCTCGCATAATAAGGAGCACTGACGACAGGGTATACTGAGCGTATGAAGAATCTCGTTATCATTGGTAGCCTTTGTGTGCTTGCGATCACTATCGGTGGATTTTTGTATTGGAAGAGTACTAACACGCCACCCACCGCAAGCGGCGCAATTCCCACTGCCGAAACTGCTGGAAAGGAGATAACTTTCAAAATTCTTGCTGCTGGCGAAAATGCCAAGGAGATGCTGCTTCGTAAAAATTATGCCATCTATGATGCGAGTGAATTTGCTCGTTTCTGGAAAAAGGCGCAAGGGGTAGATGCAAAAGTTCCTGTCGTCGACTTCACCAAGAATTACGTGATTGCGGTATTTGCAGGCACGGTTCCTTCAGGTGGCTACTCTATTTCTGTCTCACAGGTTGTCGATACGGAGCGTGCGCGCTCGGTCGCCGTTGTTATTGAAGAGCCGGGCGAGGATTGCCCGGTTATTCAGGAAGAGACCCACCCATTTCAATTTGTCTCCGTACCATTGAACGAAGCTGAAGCGCTTTCGCACACCGACGTACGGCAAAAAAAGATTTGCACCCCTCAGTAGCAGCCTGAGACCCGCTCCTTAAGCATTTTCAAGTCAGTATTCCACACACTGCCGTCCCACCACTCAAGGGGCGTAAAATTGGTCTTATAGCGACCCTTACTACCGTAGGCAGTACCAAGATAGATATGAGTTCGACCGTCTTTTTGAGCGCGCCGCACTGCGTCGAGCATGAGCCACATACCAAAAGAGGAACCCGCATAATCGGTGGTGTAGCTTGAGTACCAGTAGTGAGCGAGCCCACCGTCTACGACCTCAAGGGCGTAGCCCGCTAGTATTCCATCTCTTTCATACCGCCCGGCACGCAGCGGGTGTGCGGTAGCAAGTATGCCGCGAGCACGCTCCTCACTCATCACCCGTTCTCCATGGTGGGTTCTGAAATACTCCAGAAAGCAGGGAAGGAAGAGTGGGTCAGCTGCCAACTCTTCTTTCGAGAGGATGGTCTGTGTGAAAAGACCGTTAAACTTTTTCAAGATACGCCGATTTTCACTGGTCTCACGAAAGCTAGAAAGGGGAACGCGTACGCTTCGTGCCATATAAAAAAGGTCGCGTACGGAAGCGTCTGCCGAATGGGGAAGAAATCCCGCTGCATAGACATCTCTAAGCTTGTCCTCGGCCTCGAGCGTTGCGTAGGTAGTGTACCCAAACTCGTAGCTGTCGTAGCGTTCCCCGAACTCGCGCTGAAAGATACGCATGTTACGAAAAACGAGCGGTCATTTTTGCTCTCACTGTTTCGAGCGATCCCTCAAGTGAGCCAGAGGTGAGAATAAGGACCACATCAGTATCTTGTATCTGTTCGATGGACTCGTCGACGTTTTTTGTATCATACGTACGCGCTTCTATTCCTGTACGACGGACTCGAGTAAGTATCTCCTCGTGAGTAAGCTGGTCGTGGGTCAGCCCGCCCTGCGTTTCCGGAGGAGCAATCAGGACGAGCTGGCTTCCCGCGAAGACATCATCGTACCAAGCTAGGTTTGCTCGATTACGCCAGCCGAAGGTGTGGGGCTCAAAGACAATCACGAGACGTTTCTCAGGGTAATGGAGCTTGATAGCCGCTATGGCGGAACGCGCCTTTTCATACGAAGAACCGAATCCTTCAAATACGGGAACGCGGGAGGCAGGTGCAATATTGTCGAGTCGTCGCCGCACACCGGCAAAGGCAGACACCGCCTCAGGAAGCTGCTCTCGCGAGATCAATTTTCGAGCGAGCACATAGGCCGCGGCACCTACGATATCTTCTACGTTATGCCGGCCCAGCTGAGTCGTACTCAGTGCTATAGGCTCCTGGTCGGGGCAGATAAGGGTGAAGTGAGTGGTTTCTCCGTACGCGATATCCGTCGCTCGGTACTGACCGGAATCGACACCATAGGTGATTATTTTCTTCTCTGAAGTGGTGGCTTGAGCGAGGGCGCCTGGCTCGTCTGCACACACCACCACCAGGCCATTTTCAGGAATGAGCGCAAGGAGTTCCGCAAATGGTTTCTGATAATCCGCGAACGTAGGGTAGACGTTTACATGGTCATGCACCACCGAGGTAAGCACGACGTCGAGAGGGTGCAGGTGGAGAAATTTACTCCGGTCATCACCATGTGCGGACGGGTACTCGTCCCCCTCAAGTACGAAGGTCGCGTGGCTGCCAAGGGATGCGGGAGCGGAGAGGGTGGCACCTGGTACCGGTTCTGCACCTACAAAATATCCCGCATCAACTCCTGCGTGTCGGAGGAGATGAGCAATGATGGATGTGGTGGTTGATTTGCCATACGAACCCGCGACGACGACATTGTCACGACCCGTTGTCAGCTCGCCAAGCATCTGGGGGAAGGAAAAGATAGGCGTACCACGTGCGTGAGCAGCGCGCACTTCTTCATTATCCTCGGGAGTGAGTTTTGCGTTTCGCCCGATAACGAAGCAATCGACATCCTCTGGAATGTTGGCGGGTGAGTAGGGAATGAGCGGTGTGAGTCCACCGCGAGCGAGAATATCGAGCGGTGGGCCATAGCACTCGGCGTCCGAGCCCGATACCTCCCAACCCGCCTCCTTGAGAAGAAGTGCGGTAGCGCTCATACCGACACCACACAGACCTATGATATGGACCCGTTTCATCCGTCTATAGTACCAAAAAGAAAGGGCCGCCCGGAGGGTGGCCCAAAGTAATGAATATCTATCGTTCGCGCACGATTGCGACGAGATTCCGCTGACCCCGACGACACTCGTTGTTGTGATAGGTCGTTGCGTAGACGCTGTTAGATCGTAGCGGCGAGATCGAGGTCGAGACCCGGTGAAAGCCGTACACGTCTGCTTGCGCGCCAATCAGCAGGCCCTGATCGAGTTCGAAACCACTTTCGTCCTCAACGAGAATACGAGCCATTTTAGCGTCGTGTTTTTCCTCAAGAAAAGCGCTAAGCGCCCGATTGAAATCACCGTGCTCCGGATGGTCGTAAGCGTAGCGATGACCCCTGCGGGCGAGGTTGTAGAACGAGCGACAGGAAGCTCTCGCTAGTCGTTCAGGGTCACCACAAGAGACTGCGCGAGCCATCGCGTCAACAATGCTTCCTTGGTCCTCATGGCCGGGCGTCTTGCTTACGACGTCTCGATCGATGAGCGATTCACGTCCCCCGTGCCCTGCCACCATTTCGCTGCCGCACACCATCGCAAGTGCTGCGCAGCCGGCGTAGGAGCCGATGCAGGCGTCGCCCGGTTCAGGAAGGTTCGTTGCGTCGCGCGGCTCGCTGGTGCGCCACAGCGGAATGCCGTTGGGAAGCATGATACAGATGTCCATATCAGAGGCCTCAACGACCGCGCGCGTAAAGCGAAGGCGTGGCGCGAAGGCTCTGCGCACCTCGTTTCGCTCAAGGAATTCCATGAGCACGCGCGTGAGCCCAGGGTTACGCACAGGGGCATTCTGGTCATAGAAATCCGCGAGCGAGAGTTGGCGTCCGTGTGGCGGCTCGATATCGGTGTGATAGGTGATTGATGAGTCGACGGTTGTGTAGAGGGTACGCTCCGAATATGCCGAACGTGCAGTACTAGTCATCCCCAATCCTCTCTTGTAAAGGACAAAACAGTTTGTAGTTTACAATCTATCTACATAATAGTCAATGTTTACGGCCCGTAGATACGGTGCGAAAGTGAGCGTATGGGAACCCTCTCCGTCGTTGCGACTCCTATTGGGAATTTGGGTGACATAACCCTTCGCGCTATCGACACGCTGCGTGAGGCGGATGCCATTGCCTGCGAAGACACACGGGTTACCGCTAAGCTTTTGGCACGTCTTGATATCAGTAAACCGCTGCTGGTGTACCACGCACAAAGTGGCAAGCTTGCTGCGGACCGCATCCTCACCCAACTGGCAGAGGGTAAGCGCATCGCTCTGGTGACGGACGCGGGCACCCCGGGCATCAGCGACCCGGGGAGTGAGCTCGTCGCCGAAGTAAAGGCGCGTCTTGGAAGTGAGGTGCGTATCGAAGCTATACCGGGACCCTCAGCGCTTACGGCAGCGCTCTCTATTGCAGGTATTCCTACCCACGAGTTTGTTTTCGTTGGATTTCTCCCGCACAAGAAAGGTCGCCAGACGGCATTCAAAGAACTGGGAGAGACCGAGCGAGCGGTGGTCTTTTATGAGTCGCCGCACCGTATCGAAAAAGCACTGGCTTCGCTGGTAGAAGTGCTCGCACCTGAACGCCGCATTGTCGTGCTGCGAGAGCTTACCAAGATTCACGAATCGGTTGTCGAAGGCACCGCCCAGGAAGTCGCGCACTACTTTGCGACTCACCAACCCCAGGTGCGCGGAGAGTTTGTAGTGTGTGTTGCACCCACCAAGGACTTTTCCCCAAGGTAATAGAGCGATGCGGGCATACAATCAAAGTATGTCTCGACCTCAGATACTCGTCCTTCTTGGTTGTGTTGTTGCACTCGGACCTTTCTTGGGACTTCCGATTTCTTGGCTTGAAATACTTATGCCGGTTGTTGGTGTCATCATTATTTCGATTGCATACAGTTTTCTGCCACGAAAAGAAAAAATTATTTCATCAACAACTCGTGATAGTGAGCAGACCGTAGCGGTATAACCCATCTCGCGCTAACCCACGTTTAATTACAAAGAGGTGAGTGCGATATACTTTGCGTATGGATAATCCGGATCGCGTCACCTACTTCGCTGCCACCGACGCGCGCGGCAAGAAACAACCCTTCGGTATTAAGGCGAAGGACCGTCCGCGCCACATGTACGTCATTGGAAAGACGGGTATGGGTAAGTCGACCTTGCTTGAAAACATGGCGATACAAGACATCCGCAACGGGGAAGGGATGGCCTTCATCGACCCACACGGCAGTGCCGTGGAGACGCTCCTCAATTACATCCCTGCCAACCGCGTGAACGACGTGGTGTATTTTGCTCCCTTTGATTTGGACCGTCCCATCGCCTTCAATGTGATGGAGGATGTGGGATACGACAAGCGCCACCTGGTGGTCTCCGGCCTCATGGCGACCTTTAAAAAGATTTGGGTGGATGCGTGGTCGGCACGTATGGAATACATTCTTTCCAATACACTCCTTGCACTTCTTGAATACCCTGGCGCCACCTTGCTTGGGGTGAATCGTATGTATACCGATAAGGGGTATCGCAAGAAAGTGATTGATAACGTGAAGGACCCTGTGGTGAAGGATTTTTGGATAAAAGAGTTTAATACGTATACCGACCGCTACACCCAAGAAGCGACACCGGCTATTCAAAATAAAATAGGCCAGTTCACCAGCAATCCGCTCATTCGCAACATCATTGGTCAGGAGCACTCATCCTTTGATATTCGTAAACTCATGGATGAAAAAAAGATACTCCTCATCAATCTCTCCAAGGGCCTGGTGGGGGATACCAACATGAAGCTTTTGGGGTCCATGATAACGACACGCATCTTTCTCGCGGCCCTCTCCCGTGCGGAACTCCCACCGCACGAACTTGCGAAAGCGCAGCCCTGCTATTTCTATGTGGATGAGTTTCAAAACTTTGCGAACGAGACCTTTGCCGAAATCCTTTCCGAGGCTCGCAAATACAATCTCAATCTCATCATGGCGCACCAGTATGTGGAGCAGATGGAGGAAGAGGTTGCTGCCGCCGTTTTTGGTAACGTCGGTACCACGGTGGCATTCCGGGTAGGTCCTTTTGATGCAGAGAAGCTCGAGGTGGTCTTCGCGCCGGAATTTGAGCCGGAAGACCTCGTCAATCTTGGCTTTGCCCAGATTTACCTCTCACTCATGATTGATGGTATCGGATCACGACCCTTTTCAGCAGTCACCATACCGCCCATTGAGCCACCACCACGCACGTATCGGCAGGAAGTCATCGATGCCTCGCGCGCACAATTTACTGCGCGGCGTGAGGTGATTGAGACCCAGATTTACGATGAGCTATCGTTCCTGCATGAGCAGCCACCGGCAGAACCTGCCGCAAAGAAAATGTACGGTCCGCTGCGCCGTGATACTCCTGCACCCCGCAGAGAGGAGCCGCGCCGCGAAGAATCACGTCCCGTGGAAGCGCGTGAGCCACGAAGCGAAGAGCCACGACCACCGCGTCGTGAAGAGGTTCGTGAGCCGCGCTCTGACGTGCGTCCGTCGCGAAACGAGGAGCGACCGCGTGAGCAACGGCGGGAACGCGAAGCCCCGCCCAAGTCTGCGGAAGACCTGAAAGATATCCTGCGTGCGACTATGGCGAGTCAAACAAAAATAGCTGAAAAAAAGGAAGAGAAACAGCAGGGAAATTTAAAATCAGCGCTTGCCGACGTGATAGGGAAGCGTGAACCCCAGGTAGAACAAACGAAGACACCACCGATTCCACGCGAGCACCAGAAAGCACCTCCTCCACAAGACCGCTCCGTATTCGAAGTACCTGAACATATCCTTCAGGAGATTTTTAAGAAAGATTTGTAGCGTTGAAACTTTTTTGGAGTCCGAGGAGTAGTAGAGAGTATAGAAAGAATTAGCAGCACCTAAGGAAATCGATATGATGCTTGCATAGATGCCCCGGGCGCTCCGCAAAAAACGGAGTGTCCGGGGCACGTCATCATTTTGTGAGGCCAAAGGCCTTAGAAAATGATGAGTGCAAAGCCCATTGCATACCCACCACGGGTCCCGTATCGTACATTTATTCATGGTCAAACTCCCCGGTACCACAAACTCACTACGCTTGTTTGGCTACGGGGCATGCATCCTCGTCTGTATTCTATGAGCAAACTTATCTTAGTGACTGGAGGCGCTGGTTTCATCGGAAGCAATCTCACTAAGCGCCTTATTCGGGACGGGCATAGCGTTATATCACTCGACCATTACTTTACCGGCAGTAAAGAAAATCATGTGGCAGGGGCTGAGTACCGCGAAGGTCACACCAAAGACATTGCTCGACTGGTCCCGGAGACTCCTGACCTTATATTTCACCTTGGGGAATACTCTCGGGTTGAAAAAAGTCTCACCGAGCCGGCTCTCGTGTGGGATCTTAATACGGTAGGGACGTTTGCCGTACTCGAGTTTTGGCGCACCACAGGTGCGAAATTAGTGTATGCCGGTTCGTCCACGAAATTCGGCGACGGAGGTCTCGGTCGCGACCAGAGTCCCTACGCATGGGCAAAGGCGACGAATACTGAGTTGGTTCAAAATTATGGTACCTGGTATCACCTCCCGTACGCTATTACTTATTTTTATAATGTCTACGGACCGGGCGAGCGAGCAGGAGCATACGGGACCGTGATTGAAATCTTTAAACAAAAAACGCTGAAGGGCGAGCCGCTCATCGTGAATGCACCTGGCACTCAAAAGAGAAATTTCACGCACGTGGATGATATCGTGGAGGGGCTCGTTCTGGTTGGAGAAAAGGGCGAAGGTGATGATTTTGGTCTGGGTAACAAAGAGGCGTTTTCAATACATGAAGTTGCTGAGATGTTTGGTGCGGAGATAGTTATGGGACCTGAAGTCGCCGGTAATCGCATGGATTCTACCATCGATACTACCAAGTCCGAGCTCCTGGGGTGGGTCTGCCGTAAGAAGCTCCCAGAGTATATCCAGTCAACGCGACCATGAAGAAAATCCTCATTTTTTCACTCAATTACTACCCCCGATTTATCGGGGGAGCAGAAGTGGCCATTAAAGAGATAACCGATCGGATTCCACCTGAGGAGATTGAGTTTCATGTACTGACCCTTAAGTTTGATAGCGCACTTGCCGACGAGGAGCGCGTAGGGAATGTCGTTGTCCACCGCGTTGGATTTTCGACCACCAACCCTTCCATTAGCGATTTGGGGAAGTATCCGCTCAAATTCAATAAATACTGGTACCAGCTGCGCGCCGCGAGCCTCGCTCGTCGACTCCATCGCGAGCATCATTTCGATGGTATCTGGGCGATGATGGCCCACTCATGCGCCATACCCGCAGGAATATTTAAGAAGCAGCACCCTGAGGTGAAGTATCTCCTTACGCTTCAGGAAGGCGACCCGCCGGAATATATAGAACGCTTGATGCGTCCCGTCTGGGGATTGTTTCGGCAGGGATTCGTACGTGCCGATGCACTCCAAGCCATATCGACCCCGTTGCTTGCTTGGGGGAGGCGCATGGGCTTCTCGGGACAGGGAACCGTGATACCGAACGGCGTTGATACCAAGCGCTTCGCTAGCACCGTTGATGAGCAAGCACGTAGCGCACTGAAAGCGAAACTTGGGAAGAAGGAAGGAGATATATTTTTGGTGACCACGTCACGACTCGTGCACAAGAATGCTATCGATGACGTCATTCACGCACTCGCACTCCTACCGGAGCATATTTCATTTCTTATCTACGGTATTGGACCGGAAGAGGAAAAACTGAAGGGGCTTGCAGCAGAATGTGCCGTCTCCACTCGGGTACAGTTTCTTGGGCAGCTTACGCATGAAGACATGCCGGACATACTTTCCGTCTGCGATATATTCGTACGTCCCTCGCGCTCGGAAGGTATGGGCAACTCTTTCATTGAAGCCATGGCCGTGGGGCTTCCGGTGATTGCGACCCAGGAAGGCGGCATCGCTGATTTTCTTTTCGATGCCGCGCGAAATCCTGATAAAGAGGCAACAGGGTGGGCGGTCGATGTCGATTCGCCTCAGCAGATAGCACAGACGGTTGCGTACGTACGTGCGCACCCGGAAGAGCGTCGCAGTACGACCACACATGCTCGCGCGCTCGTCCTTGCGCGCTATGACTGGAATCTTATAGCGGCAGATATGGAAAAGCTCTTCAATGTGTTGTTACTCAAGTGAAAAACCTTTCGAGGAAGTACTCAGGCAACCCAGTGGCATACTGGGCCTACCATGAAAATTCCCCTTTGAAATGCAACTGCACTAACATGCAGGCATATGAAAAAGA
>VFSW01012260.1_pt1 | contig 11989 bp, 10 predicted proteins | sample 5358111 | NCBI WGS metagenome assembly VFSW01 (sample SAMN11554181, study PRJNA540505) | mine drainage metagenome | isolation source: sediment from site ElyBrook_90M | place: USA: Ely Copper Mine, Vershire, VT | collected 2017 | reverse complement strand
TGGTGGCGCGCGGCGACCTCGGGGTGCGCATGCCGATCGAGGACGTGCCCCACCTGCAGAAGCAGATCGTCCGCCACGGCGTGCGGTACGCGCGACCGGTCGTCGTGGCGACGCAGATGCTCGAGTCGATGACTCACGCCCAAGTGCCCACGCGAGCCGAAGTGACCGACGTGGCCAACGCGGTGCTCGACGGCGCCAGCGCGGTCATGTTGAGTGGCGAGACCGCCATCGGTGACGACCCGATAGGCACCGTCGTGACGATGGACCGAATCGTCCGTCGCGCGGAGGACTCCTTCGACTATTTGAAGTGGGGACGGGGTCTCGGGGTCCAAGAGGTCCACGGAAACACCGGTACTCGGGCGATGCGGATCACGGCCGCGATCACCGGTGCCGCGTGGCGCGCTGCGATGGAGGAAAAGGCCGTTGCAATCGTCGCGTGCACGCGTTCGGGCATGACCGCGAGGGCGATCTCGCGCTTCCGTCCTCCGATGCCGATCGTCGCTATCACGCCGAGTGAGGGGACCGCTCGTCAACTACGCAGTTCCTGGGGCGTCCAGGAGATTTACATCTCGCCATCGAACGACATCGACGAACTCTGTGACTTTGCCGTCGTGCAATTGAAGAAGTCGGGGCTCGCTAAGCCGGGCGACCCCATCGTCGTGATGGCTGGTTCGGCAACCGGCGGCGCGCAGATCACCGACACCGTTCGAATGGTGATTGTCAGTTGAGACGATAATAGGTCCTTGATGGATGTATGAATTGCTAACACCGGGTTTCCATATGTTTGGGCCATTGGCCAATCACATGACACCGATATGGAACGTTTCATCATGAGAATAGGCTGGTATAAAGCGCGCGATTGATCTATCTCGTCGTAATCAGACTTGGCCTACTGCATTGCTGACTATCGGAGTTGTTCAGACGAGGTCGCCATTATTGCTCACGAGAAATTTCAGAATGCTCCAACTTTTGACCTCGATCCTCTGCAAGGAATTATAAGAACAGAAGTGAAGCCTCTCGTCCAAGGTTCATTGCATGAATGTATGTTTCGCTGAGCGCCCTGTCAGTCAGGAATTCGCGGAGACCTAGCGAAATGAAATGGCCGCTCGACGTTTGTTGTCTGAGTTTCAAGATGAATTGATGATGCGGGCGAATTGCGAAACAATCTCTCGGCCCATCCATTTGTAGGATTCGGCGACCCTTCGATGTGAATTAGTCGGTTACTATCACTTGGGCAACTCATGGCACAACCCGCACCTCGCCGGAAATTGTCTCGGAGAGAATTCCAATCCGGTGACGATTTCGTAGCGCTCCGCTGAGTTCCTCTACCGCGCAGTATTCGGACTTTAATATATAGTCCTCATCACCGCCAACAATCCTTCGGTGGTGGGTTGCCTAGTTAACAAGTTGACGTGCTGCATCGTGCTCCACTCCCGCATCGGAATTTGAATTAATAGACGTCGAACACCGCATGTGCCAAGCGATCCTCACCGTGTCAACAACACTGCGGCACGGTTTCACTTGTGATCCAGAAAATCGGATGTTCATGCCATAGGGAATTTACGATGGCGACTGGCGTTCTTGCTTGCGTTCTCGAATTCCAAAAGCCCCGTCTGCGGCAGCGTGGAGCCAATAGTCGCAGCGATGGACTGCCATGCCAGATATTCTCAAGAAGACCAATTTCGCCAATTGCACCGCCGGAGATGTCAGTCGATGTCAGCGGAGCCTTGATAGATGTTCCGCCAAAACTAATTGAGCACTCGGCGCGACAAGTCATGAATGCCGAAGACGTTACTTTCTTTGCTTGAAATCAATGCGCCAACGGAAGTTCAGAAGCTGATTGATAGAAATCGTTGCGGACTCCTTCGATAGTCTTAGGAAAAATCTATTTCGGGGGCCTAGGAAATGAATGCCGAATCCGTGGATCCACTAGTTGTTTCTGTAGTTCTACCTTGTTTGAACGAGGAAGATTCTGTAGGGCCATGTGTGATCGAGGCAACAAACGCTCTTAAGAGTGCTGGGTGGCGAGGCGAAGTAATTGTCGTGGACAATGGTTGTACGGATGGATCTGTTTCCGCGGCTATAAGTGCTGGAGCAAAAGTCGTTCGCGAGGAAGCTCCCGGGTATGGAGCTGCGATACTTCGAGGAATTTTCGAATCGCGTGGCGAAGTGGTCGTTATGGCGGATGCAGATTTGACATATCCATTAGATCGGCTCTCAGAACTTGTCGGTCCAGTATTGAATGGGGACGTGGATATCATGATTGGTTCCCGTCTCGAAGGTGCGACGATGCAGTCAATGCCATTTCTGCATCGCTACCTTGGCACGCCCACCTTGACTTGGCTGATTCGAAGGGCGACTGGTCACAGTGGATTGTCCGATTCGCAGTCCGGCTTTAGAGCATTCCGCCGTGACAAGATTAGTGAATTGGGATTGCGCGCCACGGGAATGGAGTTTGCTTCGGAGATGTTAGTTCGTTCGGCGCAGATGTCTTTTCGAATTGAAGAGACGCCGTTAGGGTATAGAGAGCGTGTTGGTGAATCCAAACTCTCAACTTGGCGCGATGGTAAGCGTCACTTGAAACTGATATTGATGACTTCGCCAAACTTGCTGTTGTGGTATCCAGGGTTGGTCCTACTCGCATTGGGTCTTGGAATTACAGTATTTAGCATCATCAACGGTGATATTGGAATTGGCTCATTGAGGTGGCAGCCGGTCTTCTTTGGTCCGATCTTGCTTACGTTGGGCATGATTTCATCTATGTGCGGGGCGGTGATGGCTCATCACTCTCATTGGGCCACGGCAAGCACGAGATCGCATTTTTCTTGGATAACGCGAGAGACGGCACAGAATCGACTGAGGCTAGTTGGAATCCTGTGCATCATTGTTGGAATTGCAATTGACGCTGCCTTGTTCTTTAAGCGGATTGATTTGGGGAGCAAACAGTCACTTGCAAATGTGCCATTAGCAGGGTTAGCACAAGGATTACTTTTAGATGGAATCTTGTTGTTTGGTGCGGTAGGGGTTTATCGATTCTTCATGTCATCAATAAGAGTGGTAGATAGTGAATCCGTGTCCTAACTTCAATCCCCGAATTCGTCCTGGCAATCACCCATCTCCCTGCTAATTCATCAATGAAGAAGCAATCGAATGAGAGAAAAATCAAGTTAGCAATTTTGACTGACACCTTTGCTCCGTGGACTACGGGTGGCAGAGAATCGAGATTTACAGAATTACTTCCACACCTTGCAGCGCGTGGCATGGACATAACGGTCTACACCACGCGAATGTGGAAGGCACCCCCTATAGATCGTGAGATCGAATCGGGCTACATTCGTATTCGCTCGATTTGTGAACCGAAACCTCTTTACAAGCGCGGTCGACGTTCATTCTTTCAGCCAATCGCATATTCAATTGGATGCCTCCGGCTGATCAATAAAGACTTTGATGTCATCGAGACCGATTCGATTCCCTTCCTCCATTTGCCTTCGGTGTGGCTGGTCAGCAAATTACGTCGAAAGCCTCTCGTTATCATTTGGCATGAGGTCTGGGGTAAGGATTATTGGAGTGGCCACCTCGGACCGCTCGGACGATTCGGTTATCTGATTGAGCGACTCTCCAGTCACGTTGGAAACGTTACAATCGCTGTCTCGCGGCGAACACATCGGCATCTTTCCGAAATGGGATTGGACAGGCGGCGACTTGTTCTTGTAGAGAATGCGGTTAGACCTTTTGGAAAGATTGGGGATACCGAGGAATTTGATCTGCTCTTCGTAGGTCGTTTGATGCCGCATAAGAGACCTGAAATGGCAATTGACCTTTTGGAGGAGTTACACGATTTGACGCTAACGCTTTGCATTGTTGGTGTCGGTCCCCTTAGGACTGAACTTCAGATCAAAGTTGACCGCGGAGGTCTGAATCGTCAAGTTGTATTTGTTGAAATGGCGAGTGACGAAATGCTGGGCGGACTGATGCGCAGATCGCGAATTCTGTTGTCGCCCTCTGAACGCGAGGGTTTCGGCCTCGTTGTTGCTGAAGCATTGAGTTTGGGTACGCCGGTGGTCACAGTTGATGCGCCCACTAATGCCGCTCAAGATCTTGTTATTGACGGTGTCACTGGCCAAATATGTATTGCTGGTAGCTTGGTGGATTTTAGCAGCGCAGTACGGACTTTGATCGAGAATCCGATACCACGACATCAAGTTATTGAAGGATGGCAATCGCTAAATGTGCCGACGTCATTTGAAGAGGTAGCTAAGGTTCTCTATCAGATTCATCGTCGACTTGTAGATTCAGACCTAGCACCTGGTATTTGACTCTATGAGTGAAAGAGAGATTGACAGCATTGACGCGGAGAGCTGGTTATTGCGATTATTGATAATCGTCGTACTTGGCATTGTCTTGGCTACGACGCATCAGATGGAATCCCCGCAAGGTCTTGTAACCGTAAGCAAGATAGTTGGCGTCGTAAGTAAAACGAATCGAATTCAGGTATCTATTGAGGTGCGCAACAATGAGAACAAGCCTCAGGAAGTGAAAGTTGCATGGTACTTGAGTTATCCCGGAGACACGACGCCATGGGCAACTGGACTCTTCTCGAGCGCTTGGCAAGAGTCCACCCTTGCCGCCAAGTCAATTGCTCATTTTGACTCGATAGACAATGTTTCTTTGCCAAAGGGCACTTACCAGCTTGTTGCATTTGTTCACGGATTCTCGGGCAAGCATGAAATGCAGGTAGGAGAGGCAATCTCAAGAGGGTACATTCAAATTTCGAAACGGAGCAATTTCTATCGCAACGTGAGTTCTGGCCCGGCGTTTGTGTCGGCAATTCAGTTGCCGACGGCGCCTCGAAATTTAGGACCGTTTCTCAATGTCCGAGCCAAAGTCAAGGTCGTTTATCCAGCGTCACTGAGCCAGCCGGTATCGGTGTCGTGGGACTTGATTGATGCAAAGACGTTGGCGTCGAACTCATGGGAGAGTGCGCCGACGCTTCTGCCTGGTCTCAGTTATCCGTTCAGTGGTTCCTCGTCGTCCATTTCGATTGATACGAAGATGCTCGGGATTCCGGGACAGAAATACCTTCTTCGTCTCAAGGTCTTCGTAGGTGAAGAGCTTTCGGATACGGTCATAGTACCGGTGGAGGAATTCATTGGAGGCGCTACCAGTTCTGCTCTCAACCGAATCTATTTCCCACCAGTAACTGATCCGTTGATTGTGACCGGCGTTTCATTTCCCCCGACATGGCAGTCACCAACAAATCCAATTGTTTCGGTGAAAGTCTCAAATACTGCGAATATTCCAGAAAGTGGCCAACTAATTCTTCAAGTTGGAAAGGTTGGGGATCCGTCTCCTTGGAAAGATCCGTCGTACACTTTCCCTCTAACCACATTTACAGTGCCAGCTAATTCAACGGTCTTGATTCCTGACATTGGCAATCCCGCCATGGCACCAGGAGATTATGAATTGGGCATCTATGTTCACGACTCAATTAAGAACGGGCAATTCGCTCCGGGCGATCAAGTCCTGGCGAAGCAGAACATTGTCTTCAATAGTCCATCGGTGAGTTAATTGGAGACCTATGAATCTTTCACCTAGTCGTCTTGGAAGCCTTAAAAGAAGCGGTGGATCCGAACTAAAGAACTATGACAGCCGCCGACTTTGGCGACTCAGATATGACATGGTTTTTGGCGCCATTCTTATAGGAGCACTCGTACTGCGACTAGTTCCCCTATTGAGACGAGGAGCTCCGACTGGAGGTGATTGGGCGAATCAACTCCTGATCGCTCATCATTTTCTGGGCAATTCCATTGGAAACCAAGGCTTGACCTATCCGCCGATTGAGCCATTGGTACTCGCCGCCCTGAGCAATATCCTACCTATTACAATTGTTACTGCTTGGGTTGGAGCTGCGTCTGCCGTGCTCCCGTACGCAGGCATCTATCTCGCGTTGCGATCAATTGGACCCCGCCTTATTTGGCTAATCGCACCATTGCCAATATTGATATCGTCGTCCGTTTCAGAACTGATGGCGTTTGGTGGTGTGCCTCAACAAATTGCAGATAGCGCCTTTCCGGTTGTATTGGTTTCGGCCGCGCTACTTATGGATCAACCGAATAAGAGAAGGGCGGTGGTTTTCGGACTGAGCATCTTCATATTGGCGGGATCCAGCGTCGAGGTCTTTGGTCAGGTAGTAATTTCACTTTTCCTTCTAGCGGCAATTGAACTTGTAAGCAGCCCGCGAGCGTTTCCTCAAATTGCAAAAAGGGTGTTGCCCTTTGCTGCGGCTGCGTTGGCTCCTTTGTTGTTGCTTTTGCCGATATATATTCCAATAGTTCAACAGCTTGGATTTGGGCAGACCACCAAAGCCTCCGCTTTTTATACGCCACTTAACAAATGGCACTACATGACTAGGGAGGCGCAATCCTTTTGGCAAATTTGCCTTCTGGTCTCACTGCTTATCGTTTACTGCTCTTTCAGCCAACGAACCCTTCGAATTCGACCATATTCGCGAGCCGCCACCAGCGTTCTAATCACCGCAGTCTTGTTCTCAGTATTCGTACCCAATGTTCGTTTCAGTTACTTGCTTCCAAATGCAGTCATCTTCGCTTTGGCATTGGTCGGATTCTTCGTTACAGAATTGATTTCTTCCAAATCGACTCTCATGCTGAATTCGGTGATTGCGGCCCTATATCTAGGCAACGTTTTAATGCAATTTGTAAATGCCACTTCGCTCTATAGCCAACAAATTCAATTTTATGGGACCAATACGGTCACTGCGCTTGACTTAAAGGCACTTGATTTCATCAAAATTCACACACCTCCTCATAGTCTCTTTGCGGTTACTTCGATTACTACAGACTTGAATCCAATCGGGTGGTGGGTTGAAGGGTACGCACTTCGATCTGCACTAATTGAAGGAAATCTTTCGTACCTGTATTACGCAAGTCAAAAGAGAGATTCTAAGATTGCTTCGGAGATTTTTTACACGTTTCCATCGAATCAATCATTTCGATTGGCCAGGTCATTCGGCGTAACATATCTCGTTGTTTTCCGAGGGTGGTATTTGTACAATGCAGTAGCGACTCAGAGTTTCGAGAATCAACACCGGGAACTAGTGGCATATTCCAATCCCGATGTAGTCATATTTCGAGTCAGTTCTAGTCAAATGTAGGATTAAGCATGGTTGGTTTTGCATTGTTCCAGATTGGCGAAGTTCGACGCAGGACTCACGGGGTAATTGATATTGAAATTGGTCAGCAAGTAGGTCCTCGAATCTTGCCAATTAGCACGTTACGGTTCTTGTGGCAGCCGGATCAGTAAACATTGCGCGATTTGCAGAGAATCAAATGGGGAATTACTGCCGACTTGAAGTGCGGGGTCTTAATGTCGATTCTTGAAAACTGAGTCATGAAGTTATTCGCTGACAAACGAAAGATTGGGCTGTATGTACTAGTTTCAATAGTTTCTGCCGCACTCGCTCAAGTTGGTCTAGCCGTATCCTTTGGATTATGGAAATGGTCTGTGGTTGCTTCCGTCGCATTTTCATTAGTTGTATCAGCGATACCAGCTTTTATTCTGAGCGATTTGGTTATTTGGCGTAGAGAAACAGGCGGTGGTGGTGTCTGGAAAAGAGCTGGATCATTTTTTGCGATAGCGATGCTTGGGTCCGGAATATCGGTCGTGGTGATTTGGTTTTCCGTAAGAACTGCGACACTATTCAACTTCAGTCACACAGAACTTACGTTGGTTGCCAACGTGAGTTCGTTGGCAACAACGGTGATTGTTTGGTTCGCTCGGTTCTTCGTCCTAAACCATTTTGTTTATGGGCTTATGAATAATCGGAGCGAACCGACGCTTTCAGAGTGAGTTGAGTACAGGATTATCAGTGGGGATGGCGAAACTGGAGGTCCTAGTTCGTCGACATGGACGGACGCCCGTGAACTGAGGTACTAGTTGTGCGGGTCCAAATACTCATGAACGGAGCGAGGAGGGCAGGAATTCGATTTGACTTTCACTCTGAAGATTGCCAAATGCGTGCCCTTATGTGGACCATTGGAATTTCATGACTGGAGGGACGTGAACGCGGTACCGTCCCGCATAAGGAGCGCACAACTCGCTATTGTGACTCGAGCTAGCCAGAAAGTTTGTCCGGTTTGTGAGGAATTTTGCCTTCGCCGAACACGCCGCGCTTCACTGTCAATGCAATTATGTCTACTGGAGTTTCTATGAGCTTGCGGTTTCGAGATTTAGTGAAAAGAGTCGCTAGCAGATTACCCGCCTTTACATACCTGATATTGGCAAAGTTGGATGACCGAGTCGAGTCAATGATGAATTCGGACAAGCCGACCGATGAGGTCTTCGGCCGGATATACAGGAACAACGTATGGGGCGGCCCGAAAGGGGAATTTTTTTCTGGACTGGGAACTCGCGAGCCAGAAGCGGCAGACTCGTATATTGGAAGTATTCGTCGGCTGGCCAGCAGCGAGGGCTTTGTCGGACGATCATTTGTTGATCTGGGCTGCGGCGATTTCACGATAGGAATGAGATTATGTCAATTCTCTTCGGAATATGTAGGAATCGATATAGTTTCAGACCTTGTCTCACACCTTCAGACACTGCATTCGAGTGACAGAATATCGTTCCAGCATCTCGATATTACGAGTGACCCGCTTCCTGCCGTAGAAGTCTGCTTTGTGAGACAAGTCTTTCAACATCTTTCCAACCAACAGATCTTGATGACGCTGCCAAAACTGAAGGCCTACAAATGGGTGATTATTACCGAGCATCATCCAAGCGATTCCAAATTTATTCCAAACCTTGACAAAGTGCAGGGTGGAAGCATTCGCCTAGTTCGTAGTTCTGGAGTCGTCTTGACAGAGCCCCCTTTTTCATTGTCAGGGAATTCGGTAAGACTCGTCTCGGAGTGGAAAGTAGTTCCTCAGTTTGGAAGGAGCAAGGGTCGAGACTTGGGTGTACTTCGGACATTCTTATGGGAGCCGTGATTGACCAGATGAGAATTGATTCGGAGACTCGTTCAATCGAGCGGACTAATGCGAGGTGGGAATCTGAAATTTCTGCTATCTCAATGACATCGAGCCCGAAGTGATTAAGAATGCTGGCCGAACCCCGATTCCTAATCCGCTTGACTCTACGAGTCGTTGCTGGTTTCTGAACTCCCAGGTCTCGGCGAACTTGGCTGGCGTTTTGTCGACAAAGTGCGCTATTGGTTATCCCGTAATTGTATTCGTGTCGCCAGCCGCTGAGGAGCGCCTTCGCCTCGAAGGGACAGTCGACTTGCTGGCCGTTCAAGAACTCGGCGCGAAGACGGGCGTTGAACGATTCGATTAAGTCGTTCTGCCAGGGTGGATGTCAACCGAACCTTCAGCAGTCCCATAGGAGCGCGTGGGCGAGAATTACAGAGGGACCATAATGTGATTATGAAATCCTGCAAATAAGGCCATTTCAATTGCCTATTGGGAATATCGGCAGTATCCTTGCCGAAGGTGCCACCTGGTTTCCCCTGTCTTAGGAGGGCTGCAATGTCAGAGCGAGTAATGGGGATTTTCTCCGCGAATCGTAAAAGGATGCTGCCGGTTTTGGTTGCGCTCTCATTGTTCGCAGGATTATTTGTCAGTGTCCTGCACACAATGAAGGCTCAGGCTGACTACTACGTTGGATGTGGCTATGGTTACAGTTCTGGCGGTGCTTGGGGTTACGGTGGCGGCCACACTTACGGCTACGGTTACGCTGGAAACTTCGTAAATGGATACGGATCTCCGGTCTGCCCACTAGCGATCTTGACGGGTGCTTTGCCCGCGGATGTGGTTGGTACTGCGTATTCACAGACGTTCACGGGAACGGGAGGGCTTTCGCCATACACGTGGACTGCAACTGGAACCTTGCCCCCTGGGTTGACGCTGTCAACCGGTGGCGTTCTCTCGGGTACTCCGACGACCGCAGGGACATTCCCGTTCGTGGTCACCATGACCGATGCGAACGGTCAGCCCGTGTCGGGTTCATTCTCCGTAGCGATTGCGCCTTTGGGCGGCGGCGGTGGTGGCACGACCACGACGGTCGGAACTACGACAACGACGGTCGGAACTACGACAACGACGGTTGCACCGACCACGACCACGACGGTATCCCCGTCGAATGGCGAACCCGGACTGATCTACCGACATGTCGTGCGGACCACAGCGACCGGAGCCTTCCTACAGTTCAAGTGCACGAATTCGGCCAACTGTCGCTCTACGGCGAAACTGGTTGTACGCGAGCGCACTCGCACTGCCCGTGGATTCAGGATGGTCAACACCGTGGTGGCGCAGGCAAGCTTCTCAATCGGTAGGGGTCAGACTGCTACTGAGTACCTGGCATTCAACGCGGCAGGGATGGCTCGTTTCGGTGGCTCCCGCCACTTCCAAGCCCACCTGCAGCTTTGGACCTCGGTGGCTGGTGGACACGTTCACGCGCTGTACATCTGGTTGAAGAGGTAGCCATTCGCCGGCGTGCCCAACATTGAGTTCGGGTGTGGAAGGATACGCAGGACGCTTGCCGGGTTCCGAATCTAGGAACCCGGCAAGCGTCCTTTTTACGGTGCGGGCAATTGTCCGGTGTTTAGGCGTTGACTAGCCGGGACAGAGACCTACAACAAGTCATCCTGGGAATTTGGCGAGCACCTTGGCAGGTGATGGTCAGCGCTCTGCCTTGTTGTTTGAACCAATGAAGTCGGAATCACGCTGGAACGTATGTCCCGTGGTGACGACGAAAGTGCCCCCGGCAGGATTCGAACCTGCGCACATGGCTTCGGAGGCCAATGCTCTATCCCCTGAGCTACGAGGGCGCGCACTCCAGACTACCGGAATGTTCCGCGAACCCAATTTTCACTGGGAGGCTGACAACTTCTAAGGTGCTCGTATGAGCGCTGAACCGATTGCCACGTCGCTACTGCCCGATACCGCCCAGTTCACCGATCGCGACGTAACCGTGGGCGGCGTGTCGCTACGGGACCTCGCAGCCACCTACGGGACACCGCTGTTCGTCTACGACGAGGCCACGCTGCGCTCCAGGTGCCGTGAAGCCGCCGGCGTCTTCGACGACGGCGTGGCCTTCGCTTCGAAGTCGTTCCTCTGTGGAGCGATGGCGCGCATTGCCTTTGAAGAGGGACTCTGCGTTGATGTGGCGACCGGGGGCGAACTCGACTTGGTGCTGCGGGCCGGCGTACCGGCGAACCGTGTGATCATGCACGGTAATAACAAGTCGCACCACGAACTGGAGCGCGCCGTTGTGGTGGGCGTGCACCGCCTGGTCGTTGACAACTTCGATGAGATCGAGCGACTTCGCCACTTGGTGAGTCCCTTGTCACCACTGAACTGCCTACTTCGCGTCACGCCGGGTGTTGAAGCTCACACCCACCAATTCATCCAGACCGGTCAGGAGGACTCCAAATTCGGCCTCTCGATCGCCAGTGGCGAAGCGCGTCGGGCGATCTTGGCGCTGCGTGAGATACCGGGACTGACGCTGCACGGAGTTCACACTCACATTGGCTCACAGATCCTCGAGTTCGCCGGGTACCTTGCAACGCTCCAGATCGTCGCGGAGTTCACCCGTGACGACGGCTTTGCCGAGTTCTGCGTGGGCGGGGGACTGGGCGTCGCCTACGTCGCCGGCGAGGAGGCCCCGTCGATCACCGAGTGGGGCCACGCGGTGCGCACCGACGCCGCCGAAGTCGGTCTCGACCCGTCGGTCCGTCTGCTCGCCGAGCCAGGTCGGGCCATCGTCGCCCAAGCCGGGGTGACCCTCTACCGCGTGGGCACGGTGAAGGCCGTGTCGCAGCGTACCTACATGGCCGTCGACGGTGGGATGAGCGACAATCCGCGGCCCGTCCTCTACGGATCGGGCTACGAGGCCTTCGATGTCGACCAACCGCTCAGCAACCGTCCCCAGGCCGTGCGCCTGGTGGGCAAGCACTGCGAGAGTGGTGACGTGCTGA
>VFSW01012259.1_pt1 | contig 11989 bp, 25 predicted proteins | sample 5358111 | NCBI WGS metagenome assembly VFSW01 (sample SAMN11554181, study PRJNA540505) | mine drainage metagenome | isolation source: sediment from site ElyBrook_90M | place: USA: Ely Copper Mine, Vershire, VT | collected 2017 | reverse complement strand
GGCACTTTGGCGCCCCGCCAACGCAGCGGCCATGTCCATACCGGCGAATCGTCGGGTGCCACGGTCATGTGGCCGTTGAATACGGGGCCGGCCTTCGACGGTGTCGTAGTGGCGGCATAGAGCGGCAGGTGCGCCAGGCGTGTGCCAGCAAGCCTCTGGGCATAACAGTTGGTGCAGCCCGGAGACTTGATCGAGCAGCCGCCGATCGGATTCCACGTCGCGTCAGTCCATTCGATGTTCGTGCCGACGGCCACCGCTATGCCCTCCGCCGCCGCATCAAAATAGCGGACCCGGTCACTGGATCATACAGCGCGGCGCTAGGCATCGCGGCCTGCCTCCCTGGCGCGGCTCATCGCTTGGCGAATATCGTCCTTTGATGACATAAGCTCCCACTGATCCACGCCGTAAAACGCCACGCACATCGCTTCTATTATTCGTCCTGTGATTCGCTCGTGCGGCTCGGGGTTGCATTCACATCGCCATGACTCTGGCTCGTGGGCGCCCTTGAATCCATGCAGCCAGCCGGTGTGCTTGCATGTAGCGCAGTAAGAAGGGATCGTGGTGAAATCAGCCATTGCTTGCCTCCCTGGCGCGGAGGGCGTCTTCAACGACTTTGAGCATCTGCCGTCGCACATCCATTGCTGCTTCGTGATCGTCGGCGCATGGGTGCCCCGTCCTGCGGAGGGTCTGCAATCGCCGTTCCATGATTGGAAAATCCCGCCTGATTTCGTCCCGCCAGGCTTTGAGGCTATTCCAATAATAGCCGCCACGCTCGACGCGCCCGGCCAGGTCGGCGAGATTATCGGTCATCACACGAATCCAGCGCCGGGAATTTCCCACGGGCCAGTCGGATACTCGCTGGTGAGCCACCCCTCCTGTCCTGTCCACTTGCCCTCCATGACTGTCGTGCGGATGCGCCAGATGCCGTCCCTGGTGTTCGGCGCGGCACTTGTCAGCACCTTCAGCCGCGTCTCGTTGACGATGATAACCTCGCCCATTTCAGTGCGATCACTCATCGCGTCCCTCCATCTCCCGCCGCAGCGTGTCTATCATCGCCTCAAAGATTGTCGCAGCCGTCTTTGCGGAAATGTCTGCCGCATGGATGCCGGCGCTAAGCGCCTCATCGCCCGGCTCTCGCAGCTCCGCCAGCGCGACGAGGAGCGCGGCGCGCATCTGTTGCCGGTCGTTCTGCTTCTCGCGCTCAATGAAGTCGTTCCACGATGGGCCGTTGAACGCACGGCATGCCGCGTCGATCGCCTTGTCGATTTTGCTCATCACTTCGGCCCTCCCGGAAATTGGCGCACCATCAGGTCGGCGGGGATCGGCGCGCGGCGCGACATCTGTTTCATGAAGAAGCTAACGCCTGCTGCGGCGCACTGATCGCGGATCGCCAACGCCCAGTCCGGGTGCATCGGCCGCGCATGCGGGCCTGACTCACCGCCGACGATCACCCAATCTATGGGATGCCAGTAGGTATCCTGCGCTGGCAGATGTATGCGCCCAAGCAGCGGCTCGCATGACAGAAAGTGCATAGCGGCCGGCGTGGCAAGCAAATGCGGGACGCGACGGTCGGCCTCTTCCTGGTTCTCGACCGTTGTTCCAAGCCAGACGTTCGTCCACGGCCATTTAAGGGCAAAAGCAGCGGGGCCTAAGCATGCCTCCGGGAGCATCTTCGCAATATTCTGCGGGCGTTTGGTCAGCAGAAGCCAATCAAGACAAGGCGTCATGGAGATTAGTTCCCATAGGTCAAGCCGCCATTCCTCCGGCGCCTGATTGTCAAACACATCAGCCAGCGACGCGCAGAACACCCGTCGCCGAACACCAGCGATGCGCGCGGCCTTATTCCATTTCAACGGCTGGCGCCAGTATGCCGCCGTGGTGCGCCGCCGCTCACCTATCCACAGTTCTGGGTGCCCTGTGCGCTTGCCCCACGACTCGGCATAGCAGTGATCGCACGCGGCGCTGACCTTGGTGCAGCCGACCCATGGATTAAATGTCGAATCGCACCAAGCGATCTCCGTGCGCTCAGCCACCGCTCATTCCTCCGTAGCCGGCGCATCGGGATCATGTAGCCGCATCAGGATCACCCAGCGTTCAGCCGGCCCCATCCTCGGGTCGTTCAGCACGCGGTACGGCTCCCACCCAACGTTCGCGCGCAGCCATTCGTTGGCTGCCCGCCACGCGGCGCCCAGCGAAGCGCCGGTAAGATGCGTCACGTCGTAGCTGGGCTTGGGCGGCTTCGCTGGCGCCTCAACTGTCGGCGCGGCTGCCCAATTCTTTGCCGACAACTGTGTTCGTAAGTGATTCACATTGGCGCGCAGCTCGTTATTCTCTTCGGCGAGCCCCATCCGCGTCTCCTCGCCGAATCGCAGTTCATTCTTCTTGGTGTGGAGTTTCTCGCGGAGCAACTTGATCTCGGCCCGCAGACCGGCGATCACAGACAGCATGGCGTTCTCATTGCTCATCGTGCGGTCCTTTCGGAAATTGGCGCCATTCAATCCCGTCGAGAAATGCGCCAGCAGCCTTCTTGCCGAGGCGGTACAAATCTGGCTCATCATCGATATGCCCATCACGCGATGCTCTCAGGGTTATGCTGTCGAAAAGCCACCGGCCATCCCACCAATCCGCGGTAAGTTCAGTGCGATTCGGGCGCTGCTCGGCGCATTCGCCCGGTGCCCACTCGCCCCACTGTTTGAAGAAGAATGGCACCCCTGCATCGATGCACTGATCGCGGATCGCCAACGCCCAGTCCGGGTGCATCGGTCTTGCGAACGGGCCGGACTCGCCGCCGACGATCACCCAATCAATATGCGGCAGATCGCGCTCCGCCGTTCTGCTTTCAAACTCTGGATCGCCAACCGCAGCCCACCACGAGCCGCCTAGCGCATCGTACGTGCCTCCCTCCAATCGCCATTTCGGGCGCAATGCCTCGGTGGCCATGCAACTCAGATCGACCGGCCCCATCAGCGGCTCCAGCGACAGGAACCGCACGGCCGCTGGCGTGGCGAGCAGGTCCGGGATTCGTTCATCAGCGCGCCGTTGATCCTCGATGCTGGCGCCAAGCCAGACGTTCGGAAAAGGAAGGGAAGGGGGAAGGCGCTGGCATGGCGTCTCGCCGAAAACAGACTCGGATGCGTGGATTATGGCCTGCCACGGGTTGCGTTCCATATATTCTCGCATTCGATTGGCCCGCTTCGTTAGCACCTGGAAAGTATGTTGCGGGCAGCGCCCCATGACGGCGAACGCGCGGTCGATCCACTCATCCTCGATGTCCTCGGCAAACAGGTCCGACATGCTATTCACGAAGATACGGCGCGGCTTCTTCCAGTGAAGCGGCCGCAACAACGCCTTGTCGCTCGCTGCCCGAACGGCGCCGGTCCACACCGCGCCGGCTTTGCTTGGCTGTGTCAGGCCCGCGTAGGGCGGCTGCCCCATCGCTCCGAGGCGAGCGGCCATCCGCATAGCGTAGCAATTGGTGCATCCGGGGGAAACGAAGCGGCAGCCGTGTGTGACTTGCCACGTCGCATCGGTCCACTCTATGCCGGTATGCTCAGCCATCGCTCATTCCTCCGTAGCCGGCGCATCAGAAGCACGTAGCGTTCCTCCGGCATGGCGTGCGGATCGACAAGGGCCGCGTACGGCTCCCAGTCGGCATACCAGTCAGCCATCTTGCGTAGACGATGGTGCGCATCATCCATTGAACGGCCGGTAACAAAATCCGCATCGGACTCGCGGTCTGGGGATGTCTCCGGCATAACGGGGGGTTCGCGCAGAGGATAGCGCCGCAGCAAGTGGTTCTCCTCGGCCAGTCGCTGTTGCTGCGCGGCCCCGAATTGCAACATATTATCTTTGGTGTGAAGCTGCTCGCGGAGCAACTTGATCTCGGCCCGCAGGCCGGCGATCACAGTCAGCATGGCGTTCTCATTGCTCATCGCCCCATCTCCGTCAATGCCGCATTGGCTCCGAAACTCCACGGTTGCCGTTGTAGCTGGGCGATAGCCTGCTTCCGGCGACATCGGGCGCGGCAGGCGGCGCGTCGCCATGCGTCGTGTGCAGCCAGTGCGGCATCGTCCCACGCCTTTGCCGCCTCGCTCCAGTTCCCGCCGCGCTCGATGCGTTCGGCTTCGTTAGCAAAATGCTCGCTCATCGTCCCGTCCTTTCGTCAGCCGCCCCGGCGCCGGCCAGCAGTTCTTCAACCGTCGTTCCCGGCACGACATCACGACAGATCACGCGCAATGCCTCGTCCATAAACCGCTGGAAGTCGTCCTGATCCATTGCGCCGAAGCTGATGGATTGCAGCACCGGCACCACTTTGCCGTTCGGCAGCTTCATCAGATCGTATCGGCCCAGCGCCAGCTTAACGGCCGCCAGCAGCTTCTCCGGCGTCTCGAAATGGCCGGCTTCGGCGACGTGCTGGAGAACGGCCCAGAACAGGCGATGCTGCTCGGCGGAACGCGACCGGCGCACTGTCACCAGCACGGATTCGCCCATTTTCAGCCTCGCCAGTTCGGCCGCTCCCCCGGCATCAACCGGAACGAGCGATGTCTGCGTGCGCTGCATGAGGATGCCGGGGTTACTCACTGCTGCAACGCCGCCGCCGTCTCATCCGCGTCGATATAGTCAGGCACACGCTCGTCAGTCCCCGAGACATCATCTACATCCGGCAGCCTTTCGCCGATGGCGTTGTATGCGCGCATGATGCTGCCGTGTGCCTTCGGGGCTTTCTCGGCGCAGGCATCTAAAGAGGCGGCGTTGCGCCCGATCCACTCGCCGGCCTCATTGCGTGTCTTGGCCGTCTTGAGCGCGGCAATGAGCGAGCCGCCCCAGCCGATCCAGTCCTGATGATCGCCCAGCGTAGGCACGGAGATGATGTGCGGCACGATCTCGCCGGTATTGGGATCGTGCGGCGGCTCGATGCGCGGGGCAATAGGCTGCGCGGCGGGAAGCGCCACAGATGGTGATGGTCCCTTGGCGCTTGCCGGAATTGTCTCGATTTCAGTTTCGTCGAGAAACCCGAGGCCACATACGGAAAGCGTGGCGCGACGCTTGGCTTTGGTTTCCGCCTTCATCATCGCATTGGCCAGCGCCTCGCCCTTGAGGCCGGAGATCGTTACGGCACCCTTGCTGATATCGGTGCGACCTTCCTTGTTCTTCACCTTTGCCGTCACGATGAACACGCCTTCACGCTCGCTCTCGGCCAGTTCCTCCACCGATACACCGTGAATGGTGCGAAGCTGATCAGTGCAGGCGCGAAGGGCATAGAGCGTGAGCTTACCGTTGAGCGTGATGTATTCGAATGGCTTTGTCAGAGGATTCAGGCCGACGCTCTTGCAGACTTCCATGTAATAGCGCGACCGTTCCGCCGGGGTGAGCTTTGACAGATCGCCCTTGACGATGACGCTCTCGATAATTTCACCCGCTGACTGCGCGGCTGTGGTGATCGCTTGGCTCATGGGGCTGTTTCCTTTATTGAAAGGCCTCCCGCTTTGTTGCGGGATACCGAGAGGCCGTGGCCGTGCGCCAGTTTTGCGTCGGCCGGCACGAGTGCTTTGATTTCCTTGGTGGCGGCGTCAAACGCTTTCGCGGCGATCCGGTGCGCCAGCCATGCCGCTGCCTGCTCGGCCCAGGCGTTTGACTCCGCCATATCGTATGTCTTGATCGCGGGAGCTGGCGCGGCAACGGGAGCGATGGCGACGGGCGGCGTCAGATCAGTGACGCATGACCAGAACCAGCCGACGCGGTCCCATACCGCCGCCTCATAGTCGGTGTCCCACTCCAGCGGATATTCGGCCGGCTCGCTGCCGCCGTGAACGATCAGAAGCCCAGCACGGGCAGCGCCGACGCATGCTCGCTGCACGACAAGCTGCGGAAGATAGTGGGCGCACACGTCGTCCAACTTGCGCCACATGCCGGGGGCTTTGCAATCGATGACCGTATTATCAGCCTCGCGCCACGCATCCAGAGTGCACGAGACATAGGGCCGTGCGGGATGCACAACGACCTCGCCGCGCCGGGTCAGCGGCTGTCCAGACTTTCGCTGCCACCAATCCAGCGCGAACGTCTCGATGAAGCTGCCGAACTGCACCGGCCAGTTGTCGGAAAAGTCCGGCTCGACGTGCTCGGGATCGCCGATCAGCCGGCGCCACTCCTCCATGATGCGCGACTCGTCACCGGCCATGAGCGCAGGCGCGAACGATGCGGTCACTTTGCCGTCGCGGGCGCGATGTTGTTCGGCGGTTAAAGTCATGCCTGCCTCCTCCATCGGCGCCACCACGGCTTGCGCGCCTGCGCTTCGAGCTCCTGCGCCTCGATCTTCTCGGCCAAGCGATACAAGTCGGCCGAAAGGCATTCAAGCTGGCAGAGCGCAGCGTTGTTAAGTCGCTGGAATGTCTTTTCCCCTTTGGCGTAATTTAGTTTGTCCCTCGCATCTCTGATCTGCTGCGACACCGGCCCATCAGCGCATTGTGCCCGCGAGGTTGCCGTGAATGCGTGGCCCGGCGGCGGACAGCGACAGTCAGATGCCGCCATCCCGCAGTTAACGCAAAACGGCGCGACAGCGTGCGAGAGGTGTGGGGTCATGCTGCGTCTCCGTTACCAGCGCCAATCACCGATGCCGTCCCAATATGCCTGAATGACGGAGGCCGAACGATTCCGTGCCCTCGCTTCATAATAGGCCCCCTGCATCAGCGCCATGCCGCCAGAAGCATTCAGCGCGAGACCGATCTCGCGGCATTTCTCTTGCTGGGCTTTCGGCACCAAGTCGTGTTCATTCCATTGGCGCGTCAGTTCGATAAGCTGCCGGACCAAAGCGCCGCGCGGCTCGCTCATGGCGCGGCTCCTATGGGCGCGGCCGGAACGTAATCAACGCGCCAAGTCGGATGCACATTCGATGCGTGCTTCTGTCCATCGAAGCGGACCCGCAGGTATTGCGGATCGCCTGTCGGGCGGAGGATTGTGCCGGGGCGGCCATCCATCGTGATCCGCTGCCCCGGTTTCGGATCGACGCCATAGTAGTGCCGGATGTAGGCATACGGCTCAGCGTCGCGCGGCTCGGGCTTCGGGGCGGTCATCCTTCGTCTCCCTCTATCCTTGTGATCTCATGTCTGATCCGACCCAGCCATCCGCGCAATCTTTCGGCGTCGGCTTCGAGCGCACGCAGATCGTGTTCAAGTTTACGCTCGCGAGCGCGGAGGTCATCCAGTAGCTGCTCGTTTGGCGTCATCGCGCAACGCCCTCCAGTTCGTCGATCAGATGTTGGCCGGAATTGCTCGCCAGCATGCCGCGAAGGGCGCCAGCGATGGCCGCACCGTGAGCCTGAGCGGCGGAGACGCAAGCAATCTGGGCGCGAGCCGCGTCGAGTATTGGCCCGGTGACTACCAGAGGCGCTAACCCGTAGGCTTCCCAGATAAAGCTGGCTTGGTCGGAAGGCATTTCGTCATGCACAAGCCCGTCGCCGGTATCGAGATAGGATTCCACGGATAGCCCTTCGGCCACGAGGATGCTGTGGCGCGGCAACTCGACGTGGTAGTAGGTGACAGCAGCGGTCAGAACCTGAGCAATGGTGCTGCCGTTAACTAGGTACTTGACCGGGATCAGCGCGCCCCCAATGAAAACAGCGTGGTCGGGCGACAGCCATAGATCGCGGTGCGGTTGCCCTGGACCAAAGGCCCCGACGCGGATGCGAACCGGCCACACCTGTTCGGGATTCGGGTGTTCGACGCAGTCCACGCTGATGTGATGAACGCGGCGCACTGCGAGACCAGATCGAACTATATCGCCCCGCCGCAAGTTCTCAACCGCTATCTCCTCGCTCTGCTCAGTGAGGATGCGCGTGCCGGCGCGAAAGCACCGGACATGGTGCGGCGGCTTGCGGTCGTACTCCTGGATGAAGATATGGGGCGCAGGAATTTTGCTCATGTGTCGGTTTCCTCGATCGATCTCCGCGCGGCCTCGAATGCCGCATCGGATGTCGGATGTCCGACGCTACTCCATGTTCCATCATCGCCGGGATCAGTGAGCCGCCAGCGCCAAAGGCCGGTGCCGTCATCCAGGAGCACGCGCACCGTGAACCCGCTGTAGACACGTTCGCGGGGCGTGAGGAACGAGATCGTGGTCATGTTAGCCCTCCAGTTCGGCGAGGATCGCGCGGGCTTCGGTGCCGAGTGGATCGCTGCGTTCGTCGTGGACCAGGGCACCCCGCTCGCAAAGCGCAACCATGCGGGGCGCCAGCACGAGAAAGCGCCGGGTGCGCTCGCGATAATACTCGGCAGGCGTAAGTGCCACCTTGCGCTGCGGCGCCCGCTCGCCCTGCTCCGCCGGCTTGCTCGGAATGGGCAATGTTATACTTGACATACCGCGCTCCTACATGTAGTGTTCTGGCCATAGGAGCAAAACCGATGGCCAACCCAATCCTTTCCGCCCCCCACTTCTGGAACGAGGCATCCGCCTTCGCTTTTCTTGAAGCGCGCATCTGGCCCGATGGGCCGATCTGCCCGAAGTGCGGCGTGCTCAATCAGGCCAAGCGCCTGCATGGCAAGACCACCCGGCCCGGCCTGTGGAAGTGCTACGCGTGCATGAAGCCTTTCACCGTCAAGGTTGGGACCGTGTTCGAGAGTAGTCATGTGCCGCTGCACATTTGGCTCCAGACCGTCCACCTGATCGCTTCCAGCAAGAAGGGCATCAGCACCCACCAAATCCATCGGACCATGGGTGTCACCCTCAAGACCGCTTGGTTCATGACCATGCGCGTCCGTGAGGCCATGAAAGCCGTTGGATACGAGCCGCTCGGTGGACCATGGAGAACTGTGGAGGGCGACGAAAGCTACGTCGGTGGTCGGAAGGAAAACCGGGCTTACTCCAAGATCGTCCCGCCTAAGCAGATCGTGGTGTCGCTGGTCGAGCGCGGGGGGAGCGTGCGCAGCTTCCACGTTCCAAACGTCAATGCCACCAACCTGCAACCGATCATCGCCAGACACGTCCACACCGACAGCCGATATATCACCGATGACAGCGCGGTTTCCGCGTTCTTGGGACTGCCCTTCCGTGGTCGGCACCAGACGGTCAACCACACTGCCAAGGAATACGTGCGCGGCGATGTCTACACCAACACCGTCGAGGGATACTTCTCTATCCTGAAACGCGGCATCTACGGCGTGTATCAGCATGTGTCGGAAGCCCACTTGCACCGGTATCTGGCGGAGTTCGACTTTCGCTACACCCACCGGATGAAGCTGGGGGTGGACGACGAAGAACGCGCCAACCTGGTCCTTGAAGGCGCATGGGGCCGTCGCCTGACCTACCGAACGACTCGTGGAACAAGGCCGGCGGCGCCTGCCGCCTAAGCCGCCACGGGACCACGTTTGGCGCCGATCGTTGTTCATCGCCGACCATCGGCAGTTACAATTGCCACTGGAGGAACGACAATGAGAACACGACGAGCCCCGGCCAGCTTTGAGCCTAAAACTGACCACGCTCGCGATGAACGGGTCGCGGATGCTCTGGAGTTCATCGCTTATCGCCCGGCTGGCATCGAGGCGTTGCTAGATGAGGTGCGGGATGAACTAATCGCAAGCCGGGAGATGGCGACACCTCGGCGCCGGGCGACTCCGTCCTAGCCTCGCCTCGAAGGTACCGCTCATACTTTCTCGCTTGCGCGATCAGGGCATTCCCCTTGATCAGTCCGTCGCGCCAGTCCCGCTGCGCCATTTGCAATGCGCGCTCGCGGGCTAGATAATCATAGTCCATCAGCTACCTCGCGAGGCCAACAGGTGCCAGCACGCAAGCCCCCTCCGAAGGATGAGAAACCGCAGTTCGAGCGGTTCATAGAGACCGTCCGCAAGGTCGAAGCCGGGGAGACTGATGAGGCGCTCGAACAAGCCTTGGAGAAGATTACCCCGCCCAAGCGTCTTACTCCTTCAACCGGGTCGCCAAAATCTCGAAGAACGACCGAACGTGATCAATAGCGTCCTTCGCTTGTGACTCGTTATAGGTCGCGCGCGCATGGGCTACATGGATACGCCAGCCATCCTTGAAAAATCGGAACTGCGCCGCCGCCATGCCATAGAACTCCAGATCGCCGGTCCGCTGGTCAGTTTTCGGCTGGTTTTCAATATCCTTGATGGCCAGCTCGATCGCTCTCAGGATGTCATTCCACTCCGACAATTCGACAGGATGCTTCAGCGGTGCCTTTAGGTCGGTGCAGAGCACACGAACGCCGATCTCGGCTGCACGCATCGCGTGAAAAACACACGCTGTCGGTAGGTCGGTCGCCAGGCTATTCCCAGCACTGCGAATCTCCGTGGACCCTGTGGGGAATGCGATTTTGACCGCGTCGGATACCAGCTCGTCACTCTCATAATAGCCAGTTAGATGTTGCGGGATAGAGAGGAATATCCGCGTGTCTAAGCCAGCACGCACTGCGTCCACAATCATTCTAAATTCGCGTTCAGTTTCCGGAGGATCGTCACAAGCGCTGGCCGCCAATCGCTGGGCTGTGGACAATCCCAGTTCGCCGCATATTTTGACCATCTGACCCAGCGTCTTTCGTAAGGCCGCCCGTGCACTTGGCGCCATATCCTCAATATGCTTACCCGGACGTGGGGCCACGATCCCAGCACCGCTCTCCCGTGACTCCAGGCTGTAGAACACCATCAGGAAATCCTGCGCCTCCATCCCCAGGCGTAGATAACTTGTCGCTGACTGCTTGATCATATCCCACAGGCTCCAAAGCCGGCGGGAATCCCACGGATTTGCTGCCGGCGCGCAAATAGGCACCGACACTAAATCTGGTGTCGCGGTATCGCAAGTATAACATTGCCTCGGAATGTGCTTGTTCATGCCGCGATCCTCCGCATTGCGTGCCGGCACCGCGCGGCTTCGACGAGATGCCCAGCCGGCGTGATCTCCAGCGGTTGCGGCGCCTGCATCCGTGCGCGCTGGATGTGCTGACGCCAGAGCCACCGCAGCGTCGCGCGATTCGCCCCATGCGGCAGGCCGCCGGAGATCAGGCAGTCCCACACGGTGCGCGGGCGGGCGAAGGGATCGATGCCGTCGAACATCACGCGGCCCCTTTCGATTCCGGCTCCGCTAGATCGACTGCGAATGTCGCGCCACCGTAGCCGTCGGAAGATGCTTTCACCCCCTTAACGACAGGCGAGCAGCCGTCGGCGACGCGCTTGTCGAAATACTCCTGAAGCGCGACGATGATCGTCTCTTCATTCAATTCGAGTTTCGTGTTTCCCTTGAACATCACGCGGTCCTCCCGTCGATCGCCGCTTCCTCCGCCAGCCGCTCGGCCAGCTCGCGCGCGAGCTGGACCTGCGCCGCCGCCAGCGCAGCCCGCGCCTCGGCCCACAGCGGCTCGGCTTGGTCGGGGAATGCGCGGGCTACGAAGGCGGCGCAGATCGTCGTGAAAGCCTTGGTTGGGACCGCGATGCCAGTGGGGATGTCATGCAGCTTGCAGCAGCGCGCCATCATTGCCGTCTCATGGCAGTAGGGGCGCCTGCCCATCGACCCGCACTCATGTTCCGCAAATAGGTGGACGCCGTTCTCCGGGCGCCAGAGGCTGTCGCGGATCGGCGGGCAGAACGGGCCGGTCAGGGGCGGCTGGGCGCTGGTGCGGGGCTGGGTCATCGGGGCGTCTCCGTGGTGGCGGGAGGCATCTACGCATGGCGCGGGGTGGAATGCAAGAAAAATTATGGGCGCCCCGAAAATAATTGTTGCCAGTAGCATCGCGGTCAGCTACAAGGCGGCATGGACCTGAAAGACATGATCCGGGACCGGGGCCTCAAACAAGCGTGGATCGCTGAAAAGATTGGCGTTTCCGAGCCCGACCTATCGCTGATCGTTCGGGGGAAGAAGCGGCTGCCGGTGGAGAAGGTCGAGGGGCTGGCTGGTATTTTGGGGGTGTCGGTGGCGGAAATCGTCAGACTTGCAACCGCGGCGGCACCCCAGGACGTGGTCAGCCATCCGCGCCGGGCCAGGAAGGGGC
>VFSW01012258.1_pt1 | contig 11990 bp, 9 predicted proteins | sample 5358111 | NCBI WGS metagenome assembly VFSW01 (sample SAMN11554181, study PRJNA540505) | mine drainage metagenome | isolation source: sediment from site ElyBrook_90M | place: USA: Ely Copper Mine, Vershire, VT | collected 2017 | reverse complement strand
CGGTGAGCGCGACCTGACTACCATCCTTGACCGCGGCGAGTCCGACTTTGCCAAGGCCGTGATGGCCGAGGAGTCGCTGCTCATCATCTTCGGTGCGGAGTATCGCGGCGATCATATCGGCGCACTCGTCTCCTGGGGCCTGGCTCGCGGCAACGTGCGCTTCGCCTATCTCGGCGATCACACCAACTCCCGCGGGGCTGCCGACATGGGTCTGCTGCCGGATCTACTCCCCGGCTACGTGCCTGTGAGCTCTGCCGGTGACTTCAGCGCCGAATATCCTGGCCTGCCGACAGCTCCTGGAAAGTCTCAACCTGAGATGTTCGAAGCAGCCCGCTCCGGTGCCCTTGGTGCACTGCTCGTTGTCGGAGCCAATCCCGTCGAGCGCCTTGGCCTCGATCCGGCATCGCTCAAGAACACCTTCGTAGTCGTGCAGGATATGTTCCTTACCGAAACAGCAGCGCTCGCCGACGTCGTGCTTCCGGCTGCCAGCCTGTACGAAAAGACCGGCACCGTGACCAACACCTACGGCGATGTGCAACTCGTACAGAAGGCCGCGGACAAGGCGGGAATCAAGCCGGACTTTGAAATCCTGGTCCGTCTCGCCGCGGGCATCGGCGCTGACGTCAAGACGTTGGTTCCCTTCGGCAAGTCCGGCGTGCACGCCGACCTTGGCCAGCCCCGTGGCGCCCAATCCGGCGAGGCCGACCGGCACGCTGTCTGGCTCGTCGCCAATGGCCTCGAGCTGCGTACCAGCCCCTTTGATCCGCTGGCCGTGCTGGACGAGATTGAACGTCTCGTTCCCGCCTACAAGCTCGACCGTCTAAATCTTTTCGGCGGCAACGATGTGCCCACCGAGCCCGGCTTCGTTCCCGTCTCGGCAATCACGTCTGCCGGCCCTGACCTCGTCAACCCCGCGCACGATACCTTGTTTACCTCCGGCAGCCTGGGCCGCTACAGTCCCGCGCTGCGCGCATTGGAGCTTCATCAATCGCACCAGATGGCCGAAACCGCCGCAGACTGAAAAATCTGTTCTTTGCAAGGACGTTTCTCGTAGTTCTGGAGAGGCAAAAGTAAGTGACGATTCTTTGGTTCTTCTTGTTTAGCTTGCTCAAGATCATCGTAGTCACGGTGATCTTCCTCATGGGAGTCGCCTACACGGTGCTCCTGGAGCGCAAGCTGGTAGCCCGCATTCAAAATCGCTGGGGACCCAGCCGCGTCGGCCCCTTCGGGCTCCTGCAGCCGCTTGTTGACGGCGCCAAGTCCTTCCTCAAGGAGGACATGATTCCGACGTCGGTCTATCGGCCCCTCTATCTGCTGGCTCCCATGATCTCCCTGGGGTGCGCGCTTATCTCGATCGGCGTGGTTCCGTTCGGTAACCCCGCGATCAAGCACGATGGATTCAGCTTCTTCCAGATCTCCGACGTCAATGTCGGACTGCTCGTGATCCTCGGCGTCACCTCCGTCGGTGTCTACGGAATCGCCCTCGCCGGATGGTCGTCGAATAACAAGTACTCGCTGCTCGGGTCTTTGCGTTCTTCGGCCCAGTTGATCAGCTATGAACTCGCCCTCGGACTGTCGCTCGTCGGCGTCGTAATGCGCGCGGGATCGCTTAATCTGCGTGTCATCGTCGAAAACCAGTCCCGCCTCGGGCTCCTGAGCTGGAATATTTTTGGCGGTCTTCAGTTCATCGCCTTCTTCATCTACCTGATGGCCGCCTACGCCGAGACCAACCGTTCGCCGTTTGACCTGCCTGAGGCCGAGAGCGAACTGACCGGCGGCTATCACACCGAGTACAGTTCCATGAAGTTCGCCATGTTCTTCATGGCCGAATACGGCAACATGATCACCGTCGGCTGCGTCGCCACTCTGCTCTTTCTGGGCGGATGGACAAGTCCCTTCGGCAGCTTGATCCCAACGCCGAACAGCATCATCCTCCAGTCGATCCTTCCGCTATTTTGGTTCGTCATCAAAGTTTTCAGCTTTCTGTTCCTCTATGTATGGGTGCGCGGCACGCTGCCCCGCTTCCGCTACGACCAACTCATGAACTACGGCTGGCGGTTTCTTTTGCCGCTCGCTATTTTGAACATCGTCGGCACAAGCCTCTGGCTTGCTTACCGGCAATAACGCGCGTCGAACGCCCGCTTCAATAGAATCGAGCGCGGGCCGCGATTGGCGCTCAATTACAATCGGAGAGGTTTCCCGCAGCAAGTCTATCTGCTCCGCGCCTCTCTTTAATCGGCAGGCTTTCTGGTGCTGCCAGTTGCACGCTCGAAGCCTTTGGCGAGGATTGTTGATCGCCGGGGCGGAATGATGGAACGATGCACCTGATTCTCTTTATCGTCTTTGCCGGATTCTGCCTGGCGGGAGCCATCAACCTCCTGCTCCAGACCCATCCCATCAACAGCGCCCTGTCGCTGGTGGTGGTCATGAGTTCGCTGGCCGTGCTCTATCTTCTGCTGGGAGCCGAGTTCCTGGCCGCAGCGCAGATTATCGTCTACGCAGGCGCGATTATGGTGCTCTTCACCTTCGTCGTCATGCTATTGAACGCAGGCCGCGAAGAACGCACCCTCGGCAGCCGAGTCGCCAGCGTCATCGGCTTCCCTGCCGTGGCCGTCATCCTCAGCCTGATCGCGATGGTCATTCTCAAGGCACAGGGGCTCGGCTCCGCCAGCCTCAGCGATCCAATCACAACGACCGAAGATCTGAGCCGCGTGCTCTTCAGCGACCTTCTGCTCCCCTTTGAAGTCACCTCAATCCTCATCCTCATCGCCATCCTCGGCGCTGTAGCACTGGCCCGTCGCGGCGACGGCGAAGGGAGGGTCAGCAAGTGATCCCGCTTACCTGGTATCTGCTCCTCAGCGCTGTTCTGTTCTGTCTCGGAGCCGTCGGCTTCCTCATTAAGCGCAACCTGATTACCGTCTTCATGTCCATCGAACTCATGCTCAACGGGGTCAACCTGTCCTTCGTCACCTTCGCCCACCAGTGGCACACCGTGAAGGGACAGATCTTTGTCTTCTTTGTGATGGTCGTCGCCGCAGCCGAAGCCGCTGTAGGCCTGGCCATCATCATTGCCGTCTTTCGCGCCCGCAATACCCTGGCCGTCGACAGAATCGACCTGATGAAACTATGAACGCCTCTCTCCATCTCTGGCTGATTCCCCTGCTGCCGTTCGCAGGTTTCCTGATCAACGGGCTGCTCGGGCGCCGGCTGCCGAATGGCCTCGTGACAACGGTCGCGCTGCTGGCGCCGCTCGCGTCGTTTGGCGTTGTCCTCAATGCCGTCCTGGCATCGCGTTCGGGTTTGGCTTTGCCTTACGTTGAAACATGTCCGATCGGCTGGATCAACGCCGGCACGCTCCACATCGATTTCAGCTTCGTGTTCGATCAGCTCTCGCTGATCATGCTCATGGTGGTCACGGGCGTCGGCTTCCTCATCCACGTCTACTACGCCGGATACATGGCCGACGACGAGAGCTATCCGCGCTACTTCAGCTACCTGAACCTCTTCCTCTTCTTCATGACAGTGCTGGTGCTCGCCGGCAACGCCCTGTTGATGTTCGTCGGATGGGAGGGCGTCGGTCTCGCGTCCTACCTGCTCATCGGCTTCTGGTTTCAGAAGACTTCCGCTGCCGATGCCGGCAAGAAAGCTTTCATCGCCAACCGCATCGGCGACTTCGGATTTCTCATCGGCATGTTTCTGCTGCTGGCCAACTTTGGCACGCTCACTTTCAGCGAAATCGCCGCAAAGCTCGCCGCCACTCCTGCACTAATGGGCGGCATCATCACCGCCATCGCCCTTTGCCTGCTCGTTGGAGCAGCCGGCAAGAGTGCGCAGCTTCCGCTTTATGTCTGGTTGCCCGACGCCATGGAAGGCCCGACGCCCGTCTCCGCGCTTATTCACGCCGCCACCATGGTCACCGCCGGCGTCTACATGATCGCCCGTACCCCCGCCCTGTTTGACCGATCGCCCCTCGCTCTCACCGTCGTTGCAATCGTGGGCGCTGCTACGGCTCTGTTCGCCGCCACCATCGGCCTCGTGCAGACCGATATCAAGCGCGTTCTCGCCTACTCCACTGTCTCGCAGCTTGGCTACATGTTCCTGGGATGCGGCGTCGCGGCCTACTCCGCCGCCATCTTCCATCTCATGACGCACGCCTTCTTCAAGGCGCTGCTATTCCTCGCCGCCGGCTCCGTCATTCACGGCCTGGGCGGTGAGCAGGATATGCGCAAGATGGGCGGCCTCAAGCGTTACATGCCGGTCACCTACTGGACTATGACGATTGCGGTCTTCGCCATAGCCGGCTTCCCTCCGCTAGCGGCATTCTTCTCGAAAGACGCCATCCTCTATGCGGCCTTTGTCAGCGGCGGTGCCGGCAAGATCTACTGGTTCATCGGCCTTGTCACTGCCCTGCTAACCTCGTTCTACATGTTCCGCCTCTGGTATCTGACCTTCCAGGGGGAGCGGCGCGAAAACCATGAGGAAGAACACGGCGCCGCGGTGCATGCGCGCCACGACACAAAACTCACGCTCGTAACCGAACGCGCGCACGAGCCCCACGAAAGCCCCTGGTCGATGCTGGGTCCACTCGTTATTCTGGCCCTGCTTTCTGTTGTTGGTGGGTGGATCGGGCTGGGCTCGAATGTCGGACCCTTTGGAGCATTCCTTGAGCCGGTCACTGGAACTCGCGCCGCAGAATCTGGCAGTTCGGCCATTGAGTGGGGACTTAGCGGAGCCGCGGTGCTGGTTGCGCTGCTGGGTTGGCTTATCGCGCATCGCATGTATAGCGCAAAACCCGCCTCCGCCGCGCAACTGGCTACATCGATGTCCGGCCCCTACAACCTGCTTGTCCACAAATACTGGGTCGACGAGATCTACGGCGCCGTCATTGTCAAGCCTCTTCTTTCAATCTCGCGATTCGTGCTGGAGTGGGTAGTGGACTTCACCATCCTTGGCGGCCTGGCGTGGCTTCTCGCCGGTGTCGCGAGCCTAGGCGGAGCGATCCTGCAACGCTGGCAATCCGGCAACCTCCGATCCTATGCCGCGTGGCTCGCGGCCGGCGCAGCCGCCCTGCTTCTTTTTGCGTTGCTACCGTGGACGTCGCTGCTGGTCAATCTGGGAATTCACCTCAACGTGGCGGGGCATTGATCATGACAGACCTGAACCAATCCATCCTCACGTTGATCCTGCTGGTACCTATCGCTGGCGCAGTGCTCATAGCCCTGCTGCCCGATCGCGGCAAGCTCTCCGCATGGATCGCTCTTCTCACCGCACTCGTCAGCTTCGGGCTCACGCTCCACTTGCCGGCCCATTACTCAATGGCCGCCGATGCGCCCCGCTTCCAGTACGAGGTCAACAAGCCCTGGATCGAAAACCCGGCCATCTTCTATCACGTCGGAATCGACGGCCTCAGCCTCTGGCTCGTCGTCCTCACCGGTCTGCTGGCTCCGGTGGGCGTCCTCGCCAGTTGGAACTCCATTAAGGACCGCACCAAGGTCTACTATTCACTTTTCCTGGTCCAGCAGACCGCCATGTTCGGCGTGTTTATCTCCCTCGATCTTATGCTTTATTACGGCTTCTGGGAGCTATCACTGGTGCCGATGGCTATCCTCATCGCCATGTACGGTCGCAAGGACGGACCCCACGCCGCGGGCAAGTTTTTCCTCTTCACCTTCATCCCATCAGCTCCGCTCCTGGTGGCCATCCTCTGGCTCTACGCACGCACCGGCACTTTCAATTTCAGCCAGCTTCAATTGCTCATCGCAGCACACGCGATCCCAGCTGCCCCCCTTTTCTGGGCGGCGCTGGCTTTCTTGTTCGCCTTCGCTGTGAAGGTGCCTATTTTCCCACTTCACGGCTGGCTGGCCGAGACGTTCTCTGAAGCGCCTGTCGCGCTCGCCATGGTGGTGGCGGGCAAGCTGGGCCTTTACTCCATGCTGCGCTTTCACGTCGGCCTGTTCCCGGAACAGACCCGCGCCATCGCCCCGCTGCTGATCGCACTCACTGTCATCGGCATCCTCTACGGAGCCTGCCTCGCTCTCGTACAGCGAGACTTCTGGCGGCTCATCGGCTTCGCTACCGTCCGCCACGTCAGCCTCACCACACTCGGGATCTACGGGCTCACCCTGACCGGCCGCGACGGCGCAATCTATCAGACGCTGAATCAGGGGGTCATCGAAGGCGCGCTCTTCGTCCTCCTCGGTGTACTCGAAAACCGTTACGCCTCCAGTCAAATCTCCGCCTATGGTGGAGTCGCAACCAGGCTTCCGCGCACAGCCACCTTCTTCGTCATCACGGCCCTCGCCATGATCGGTCTTCCTATGCTCAACGGCTTCATCGGCGAATTCCTCATCCTATCGAGCACCTTCGTCGGCGTCAGTCACGGTTGGGCCATCGCTGCAACCGTCAGCGTGATTCTCGGAGCCAGTTACATGCTGTGGCTCATCCAGCGGCTCTTCTACGGTCCTGAAAGCAAGATGGCCGCCGGGCAGCCCGTGTCCGACCTGCGCTTTCACGAGTTGGCCGTGCTCACGCCACTGGTCTTGCTCATGCTCATCATGGGACTTGCGCCTAATCTCTGGATGCGGACGATCGAAAGATCAGCAATGCAACCGCTGATCCAACAGACTGCTGCCGGGCCCCACCCGATCCTTGCCACGCCGCCGCACGAGGAGGCGGGACAATGAATTCTTCTGACAGCCTTCGCATTCTGCCCGAGATCGTACTCACTCTGACTGGCGTTCTCGTCATGTTGATCGATGCAACTCTGCCGCTCGGCTGGGCTCGTCGTCCGCTAGGCTGGGTTGCCGCCATCGGCACAACCGTGGCTCTCTGGGCGAGCCTTTGGCAGCTCAACCTGCCGGCAGGCACGGCTTTTTCAGGCACCGTCGAGACCAGCCCATTCACGGTGTTCTTCCACGTTCTAATCTGCGCCATCGTTCTCGTCGCCCTGCTGCTATCGCTCGATACCCTTCCGGCAGACAACCACCATCAAGGCGAGTACTACGCGTTGATGGTTTTTGGCGCTGTCGGTATGTGCCTCCTGACCAGCGCGGTAGAGCTTCTCGTCGTCTTCATTGCACTCGAAATCTCATCGATTTCCACCTACGTTCTCGCCGGCTACCGCAAGGAATCCGGACAAGGTCCTGAAGCCGCCATCAAGTACTTCCTGCTGGGCTCCTTTGCCACCGCTTTTCTTCTTTACGGCATCGCCCTCACCTTCGGCGCCACCGGAACCACGCAGATCTACGAAATTGCCCTTCGCGTTCCGGGCGCGCAGAACCACACCATGCTGGTCGGAGCCCTGGTTCTCATGCTGGTGGGTATTCTCTTCAAGGTTTCCGCCGCCCCCTTCCATGTCTGGACGCCGGATGTCTATGAAGGGGCGCCTTCTCCGGTGGTGGCGCTCTTGTCCACCGCGCCTAAGGCAGCCGCCTTTGCTCTGCTGCTGCGAGTTCTCTATGAAATGATGCCCTCGCTGCGACCAGTATGGTCGCCTCTGCTCTGGGCCGTCGCCATCCTCTCCATGACGGTCGGTAACCTCGCCGCACTGCGCCAGGAGAATGTCAAGCGCATGCTGGCGTACTCATCCATCGCCCACGCCGGTTACCTGCTCGCTGCCTTTGCCGGTCTCGGAACCAGCGGCATCGCAGCCGCCAGTTTCTACATCGCCGCCTACGCCGCAATGAATGTAGGAATTTTTGCCGTCGTTACCCTCGCCAGCGGATACGATGAAAAACGGCCCCTGATTCGGGATTACCGAGGTTTGCTCTACAGCTCTCCACTGCTCGGCAGCCTGCTCATCTTCTTCCTGATTTCTCTGGTCGGGATTCCCTTTACCGGGGGCTTCTTCGGCAAGTTCTATTCCTTCTCAGCCGCGGTAGGCGCCGGCGCCATCTGGCTAGCCGTTATCGGTCTGTTGAACTCTGGAATCGCTTCGGCCTACTACCTGCGCCTTGCCTTTGCCGCTGCCCAGCGCCCCGATGACCAGGACGTTCGCGCACGCATCGCGTTGCCCCAGATCGGCGTCGCCGTCGGAGCCGCTTTGTTATTTACCGTAGGCGCTACCCTCGCACTCGGCATCATTCCCGGCAATGCCCTTCGCGCTGCCGAAACCGCCGCCCACACGCTCCAGGTGCCCCATCTCGACGAGTCAACCCCGGAGATCAGTCTGCAGCCACAACCGCATCCATAGATTCGGGCGCGCAACACTCTTGTGCGCTCTCCCCCGCCAACTTCTTGTAGAAAGCGACCGTCAAGCCGAGTACGCGCGCGTCTGTGAAATTCCGCAGAACCCACTTGCGCGACGCTCTGCCCATCGAGTAGCAACGATCTGGATCGCGCAGCAGCGCCAAAACCGCCTCCGAGATCGCCTGGGGATATCCGGGAGGCACCAGCAGACCCGTCACCTCCGGCACCACCGCATCGCGGGAGCCAGTGCAAAGCGTCGTGATTACCGGAACTCCCGTTGCAGCCGCCTCAAGCGCCGCATTGGGGAATCCTTCCCTCCAGGTCGGAAGCACCATCACGTCCATCGCGCGATAGTAAGGCGCAGTGTTTGCCACGAATCCGGTGCAAACAATTCGTGGATGCGTGCGGATCCGATGCCGCAATTCTTGCGGGAGCGCATCCTCCGACTCATCGAACCAACCCACCAGCAGCAAACGGGTCGAAGGCATCACATCGAGCACGTTCTCAAAGGCTTCGATCAGTTCTGGGATTCCCTTGTCTTTGGTCAGCCGGCCCACAAATCCAACGATTGGGACAAATTGGGGTATTCCGTAGATACTGCGCACGTGGGTCGGCCCCGCGGAATATCGCTCTGCATCCACGCCATTGCTGCTGCCATCTCCGATCAACCGCAGCTTCGACTTTTCGGTGATGCCTAAATCCAGCGCTTCTCGTCGCAGACTTTCACTGTTACAAAGCACCACGTGTGAGCAGGCGGCGGCTGTACGTTCCGCAAGCAGCAAGATGCGCCGCTTCCATCCTGTCGACCTTTCCAGTTTGAGCCCGCGAAGCATGTAGACCCTCGCAGGAACACCAGCGAGACACGCAGCAATCGCCCCCAGCATCCCTGCCTTCGGTGTACTGAACTCGGTCAAATCCGGGCGTAAAGCGCGCAGGGCTTTCCACAAGCGAAACAATGCCAGCAAATCCCGGAAGGGCGAGATGCCGCGTTCCAGGGCAATCGGCAGGACAGCCACTCCCTCCTCGACAGCTGTTCGATTAAGAAGGAGCCCGGGACTGGAGATTAAGGTGACCTCAAACCCCGCTGCACGTAGCGCACTCAGTCGCCCCTTCAGAACGAGACACGTCTGGGAGTGCGTTATGCCAACCACAACGGACGGATGACGATTGATTCCATGCATGCGGTTCTCCCGCACTCCTGGCCGGCCCTTCCGTCAGTCATTCGACTATTGATTTGATTTAACTCATCCGACTGTATCAATCTCAGACACTTACCCTGTGTGAGCGCAGTCACGGGCCTACTGAAGTGTGTGATCTTAGGCTTAACCGGTTACCATGAGACGCCGCGCCAAGGTACTTCTGCTCATTCCCCATCTCGGAGGAGGGGGCGCCGAACGCATCGCCGTGCTGCTGGCGCGCGGCCTGTCGCCGCGCAAGTATGAAGTACATCTTTGCCTCATCACCTCCAATGGTTCCAGTCAGGAAGACCTGCCTTCTGACGTTGCGCTTCACTGCCTTGGAGCCGCCCGAGTCCGCAATTCTACCTTTGGCCTGCTGCGGCTGATCCACGACCTCAAGCCCGATCTCATCCTCTCCGGAATGCCCCATCTCAATTTCCTTGTTCTGCTGCTTCGACCACTCTTTCCATGGAATACAAAGGTTCTCGTCCGCCAGACCAGCACCCCGTGCGCAGATTTCAAATCAGGACACTGGCTCGACAAGACCGCGTTTCTTTATCGCCTGCTCTACCCCAGAGCCGACCGCATCATCTGCCAGACTCGCATTATGGCTCAGAGCCTTGGCCAATTGGCGGGCCTCTCCAAGACACAGTTCTGCGTCCTTCCCAATCCCATCGATGTGGAGGCAATCGAAGCATGTCAATCCGAAATTGGCAATCAATGGCTCGGGACCGGACCAAATCTGCTTGCTGTCGGTCGCCTCTCTCACGAGAAGGGCTTCGACTTGCTCCTTCGTGCGGTCGCAGCGCTGCGCGCGCGATTCCCGAATGTCAACCTCACCATTCTCGGAGAGGGTTCCGAACGTCAAACGCTGGAACATCTTCGCGATACGCTTCACCTTAACGATGCCGTCCGATTTGCCGGTCGCGTTCGGCATCCTGAGTCTTATTTCGTGGGCGCGACCATCTTCGTACTTTACTCGCGTCACGAGGGGATGCCCAATGCCATGCTGGAGGCTCCCTCACCTGGAATCCCCATCGTGGCGCTTCCGGCCGCAGGAGGCGTGGCTGAACTTCTTTGCGATAAGCCCGGTGTCTGGCTCGCTCCTGAGATTTCGTTCCCAAGCCTCGAACGTTCCCTCTCCGCCGCCCTGCATGCCCTCGGTCCCGGCGCCCGCTTCACTCACCTCTGGATTCACGAATTTCGCATGGATCGCGCCATCCCGAGCTACGAAAACCTCATCGACGAAACTTTGTCTGATGACCTATTTATCCAACACACATGGCTGAGACCCGCGCGGTGAGCCACATAGCCTTCATCATTCCCACCCTCGATAATCTGGGTGGCGCTGAGCGCCAGGTTCTCCTGCTCGCCTCGCGATTTCGCGCCCGCCGATGGATGGTCTCAGTCGTCGTGCTTGCCGGCGCCGGGGGCGACTCAGCCAGCCACCTTCGCGCCGAAGGGATTCACTTTCTCAGCCTGGAGATGCGCAAAGGGCTAGCCGACCCGCGCGGCTGGCTCCGCTTCCACAAATGGCTCCGCGATGCTCGGCCTGATATCCTTCACGCACATCTGCCTCACGCCGTCATGCTGGCTAGATGGTCCCGACTCTTCGTTCCCGGCAGTGTACTCGTCGACACCATCCATACTTCGGCAACGGGACCCCTTGGACGTCGTCTCGCTTACCGCGCCAGCGATTGGCTCACTGACCATGTCACCGCCGTCAGTCACGATGTTGCCGACGCATGGACCGCGGCCGGCTCCGTTTCATCACGACATTTCCAGGTTCTGCCCAACGGTGTCGATACAGAATACTGGCAATCTGCCCCCAATACCCGCGCTGCAACGCGCCGGCGTCTTTGCGTTGATGATGATTTTCTGTGGTTCTCTGCCGGGCGCCTCGACCCAGTCAAGGATTATCCGGCGCTACTACGGGCTTTCGTCGATGTCCCGGAGCACGCGTGCCTCGTGATCGCCGGCGCAGGACCTGACGACGCGCAACTGCGCCGCAGGGTTGTAGAACTCGGCCTCGAGTCTCGCGTTCGTGTTATGGGCTTTGAGGCCGAGGTCCGGTCGTGGATGCAGGCAGCCGACGCCTTCGTCCTTTCCTCCCGTTGGGAAGGGCTCCCCATGAGCCTTCTCGAAGCGGGGGCCTGCGGCTTGGCCGCTGTGGCAACCGACGTTCCCGGCAGCCGTGCCGTCCTGGTTCACGGACACACTGGCTTTCTTGCCGCCCCCGGAAGCGATTCTGCTCTCCTTGAAGCCATGACGCGTCTGATGAGTCTGTCGCCAGTTGAGAAATCGCTCATGGAACAGAACGCCCGCCTTCGCTGTGTGCGCAATTTCAACCTCGACACAATTGTTTCCCGCTGGGAGACGCTCTTCACGGGCCTGCTTTGCGAGCAAGGTCCGCCCGCGCACCACCCCACTCTCTGATCGGCTGCCGTGCCGCACAGGTATCGATAATGGCTTCTCAGTGTCTCCACGATTTGCGACGGGTGCGTGCATGCCGCAATTGGACGCGCAATAGCGCAATGCGAGCATAGAGTCTCTCTGACAATCCCAACCCATCACATTTGAATTCGCCTATCACCCTGTCAAAGGACGTGAATTGTTGAGAATGCT
>VFSW01012257.1_pt1 | contig 11990 bp, 10 predicted proteins | sample 5358111 | NCBI WGS metagenome assembly VFSW01 (sample SAMN11554181, study PRJNA540505) | mine drainage metagenome | isolation source: sediment from site ElyBrook_90M | place: USA: Ely Copper Mine, Vershire, VT | collected 2017 | reverse complement strand
CCCTGCCAACCGCATCGTCTCGCGGGACAGACCGACCATCCGTAGCCCGGAACCCCCACGGACCGGAACACCCGCGCATCGCGGCCAACCGCGTGACGGGCAAGAGCGCCCGCGGCGCCGATCCGGCCCCGATCCGGCCACGATCCGGGCTCGCCCGGCGCAGCATTTCAAACGAAGAACTTATCTTCCCGTTGAGACCTGTCCGCTAGGTTCCGCTCCGGAAACGGACGGAAAGGAAGGACCCGATGGCCCTGATGAAAACTGGCGATCTGTCGGACACGAGCGGCAGGGCCAATGGTCACCTCGCCAATGGTGCGCTCAACGGCAAGGCCGCCCGCATCGGCGCGCAATCTTCGGACGGGTCGCTTAAATCCGGTGAACCCCAGCGCCGCCGCCAGCGCACCTACGCGCGCCAGCAGAAGGCGGCCGAACGGGTCGCGGCCGCCACGACCCAGGTCGCCAACGGCATCACCGAAGCCGCCTCCGCCTGCGACGAATTGCGCAAGGCGATGGAGCAGATCGCCACCGGCGCCGAAGAGGCCGCCGCCGCGGCCGAACAGTCTCAGCGCGCCGTCACCCGCATCGCCGGCAACAACCGCGTGACCAGCGACGCCGCCGAGGCCACGTTGCGGCGCACCGAAGGGCTGCAGGCCCAGCTGGGCACCGTCAACACACAGATCGCCGCCAGCATTGCAACCGTCGGCCGCGCGGCCGAACGCCAGGCGGCCTCGGTCGGCATGGTCGGCGAACTCGACAAGCAGGCCGCCAACATCGGCGACATCGTCAACGCAGTCGCCCGCATCGCCGATCAGACCAATCTGCTGGCGCTGAACGCGGCGATCGAGGCGGCCCGTGCCGGCCAGCATGGCAAGGGCTTCGCGGTGGTCGCCGATGAGGTGAGGACGCTCGCGGAAACCTCGGAAAAAAGCGCCCGCGACATCCAGGCGCTGGTCGGTCAGATCCAGGACGAGGTCAAGATCATCGCCCATGGGATCAATGCCTCGGCCGATGCCGCCAAAAGCGAAGTCGAAAACGGCCGGGCGGTCACCGAGCAGCTTGAAAAAGTCCGGACCGAGATGGCCGACATCCTGAAGGGATCGCGCGATATTCTGACCGCGGCACGCGAATCCGACGGCGCGGCGCAGGAAGCGCAGAAGGGCGCCGAAGCCGTTTCCGCCGCGTCCCAGGAACAATCCGCGGCCTGCGAGGAAGCGGTCAAGACCGTTGCCCAGCAGACCACCGCGCTGACCCAGAGCGAGCAGGCGGCGACCGAACTGTCCGAACTCGCCGACGATCTGCGTAACAGCACGGACATCACGAAAAGCGCCGAAGAGGTCGCCTCCACATCCGAGGAACTGTCCTCGGCGGTGGAGGAGATCAATCGCGCCGCCACCCAGATCATGACCGCGATCGAACAGATCAGCCGCGGCGCGCAGCAACAGGCGGCAGCAACTCAGCAGTCCTCCGCCGCCATGACCCAGATGGAGAAAGGCGCGCAACTGGCCCAGGACCGCTCGGCCGCGGCGCTCGAGAAGGCAACGGCGATGAGCGATGCGCTCAGGGACAACCAGGCCTTGGTCAATAAGATGCTCGCCGGGGTCGAACAGTCGGTGGTGGACAGCGCCAAGTCGCGTCAGCAGATCAACGGGCTCGAGCAGGTCAGTCGGCGCATCGACAAGATCGTCGACGCGATCACCACGGTTTCAATCCAGACCAACATGCTGGCGGTCAACGGATCGATCGAAGCGGCCCGTGCCGGCGAGTTCGGCAAGGGGTTCATGGTCGTCTCGACGGATATCCGCAACCTTGCCCGTGACAGTTCGCAGAATGCGGAACAGATCAAGGATCTGGTGAAGTCCGTACAGGACCAGATCGTCATGGTGCGCCGCGACCTGGAGGACACTGCCACCCTGGCCGCGGCCGAGGTCGAGAAGAACAAGGCGGTGACCGCGAATCTTGCGAATATCGGCTCCGACATCGCGCTGGTCCTGGAAGACAATCGCGGTATCGCCAAGGGTGCGGCCGAGATCTTCGAAGCCCTGCAGGAGGCCAAGCGCGGGGTCGAGCAGATCGCCGCCGCCGCGACCCAGGCCAGCCAGGCTGCCGGCCAGGCGGCGCAGGCGGCGCGCGAGCAGAGCAAGGGCGCCGAAGAACTGGCCTCTGCGGTCGAGGAAATCGCCTCGCTGGCTGACGAGCTGCAGACCGCCGAAGCGCACTGAGCCCCTGACCGCGGGAGAACGCGCATGAGCGCGACAATCGAGACCGAGGCGGATAGCGGCGGACAGTTCGTCACATTCCAGATCCAGACCGAACTGTTCGGTGTGCCGCTGGCGGACGTGCGTGAGATCATCCGCATGCCCGACCTGGTGCAGGTGCCGCTCTGTCCGCCGAGCCTGGAGGGCATCGCCAATCTGCGCGGCACGGTGCTGCCGGTAACCAATCTTCGCCGCGTCTTCGGCGTGGAAGCCGTGGCCCATGACGACGCGACGCGGGTGATGGTGGTCAGCCGGGCGGGGGCCACCACCGGTCTGGTGGTGGACCGGATGGCAAGGGTGGTCACCGCCGATCCGCAGGATATCGAGAGCGGCGGAGCGATGGATACCACCATCCGGAGCGATCTGCTGAGGGGCGTCATCAAGCGCCCCGACGGGCTGATCATGCTGCTCGATCCCAGCCGCCTGACCGATATGGGGATCGGCGGCAGCGCACGCGATGCGCGGGTGACGCCGCGGGGACGTGCCGGCGGCCCGGCGGACCCGGCCCTGACGCAAGCCGCCAAAGCCGATGAGATCCAGCTGGTGAGCTTCGAGGCGGCCTCACAGGAATACGCGTTTCCCATCCAGGACGTGCAGGAAATCGTCCAGGTACCAGGCCGGATCACCCATGTGCCGAAGACCCAGCCCCATGTCGTCGGCGTGATGACGCTGCGCGACCGGCTGCTGCCGCTGGTGTCGCTGCGCCGGCTGTTCGCGCTGCCCGAGGCTACGGTCGACGAGCATAGCCGCATCGTCGTCGTCTCTCTGGGTTCGGGCTCCGTCGGCATCGTCATGGACACGGTGAAGGAGGTGCTGCGGGTCAGCCGCAGCCTGGTCGATCCTGTCCCCGCCTTGTTCGCCAGTGGCGCCGATGGCGGTCAGTTCGAGGCGATCTGCCGGCTCAACGGCGGCCAGCGCCTGGTCACGATCCTGTCCCCTCGCCGCATGTTCCACGATGCCGCGCTGCGAGCGGCCATCGAAACAGCCCAGAACGCGGACATCGCGCCGGAGGATGTCATGACCGAAGCAGACACTGGCTCCCAGCAGGCGCTGGGCACCGACGATGAGGAACAGTTCGTCATCTTCCGCCTTTGCGGCGAGGAATACGGCGTTCCCATCGCAACGGTACAGGAAATCGTCCGCGTCCCTGATGATCTGACCAGGGTGCCCAAGGCCGCCAGCTTCATCGAAGGGGTGGTCAACCTGCGCGGCTCCGTTCTGCCCGTGGTCGATCAGCGCCGCCGATTCGGGCTGAAAGAGGCCGAGCGCAACGATCGCCAGCGCATCATGGTTCTGACGATCGGAGGCGTGCGGACCGGCTTCATCGTCGATCAGGTCTCCGAGGTGCTGAAGATCGCCCGCGACACGATCGAGGCTGCGCCGGAACTCTCCGAGGATCAGGCCCATTTGATCGGCCGTGTCGCCAATCTCACGGAACGCGAGCGCATGATCCTGCTTCTCGACCCCGCCCATCTGCTCGACACCGGCGAACTCGCCACGCTGCGCACGCTGTAATCGACCCAGGGGTCCTCGATGATGCCGGCCGAACGCATCAAGCTTCTGATCGTCGACGACAGTGCCCTGATGCGCAAGCATCTGCGCCAGATCTTCGAGGCGGAGGGCGATTTCGATCTGGCCTTCGCCCGCAACGGGCGGGAAGCGCTGGAGCAGGCCGGCGCCTTCCATCCCGATGTGGTCACGCTGGACGTGAACATGCCGGAGATGGACGGGATATCCTGCCTGCGCGGGTTGATCGACTCCGGATCCGACGCGCGCGTGGTCATGGTCTCCTCCCTGACCGAACGGGGGGCCGAGGTGACCTTGCGCGCCTTGGAACTCGGCGCCGTCGATTTCATCCCCAAACCGGATGGGACAGTATCCCTGAGCATCGACAAGATCAGCCGCCTGCTGGTCACCAAGCTTCGTGCGGCGGCGCGCGCGCGGCCGAGACGGGCACATCGGCTGCGCGACCGGATGCATGCGCAGCGACTGGAGATGGAGCAGCGCGCCGCGGCCGGCGCCGCCCGGCGGGCCGCGACGAGTGCCGGCGTGGCCGGGCTGGTGCTGATCGGCGTTTCCACCGGTGGCCCCCGCACGTTGGAGGAGATTCTACCCGAACTGCCCGCCGATTTTCCCTGGCCGGTGGTCGTCGCGCAACACATGCCCGCAAGCTTCACGGGCGTATTCGCCAAGCGCATGGACAGTGTCTGCGCACTTGAAGTGGTCGAGGTCGGCCAACCCACTCCACTGGTGGCAGGCCATGTCTATCTCGGCCGCGGCGACGCCGATATCGTGATCGAGCGGCGCCTGGGGCGGCTCGCCGCCAATTCGGTCAGGTCCGATACCAGCCTCTGGCATCCGAGCACGGACCGTCTGGTGACCAGCGCGATCGAAATCCTGCCCGCGGCGTCACTGATCGGCGTGCTGCTGACCGGCATGGGGAATGACGGGGCGACGGCGATGACCGGCCTGCGCCGCCGCGGTGCGCACACTGTCGCCGAGAGTGAAAGCTCGGCGGTGGTGTTCGGCATGCCGGCCGAGCTGATCCGCATGGGCGGCGCCGAACTGGTCCTGCCGGCGAACAGCATTGCCCGCCAGTTGATCGCCTGGTCCCGACGGGACCGGTGAGCAGGAAACGATCGCATGCCCCTGTTGAGATCGCCCGTAAAACCTCCCTCCGCAGACCGGGAGATACCCCTCCCGGCAGAATCGGGCGCGGTTGACACTCTGCTGCAAATCCTTGGTACCAGCCCTTCCGCCGCCGCGCGGCGGGCCGCGGCACGCGAACTGGACGGATTACCGGACGCCGCACGCGCCCTGGCCGCCCATCTTGGCCACGAAGGGGCACCCGAGGTCCGGGAAGCAATCGTCACCACGCTGATCGAAATCGCCAGCGACGCCGCAGTGCGCGGCCTCGCCGATTATTTCGGGAGCGAGGATGCGGAAACCCGGAATGCCGTGGTTGAAGCCCTGCGGCAAATCGGCGGGCTCTCGGCGCCGATCATGAAAGAGCGGCTGGCCTCGTCGGATCCGGACGAGCGGATATTCGCCATCAATGTCATGGAAGGTCTGGATCATGCCGATGTTGCGGCCAGCCTTCGGGACGTCCTGGCCAAGGATCCGGACATGAATGTCGGGCTGGCCGCGGTCGAAGCGTTGGCGCAGATCGGCCGTGCGGAAGACGCTGCCGCGTTGCGCGCTTTTGCGGCACGATTTCCCGACGAGCCGTTCGTTGGGTTTGCCGTCCGCCTCGCCTGCGAGCGCGTGGCCGGGCAGCTATCTTCATGAGCGACGTCCGGCATACTTCCCGCCTGAACGGAGTGTCCGAAGCCGGACGATCCGATGCCGGCGGGCTCACGATCTCGGAGAAGGAGTTCGAGCGGTTTCAGGATTTCTTCTATCGGAAGACCGGGATCATATTCGGCGAGGCGAAGCGATATTTCGTCGATCGTCGGCTGAACGAGCGGTTCCTGGCGACCGGCCACGAAACCCCTACTTCCTATCTACAGTTCCTGAAATTCGATGACACCCGTGGTCAGGAACTGCAGCATCTGATCAACGTGATGACGGTCAACGAGACCTATTTCTATCGCGAGGAATATCAGTTTCGTTGTCTTGTCAAATCGCTATTGCCCGAAATCGTCGCCGCCCGCCCGCCAAAGGACAAGCGACCGATCCGAATCTGGTCTTTGCCCTGCGCCACCGGCGAGGAGCCATATTCCCTTGCCATCTACATGCTCGAGAATTATCCGGACGTTGATCGGCTTGATATAGATATCGTTGGATCAGATATCGACACGCAGGTCCTGGCAAAGGCCCAGGCCGGGTTGTACGATGATCGTTCCGTGCAATATCTGTCCGATGCGGTGCGGGCGCGGTATTTCAAGACCAGCGGCGCAGGGCAATGGCAGATCATCGACGACCTACGCTCTTCGATCGACTTCCTGCCGGTCAACATCAATGACCGCCGGGAGATGCGGCACCACACCAATGCGTTCGACATCATTTTCTGTCGCAACCTGCTGATCTACTTCGACGACCTCTCGCGCCGCCAGGCCGCTGAGGCGATGTTCGACGCATTGCGGCCCGGCGGCTTCGTCTGCCTCGGCCATTCCGAATCCATGAGCCGCATCTCCTCGCTCTTCGGCGTTCGTAAATTCCCCGACGCTTTCGTCTATCAGAAACCGAGATCGTGAGGGCCGGAGTGAAAGCAGCTCTGATCGTCGATGACGCCACCACGGTCCGGATGTTCCTGCGCGACATCCTGGAACGAGCCGGATTCGCCGTCACCGAGGCCATGAACGGGCTGGAGGGGCTTGAGCGTGTCCTGGCCGCCACGCCGCCACCAGACCTGCTGATGGTCGACGTGAACATGCCCCGGATGGACGGCTACGCCTTCCTGCGGGCGATCCGGGCTGAACCGTCCTTATGCGCCATTCCGGCCATCGTCATGACCACCGAAAGCCAGGAGCAGGACGCCCAGCGCGCCTACGACGCCGGGGCCAATCTCTACCTGACCAAGCCCGGCCGGCCGGCTGCGCTCTCGGCGATCGCCTGCCTGCTCGCCGGCATCCCCCGGGCAGGAGCGGCCGAGGAGAGAGCGAAATGAATACCAATCCTCTGCTGTTGCAGTTCATTCCCGAAGCGCGCGACCTGCTGGATCAGGCGGGCCGCAGCCTGCTCGCGTTGGAGCGCGAACCGGGCGGACCCGCGCTCAACGAACTCTTCCGTGCCGTACACACCCTGAAAGGCACGTCGGGCCTGTTCGATATCCTGCCGCTCACCCGTGTCGTGCACGCTGCCGAAGATCTGCTCGACGCGGTCCAGGCCGGGAGGCTCGCGCTGGCGGCGGAAACCGCGGATGTGCTGCTCGACGCGCTGGACCAGGTCGGCGCCTGGATCAACGGGCTGGACGAAGCTGGCGAACTGCCGGGCACGGCAGAGACCGCGGCGGATAGCTGGGTTGTCCGACTGCGCGCACCTTTGTCGGTCAGGGACGGCCAGGAGCAGTCCCGGGAGAGACCGGCCGGAGAAGCAGCCCGCGCCGCGGTTCCGGACTGGGTCGCCGCCCTGCCACATGCGGAGCAGCACGCCTGCGCCGCGGCGGCCGACTGTCCCTTGTTCGCGATCGCCTATATGCCGGATGCCAATTGCTTCTTCCGCGGCGAAGATCCGCTGGCCTTGATCCGCCAGGTCCCTGGGCTGCGCCTGTCGCGGATCGAGCCCCGATCGGCCTGGCCGGATCTCGAAACGATCGATCCCTTCATCTGTGCTCTGCGCCTGTATGCGATCGCCGCGGCGGACGAAGCCGAGCTCGTTCATCTGTTCCGCTACGTTCCCGATCAGGTCCGGATCATCGCCCTGCCCGCGGAATGGCCGAACCCGGCCCAGCCCGGCACTGCCGATCCGGACAGTCTGAAACTGGTGCTCGAGGGCCAGCGCCGGCTTTTGCGCGCGAGCGGCCCTGCGGACCTGCTTCCCGGACGGCTGGAAGCCGCGGCACAGGCGCTTCAGGGCACGATCCATGCCATCGAGCGCGACGACCTCGCCGACGCGCTCGCTGCGGCATCCGATGCGGCGCGCACCACCGGCGCACCCGATGCGCTGCTCGCCTTCATCGACAGGCTGTCGGCCGATCCGCCAGCCGAGGCCAGGACGGGCGTGGCGGAAAAAGGGGGGGATCACGTGCCGGTTGCCGCCGCAGCGGGCGCCACGACGGCGGGGGCGGCGACACTGCGGGTCGAGCAGAGCAAGATCGACGCGTTGATGAACCTGATCGGCGAGCTCGTGGTGGCCAAGAACGCTCTGGCCTGGCTCGCGCGGCAGGCGGAAAGCGGCACGCTCGGCCCGCGTGAACTGGCGCGTGAGATCAAGGATCGGCAGTCCCTGGTCAACCGGATCGCGGAAGACATGCAGGGCGCGGTCATGGCGGTCCGGATGCTGCCGGTCGAGCATGTCTTTCAGCGCTTTCCGCGCCTGGTGCGCGACATCTCCCGCCGCCTGGGAAAGCAGGTCGAGCTGGTGATCGAAGGGGGGGAGACGGAGGCCGACAAGAACGTGATCGAGGCGCTCGCCGATCCGCTGATCCATATCGTCCGCAACAGCCTCGATCATGGGCTGGAGCCACCGGAACTGCGCGCGGAGGCGGGCAAGCCCGCATCCGGTACGATCCGCCTTCAGGCCGCCCAGGACAACGACAATGTGGTGATCCGCGTCATCGATGATGGGCGGGGGATCGACCCGGCGGCGATTCGCCGCAAGGCCGTCGCGAACGGTCTGATCGACGCTGCCCAGGCAGAGAGCCTGCCCGATGAGGAGGCGGTGAAGCTGGTCTTTGCCCCCGGCTTCTCGACCGCCGAAACAGTGTCCGACCTCTCAGGCCGAGGCGTCGGCATGGATGTCGTGCGCAGCGCCGTGGAGAAGGCAGGCGGGCGGGTCAATCTGACCAGCCGCAAGGGTCAGGGAACCACGGTCGAGCTGATCCTGCCGCTGACGATGGTCGTCACCCGGATCATGACCGTCGCCTTTGGCGAGCGTCTGTTCGGGGTGCCGATGTCCATGGTGGTGGAGACCGTGCGCATGCCGCGTGCCGCGCGCCATCAGTTCCGCGATCGGGAGACGTTCGTCCTGCGCGACTCGGTGGTGCCGCTGGTTCGCCTCGCCCATCTGCTGGATCTGCCGCCCGAGCCGGTGGCCGATGATGGGGAGGAGGCAATTCTTGTGGTCAACGTGAATGGCGAGCGACTCGGCCTGGTCGTCGGGGCGTTCCGGGACGGCATGGAGGTCATCGTCAAGCCGATGGACGGGATCCTCGCGGGGCTGCGCGGCTTCGCGGGAACCACCCTGCTGGGCGACGGACGCGTTCTGTTGATCCTCGATCTGAGGGAGCTGGTCGGCTGATGCCCGTTCGATATGTCGATGCGCTTGCGATTTTCGAGGGACCGTGCGCACCCGAGGAAGCCGATGCTCTGCTGGAGTGGCTGCGGCGAACAGCCAAGCCAAGTGCCGATCTTCGCGCCTGCGATGCGCCGCACACGGCCCTGGTCCAGCTGTTGCTGGCCGCCAGGGTCAACCTCGCCGCGGCACCGCCCGACCCCATGCTCGCCGCCTGTCTGGGGGCGCATCTGCCGCTTGCGGCTGCGCCCGACCCGGCGCCCCCGGGAAAGCTCCGATCCCGCGCCGGGCGCCAGACGCCGCAACCTCCGGCTGACCGCCGCCCCCCCCAGAAAGCCAGGGCTTCGAAATGAAACCGGTTCTGCTCGTTGATGACAGCGCCACGATGCTGACCAGCATGGCCGGTGTGTTGACACATGCGGGCGTCGCGGTCGAGACCGCCGCCAATGCGGAGCAGGCGCTGGCAAAGCTCGCTTCCAGCCCGCCCCTGCGGTTGATGATCACGGATTATCACATGCCCGGCATGAATGGCGTGGAACTGATCAAGGCCGTGCGGAAGCTGCCGGCATACCGGTTTCTGCCGATCCTGGTTCTGACAACGGTCTCGGAAGACTCGAAGCGTACCGAGGCCCGGGCGGCGGGCGCCACGGGATGGCTGGTGAAGCCGGTTCCCTCGGACAAGATTCTGGCGGTCCTTCAGCAGGTCGCGCCGGCATAGATGGCAAGACGATGCAACATGCCATCGCCACCGCCGCCAACCCGTTCGCCGGACTCTCGCCGATCGACGAAGGCGGCCTCCTGGCGCCGATCGTGGAGTAAGCACCCGTGGCGCATCCGGCAAACGGGGATCCGCAGCTCAGGACATCGAGTGTTTCCCTCGTGATCGGCCCTCCCCCCGATCCGCGCCTGGAGTCCGTGACCAGCGGCGCCGCGGCGCATTTCGAGGCGCCGATCGCTCTGGTCACCCTGTCGGAGGGTCGGCAGCTCCGGGTCAGGAGCAAATTCGGCCTCGACACCGATGAAGCGGCGCGCCAGCAGGCCTTCTTTGACGCCACGATCCGGAACACCGCTCCCCTGGTCGTGCTGGACGCGACGAAGGATCCCCGCTTCGGCGGCACTGCGCTCCCGACCGGCACCCCGAACATCCGGTTCTACGCTGGTGCCCCCTTGATCGCTGCCGATGGCCGCCGGTTCGGCACGCTCTGCGTCATCGACGTCACTCCGCGTCAGTCATTCGGCGAGCAGGAATGCGCGACCCTCGCACGCCTCGCCGCCCTGGTCGCCGCCGAGATCCAGTTCACCAGGCAGGCCTTCCGCAAGCCGGTGCCCGCAGCGGTGGCCCGTCGGATGCTTGGCTGCGGCGTCGCCTTGCTGCTTGGCCTCACATCCTTCTGGTTGCTCCAGAGGGCCGGTGCAGCCGATCCTATCGCCCTGGCGGCTGGACTTGCCGCCGCCGCCGGTTCGGCAGGACTGATCGCCTGGTGCGACGTGTCGCGTGGCGAGCGGAATTTCGAGCTCTGGATCTCCGCTCTCGATGAGGTGATGCGGCGGCCCTTGTTCGTGGGAAATGCGATTGTCGAAACCTCCGAACTGAACGCATTGGCCAGGCAGGTCCAAAGCGACACCAGGCAATGGCGGTCCATATTGCGCAACGCCGGGGTCGATGGCGATCTGAACCGGTTCGACGAGATCGCGGCCGCCCGGCTGCGGTTCGCTGACAAACTCGCCCCCGCCGGGGTGGAGGCCTCGTGCCTGCCGGAGCTCTGCGACTACAGCAAGGCCCATCTCGAAGCGGTGATCCAGCATACCGAGACCGCGACGTTCACCGTCATGGACCGGCTGGGCCGGGTCATTGATCTGGTTACCAAATTCGGCGATTTCGTCCTGAAAGCAGGCTCGGAATCGGCATCGCTGTTGAACCAGTCCGGACAGAGCGTGTCGCGGAACCAGGAATTCATCCAAAATCTGGAACATTATCTGCGCGGTCGATCAGGCGATACCGAGGCGGAGCGGACCCGCCTGGCCCGGATTGCCGAGGATACGCGCACCTTGCAGACCTCGGTGGAGGGGATCGGCCGGATCGTCGCCACGACCAGAATGCTGGCGCTGAACGCGACGATCGAGGCGAGCCGCGCCGGCGCCGCGGGCAAAGGCTTCGCGGTGGTTGCGGACGAGGTGCGGGAACTGGCCAATCAGACCAGATCGGCCGTGGCGGAGATCACGGAAGGGCTGAAGCGCTTCCAGGAAACGATTCTTCGGCAGATCGACGATGATATCGCCAGTGGACGCATGGCGAACGAGCGGGCCTTGCTGGATGAGCTGGGTGGGCAGTTGCGGGCGATGGGCTCGGGATACGCGCAAATGTCGGATCACCAGCGCGGGATATTGACGAAAATGGAATGTCTGAGCCAGGAAATCGCCTCGGCAATGGCCTCGGCGATGGGAGAGATGCAATTCCAGGACGTCGTCCGCCAACGGCTTGAATCCGTCATGCGCGGCTTTGAGGCGCTGAAGCAAGCAGATGCCGAGACCGCTTTGCGAACGATCCGAGAGACGGAGACGGTCGGCGACGGGGGGGGATCGATCGATCTCTTTTGAGGCCGTCCGGGCAGGCCGATGCCATCCCCGGCAGGACGCGGGTCACCCGGCCGAAGAAGCCGCCGGATGTGATTTCCTGATCGCAAGCGGCTCGAATCCGCGGCCTGTCATGTCCTGTCAGACAAACAGGCCGACTCTCCTGCTTCCGGTTTCAGACCAAATTCTACTTTTTGAATCATGAGTCTACGTTGGTGGGCGCAGTAGGACTCGAACCTACGGCCCGCTGATTAAGAGTCAGCTGCT
>VFSW01012256.1_pt1 | contig 11991 bp, 6 predicted proteins | sample 5358111 | NCBI WGS metagenome assembly VFSW01 (sample SAMN11554181, study PRJNA540505) | mine drainage metagenome | isolation source: sediment from site ElyBrook_90M | place: USA: Ely Copper Mine, Vershire, VT | collected 2017 | reverse complement strand
GCCGCCACCCGTCCCCAGTCCGGAGCCCCCTGCAACGCCTCCCGGCCCGCTTCCACCGCCCAGGTGACGGGATTCGCCATGGCGGCCTTCTGCATCCACACCGGCATCAACGCCTTGGCCATGTAAATGGGAGACAGGAACGTCATCGGCAGCAGCAGCATATTGCTCGCCCCGATCACCGATTCCTCTTTGCGCACGACCAGCGCCAAGGCGTTCGATAACGCCCCGAACGCCGCCATCATGAGCATCGACCCGGCCACCAGCAGCGGCAACCCGATCCAGGCGTTTCCGTATCGCGCTCCCATTAAAAACCCGAGCCCGATCAGGATCAGCGATTGCACCCCGCCGCCTACGCACAGCGACAGAATTCGCCCCGCGATGATCGCCGGCCGCGACACCGGCGTCAGCAGAAAACGGTCGATCACGCCGCGCTCCAGATCGGCGATGATCCCCATGCCCTGCCAGCCGCCCGCAAACAGGGCGTTGGTCACCACCACGCCCGGCATCAGAAAGCTGATGTAAGAGTTGGTATGAAAGCCGGGCAACTCCACGACACGCCGGAAAAGCTGCCCGTAAAGCGCCAACCAGATCACCGGCTGCACCAGCATGAACACCACCCAGAACGGCTGCCGCCACAGCGCCACCAGGTGCCGTTGGGTCATATAGAGCGAGTCCCGAATCAGTTTCATCGCCTTGCTCCCCGCGGCGCCTGCTGCGCGTCGGCTTCCCGGAAACTGCGGCCGGGGTGGTGCAGATAGACGGCGTCGAGCGCAGGGCGGGCGATTCGCACCGACATCGCCGGAATGCCCGCCTGATCGAGCGCCGAAAGAATCGCCGGCGCCGCCGAGGCGCCATGTTGTGCGCGGGCGTGCACGGCCTTGGTTTCGACGACGATTTCCCGAATCCCCTCGACGCGATCGAGCGCCGCCCGCACCTCGGCTTCCTCCCGTGGCTCGCTGAACTCCACCTGCACCGCGTCGCCGCGCAACTCCGACTTCAGCCCCTCCGGCGTGCCCTCGGCCACCAGACGCCCTCGATCCACGATCCCCACGCGACCGGCGAGTTTGTCGGCCTCCTCGAGATAGTGCGTGGTAAGTAAGATCGTGATCCCGCTCTGCCCGGCCAACGACGCGATCTCGTTCCACAACCCGGCGCGCGCCTCCGGATCGAGCCCTGTCGTCGGCTCATCGAGAAACAACACCGCCGGACGATGGATCAACCCCATCGCGATATCCAGCTTGCGCTGCATGCCGCCGGAGAACGTCCGCGCGATCTTATCGGCGGCCTCGCTCAAACGGAAGCGCGCCAGCAGTTCGTCGATGCGCCGCTCCAGTTCCACGCCGCGCATGCCGTAGAATCGCCCCTGCAGCCGCAGGTTCTCCCGCCCCGTCGCGTTGGCGTCCACACCCGACTTCTGCGCCACGCAGCCGATCACGCGCCGCACCTGGGCCGCGCGCCGCGCCACATCGAGCCCCGCCACCTCGGCGCTGCCCGCGTCCGCCGCCGACAGCGTGGTCAGGATCTTCACAGTGGTCGATTTCCCGGCGCCGTTCGGGCCCAGCAGCGCGTACACGCTCCCCGGCGCCACGGCGAACGTCAGCCCGTCCAGCGCCTTCACGCCGCCCGCATACGTCTTCCTCAGACCTTCCACCCGGATCGCGGGCGCTGCTTGAGTGTCCATGATGCTCGCTCGAAGAATCGCTTCTATCGAATATAGCCTGCACGGTGGAGGGGGCGGCTTGTACAGCCACGCCGCGGCGCCGGAAAGGTCCGCACCTCATTTTCCCCTTCGCTGCCATAAACGACGATATCCGGATCGGTGAAGCGGCAATTCCGGCCGAGCGTCTTCTTTCGACTCCCTCTTAAACTTGTTAGTCAACCAGAGTTCGGGCAAGTGATTCTTTCTCGAATCTCAGGTATCATGGTTAGCCACGCGAGCTGGTTTGCCTGCCGTGCGCGGCTATGCCCGAGGCGCGAAGGCGCGCGGATCGTAACAGGAGGTCGAAATGTGGCGAAGCAAGCGGCGTCTCGCCGTGCAGCGGCTCGTGGGAGGCTGGGCGAGCGATATTGCTCCCGAGCAGCTCAAGTTCTCCGGAAGAGCTGCGAAAAAACTCTTGTCGGAGATTCAAGGCACGGTAGTTTTGTCCACCGACAGCAACTACCAGCAAGCCCGCCAGCTTACCAATCCCGCCTTTCAGGAATTCCCGCAGATCATAGTCTACTGCCAGGTGTTTGAGGACGTCCGGCGTAGCTTGAAGTTCGCCCGCGACCACGGCTTGTGGGCCGTCTGCCGCTCCGGAGGCCACTCCACGGCCGGGTACTCGGTCAACTCGGAAATGGTCATCGATCTGAGCGGCCTTCGCTATGCCACTGTGGACGCCAAAGCCCGGCGGGCGACCGTTGGAGCGGGAACTAACTTCGGGCACCTGAACGCCACGCTCGACACTTACAAGCTGCACGTCCCCAGCGGCGGGTGCGAGGACGTCAATGTCGCCGGCTATACCCAGGGCGGCGGTTACGGATTTACGTCCCGCATGTACGGCATGAACTGCGACAACGTCGTCGAGGCGCTGGTGATGCTCGCCGACGGCAGCATCGTCTCGGCGAATGAAACCGTCAATCCGGATCTGTACTGGGCGCTCCGCGGCGGCACCGGCAATAACTTCGGAGTCCTGCTTCAGGCCGTCTACCAGCTTCACGACCTATGGAAGGTCTGGGGGTTCGGCATTTCCTGGCCGCTCGAGCACGGCGCCGAGGCTCTGCACACCATGCATAGCCGTTACATCCACGGCGCTCCTGCTGAGCTGGGGTTCATGACGATGGGGACCTGGCTGAAGAAGAAAGGCGGCGTCTTCATGCGCGGAATGTTCTGTGGCAGCCCGGAGCAGGGATTGGATCTGATCCAGCCCCTGTTAAAGACCCCAGGCGCGAAATTGGATTTCGAAAGATCTGGCAGTTACTACGAGATGAACCAGTACTTGTTAGAGAACCCGGACCTGCCCGCTGTGCCGGATCTCGCGGCGGAAACCAAGGACTGCGCCTACGTCGCCAGGCCGCTGGGCTTAGACGATTGGGGCCGGATCGTGACCGCGCTTTCCCGCACTCCCAACCAGGGCAGCATGTTACTCATGGAGCCTTACGGCGGGAAGATCGGGACGATCCCCAAAACCGCTACCGCCTTCATTCACCGGGACGTGGATTTTGACCTGGCGCTGGACGTCTTCTGGTTGAATCAGCAACGGCGCGAGGAGCCCACGGTATTCCTGGACGGTTTTTTTGCTGAAATCGCGGACCTTACAAACGGTCATAAGTATCAGAACTATCCCCGCCGCGGGAATCACGATTACCGCTGGAACTATTGGGGCGACAGTTGCTCCACTTTGCTGGCCGTCAAACAGAAATACGACCCGGACAACTTTTTCCACTACGAGCAAAGTGTCTCTTCTTACGGCGCCGGCGATCCCTCCATTCGCCGCGGGACATCGGAAGTACTCTTCCCCATCGGCGAGCCGATCGAGTATGAGCCATATGGCGCGGAACACCGACACCCCGCGCACGGAGCCCTCTGATGGAGCCCGGCGACAATAGCCGCATCGTCGAGTTGTTCTTCCGGCCGCCCATGGCGGTGGCCCGGATGGGATCAAGTGACACGCCGCTCGAAGCGTTCGACTGGTACACGGCGCGCAGCCCGCATTCGATGAGCGAGACGCTGATTCGTCCGGCCGTTTCCTTCGAAGTTCTCCCGGATTCCTCCATCCGGCCATATCTTCCCGCCGAGCTGCGTTTCAAGGACGACGACGGCGCCATCCGTCCCGTCGCTCCTTTTTTCGAACTCTGGGTGCGCCTCCAATCGAGCGTCGACGGCTCCTTCGCCGAGACCCCCCTCACGCTCGACGTTCTGCGCCGGTACGGGATGTCGGTCGAACACCTGTGGTTCCGGGTGACAGCTGCGAACCGGAAGGCCCAGCGGCGGACCGGTTCGGCGGCCTGTGCCTGCATCGCGCGGGCCGAAGCCAGAGGCTCCGATTACGGCCGCAAGCCGCTGCTTGGAGTGAGTCCTCATAGCCAAGGCCAACAGCCGCTCGTTTTACCCAACAATCCAATCCCGATGGGTTCGTTTCAGTTGATCCGCCAGGTGGACGAGAACGTCGATATGGAAGGGGAGCAGATCGACCGGGGAGTCATCCGCCTGCGTTTCACACCGGGCAAAGGCAAAGTGTATGGCCCTCCTACGGCAACGTCGGCCCCGGCCAGTCCGCTGCAACCAGGCCAGGCGCTACCACCGGCGTGCGAGGACGGACGCATTCACGAAATCGTACCTCCCGAGAACCGGTTCCTCAATCCGGATACGCCCTGGTCGCAATTCGCCATGATGAAAGGCGAATTCGCCGACACGTTGCCATACGACAGCTATGACGGAGCTAACGTCGGTGACAACGTCTCCTGGGCTGTTCTCGATGACGCCTGCGATGCCTTGATTGAAGCCACGCTGGCGGATGGGTTTCAAGGGCTTCGCGCCACCGCGCGCGTCTTCTCCGGCCCGCCCGCGTTCGCTCCCGATCACCAGCCTTTTTATAGCGTCGCTGACGACTTGGCGGATCGCGACTTAAAGCCCCCGGTTGTAAATGAAAGCACTTACGAAGCGGTGAAGGACGAGATTGTCGACTTATTCCGGCGCGCCTTCGATGTGGCCAGCATGCTGAACCTGGACGCCGCGCGCTCCCGCGCCATCGAGGAAAACGCGATGTGGATCGCCCTGGCCGGCGATGCTTCCCAGCCCGTGACCGGCGCCAATGCGCTTTGGCTCGCGGTCTCCGGCGGACCCCCGCTGCCCCAGAGCGAACTGTCTCCGAAACTGGATCAGGAAAGCCTTACCGCTAAGGATGTCCCGTATGTGGATAAGACCCCTCCGCTATTGCCGGGGCAGGCAGTCGATACATTCAGCCGTGCGGCGGCCTTCGACCCTCTCCCTTACACAAAGGTTGTCCCTTTCGTCCACGGGCAATTGCTCGAAGAGCCCATCCTGCTCGACTTCCTGCGCGAACGCGCCGCTCACGTCCGAAAGCTCGTCCGGCCTCCGTTTGGCTCCTGGTCTGAGCTTCCCGAACGCGCGCCAACCGCGACTTCACCGCATCGCAGGGATCCGCGCCTGTTCCGCGACAAGCTCCACGACATGCGCATGCCGCCCTACATGCTGGATTCGAACTTCTACGCGCTGTCGATTACCCGGCGCCAGTATTTGACGCTGATCGCGTTCCTCGATTACCTCGAGAAGAACCCCCACAAAACGCAGACAAGGGCCACTTCATGAAGCTTCATCCCCGCAACCTTACCGCTCGCCGCGCGCACCGCGTGCCCGGAAACCCTGTCAACACGCTCATGGATACCAGCGTCGCCAATTGCTTTCCCGGCCTGGAGTTCGACGTTCGCAGCCTGGACCGGCGATTCTTTCCGGGGCTCCTGTTCGACTACATTCCCGCTCCCTGGTACCCGGATCCAAAGGCTGCGAATAACCTGCAGGGCGCGCGCGTGGTTTACGTCGACTATCAACTCGACCCGATGTTACCAGAAGATAGTCCCGAGCCCTGGGTGCAAACCCTGCTTGGCCAGTTATCCGGCTTGCAGACCCAGTTTCAAACCGGCCGCTGGTATCTCGATTGGGTGGAGCAGTGCGGTAAACGGATCGAGATGTACCAGGATACGAATGGCCTTCCCTACGACGGAACCATGGTCTGGCGTCTGGTGCGATGCCTCGAGCCCGAGAAGCCGCTGTCGATCTCCCTGGTTCGCCGCAACCACGCCGGGGAGCGGGACGGGGTCCCCGTCATCCTCAGCGGATACCGCCGGCGCTACGTCACCGCCGCGGGGGTCTTCGACGACGCCTACCAGCCGGGCGAATTTACCGATAGCATGTGCGTTCCCTGGACGCACGACTTTCGCGATTGCGCGTGCCATTATTGGGCCGCCAATCATCCCGACGCCGTGTTCGGGCAACCGGCCGCCGAAGAACCCGGAGGATCGGCCCGCAATCCGGTCCGGGCCAACACTCCGCTCGACTGGCTGCGCGCCGACCGAGGCCCATCCGGCAGCCGTCCGCTGCAGCCTTTGCTTTCCGAGAATCGTCCTTACCAGCTCGATCACTACCAAATCAATCAGCTATGGGAGCAGCTTCCGTTCGTCGTCGAGGGTCGCGAAATCGGAGCCACTTACTCGCCTCCCATGGAGGAGATCGCGCAGCCGTACCCCTCGGCCGAGGCGATGATCCGCGATCTGCGGAAGACCATGGCCCCGACTGAACTTACACTGGCTCTTGAGTATCTGTACGCCCTGTTCTCGCTCAAGTCGCCGGAAGAGGCCAAGGGCAGTCCGTGGACATCCATGGCCGGCGATGTTCTGGCGGCCCGCCAGATCGTGATGCTCGTCGCGGCAGGTGAGATGACGCACTTACGCTGGGCGAATCAACTTCTCTGGGGTCTTTCCCAACACGGCCTCTATCCTCCCGGCGAAGTGTACGAGCCGGTCATCCGCACGCTCGCAGTGCTCCCCAACCACGGCCACAGCTCATTGCGGGTCCTCGATCCTCCGACACTCCAGAGTTTTATTGACATCGAGTATCCGGGGGGAGCGATAGATACTCTTTACGCACGTTGCGTTGCAACACTGCGCCTGCCGGCCTACCCGAGACATCTGTACGAACTGGCCATCCGGATCGACAGCGATGGCATTGAGCATTACTCCCGGTTTCGCGAAGTCAAGAAATCCTTCGCCGCTTACTCCGGAAATGGCTCGTCGTTCCCGTATCTGCGAACCGTACGAATCGGAAGTCCCGGCGAAACCGCCGATGCGCTCTCCACTTACTGGCGCATCCTGGATCTTCTCGCCCTCGCCTACGGATACGAAGCCGGCGGCGACTGCACGCAGGCCGCCGACGCGATCGCCAACGCGCGTACGTGGATGAACAAGCTGTTCCAGCAAGGCGACGAACTGGCCGTCCGCGGCATCGGCATTCCGTTTTTCACGCCCCGCCCACATCCTCAGGCACCATCGCCAACCCTGTGAACGCCGCGACTCTCATGTCCGAATCGCGGCCGCGGACTCCCGCGCTGCATCTGTTCGGCTCCAGCCAAGGCGAGCACCTCTTTCTCGCCGACGGCTCCCGTCTCTACGACATCGACCCGCAGGTACGCGACGCCCTCGCCGGCTCCGGCGAACGCATCGAGGAAGCTCTCCTCCGTCTGGGCCTGCGCCCGGAACCCGGCGCGGCGATGGGACCGGTCCAGGACCCGCCGATCCGGTCGCTTTCTCTCGCCGTCTCCCAGGCGTGCAACCTCGCTTGCGGTTACTGCTATGCCCAGGGCGGCAGCTTCGGCGGCCCGGCCCGCCAGATGTCCTGGCCCGTGGCCGAGCAGGCGATCCGCGGCCTGTTCGCCGGCGCGCCTTCCGGTTCTCGCGTCGTGATCGCGTTCCTGGGCGGCGAGCCGCTCATCAATCGCGAACTGATCCGGCGGGCCACCGCGTTTGCCGTAACTTTGTCGGAGGAAACCGCCGTCCGCGCCGGCTTCGCCGTTACTTCCAACGGCACGCTGTTTCGCGCGGACGACGGCGAGTTCTTCGAGCGCCACGGCTTCTCCGTCACCATCAGCATGGATGGCTCTCCTAGCCAACACGATCAGTTACGGGTGTTTGCCGATGGACGCCCAACTTATCGCCGGATCGTGGATAACATTGCTCCCCTCCTGCGAATCCAGAAAAACATGCAGGTCTCTGCGCGCGTCACAGTTACTCCTTCCAACCTGAACCTGCGCGAATCGTTGGACCACCTGCTTGGCCTCGGCTTCCACAGCGTCGGTTTTGCCCCGATGCTCGCCTCGCCGGATGGCTGCCATCAGATCGAAGAGCCGCATTTCGGCGCCATGCTCGAACAAATGACCGGCTGCGGCGACGAGTTTCTGCGCCGCACCATCGCCGGCGAGCGCTACGCGTTTTCCAATCTCACCGAGGCCCTGCGCCAGTTACATCGCGGAACGCATCGCCCCTACCCTTGCGGGGCCGGAGCCAGCTATCTCGGTGTTTCCGCCACCGGCGATCTGAGCGCGTGCCATCGCTTCGTCGAGGACCCGCTCGGCGCCATGGGACACGTCGCCTCCGGCGTCGATCACGGCCTCCAGAACCAATGGCTCCGAGAACGTCACGTCGATCGTCAGGAACCCTGCCGCTCCTGCTGGGCACGATACCTCTGCGGCGGTGGCTGCCATCATGAAGTCCTGCATCGCGGCCGGGTGGCTTGCGACTACATTCGCGGCTGGCTCCAGTATTGCCTCCTCGCCTATGTGAAGCTTCAGCGCGAGGCACCGTCGTACTTCGGGGCTCATGTTTGACGTCGCCGTGATCGGAGCCGGTCCGGCCGGCGCCGCCGCTTCGATCGGCCTTGCGCGCCAGGGATACCAAGCCGCGCTCTTCGATGCAGGTTGTCCCGCCGGGGTCCGGTTCGAGAGGTTGCCGCCCTACTCGATCGAGCTTCTGAAACAACTCGGGCTTCTGGCCGCCGCCGAACAAGCGCTCGTGTCAATGCCCTCCGGTAGCCTGACGCGCTGGCGACACGACGAGGAGGCATTCACGCTAGGGCCGGTCCACATCCTCGATCGCAATTGTTTCGACCGCGGCCTCGCCGCCATCGCGCGCCGCCACGGTGTCTCGCTCTTCCCCTTCCGCGCGTCACGGCCTGTTTTCGCGGACGGGCACTGGACGCTATCCGCGGGTTCGACGCATTTCGAGGCGCGCTTTCTGATCGACGCCTCGGGACGATCCTCGAACCAGTCCCGCAACACGCTCCCTCATGGGCCGGCAACCGCCGCGCTTTGCGGCGTCTGGACAGGCCTGTCCTTCCGGGAAATGCGCACGGAAGCGTCCCGGAACAGTTGGGTGTGGGGCGCACCGGTATCCGGCCGCTCCGCGGCGATCTCAATCTTTCTTCCCAGCCAGCGTTGCGCCGGCCTAACTTCCGCCGACCGGCACGCGCTCTGCCTGGACATCTTACAATCGACGCGCCTGTTCCGCGGCTGCCTGCAAGGCAAGTTACTTTCGCCAATCCTCGTGCGCGACGCGACCCCGCGCGCCGATCCGGACCCGGTGACGATTCACGGCCTCAAAACCGGGGATGCCTGTCTCGCCGTTGATCCGCTTCTCTCCCACGGTCTGCAGATTGCCCTGCGGCTCTCGGTTCATGGCGCCGCCGTCGGCCACACCGTGCTCTCCGGCGCCGGCGCGCCTGACGCCGCGGTCGAATTCTTCCGCGCCTCGCAACGCGCGACGCTCGAACAACACCTCGCGGGCGCGGCGCGGCTCTATGCCGAACACAGCACCTATGCCGGCGAACCGTTCTGGATGGAACGAAGCCGTTCGGAATCCCCCACGCCTCCGCTATCGTCTCAGGAAGCCACTCGCGGCGGGAAGTATCGCTTATCGCCCCTGGCACGCGTGGAACCCGTGCCCGCGCTTTTGGACAACGGCATCATCGATCGCGTCGAGGGATTCCGTCATTCCTCCTATGCCCGTCCGGTGGCCTTCCTGGCGGGCGCCGGCGCCGGTGTTCTCTTACGTGCCCTCGCTTCTCCCGCTCCCTTGGCCGAGTTACTCCGCCGCTGCGAGCAAACCGTTGGCCCCGTCCAGGCACCACGTGTAATCGAGGACCTGCTCCAGCATTGCGTGTTAGTTCCCTTGGGCGCCGCGGCTCACGCTGAGCATCCGGTCGGCGATTCGAGTGTCCTGGTTCGTGCAGGCGACGGGTAGGGCGGCACGCGCCGACTCGAGTAACTTAAATCCCTCCACATCCTCGCCCGCCTTCTCAAACACACCCACGGCCGTGATCGCGGCACGCAGCCGCCACATCCAGGCTTCCTGCTCGCACGCGCACGTGATCGCCTGCAGCACCGCATCTTTGGCTCCCCCGTGCACTCCGGCGGCGGATAACACCTCGGCTCTCACCCGATGCAGTTCCGCCTCGCTCCACGTCTCGCCACTCGACTGGATGATTTGCTCGGCTTCCCGCAACCGCTGCAACGCGTCGTCGTACTGCCCGGCCCACAGCCTCGCCTCGGCGGTCTTCGTCAGCCCGAACGGGCGATAGTTCCCGGGCGCGATCCGATTCCAGGCATCCGCCTTCTCCTGAACGCGATCCGCGTGCCGCTTCGCGTCTGTCTCCGGTTCCTCGGCCACCGCCAGAAGAAACTCGGCGAACGCCAACATTTGCGCAAAGGAATGTTTTACAGCGAGCGCCGTTAGGCCTTCGCTCACCAAGCATACCGCCTCCCGATCCTGAGACAACAGATGCTGAAGCGCAAGATATGCCATCGCCTGCACGCGGGAAAACGCGTGGTCCAGGTTGCTCGTGTGCTTTACCGCCCACGACTGCAACTCCAAAGCCGCGTCGGGTTCCCCCAACAGCCACTTGGCAAGCGAGAGGAAACAGGCGCACGTCGAGGCATGATCGCTGCCGTAAACCAGCGCCAGATTGACGTGCCGCGGCGTAGAATAACGGTTCAAAGCTTGTTGCAGCCGCGCGCGCGCCTCGGTGAAGCGGCCGGTATGAAACATCACCGCCCCGGAGGCCCGCAGGCCGATCATTTCATGCGTTTCGTCCTGTTCCTCGCGGGCGGTCCGTAATAACTCCTCGGCCATTTCTCCCGCCTCGCGATGCTCACCACGCACCAGATGATAGGAATAGAGCCCATTCAGCGACGTGAGTAACTGGTGACTATCGTGTAAGTCCCGCGCCAGTTCATTCGCCCGCCGGCATACTTCGCCCGTCGCCGGAGAACCAAATCCCCGCGTGGCCCGCAGCGTTCCCCCATAAGGCGCCAGGATACTCAGTTCCCGGTGCAAAAGTTCAGGCTCGCGCGGCAGCGTCTTCAGCAGTTTCAGAGCGGTTGAGAAGTGGGAGGCTGCTTCCACGTTCGCCGACCGGCTCGCGGCCTGTTCGCCGGCCTTCTGCCAGAACTCCGTGGACCTTCGAATGCTCCCGCTCTCCGTCAAGTGGTGCGCGAGAATCTCCGGCCGGACGCGCGCCGTCTCGGGGAACTGCTCCTCCAGAACCTGCGCTGTGCGTCCGTGCAGCGCCCGCCGCTTGGCTCGAAGCAACGACTGGTAGGCTGCGTCCTGAATCAAGGCGTGCCGGAACACGTAGAGCTTTCCCGAAGGCGTCTGGCTCGGCTGGAGAATGTGTTCTCTCTGCAACGACGCCAGGTCGTGCGCCAGATCCTCCACCGTTGTTTCAAGTACGCCCGCCAGTAACTCCGGCTCGAATTCCCGCCCGATCACCGCTCCGGCCTGCGCCGTGACCTTGGCTCGTCCTAAACGGTCCAAACGGGCCAGCAGCAGCCCTTCGAGCGACTCCGGCACCGCGTTCCCCCCACCCTCGGCGGCGGCCCGCGTCAGCTCTTCGAGAAACAACGGAATTCCGTCGGCGCGCGCGATGATCTTCGTAGCTGCCTCTTCGGAAACGCGTCCGCCCGATAACTCGTCGATCATCGACCGCGCATGTTGGTCGCCCAAGCGGTCCAGTCCGATGCTGGTTATGTGCGAAGCCTCGGGGAAGGGCGGGCTCCAATCCGGCCGGTGCGTAAGCAGGAGCAGCATCGGTTCGCGCGCCGCGCGCTCCAACAACTGGCGGAGTAACTCCACCGTGGTGGCGTCCGCCCAGTGCAGGTCCTCGAACAACATCAGCAACGGCGCCAGGCGAGCCAGCCGGCTGAAGACCTCCAGCAAAACCTCGATGGTCTGCCTGCGTCTCTGCTCCGCTGTCGCTCCGCCGGCCCCGGAACCCGGCAACGAAAGTAACTCCGCCAGAACCGGCTCCCACCGCTCTTTCTGTGCGGTTGCCGGCTGCGCCTCTTCAAGCCACGACGCCAGCTTGGCCCGTTTTTCCGTAGCCGGGAGCGTGTGCGTGAACCCGGCGGAACGTTCGATGCGCAGGATGATCGGATACAACGGGCT
>VFSW01012255.1_pt1:0-10000 | contig 11991 bp, 9 predicted proteins | sample 5358111 | NCBI WGS metagenome assembly VFSW01 (sample SAMN11554181, study PRJNA540505) | mine drainage metagenome | isolation source: sediment from site ElyBrook_90M | place: USA: Ely Copper Mine, Vershire, VT | collected 2017 | reverse complement strand
CAGGCCGAGGCGCTGGTGAGTTCCGCGCGCGGCTTTGTCTTCGAGGCGATCGGCGATCTATGGAGCGCGCTGATGACCGGTGAGCGGCCGTCTTTGAAACAGCGCGCCCGCGCGCGCCTTGCGATGGTTCATGCGAACGCGGCCTGCACGCAGGCGGTCGAAATCCTTTACAAAGCCAACGGCGGCGCATCGGTTTATGCGCGCAACATATTCGAGCGGTTGCTGCGCGATATCCAGACCACCAATCAGCACACGGTGGTATCGCTCAAGACGTGGGAAGTGGCCGGCCGCGTCCTGCTCGGCCTCCCGCCCAACCACGGATTGCTGTTTTGATTCTTGCGCGGGCAGAAGGAATAATCTCCTATGACTTCGCGCACGGGCGGGCTTCTCGGATTGATGCTGATGGCTATCGCGGCACTGGCCGCGGGATGCTCGACGCAAAGCACCGAGACGCCGACAACCGCTATCAGCGGCCCCGTGGGCGGATCGCTGACCCGTGCCTCCTGGTACGGTCCGGGTTTCAATGGACGCCGGACCAGCGACGGCGAAGTATTCCACGAGAACGCTCTGACTGCCGCGTCGCGTACCCTGCCGATTGGCTCAAGGGTCCGCGTCACTAATCTCAGTGATGGCCGTTCCGTAATCGTGCGAATCAACGACCGTGGTCCTTACGTGCGCGGTCGCGGTATCGACCTGTCGGAGAGGGCGGCGCGGGAGATCGGCCTCGATCATGCCGGAGTCGCGCGCGTCCGGGTGAGCACCCTGCACGAGACCGCGTCGATGGCATCGATGTCGCCCGATACGTGGAGCGGGCCCGTGCGGGTCCGGAAAAGCAGCTACCACCGCCTGGGCCACCATCGGTACAGGCGATACCGGCGGCATTCCACGCGGATGGTCAGCAATCCGGTCGGAACGTGGTTGCTGGCGCTGGTCCGCTGACCAGCGATGCCCTCGTCCAACCTTGATTGTCATCCCGATCGAGTCTGCGAGCCGAGGGACCCCGGATAGTTCTGAACTGGCGATGCCAGGCTCAAGGATGACAAACATCGCGGGGCGAGCAACCGGTGGGGTCGCTTCGACTCGCGCAACGCCCGCTCAGGATGACCGGTAGGGATCCGCGAAGATCAGCAGGCGGCCGGAGCGGGGATCGCAGACCCACGCGTTGCCGAGATCATCGGCGGCGACGCAATGCGCCTCGGGCGCGGTCTTCACCGTCGCGAGCACCGTCGGTGTTCCGCGCGCGGAAATTCCGATTATCGCCATCGTGGCGCTCGCCGCGCCAGGCATGTAGACGTGCCGCAGCTTCGGACTGTACGCGATAATATCGACGCCATCTCCTGAATCGACGCTGCCAAGTATCCGGCCCGTCGCGGTGCTCAGCACGGCGAGTCTGCCCTCGGCACATCCGACGAACACAAATCCGCGCTTCGAGTCGAGCGCGAGACCGTGCGATTCGCGGCATCCGTTGGGCCATCGCGCGACGACTTGGCCGCTGCGCAGATCGATCGCGACCGTCGTGCCGGTGTGCAGGTTGGTGTAAGCGCGGCCGCGCGCGTCGTCGATCAGCAGTGTCTCCGGGCCGCCGGGCACCGCGATAAATCGCCGATGCGCGGGTTTCGGAAAGCCGCCCGCCGAATCCAGCGCGAAGACTTCGATCCGTTCGGCACCGGGCTCGGTAACCCACAACTCCCCGGTGGCGCTCACGACGCGGACATAGTCGGGCCCCGACGCGAGCGCGGCGCGCGCGACAATCTTCCTGGTGCCGGCCTCGACGATGCTCAGAAGTCTGGTCGTGCGGTCGGTGACGAAGATGAACCCGCCCTGTTCATCCGCGGACGTGACGCCCTCGCCGTGGCCGCCTTCGTATGAGTCGCCGCGGCTGAATCCACCGATCGTTTCGATCCGCCGCGATTTCGCGGCGACGATATCGAGCTTGCCGGTGCGTCCGGCCGGCACCAGAAGCTCGCCCGTGGCCGCGATGAATCGAAGATCGTCGAAACCAACGCCGCGCGTGCCGCCGGGTATCGCGAGCGTGGTGAACGTTGCGCCGGCGCCGAGCGCTATCGACGCGGCGAGCAGAACCATCAGCAAATGCCGCTTCATTCGTTCACCATCATTGCTGATCCTTGTGACGGACGTAATGGCGGCGGGCCTTGGCGCGATTGCCGCACGCGCTCATCGAACACCATCGCCGATTTCCGGTCTTGCTGTCGTCGACGAAGAGCCAGAGGCATCGCTCGTTGGCGCAATGGCGCGCGCGATCGCGATTCGGTCCGGCGAGCAAATCGCCGGCCGACCACAGTATTGGCGCCAGGATCGCCGCGGCGGCGGGCTCGGCGGCGCGTCCGATACGCCATCCCAATCCCGCGCCGGCATGATCGATCGCGACACGCGCGGGCGCCTCTTTCAGCCAATCGTTGAGGCGTGCGAGGTCCGCCGGTGCGGGCGATCCGCCGGCGCCGAGCGGGCGGAAGATTCGGAAAATCAACTCGCGAATCGCGATCGCTTCGGCAAAGAGCACGGCCGCGCGCGCCGGGTCCTTCTTCGCCCACGCCCGCATCTCGTCCGCGCGCCGCGCGCCCGCGGCGCCCGAGTTGACGCACCATGCGAGGAGGTCATCAATGTGACTGAGGCTTTCGGCCGGCGGCTCGCTACCCCGCCATGAGAGCGTGTTGGCGAACTCGAGGCACAGGTCCGGGCGAGGCGCCGCGATCACGTCGCGCCCTTCACCCGATAATCGAGACTTCGCCATGCCCTTTGAGATACTAACCCGCATGATGGTTGACAAGCCCGTGCCTCTATTCTATATAACCATCATAATGGTTAGAGCGATAACGGTTGGAGATTGACAACCAGGCTTCGCCCGCGGGCGGAGCGCCAACACGGAGGAAGATCGATGATCGAGCACGTTTCAATCGGAGTGCGGGACCTCGCGAAGGCGAAGAAGTTCTACGACGCAACGTTCGGACCGCTGGGCTACAAATGCCTCACCGAAGGGGCAACCTGGCTCGGCTACGGGAGCAAGGCGCCCGAGTTCTGGATTCTCAAGGTCGAGCGCCCGGTCGCGTCCGATTCGGCCTCGGGCCTGCATTTCTGCGTCGGAGCTGAAAGCCGCAAGGCGATCGACGCGTTCTACAACGCGGCGCTGGCCTCGGGCGGCAGCGACAATGGCAAGCCGGGAGTGCGGGTCGACTACGGCGAGAACTACTACGCGGCGTTCGTGAGCGATCCGGAAGGCTACCGGATCGAGGCGTATTTCGGCGGCAAAGCGTAGGCGGGAGGGGCTGATTCGCGCGCCCTGTTTCGCGCGCCGCGCGGCGTCCTAAGCGCGCATCGGGCGAGGCCATCATGGCTCGCCCGATGCGCGTCGGACTGCTCGGAAGGATGAGCGGGCGAGTCGATCAGCCGCCCCAGACTTCGCGCGCGACCTCGATCACCAGCGCAAGCTTCGCGGCCTGCTGCTCGGGCGTGATCTTGTTGCCGGGCGCGGTGCTCGCGAAGCCGCATTGCGGGCTCAGCGAGAGCTGGTCGAGATCGATGAAGCGCGCGGCCTCTTCGATCCGCCGCTTGAGCGAATCCTTCGCTTCAAGCTCGGGAAACTTGGTCGAGACCAGGCCGAGCACGACGGTTTTGTTCTTCGGCACGTAGCGCAGCGCGTCGAAGGTGCCGGCGCGCGGCGTATCGTATTCGAGGAAGTAGGAATCGACGTTGATGCGGTTGAAGAGCATGTCGGCCGCCGCGTCGTAGCTGCCGGTCGCGCTCCAGTGGCTCTGATTGTTGCCCCGGCAAAGATGCATCGCGAGATGGAGCGATTTGGGCCGGCCTTCGAACGCCGCGTTCATGATCCGCGGGTAGAGTTCGAAGAGCAGATGGTTGCCGTCGTCGCCGCGCTTTTTGAGATGCTCCCAGCTCGAACGGTCGAGCAGCGAGCATAGCGTGGTCTCGTCGATCTGAACGTAGCCGCATCCGGCCTCCGCCAGTGCCGCGAGCTCCTTGCGGAAGGCGTCGATAATGTCGTCCCAGAAGGTTTCGAGATCGGGGTAGGCGTCGCGGCTGATATTTTCGCGGCCCGAGCGGAGATGGATTATGGTCGGCGACGGAATCGTTATCTTGGGCGTGCGCGAAGTAATCGAGCGGATGAAGTTGAAATCGCCGACGTGGATCGGTCCGCGCCATTTAAGCCGGCCGGTGACGCGCGGAATCAGCAGCGGCAGCTTGTGACCCTCGCGATCGATGAACGCCCACTCCTGTCCTGGAACGGCATAATCGACCGAGACGCCGCCGAGGCCGCGGCAGTAGAAGTCGGCGTAAAAGATATCGCGGCGATACTCGCCGTCGGTGATCGAATTGAGGCCCATCCGCTCCTGGAAGGCGACGACCTCACGAATGGCGGCGTTTTCGAGTTCGCGGAGTTCATTTGCCGAGACCGTTCCGGCGGTGCGATTCTGGCGCGCGCGCAGCAGCGCGGGCGGACGCAAAAAGCTGCCGACGTGGGCGGCGCGAAACGGCGGGTCGTGCGGCGATGCGCTTGCCATGCGAATGCTCCTCCAATCGCGGTCGCTTGCGAACTCGATCCGAGGTTTATCGCATCGGTGCGCCGTAACCCAAGCCCGGCGGCGCATGATGCGCCCGCAGCGGGTCAATTGCTCAGGCTATCCCGTGTCCGCTAAAGTTTAGCTAACTGATGGAAAACCGGCGATAACGGGTTGAGTCGCGCTCGGATCGCGTCGGACTGGGAAAAGGTTAAACGGGTCAATCCAGGTGGAGGAACGGGGTGCGGCAGATGGTAATCCGGCGCGGCGCGATCAACTCCAATCGGCACGAGGGGAACTCGTTCCCGGCGGCGTCGGGGCGCTCGGCAACCTCCGTCTCGAAATCGTGTTGGTGCTCGCGCTGGGATTGCTGGCGCTGACACCCGGTATCAGCAAGCCGCCGCTGGTCGATTGGGACGAGGCGACCTACGCGCAGGTCGCCCATGAAGTCGTCGCCAGCGGACATTACCTGGACCTGACCTGGAACGGGCAGCCCTATTTGAGGAAGCCGCCGCTGCTGTTCTGGGAGATCGCGGCCTCGTTCCGAACGTTTGGCGAAAGCGAATTTGCGGCTCGCCTGCCCTCCGTCTTGATGGGCCTTGGCACGCTGATGCTCATCTACCTTTGCGGTACCGCGACGGTCGGGCGGCTTGCCGGAACGGTCGCCGCGATAGTTCCGTTACAATTCTACTTTTTCATCTCGCGGGGCGGGCGCGATTGCGCGACTGACGCCCCGATGCTGTTCTTCAGCACGCTGGCTATCTATGCGCTCGTGCGGGCGCGCGAGAACCGTCGATGGATGGCGGTATGCGGCGGTGCGATAGGCCTGGCGATACTAAGCAAGGGGCTGGCGGGAATTATCCCGCTGATCGTCGTATCGATGGCGGTGGCGCTGATCCCGGGCTTCGAGATGATTGGATCGTCCGGACTGAGAGTCGTCTACGCCGTCGCGACCATCACCGCCGCGCCCTGGTACATCTACCAGATGCTGGGGAATCCGGACTTTATCGCGATCTTTGTCGGCCATGAGACGCTGGCGCGCCTGACCAGTCATCTGGAGGACGATACCCGGCCGGCGGGCTATACGATAAGAATATTTCTAAGCGAGATCAGGCACTTGTGGCCACTGGCGCTGCCGCTGGCCGCGTTGATTGGAGGCCGGCTTAGAGCGGGTGGTCTGCGCGATGCAATCGCGCGTATGAGTGCCACGACATGGCTATGGTTATTATGGCTTGCGGTAGCGCTAGGCGCCGCATGCGCGGTACAAACCAAGTTGCCGTGGTACATCCTGCCCTCGCTGGTGCCGGTGGCGCTGCTGGCCGGAACGCTGGTGGCGCGCGCTCTCCAGAGCCAGGGTTCGGTGCGGCCGTTCGCGGCAGGGTTCGGAATCCTGGCGCTTACGATCGTGGTGGCGCATGCGCCGGACCGATGGCGCGCAATATCGCATCTGCATCATGAGCAGCGTCTGCGTAGCATGCCGAGCTTTATGATGGGACTGGCGGCGCGGCGCGCCGTGGCGTTAAAGGGCCCGGGACAGCTCTACTTCGCGGGCGTACCGTTGCCGACGCTGGTCTATTATGCGGCGATGCGATGCGATTTCGTCAGCGATGATCAGCCGACGCCAATCTCGGACGTTATCGGCGATCCGCAGCCGCCCCCGGTCAACTACCATGATCTCGTCATGGTCAATGACAGGGGGGAATCCACGATCGTAGCGAATCTTGGCACCGAGTGGCGAGTCAGCGGCCCCGAAGCTCCGCGCGACCAGCGCCAGCTCAGGCGGCTGGAACTCGAAGCTCCCACCGGCATCTCGGTCGGCACGCCGCCGCCCTGACGAGTCGGGAATAGCGCGCGACGCGGCGAACGGTCTTAAGGCGCCAAGCTCGCCGGAACCGGGGCCCTGTGCGGTGGCCTTTGCCGCGGCGTGATGCTGCGGGCGAAGGCGGCGCGGAGCGGGGGCCTGATGGGGCAGCAGAATGTAGGCGAGGCCGCCGGCGATCACCAGCAGGCCCGGATTGACGTGACGCCAGAGCAGAATCGCAAAGACCGCGATTGAGATAAGCACACCGGTGGCGTTGTAGAGCGAGAGCCGCGCGATTGCGTAGGTGCCGGCCAGCATCAGGCCGATCGCAATCGGAGCCATCCCATGGCGCAACGCCGTGCGCCAAGGCGATTCCGCAAAGCGCATCCATAGGCGGTTTGCGATCAAGGTCAGGATGCAATCCGGAATGAAGAAGGCAGCGCCGACGACCAGTGCTCCGACGGCGCCAGCTATGTGGTAGCCGATCAGCAGCACCATCAGCATGTTCGGTCCGGGCGCGACCTGGCCGAGGCTATAGATGTCGCGGAACTGGCGGTCGGTGAGCCATCCGTATTGATGGACCGTCATGTGCTGCATCTCGGGGAGCACGGCGGTGCCGCCGCCGATCGCGAGAATAGCGAGCAGGGCAAAGACTCCGGCCAGATTGAGCAGTTTCATCCTGGTGTGGCTCGAATAGGCGCGCCGGCTAGTGGCGAATCAGGCTGCGGCGATGGTTCCATCGATGGCGCATGTGCTGGCTGGCTTCACCGATGGTTGGAAGCTGGGCTCCTGGGCGATAGAGCCAGACCGCGATCGGACCGAGCACGAGCAGCACGACGTAGAGCGGGAGGCGAAAGACGCAGACCGCGGCGAAGGTGGCAAGGACGAGCGCGAGATCGAGCGGCTTGGCGAGCTGCTTGTGCCCGAGTTGGATGGTGACGGTGGTGAGCAGGCCGACGGCCGATGCGGCGACGCCGACGAGAAAGCGGTTGATTTTGGTATTGTGCGGCAGAGCGCTGAGACCGACGCCGAGCGCCATTACGATGCATGCGCCCGGGAGCAGGATTGCCAAGGTCGCCAGCGCGGCGCCGGGAATGCCGCGCAACTTGTCGCCAATGATCACGCTCATGTTGACGGCGTTCAATCCTGGGAGCGTCTCGCTTATTTCGAGTGCGTCGAGAAATTCTTCGTCGTCGAGCCATTCATTGCTGCGGACGATATACTCGCGCAGATAGGCCACGACCCCGCCGCCGAAACTGATCGCGCCGGCGATGAGGAAGGTTCTGAAGATAGCGCCGAGCGAGACCCGCGCGGTGATCGGCGTCTCAGTCGAAACTGCTGATCCACTTGCGTCATTCATGGTGGCGTACGGACTGATGACCCATCCCGTAGATGAGCGAAGTTTTGGTGGTGCCGAGCTGGACCCACTCGCGGGCTTCCTGCTGGAGGTTTTTGAAGAAGGTGATCGCGAGGTCGCGGGCCTTGTGGCGAAGGTCCTCGGGGTGGTCGAACTTAAGCTGATAGCCGAACTCGCCGATGATGTCGTCGCCGGTCGCGCGATTGCGCCATAACGCGATGCTGGCCTTCGCGATCAGCTTTGAGCCGAAATCGAGTTCGCCCAGATGAACCAGGGTCTCTTCGACGGTGACGTCGTTGACCACGGCGAGCGAAGCTTTGGGATTGGCGGTCCTGGCGTGCTGGAGGGCAGGGAAGACCTGCGCGATGACCTCGAAGCGCTGGGTCAGGATAATGTTGGGCGTGTCGAGCTCGCATCCGTGGACGAAGAGGCTGCGGGCGCCGCCGAGCGCGTCGTTGAGTTGCAGGATTTCCTCCTTGAACTTGATGGTGTGAATGCAAGGGAGCAGCGGGCGCATATCGACCGCGGCGACGGCCTCAGGATCGGAGTCGCGAAAGCGAATCGTCAGTTCAAAGTTGGGTTCGGGCTGGCCGTGCTTGAAAAATGTGCGTTTGCGCAAAATGAAGCCGGCGTCATAGAGCTTGAAGTGCGGGGTATCGTAAAGGACGACTTCACGAATCAGCGAGCCGCTCTTTTCAGGCTTGGAGAGTCCGAGACCCAACTGCTTGGCAACGTGATGGGCGCGTTTCCAGAACTTGTGGTAGGCGCTTTCGTCGATGAAGAGATGCGGCTTCAGAAGCAGCTTGAACTCGATGTAATGGACCTGCCCGGGCAGCGTCAGCGCGAATTCCGCTTTTTCCTGATCGGCCGAGTCGTTCATGTTGCCAGTTGCCCCTGAGAAAGCCCGCTCTGATTACCGCTGCGGAATCCCGGCCGCGTACGGCCCACGCTCAATGGTCCATCTTCAATATGATGCGAGCGGATGACGCGCAATCCGATCGAACATCAGCCACGAAGATATTACAGGCTGACCGGGCCACGGTTCCAGTTGACGATCACTTTTGTTTGGGTGCGTGCTATAGAAGGGCGAATCGGGGGATCGCGGGAGGGACAGGATGTCATCACTCAAGCATGTTCTCGACGGCTACAAGGTGCTCGATTTCACACAATATGTCGCGGGACCCACGGCGACCTTGATGATGGCGGAGATGGGCGCCGAGATAATCAAGGTCGAAAACGCGCCCAATGGTGATCCGTCGCGCCGGCTGCCGATGCTGATCGACGGGCGCAGCGGCTATTTCGTCCAGCATAACCGGGGCAAACAGAGCCTGTGCCTCGACGCGAAGACCGCCGAGGGCAAGGCGGTCCTGAACGAGCTGGTGAAAAAAGTCGACGTGATGGTCGAGAACTTCGCGCCGGGCGTGATCACGCGCCTGGGCTTCGGCTACGAGGCGGTCAGCGCGCTCAATCCGCGGATCGTGATGTGCTCGATATCGTCGCTCGGACAGACCGGGCCACTATCGAAACAGACCGGCTACGACTGGAGCGGGGCGGCGCTCGGTGGCGTGGCACACATGATCGGTGAGGCCGACGGACCGCCGACGGTCCCGATGGTTGCGCTGGGCGACGTGAGCACCGGGGTTCATGCGATGGGCGCGATCGCGTGCGCACTGCTCGGGCGGGAACGGACCGGCAAGGGCCAGCATCTGGATATCTCGCTGCTCGACAGCTACTTCCATTATCACGAGGCCGGGGTGCAGATGGCGAGTCTCAGCAAGGGCGAGTTCAAACCCAAGCGGTCCGGGCGGCATGCGTACTACGTCGCGCCGTCGGGACTATTCAAGGCGAAGGACCGGTACCTGGCGCTCTTCTGTATCGAGCCGCATCAGTGGTCGGCGCTATGCGATTTGATGGGCAAGCCGGAACTCGCAACCGATCCGCGGTTCAAGGACGCCGCCACCCGGCAAAAGAATCTGCCCGAAGTGCTCAAGCTCGTCGAGGGATGGTTTGCCTCGATGCCATCGGACGAAGTGACGATGGAGAAGCTCCGCGAGCGGCGAATTCCGCATGCACCGGTGCTGAGCGTCGACGAGGCGATGAAGCATCCACATCTGCGCGAGCGCGGCACGATTCGCACGGTGCGCGATCCGATCCTGGGCGAGATGGAGCTGCCCGGCTTCGCGCTGCGCTTTTCCGACCATCAGCCGTTGGAGCTCAACGCGCCACTCCTGGGCGAGCATACCGAGGCTATCCTGACGCGGATGCTGGGTTACCCGCCGGGGCAGGTGCGCGAGCTCGAGCGCACGGGCA